>Ga0164241_10000253_pt1 | contig 121197 bp, 86 predicted proteins | sample OricomyardsoilBY_FD_108780 | JGI IMG/M metagenome (GOLD analysis project Ga0164241, IMG submission 108780) | Backyard soil microbial communities from Emeryville, California, USA - Original compost - Back yard soil (BY) | ecosystem: Environmental > Terrestrial > Soil > Unclassified | place... | reverse complement strand
TCTAAAGTCTAAAGTCTAAAGTCTAAAGTCTAAAGTCTAAAGTCTAAAGTCTAAAGTCTAAAACCCTGTCCCATGAAGTACAAAAAGATCGTCATCAACACTGCGCAACCTGAAAAACCAAAGTCGAAGGTGATGATCATTTATACGGGCGGCACGTTTGGTATGACTACGGATAGTCAGGGAGTACTGACGCCGTTTGACTTTTCACATATTCTCGAACAGTTACCGACATTAAGAAATCTTTTCCTTGAACTCACGGTTATTTCTTTTGACCATCCAGTCGATTCATCCAATATCGAACCGGAACATTGGGTGATGATCGGCAATATTATTTTTGATCACCACACCGAGCAGGATGGTTTTGTGGTGTTGCATGGCACCGACACCATGGCATACACCGCATCGGCCTTAAGCTTTATGTTGATGGGATTGCAGAAGCCCGTTGTCTTCACGGGGGCACAGTTGCCGATTGGTGAGCCTCGTTCGGATGCACGTGAAAATTTGATCACTGCGCTTGAAATTGCCGCGGCAAAGAAAAATGACAGGGCCGTTGTGCCGGAAGTATGCTTGTATTTTGATTATGCTTTGTTGCGTGGTTGTCGTACAAAAAAAGTAGAGAGCATGCATTTTGATGCGTTTGAATCCGGTAACTACCCGCATTTGGCTACCGCGGGAGTAACCATCGATTTTAATTTCTCGGCTATCCTTTCACCCGATTCTCGGCAGGACCTTAAACTGTTGACCAAATTTGATAACCACGTCACGATTCTAAAACTTTTTCCAGGAATTGGTGAGGCTACGGTGAAGTCGATCCTGCAAACTCCCGGATTAAAAGGCGTGGTTCTTGAGACTTTTGGTTCCGGCAATGCACCAACATCGTCTTGGCTGATTGAGTTATTAAAGGCAGCGATTCAAAAAGGGATTATTGTTTTAAATATTTCGCAATGTACCTGGGGCATGGTGATTCAGGGCAAATACGAAACCAGTAAGGCTTTGAAAGAGATTGGGGTTATTGGAGGCGCAGACATGACCTGTGAAGCTGCCTTGGTAAAAATGATGCTTTTGCTAGGAGAAGGCGGTAGCAGCAGGGCGCAAAGCTTGATCATAACTTCCCTTGCCGGTGAAATATCATAACTGTTGATATTTATCAACACCAAAGAATCAGGCGTATTCGATATTACGCTGAATCCGTAAGGTATTATCGCGTTATCCTTGTATTTTCATACCGGAATTAATTCCGGCATAGAAAATGGTAATCGCACCTCAAACAATCATTTCTTATGATATCCCATGCACCGAGTATTGAAACGTCCCGCATCGCGTTGCCGATAGGCAGTCCGCTGGATCGCTTTATCAAAAATAACCAGGATCATTTTCTTTATGCCAGCGGAGAGCTTTCCCAACTCCTTCGGGATATTGCCCTTGCATCCAAGGTGGTGAACCGGGAAGTAAACAAAGCGGGGCTTATTGATATTATGGGCGCCATGGGATCACAAAACTCAGGTGGTGATGAACAACAGAAATTAGATGTATTGGCCAATATCAGGTTTAGCAGGGCATTGACAAAAGGTGGTGAAGTTTGCGCGCTGGTATCGGAGGAATCAGAATTGGTAGTTGATTTAAACAACGAAGGCAAATACGTCATTGCCATCGATCCGCTGGATGGATCATCGAATATTGATGTCAACGTGCCCATCGGAACGATCTTTTCCATTTACAGAAGGAAGAGTGAAGTAGGAACACCGATCCAGGAAATTGATATTCTGCAGCGAGGATCGCAGCAAGTGGCGGCGGGCTATGTACTGTACGGTTCGTCAACCATGCTTGTGTACACGACAGGGCATGGAGTCAATGGATTTACCTATGAACCATCGTTGGGTGAATACTTTTTGTCGCATCCTCACATGCGCATCCCGGTAGACGGTAAGATTTACTCCATCAATGAAGGATCCTCAAACTCATTTCAGGAACCGGTAAAAAAGTATGTGCAGTATTGCAAGGATAATAATTACACAGCGCGCTATGTAGGTTCGCTGGTTGCTGATTTTCATCGTAATCTTTTAAAGGGAGGGATTTATATTTATCCGGCAACGATGAAAGATGCAAATGGAAAACTGAGATTGATGTATGAGTGTAATGCACTTGCATTCATTGCTGAGCAGGCGGGAGGGAAGGCAACCAACGGCGTGACACGCGTTCTCGATATTCCGATTAAATCACTTCATCAACGAACTCCATTTTTTGTTGGCTCCTTGAATATGGTTGAGAAAGCTCAATCCATGTAAGGCCTGAAATTAAACCCGTGTTCAGGATTTAGGCGAGTGACCTTTATCAAATCTGAGTCATGGTCAGGTGAATAGTAAATTCATCAAGAGATTTGTATCTTTAAATAGATCAACCCCCATCACGATGACCATCACAACGAGAAAGGAATTACTTACCGAAGTTGACGCGAAAGTCAAAAATCTCAGGAGGTTTCTTGCGGAGATTGAAAACGAGCAAAATGAAAAGATCGAGGCTGAATTGGAAGAATACAAAAGACGATATTTCGAGCTTGTTGAATACCAAGCCTAGATCTTTGATTTTAATTTTTTATTGACACTGCGATTTCGAGCCTGGAGTCAGATTGACTCGCAACAATTTTGTGTTAAATTTATTCCTCGCCCTATTGTTGTATCGCCCTAGTGAAAAACAATAATTTATTTTCAGTTGCTATCAAATCGATAGCGTTTTCATGGCAAACGAACAGGAAGTTATTAGTGATCCTGATCTTACTCAATATTTTTCAGGGCTCGGTGATCTATTTGCAGTTCACTTCATTCTCTGCCATCGTTGATGAAATCATCAAAATCAAGCAAGGTACCGGGCGTATGAATGATTTGATCTGGTCCTCAGTAATTTTGGGATTATCATTTCTGGTGCCATCCGTTGTAGGAAACATTGTTTCCCATTTCAGAAATAAATTCAGGCTCCAACAAGGTGTGCAACTGGAATTATATAAGATCGACAAGCAAAGTGCCCTGGACATTGGCACAATTGAAAGTAATTCCTATCAAACGCTGCTGCGCGGTGCACAGGAGTGGGGCAGTGGCAGCGTGCTGAACCTTCAGGATTTTATTTTTACGTCGGCCACGAGTTTTGCTGGCATCATCACATCCATTGGAATATTATGGTCATTGAGCGGATGGCTGGTCCTATTTGCACTATTGGCGGCTGCACCGGTTTACTTCTTTTACAAACGATTCAGTACCGAAGTTTTCCGCATTCGATATCTTTCACTGGATGATCACCGGATCATCAGCAATCGCATTTCACATTTCGAAGAACTTGAAAAAGCGGTAGACGTAATTTTGCTCACACTTAAATCCTGGTTCAAAGAGCAAATACGGGAACGCAAGGTTTCATACAATAAAAAAATCATTGCAGCCGAACAGAAGAAAGCTATATCCTACGGATTTATCAGTTTATGGTATCTGCTTTTTCTTTTTGCTGCGATTGCACTCATGACACGAGAGGCTCTGGCAGGGGTCATTGCAGTAGGGGGACTTCTTCTGGCATTCAATACCTATACACGTTTTTATCAAACAGTAAACGGCTACGTAGAATCCATTTCATGGACCGAAGAAGCAGCACGCTATGCCGCACGTTGGTTTGAATTGTTTGAACTTAAGCCAAAGATTGCCTCAAAGCATGGAGCGGTTCGTATTTCATTTCAAGAGCCACCGTTGATTGAATTTAATGATGTATCATTCCGCTATCCGGGCGAGGCTTCTGAAAATCCTTTGGTATTGAAGCATCTTACGTTTACGATAAGGCCCGGCGAAAAAATTGCCATTGTGGGGATTAATGGTTCAGGGAAAACAACACTGATTAAACTTCTTTGCCGCGTCTACGATCCCACAGAAGGAGAAATTCTTATCAATGGAATAAATTTAAAGGATATCTACCTGGAGGACTGGCAAAGTGCTATTGGTGTGCTCTTTCAAAATTTCCCCGAGTATAATCTCACCATTCGGGAATCGATCGGTGTTGGACGTATGGGTAATGCCGTGGAGGAAGAAAAACTTAAACAAGCTGCCTTTTATTCAGGAGCGGATGAATTCATAACAGAATTCCCCACGGGGTATGATCAACTCATTTGGAAAGAGTTTAAAGGGGGAACCGATTTATCAAAAGGGCAGCATCAACGTCTGGCCGTTGCACGGATGTTTTACCGCGATGCGCCCATTACTGTTTTGGATGAACCCACGGCATCGATCGATGCGGTGACCGAAGAAAAAATATTTACTACTCTTGAAACGAACCGTGAAGGAAAGACGGTGATTTTGATCACACATCGTTTCAGTACAGTGAAAAACGCAGACCAGATACTGATGCTGGAACAAGGGTCTATCATTGAATTGGGATCACACAACACGCTGATGCTCTTGAGAGGTAAGTATGCAGAACTTTATACCATGCAGGCAAAGCGTTATCAGTAAATTCTTTGAATCGCTTTAGGATTTACACAAAGCCATTACTGCATGGCAGAATTCTGCCATCGATTTTTAAAATGTTATGCTTTTTTTTTGTTAAAAGTACAAGGCTGTCGGATCCCATTTTTTCTTTTTGCGGTCCTCACCACTGAATACATAATACTCGAAGCTATTCGTATTGGTCTCCTGAAGCGTGCTTTCGCCTCTTGATTTGTTCTGAACAGCAGATTCCTTGAATGCTGCATTTTTCTTCTCAATCTTCTTTTCCATGGTTTTTGGGTTTTAACATTTATCGGAAATTTTGTTTAAAGAGATTCAGTTTTGAGGTCAGATTGACCGAATATTTATAGATGCACCCGAAAATGGAAATACCCGATTGCTCAAAAAAATAGCAATGGTGGGTCGAGCCAGTGAGTCCGAACCAAAAAATGCTTTCGGCATTTGTGATTAGAGTATTCATCAAGGGTGTGTGGTTGCCAATAAAACGCGAAAAATCATTCCACTTCTTTTGTTCCCACTGTGGAATTGATCCTGTTTGCCGTTAGAATGCTTTCGTTTATTAAGACTGAAAATACACAGACAAACCAAATTGCAGGAAAAATATTCAAGAAGAGGCCGGCATAAAAATCGCAACGGATTAATACCTCAACCAACCAACTTCATCAAATGTTAGAAAACTCTGTAAAACTCATGGCCAAACTTGGGGAGTTATGAAAATCCTCATGTTCGGCTGGGAATTTCCTCCACACATTTCTGGGGGACTGGGGACTGCTTGCTACGGTCTCACAAGTTCAATGGTCCGTGAGGGCATGGATGTGATTTTCGTAGTGCCGAAACTTTTCGGAAATGAACCTGACAATGGTGCTAAATTACTTAGCGCAAGCTTTGTAAAAATTCCTTTAAACCCTGAGGAAAAAATGAGTCGAGTTGTCGAATCCGAAAACACGTTTGAAGAAATTCCAAAAGGTACATCAGGTGGTTCGAAGCTTACGGTCGTAGAAATTCCGGCCCAGCTGGGCTCTTACAATTTGGCGCACAGAAATGAACCAACATATAGTCTGGAGCACTGGAATTACGAGTTTGAAAAAAGTTATCAATATCAAAAGAGAAAAGGTTCCGCACAGAATTCGGCACGTTCCGCATCAGAGACGACTTATTCTTTTTCTGGTGGGTATGGTCCAAAATTAATTGAGGAAGTATACAAGTATGCCGCTGTGGCTTCAAGCGTTGCTCATGAGCAGTCCTTTGACATCATTCATGCACACGACTGGATGACATTTCCCGCAGCCATGGCTGCAAAAAGGATAAGTGGTAAACCCTTGATCATTCATATTCATGCTACAGAGCATGATCGTGCGGGCAATCATGGAAGTAATCATGTTTATCGGATAGAAAGGGAAGCTCTTTCTTTTGCAGACAGGATCGCGGCTGTTAGTAGCTGGACAAAAAAAATTCTGATCGAAGAGTATGATGTGCCTGCTGAAAAAATTGATGTTGTTCACAACGGCATAATTCCGGAAGCCCTTGAACGTAAGCAACAGGTTCATCCTATTGGAACCCAGGTTGTGACTTTCCTCGGCAGGGTAACCTATCAAAAGGGTCCCGAATATTTTGTCGAAGCTGCAAGAAAAGTTCTCACACAATTTCCAAATGCACAGTTTGTGATGGCAGGCGCGGGGGATATTCTGCCGCAAATCATTACGCGTGTTGCGAACCTTAAAATGTCATCCCATTTTCATTTTACGGGCTTTCTTAAAAAGCAGGAAATTGATAAAATACTTTCTTACACGCGTGTGTATGTTATGCCTTCTGTGTCAGAACCATTTGGCATCACTCCCCTTGAAGCGATCATGGCTGGTGTGCCGGTGATCATTTCCAAACAATCGGGTGTAGGCGAAGTTGTGGACCATGCACTTAAAGTTGATTTCTGGGATACCGATGCTCTATCGCAAGCCATATGTAGCGTACTCCAGTATAGAAGTCTTTCTGAAACCCTAAAGAAAAACAGCAGGGAAGAAATCAATAGAATTACCTGGGAAAAAGCAGCAAAAAAACTAAACCATATTTATCATGAGCTCATCACTACAAAATCAGAAACACCTGGTTTTTTATTTCCAGGTTCATCAGCCCAGTCGTCTAAGGAAGTTGCCGTTCTTTGAAATAGGATCGAATCCTGAATATTTCGATGGCGATTTGAATGAACAAATTGTGAACCGTATTGCTCAGGAATGTTACCTTCCAACCAATGAGATGCTTCTTAAACTGATTGAAGCCAATCCGGCAGTAAAGGTTTCATTTTCTATTTCGGGAATAGCATTGGATCAGTTTGAGGAGTATGCACCGGAAGTTATTGAAAGTTTTAAAGCCTTGGCTGCTACAGGTTCAGTGGAGTTTCTTGCTGAAACCAATTATCATTCTTTGGCGAGTATCATGCCTGGTAATGAGTTTGAAATGCAGATAAAGGAGCATTCCAGGAGAATTCAGGAACTGCTGGGGGTTCGCACTACGGTGTTTCGAAATACGGAACTGATTTATAACGATGAGATCGGACGTAAGGCTGCGCAGCTTGGCTTCCGCGGAATTCTTTGTGAAGGAATTGAAAAGATGCTACAGGATAAAGACCCGTATCAACTGTACCGTCATGCCACAGAAGAAAACATGAGTTTATTGCTTCGGAGCAATCGCCTCAGCGATGATATTGCATTTCGGTTTCAGCACGTGCATACTACATTGTCTGTTCAGCAGTATTTGGGATGGTTAAAAAATATCCCAGGAAAGGAATCCGTCATTGTTCTCGGTATGGACTATGAAACGTTTGGAGAGCATCATAAGGCCGATACCGGAATTCGTAAATTTTTGAGTGATCTCCTGACCCATGTGGTTGTGGACGAGGATTTTAGATTATCCACGCCATCCGATGTGCTGGAGGCCCTTGTACCGAATGACACCTTTTCAACAACGCAAATGATTTCCTGGGCTGATCGTGAGAAGGATACTTCGGCATGGTTGGGCAACTCCATGCAGACCGATGCTTTTGATACGCTTGTAAAATTGGAGGCTGAAGTTAAGAAATCACAAAGTCGAAATTTGTTGAACACCTGGCGCTACCTTCTCACCAGCGATCATTTCTACTATATGTCAACGAAGAATGAAGCTGATGGAAGTGTGCATTCGTATTTCAGTCACTATGCTTCACCGTATGAAGCATTCATTAATTATATGAATGTGCTGAGCGATTTTTCGTTACTCCTTAAAGCAGAATCGGTAAAGAAACATGAATTGGGTACACCTTGGCAATTGTCCCTGGAAGATGTACTTGCCGATTACGATGCGCTGATTGAGAAATAAGATGCCTTGATTAAAGACTAGACAGACGTCTTGAGGTTTAGCATCATTGGCGTTTGCGGTATATCAATCCCAGTGCAAGAGTTGCCAGACTTGTCAATGCGGCAAAACCGTTTGTAAAAATAATGGGCATATCCCTTTTCATAATGCCATATACGATCCACAAGCAAAGGCCTATGAAAAGGAGTACCAGATAAGGAATAGATATGTTTTCAGCACGCTTCTCCTTGACGAGTTTGATAAGTTGGGGTAGCAGTGAAATCGAAGTGCAAATGCCAGCGACTAAACCGATCCAAAATACGGGTTGATTCATTTCGTTGAATGTTGATGATTACGTTTTTACTGTAGCCACGTCAAAACTGTTCAATAGTTGAACTGCTGTAAATATGGTGCCTGTTTTTATTATTTATAAACTGGATTGTAAGTTTTAAGTGAGTCACAAAACAGGAAAGCCTTTGCGGGCATTGGCAATAGTTCAGTTCCGGAGGCAATGATCAGTAAGCCACTGCAAAAAGCTGTTCATTTTGGTATAATTTTTAGCATCCATGAACTACAGGGATCACGGCATGGAGAAGCACGACAAAATCAGGGATAATATCTATTGGTACAAGGATGCGATTATTTACGAATTGCACATCAAGGCTTTTGCCGATAGTAATGGAGATGGAATAGGCGATTTCAACGGATTGCTTCAAAAGTTGGATTACCTTCAGGAACTTGGTGTGACAGCAATATGGTTGTTACCATTTTATCCTTCTCCCTTAAAGGACGATGGATATGATATTTCTGATTATTACAGCATCAATACTTCGTTCGGAAATATAGAAGACTTCAAAAAATTACTGCTGCAGGCGCATGAGCGTGGGTTAAAAGTGATCACCGAACTGGTGATCAACCATACCTCCGATCGCCATCCATGGTTTCAACGGGCTCGGCTGGCGCCGGAAGGATCGGAATTCCGCAATTATTATGTATGGACGGATGACCCGAACCAATATGCTGATGTTCGGATCATATTTCAGGATTTTGAAAAGTCGAATTGGACATGGGATGCTGAGGTACAACAATATTACTGGCATCGTTTTTTCTCTCATCAACCCGATCTTAACTACGATAATCCACTGGTTCAACAGGAAATATTTAAAATTATAGATTACTGGTGCGCGCTTGGTGTCGATGGCTTTCGGCTCGATGCAGTGCCTTATCTTTTTGAAAGAGAAGGAACAAACGGAGAAAATCTTCCCGAAACGCACGCCTACCTGAAGAAGCTACGCAGTCATATCGATAAATTTTACCCGGGTACATTATTGTTGGCTGAAGCGAACATGTGGCCGGAGGATTCTGCAGCGTATTTTGGAGATGGTGATGAATGCCACATGAATTATCACTTTCCCCTGATGCCCCGCATGTACATGGCATTACAAATGGAAGATCGCTATCCCATCATTGATATCTTCGATCAAACCCCTCAAATCCCACAAAACTGTCAATGGGCGGTTTTTTTGCGCAACCACGATGAGTTGACTCTGGAAATGGTCACCGATGAAGAGCGCGACTATATGTATAAGGTGTATGTCAAAGACCCCAAGGCAAAAATAAACCTGGGCATACGGCACCGGCTCGCCCCTCTGATGGAGAACAACCGAAAAAAAATTGAATTGCTTAATTACCTTTTATTCTCCATGCCGGGAACGCCGGTTCTTTACTACGGTGATGAAATTGGGATGGGCGACAACTTTTATCTTGGAGATCGCGACGGGGTTCGCACTCCCATGCAATGGGCTCCCGTCCGCAATGCGGGATTTTCAGATGCAAATCCGCAGAAACTTTATCTTCCCGTAATTCAGGATCCGGACTATCACTACGAAAGCGTCAACGTGGAGATGCAAAACCGAAACTCGTCCTCACTGCTGTGGTGGATGAAGCGGGTGATCAGTAAACGAAAGAATTATAAAGCGTTTGCCTGGGGTGATATTCAATTTATTGCATCCGAAAATTCAAAAATCCTTGCATTCACGAGAAACTACGAGAATCAAACCATGTTGGTCGTTGCAAATTTGTCGCGCTATGCACAGCCTGTGAAACTGCAATTGGAAGCTTATGCCGGCCACGCCGTGATCGAAGTTTTCAGTAAAAATAAATTTCCTGTTATTGAGAAACAGCATCCTTACTTTTTGTCATTCGGCGCCTACGATTGTCAATGGTTTATACTCGAAAGGCAATTCGAAAAAATGGAAAGTGGGCACGACTTACCTCATGTCACATTAAACGACTGGAATTCATTAGTGCAAAAAAAATCCCTTGTGCACCTCGAAGCAAATGTTTTACCTGGGTACATATCACGTATGCGCTGGTTTGGAGGAAAGAACCGCGTCATGGAAAGCCTGCAAATTGTGCAGCATGCGGTGATACCTTTTGATCACAACCCGGCTTTTATTTTGCTCTTGAACGTGGTGTACCAGGATGGTCTTCCTGAATTATACCAACTTCCAGTGGTACTCACGCCTGAGGCAAACCCAATAAAAGATAAATACCCTCAGTCTGTCATTGCCTCAGTTACAATAGGAAATGACAAGGCGCTCCTCATTGATGCTTTCTTTTCAGAAGAAGTTCAACAGGCGATGTTTTACCACCTGGCCTATAAGGATACCCTCGCTCAACCCTTTAAAGGAGAAGTCGCATTCTCTGCAAAAAGCGATTTGCATGATTTTATAAAAAAAAATGAAAGGATTACTTCAAGAATTCTTTCGGTAGAGCAAAGCAACACCTCCATTGTATATGGGAATTGCTTCTTTTTAAAATTGTTCCGTAAACTCGATTATGTGATCAATGCGGACGTCGAGATTTCAAAATTCCTTAGTGAGCAAACACAATTCAAACATGTACCAGCCTATCTTGGAACCGTTGAATGGGTTGTTGATCAGCAGGTGCTTGTACTGGGCATTATGCAAAAGATGGTGGAAAACAGCAACGACGGCTGGACGTTTATGCTCGATCGACTTGATGAGCTCACCGAGAAAATTCTAGCCAGCCCGCATACCTTAGACAATTCTCAGAGTATGAATTCTGGAAAGTCTTCATCAGTTCCATCAGGGGAAACGGATATGATCAATGAATTGTTTGATGGACCATTGGCAGAACAGGTGAGGTTGCTTGGATTACGCACGGGAGAAATGCATAAAGCACTTGCTTCTTCTCCAGATCTGCCTGCTTTTGCTCCGGAAAGTTATTCTCTTCACTATCAGCGTTCTCTTTATTCAGGGCTAAAGACCCTGGTACGAAATACATTTCAAAATCAAAGCGAAAATCTAAGGAAACTCACCCCCGAAGTACGTGCTGAGGCAGAACGCGTGCTCGCCATGAAAGAGGATATTTTAAATACATTCAAAAACATTTATTTGCACAAGATCGATACAATTAAAATACGAATACATGGTGATTATCATCTCGGCCAGGTGTTATTCACCGGTAAGGATTTTGTTATAACCGATTTTGAAGGCGAACCTGCACGAAGCTTTTCCGAACGCAGGCTGAAACGTTCGCCCTTGCGGGATGTAGCAGGCATGATGAGATCGTTTCATTACGCAGCGTATGCTGCACTTTTTATGGATAACAACATTCGCAAAGAGGACTATAAAAAACTTATGCCCGTGATGGAACAATGGTATCAATATACGCGTAATGTTTTTTTACAATCTTATCTCACGACTGTGAAGAATTCGGGTTTTGTGCCGGCAGACAAAAACGATTTGAACGTATTACTCACTACCTTCTTATTGGAGAAAGCGATCTATGAATTAAACTACGAACTCAATAACCGACCCGATTGGGTAATTATTCCCCTGCGTGGGATACTGGCGATCATGGAGAATGTAAAAAGTGCATGGACAGAATTGGGTAATCAAAAAACAACACAGCCCACGCTTGCAAACTAGGCTTGTTGGTATCATTCAGGGGATGAATTTGGATCGAACACTTTGGCAAAATTATTGAGCTACATGGTTTGATGATTGCTCACAAACAGGTCGTGATGAATCGCAAGGGTTTCGGTATAGCAGTGGGGAGGTAAATTTATGAATGACATATTCTCAAGGAAGCTGGTGATCGTCTCGAACCGATTGCCGTTCAGCTTGGTAGAACAGGATAACAGGTTAGTGATGAAAGAAAGTGACGGTGGACTTGCTCATGCGCTCCGAAGTTATTTTGAATCTTCCAGTATCGACCAGGGTTTCAATGCTGTTCACTGGATCGGAGCCGCAGATTTCAGTGTGAAAACCTGGAAAAAATTTTGCTCAGACCAGGCGGAAAACATGCCGGCCTATGAGGTGAATCCGGTTTTTATCGACAAGAAAATTTACAGCAAATATTATAATGGATTTTGTAACTCCACACTTTGGCCATTATTTCATTACTTTCCTTCATTTGTTGAATTCGATAATGAGACATTCAACAACTATGAGGAAGTGAATCGTGTTTTTGCAGACCGCATTCTTTCAGTACTCAATTCCGGCGACATACTTTGGATACATGATTACCAACTCATGCTCGTGCCCGCCATGATACGAACGCAGCGCCCCCATTCGACCATCGGATTTTTTCTTCATATTCCATTCCCTTCGTTTGAACTGTTCCGCATGCTGCATCGTTCATGGAAAGATAAAATTATAGAAGGGCTGCTTGGCGCCGATCTTATCGGCTTTCATACCCATGAGTATGTCCAGCATTTTTTAAAATCTGTTCAAATGATCAAGGGCTACGATCATAAATTCCGTTCTGTCTTTTTACCGGATCGGATCGTAAAAGCCGAGATGTTTCCGTTAGGAATTGATTTTGATAAATTTAATCAGGCGTTAAGTCTGCCTGAGGTTATTGCACTAAAGAACGGCATCAGAAAAAATTTTGATAATAAAAAAATCATTTTTTCCGTCGATCGGCTGGATTATACAAAAGGGATTACTCACCGATTGACAGGCTTCGAACTTTTCCTCAAGACACACCCGGAATGGCATGAGAAGGTTGTCTTCATTCTGGTGGTTGTGCCATCGAGACAAATTGTGCTCAAGTACAACGAACGCAAGAAACTTATTGAGGAAGAGATCGGTCGCATAAATGGAAAGTATTCAACACTGAAGTGGCAACCTGTGATCTACAGGTATAACCATATGTCATTTCACGAACTGGTGGCCATGTATAATGCTGCTGACGTTGGTTTCATTACTCCTTTGCGCGATGGAATGAACCTGGTGGCAAAAGAGTATATGGCGAGTCGCAAGGATGAAGGGGTACTTATATTAAGTGAGTTGGCCGGGGCGGCAAACGAGTTGGGCGAAGCGTTATTGGTAAATCCGATGGACAAGGAAGACGTATCGGATGCCTTAACAGAAGCCCTGACCATGCCCATCGAGATTCAGCGACAAAAGATCAACTTGTCCCAGAAGCGATTAAAAGAGTATACGGTAAATCATTGGTTGACCGATTTCATGCAGCAACTGGATGAAACAAAAACCAACCAGGTTCAACAGGCAACCAAATTTTTGTCAGACAGGGTGCAGACGACTCTTGTGAGGAAATTTAATGATTCATCAAGACGACTTCTCATTCTTGACTACGATGGTACATTGGTTCCTTTTTCGAAATATCCGGAACTTGCTACACCGAATAAACGTGTCATCGATTTACTTCATGCACTTACTGCAGACAGCAGGACAGATGTAGCTATTCTTAGTGGAAGGGATCGCCCGTCGCTTGAGCAATGGTTCGGACATCTTCCTGTCCATATTATTTCTGAGCATGGCGCTGAAGTTCGTTTGAAAGACGAGGATTGGAAACTTTACGGCCACATGGATAAATCATGGAAAACTATTTTTCTTCCCATATTTGAAAGCTTTACGCTGCGAAGTCCTGGAGCATTTATTGAAGAGAAGGATCATACCCTGGTATGGCATTACCGAAATGTCGAGAATGGCTTAGGATTCATGCGGTCGCGCGAACTCCTGGACACACTCCATCATATGTTGAGAAACTCAAAGCTCAATATTCTTGACGGCAACAAAGTAATTGAAATCCGGATGGCAGGAATAGACAAAGGAACCATCGTGAAGCAACTCATTGGCCGAAGTTCATACGATGTCGTTGTGGCTGTTGGCGATGACAAAACCGACGAGGATATGTTCGCTGCTTTGGACGAACATTCCTACTCAATCAAAATTGGAACCGGGCATACACTGGCCAATTATTATTTGCCGAATCAGCATAATGTATTGGATGTATTGAAAAGACTGGCGGCCGCGAATCCTGACAATTTAAAAAGTGAGCGGGACTTGTCCAGTCATCATGTAATTTAGACGAAGTCACAAACATCGGATATTCCGGAATGTTGAATAAACTGATTGTGATAAAATCATCACGGTGTCACTACGGGCTGTTGATTCATCAGCCGGATCAGGTCATGTTCATCGGTTAAGTCAAGACGCAAAGGTGTAATGGAGGTATAGCCATTGTCTACCGCCCAGCGATCTGTTCCTTCATCGGCTGGATCAAGGGGCATGATGGTAAACCAGTAAAGACTTTTTCCACGCGGATCTTTTCCAGGCACAACAATTCCATCATAATGTTGCACGGCCTGACGGGTGTATTTCATTCCTTTAGGTTGTTGTTTCGGAAAATTGATGTTCGTTAAATTTACGGTGCTGTCTTGTAACAGTAAAGCTAAGGTGTCTTTCACGTAAGGCTCGAGCTTAGGAAAATCAGGTTCTGTTTCTCCTGCAGGAGTGCTCAGGGCTATTCCTTTTATACCAAACAATACAGCCTGTTTGGCGCCTGCCAATGTTCCGGAGTGCCACATGGAATTTCCAACATTGAGCCCGAGGTTAATACCACTTAGAATGACATTTGTATCCTTCCATAAATGCAATCCAAGTGCTACACAATCAGAAGGTGTTCCGTTCACCCGAATCGCCTCGATGTTGTTATCAAAATTAACCGGTGATTTTTTATATGACAATGGCCTGCTGGCGGTGATCGCCTGGCCCATGGATGATTGTTCCACATCAGGAGCAACGACACGAACCGTTCCAAAATGCGAAGCTACACGCGCCAGAGAGGCGATGCCGGGACTGTAAATGCCATCATCGTTGGTGATTAGTATGTTCATAACCTTTGGGATTATGAGTGATCACAGGAAAAATCATTCCACGATCAAAATAAATCACGGTTTTTGCATGATGGAACTTCATAAATAGATTTAACATGAAGCATATCAGAGTTTTACACAACCCCGAGGCAGGAACCATGCAGCATTCTGATCAGAAACTTATTTCAACCATAGAAACCACGGGGTTTACCTGTAGCTATTACTCCACAAAGGAGACAGATCAACGAGATTTTATTTCTGACAAGACGGATATCCTGGCTATTGCAGGTGGCGACGGAACGGTACGCAAGCTGGTAGACGAACTATTGCAACGCAAGGTACTGGACAAAAAGCTTCCCATTGGTCTGATCCCGTGCGGAACAGCAAACAACATCGCACGTATGCTTAATATTACAGGAACGCAAGAGGAAATAATTGGACGGTGGAAAAATGAAACGATTACGCGTTATGATATAGCAAAAGTGTGTGGTGTGAAAGAACAGGATTTCATCATGGAGGGATTGGGCTTTGGTGTATTTCCAAAGCTGATAAAAAAAATGAAATCCCTTACAGAACAACCCACCAGTCCCGACCAGCAACTAAAGCTGGCACTACAGGAACTGCATAAAATCGTAGGAACTTATAAGGGGCGTGAATGTATCATAACGATTGATGGACAAAAATACTCCGGTCAGTACCTGTTGGTAGAGGTGATGAACACGCAATCTGTGGGCCCAAACCTTAATCTTGCACCAACAGCGAGTATATCCGATGGTTTTTTGGATGTTGTCCTGGTACCTGTATCACAGCGCAGAAAATTTGCCAGTTACATAAAAGCCCGACTTATGCATGGCAAGGATGAATTGTTTTTTGGAACCGCTATCCAAGGAGCCGAAATCAAAATAGAATGGTCCGGCAAATTGTTGCATGCCGATGATCAGTTGGTTGAATTAAAAAAGCCCGCAAAAGTATCGTTATCAGTCCGGAAAGGTTTGGTTGAATTCCTTGTCTAGGATTTTTGAAACAAATAACTTTGAATGTAGCATGGGATAATTCCTTTCAAAAACATCACAAGGATTGCTCACGTTCCAGCCATCATCTTAAAAAAATGCCAACCGAAAGTTACTGAAATGGAAAAGTATGAAGCATTTCTTTTTGATTTGAACGGAACAATGATTGATGATATGTCATACCACCTCGAGGTTTGGTATGACATTGTTGTTAACAAGTTCGGCGCCGATTTGAGCCGCGACGAAGTAAAAAATCATATGTATGGGAAAAATCAGGATTTACTTACTCGTGTTTTTGGTAAAGATCATTTCACTACGGATCAGATGAATAAAATTTCTTTGGAAAAAGAAATGAACTATCAGAAAATATACCGCCCCTACCTGGATCTTTTGCCAGGGTTATTTTCTTTTCTCGAGAAGGCGAAAAAATCCGGAGTTAGAATGGCTATAGGGTCTGCAGCTATTCCATTCAACATTAACTTTGTTCTTGATAATTTAAAGATAAGAGATTACTTCGATGCCATTGTGAGCGCAGACGATGTTGAATACAGCAAACCTCATCCCGAAACATTTCTGAAGGCTGCCCACTATTTGAACGTAGATCCATCACGATGTCTTGTATTCGAAGACGCACCCAAAGGGGTGGAGGCGGCCGAAAATGCCGGTATGAAGACGATTGTATTCACCACAACTCATGAACAATCCGATTTTAAACAATGCAAAAACATCCTTCGCTTTGTTAAAAACTATACGGAGTTGTTACATAGTGATAAGATTATTACCACTAGGTAACAACTCCGTATAGGATTGTTCTTCTTCGAATCCGTGTTTGAAGTTGTTGTCGCTTAAATTATTGCTTGGCTTCTACCGAAAACTTAAACACCGTTTGAGATTGGTAAACATCCCCGGGCTTTAACTCCACCGATGGGAACTTCGGCTGATTCGGTGAATCAGGGAAATGCTGCGTCTCAAGGCAAAGTCCTGTGCGATGCTTATATGGTGTATTGTTTTTGCCTGTGAGCGTACCATCTAAAAAGTTTCCTGAATAAAACTGAATACCAGGTTCGTTTGTGTATACCTCCATGATGCGTCCGCTTTCAGGGTCAGAGAGTTTTGCCGCTAACGATAAGCTGTCGGTGCCTGTATTTAATACCCAGCAATGGTCATAACCCTTACCGAATGTTAATTGCTCATCGTTGTCATTAATATGTTCTCCAATACGTCTTGGTTTTGTGAAATCAAACGGTGTTCCCGAAACAGGTTTAATTTCTCCTGTTGGAATTAATGTTTTGTCAACCGGCAGGAATCCATCGGCATGAAGTGTTAACACATGATTGAGAATGTCACGTTTTATATTCCCGGAAAGATTGAAATAACTGTGTTGAGTAAGATTAACTACGGTTTTCTTGTCGGTAGTTGCCTTGTAATCAATTTTAAGTTCGTTGGAATCAGTAAGTGTATAGGTCACTTCCACCTGAAGATTTCCGGGATATCCTTCTTCCATGTCTTTGCTGAGGTAGGAGAGTTTTACAGCCTTTCCTTCTGTAGATGGAGTTTCTTCGATGTTCCAAATAACTTTAAAATATCCGGTGGGACCTCCATGGAGGTGATTAGGGTCATTATTGATGGCAAGCTTATACTTCTTACCGTCTAACGTAAATTGACCTTTAGCAATCCGGTTTCCAAAGCGGCCTATAAGTGCACCAAAAAAAGGATTTTCTTTTTCATAATCAGGAAGGGAATCAAATCCAAGCACCACATCTTCAAACAGGGAGTCTTTATCGGGTACCATGATCGATGTAATGATCCCTCCAAAATTAATCACAGATACCTCTATCCCATTCTTATTACGAAGCACATACTTATCGATGGATTCTCCGTTCTTGGTGACACCAAAAGAAGATTTGCTGATTGATCCTTCCATTTCAGGGAGCTGATTATCGGTTTTTTGATCATTTCTATTGGTACAAGATGCCAAGAATAATCCGGATACTAATAAAAGGAATTGTAAAACGTATTTTTTCATAATTGGTCGTTATTGATCCGTTTTTTTGTTCAAAATTTAGTTTCTAAAAAGAACTGTTAAATCTACACTTAATATTAATAATTCATCTATAATTGCACGGACAATCGATTGAATTTAGTGTTTATGGCAATTGATAAATTTGTAATTGGGGTTGATTATGGTACCGATTCTGTACGGTCGGTATTGATAAACAGTCTCACCGGCGAAGAGCTATGTTCTGCAGTTCATTACTACCAGCGTTGGCGCGATGGCCTTTTTTGCAACCCGGCTGAGAGTCAGTTTCGTCAGCATCCTCAGGATTACATTGACGGTCTGGAAATTACCATAAAACAATGCCTTGCAAAAGCAGGTGGCCACGCAAATGTGAAAGCCATTTCTGTAGATACTACAGGCTCAACGCCTATTGCAGTGGATAAGGCCGGTACGCCGTTAGCCCTTCTTCCTGGTTTTGAAACGAACCCCAACGCCATGTTTGTGTTGTGGAAAGATCACACTTCCGTTAAGGAAGCAGCCGAGATTAATGTCCACGCGGAAAAATTTGATACGAACTATTTAAAATTTGTCGGAGGGATATATTCATCCGAATGGTTTTGGGCAAAATTGTTGCACATCCTTCGTACTGATGAGGTTGTACGCCGGGCATGCTATTCCTGGGTTGAACATTGTGATTGGATCCCATTTTTGTTAACAGGTGGAACGGATGTTCATGCCATGAAACGAGGCGTTTGTTCAGCCGGACATAAATCGTTATGGGCGGCAGAATTTGGCGGACTTCCTCCTGACAGTTTCTTTTCTTCCCTTGATCCCTTGTTGAAAGGATTTACGGGCAGATTATTTACTGATACCTATACCTCTGATAAGCCAGCAGGAATAATAAGTAAAGAGTGGGCAACACGTTTGGGAATTCCAACAGACGTTATCATAGGAGTCGGGGCGTTTGATTGCCACATGGGCGCTGTGGGAGGCCAGATTGAACCCTACCATTTAAGTAAAGTCATGGGTACTTCTACCTGCGATATGCTTGTCGCTCCCAAAGAATTCATGCAGAAAAAATTAGTGCGCGGCATTTGCGGGCAGGTGGATGGTTCCATTATTCCGGGAATGATCGGTCTTGAAGCTGGTCAGTCTGCTTTTGGCGACACGTATGCATGGTTTAAAAGTTTATTGGAATGGCCATTGAATAACTTACTGAAATCTTCTTCAGTCATTGATGCTGCAACATCTGAAAAATTAAGAGCTGAAGTATCAAATAAGATTATTATAGAATTATCGAATCAGGCTGCTGCGTTGCCGATAAACGAACAAAGTGAACTTGCCATTGATTGGCTCAATGGCCGCAGAACACCCGATGCCAATCAGGAGTTGAAAGCTGCTCTCACCGGATTAAACCTTGCCACCGACGCACCCCGGGTATTCAAGGCCTGGGTAGAAGCAACGTGTTTTGGGGCAAAAGCTATTGCAGACAGAATTGTAGAGGAAGGTGTTCCGGTAAAAGGACTCATCGGACTTGGCGGTGTAGCACGTAAATCACCTTACATCATGCAGGTGATGGCCGACGTCATGAACATGCCAATCCGTATCCATAAATCAGAGCAAACTTGTGCTGCAGGCGCGGCTATGTTTGCGGCTACCGCTGCAGGAGTATATCCGAAAGTGGAAGACGCCATGAATGCCATGGGACAGGGTTTTGATCGTGAGTACAAACCCAATCCAAAAACAAGGGAAGTTTACGCAGCGCGGTACAATAAGTACAAGACATTGTGCAGGCAGCAGGAATCTTAAATTTACGCACGGTATTCAATCACATTAATTATTGAATAATAATTGTAAAGGAAATGTCGCGGTATAGTGAAATAAAACAATCAGCATTTGAGGCCAACATGCAGTTGCCAAAATTACAGTTGGTGATTTTTACCTTCGGAAACGTAAGTGCTGTTGACAGAAAAGAAGGCGTGTTCGCCATCAAGCCCAGCGGTGTTCCCTACGAAGAACTTTCTCCTGAAAAAATGGTGATTGTGGATTTTGATGGAAAGACGGTGGAGGGAAAACTCCGGCCATCATCGGATACAAAAACACATGCCGTGTTGTACAAACATTGGGAAAAGATAGGTGGTATTGTTCACACCCATTCAACCTATGCTACGTCCTGGGCACAGGCCCAACGCGACATTCCTATTTTTGGAACAACACACGCTGATCATAATACCGTTGATATTCCCTGCGCACCACCGATGAGCGATGCTATGATCAAGGGCGACTATGAATATGAAACTGGGTTTCAAATCATGAATTGCTTAAAAGAGAAGGGTATAAGCTACGAAGAAATTGAAATGATCCTGGTAGGAAATCATGCACCGTTCACCTGGGGAAAAACTCCAGCCAAAGCGGTGTACAACAGTGCGGTGCTGGAGTCAATTGCTCATATGGCGTTACTTACCGAACAAATCAACAAGAATGCACCAAGATTAAAAGATTCACTGATTAAAAAACATTTTGAGAGGAAGCATGGACCTGATTCCTATTATGGTCAATCCTAAACTTCCAATTAGTTAATTCAAATTAAAAAACGATTTATAATTACATGCCCCACCTAAAACACCTCGAAGCCTGGTTTGTTACCGGAAGCCAACATTTATACGGCGAAGAAACCCTCAAACAGGTTGCTACCCATTCAACGGAAATTGCCAAAGCTTTAGATAACTCATCGGTAATACCGGTGAAGATTATTTTCAAGCCGGTCTTGAAGTCACCGGAAGAAATTTACAAGCTTTGCCAGGAAGCGAACAACGCAGAAAATTGCATTGGCATCATTGCGTGGATGCATACCTTCTCTCCTGCCAAGATGTGGATCGGAGGCCTGAAGATTTTGCAGAAACCTTTGCTTCATTTACATACACAGTTTAATCGTGATATTCCCTGGAGTACAATTGATATGGATTTTATGAACCTGAACCAGAGTGCTCATGGCGATCGTGAGTTTGGGTTTATGGTATCACGCATGCGACTCAACAGAAAAGTTGTTGTAGGACACTGGCAAGATGGACAAGTACAGGAGCGCATGAATGTATGGTTGCGTGCTGCAGCAGGCTGGCACGATTGGCAACATGCAAAGTTTTGTCGCTTCGGTGATAATATGCGCCAGGTAGCCGTGACGGAGGGAGATAAGGTAGAAGCTGAATTGAAATTTGGCTATGCCGTAAATACTTTTGGAGTTGGTGATTTGGTAAAGGTGATTAATGATGTAACCGATGCGGCCATTGCCAAACTTGCTGATGAGTATGAGCAGATCTATTCTCTCGCAAAGTCATTGCGCAAAGGCGGAGATCAACACAACTCATTGCGTGATGCAGCAAAAATAGAATTAGGGCTTCGCACATTTTTAGAAAGCGGAAATTTCAAAGGTTATACCAATACGTTTGAAGACCTGCATGGCATGACACAGCTGCCCGGTATCGCATCACAACGATTGATGGCTTCGGGGTATGGATATGGGGGGGAAGGTGATTGGAAAACTTCTGCTTTGGTACGCGCCATGAAAGTGATGGGTACTGGCCTGAAAGGCGGAAACTCATTCATGGAAGATTATACCTATCATTTTGATCCCCGCAATCCTCTGGTACTGGGAGCACACATGTTGGAGATATGTCCTTCCATCGCAGATGGTAAGCCTTCCTGTGAAATCCATCCTCTTGGCATTGGTGGTAAGGCAGATCCTGTACGCCTGGTATTCAACAGCGCTGCAGGTCCGGCGATCAACGCCTCTGTTATTGATATGGGTAATCGTTTTAGGTTGCTGGTGAATGAAGTGGAGGCTGTAAAACCTGAACATGACCTTCCCAAACTTCCTGTAGCACGCGTATTATGGAAACCACTTCCTGATATGAATACGGCTTGTGCCGCCTGGATTTATGCCGGTGGTGCCCATCATACTGGCTACAGTCAAAACCTTACGGCCGAACATCTTCAGGATTTTGCCGACATTGCAGGAATAGAATGTGTTCAGATCGGTAAGAATACAAACCTTCAGCAGTTCAGAAATGAATTGCGGTGGAATGAAGCGTACTATAGATAGTCATTAACTCTAACTTCCCAAATTGCTAAACCATTGTTTATGAATTCACTTGCTACTATTGACATTATTGTTTTCGCGATCTACTTCGTCGTAGTTGCGGGATACGGTCTTTGGATTTACCAGCGGAAAAAGAAAACATCCGTAAATACGAAAGACTTCTTCCTGGCAGAAGGATCTCTCACGTGGTGGGCTATTGGCGCTTCATTGATTGCCTCCAATATATCGGCCGAACAATTTATCGGTATGAGCGGTGAAGGTTTCTTTGTGGGCATTGCCGTAGCGGCGTATGAGTGGCTTGCTGCTGTGGCACTTATCATCATTGCTGTATGGTTTATTCCGATCTACCTCAAGAATAAGATTTATACCATGCCCCAGTTTTTGACAAGACGTTATAATGAAACTGTCGCGTTGATTATGGCGGTGTTCTGGCTGTTTCTATATGTGGCGGTAAACCTGACATCCATTCTTTACCTGGGTGCAGTTGCCATCAATGGACTACTTGGTGGCGGACAACTCCACACCATTATGCTTGTATTAATGGTGATGGCGCTGATCATTACGCTGGGAGGTATGAAAGTTATCGGGTATACGGATGTTATCCAGGTGGCTGTGCTTATCATAGGTGGCTTGGCTACCGTATATATGGCGTTGGTAATCGTAGATGAAAGCATCAATTTAGTTGCCGACGGTAATGCATTCGCCGGTTTCAAAACATTGTTGAATCAGGCGCCCGAACATTTTAAAATGATCCTGCCGAAACCGGCACTGACAACCACAACGATCGACATGCCTGAAAATCTGGATGTGCAGAAGTATGTGGTATTGCCGGGTATCGCTATGTATTTTGCCGGACAGTGGATTGTAAATCTTAACTACTGGGGTTGCAATCAGTATATCACACAACGTGCTTTAGGAGCTGATCTGAATACCGCACGCACAGGAATTTTATTTGCTGGAATGCTCAAGCTGATGATGCCCGTTATTGTAATGTTACCCGGTATTGCTGCATATGTGTTGTATAAAAATGGCCACCTTCCTGCTTTCAACGGGGTAAAGGACAATGCCTATTCTGCAATTCTTGCATTTTTACCAGCGGGTTTGAAAGGTCTCGCCGTTGCTGCATTAACAGCGGCCATCGTAGCTTCCCTGGCTGGTAAGGCCAACAGTATCTCCACCATTTTCACACTCGACATTTATAAAAAATACGTGAGCACAGGTGCTGAAGAAAAGAAGCTGGTCTGGATCGGTAGGTTAACAGTAATTATGGCGATGATTATTGCTATGATTTTCACGTGGGAAGATTTGCTGGGCATTGGCGGTGAAGGTGGATTTACATTTATTCAAAAGTATACGGGCTTTATCAGTCCCGGTGTATTTGCCATGTTCATCTTGGGACTATTCTGGAAACGAACTACAGGAACAGCCGCTTTAGTGGGGATGATCCTCGGCTTCGTACTTGCTATCTTCTTTAATAATTATGCGGTAGACATTTTTGGAAAAGAAACATGGTTATATACTGCTTTTGAATACCAGAAGATGGAGAAAGGTGTTTTGAAAACAGTCATTGAAATTCCATTTCTGATCAATATGGGTTGGTCTTTCTTCTTCACGGTAGTCACCATGGTTGCGATCAGTTTAGGTGGACCGAAAGTAAACCCTAAAGCATTTGAAGTGGATGGCAGTATGTTTAAGCTGAAGCCTGCTACTATCATTATGATTGTCATTACCTTGATGGTTCTGATCGCTTTGTACGCAAAGTTCTGGTAACCATTTAAACCTATAATGGATAAGAGATCTTGTTAGCTTCAGGAATGAACATAGGGCAATACAAAAGTCAGGATCGTGTATTATTGGCAGTGGATTGCATTATTTTCGGTTTCGATGGACAGCAATTAAAAGCACTCTTGATCAAGCGTGGCTTTGAGCCGGAAAAAGGGAAATGGTCATTGATGGGCGGATTTGTAGGCCAGGATGAAAGCACGGATGAAGCTGCCATGCGTGTCCTTCATCAGCTTACCGGAATGAGTGATATTTACATGGAGCAATTGTATTGCTTCAGTGACGTAAATCGCGATACTGCGGGAAGGATTGTTTCCGTGGCCTACTATTCGTTGATCAATATTGAAGAGTATAATGAACAGCTGGAGCAAGATCATGAAGCGCATTGGTTCCCATTAACCGCTGTTCCGGATCTTATTTTTGATCATAACCAGATGGTGAACCTTGCGAAAGAAAGGTTATGCCAGAAAGTCTCAAATCATCCTGTTGGCTTTGAACTGCTTCCAAAAAAATTTACACTTCCACAGTTGTTAATATTGTATGAGGCCATTTTTGGTTCGGGCCTGGACAAACGAAATTTTACACGTAAAATACTTTCGCTGGGGTTCCTGAAAAAACTGAATGAAAAAGAAAAAGCATCATCCCGAAAAGGTGCTTTTTACTATGTGTTTGATAAGAAAAAATACAACAAACTCGAACACGAAGGAATCAAGTTCGTTTGAGTGAAAATCTTTTTCTTATTTGAAGTTTCTACAAGGATGATTTAACTGTGGTGACGGGAATTCAACATATGGGAAATTCCCTTTTCAAGACCTCTTAACTCTGCCAGTCCTCGTAATCTTCCGATAGCAGAATATCCGGGATAGGTTTTTTTCTTCAGGTCATCAAGCATCTGGTGCCCATGATCGGGACGCATGGGAATGGCCACCTGTCTTCGTTGCATCAGCTTGAGAATTTCAGATATCAGGTCGGTCATATCGGCATCTCCTTCAAGGTGATCAGCTTCAAAAAAATTCCCTGCAGCATCACGCTTCGTATTCCGCAGATGCAGAAAATGAATATGATCTCCGAATTTCTGCAACATTTGTTTTAAATTATTATCAGCCCTTGCCCCCAGTGATCCGGTGCAATAACAAAGTCCGTTGGCCTGAGAAGGTGCGCTCGCAAGAATCATGTCCACATCTTCTTCTGTGCTGACAATTCGCGGCAATCCTAAAATAGGGTAGGGAGGATCGTCGGGATGAATGGCAAGTTTAACCCCATGCTGTTGTGCTACAGGAACAATTTCACGAAGAAAAAAGAATAAATTTTGCCTTAATATATCGGCAGTGATTCCGTCATACGTATTCAGAGCAGTAAGAATTTCAGCGGGAGTAAAGGGTATGTCGCTACCGGGAAGTCCGAGTAACGCATTTTTGTATAGGGCGTCTTTCTTGTCTTGCGACATCGACTGAAAAAGTTCTTTTGCACCAGCAATTTGTTCAGGGGTATAATCATGTGAAGCATTCGGACGCTGCAAAAGAAAAAGATCAAATGCAATAAAAGCAAGCTTTTCAAAGTAAAGTGCTCGACTTCCGTCTGGCATTTCGTAATTCACATCCGTGCGCATCCAGTCTAATATCGGCATGAAGTTATACGTAACAATCGTTACACCGCACTGCGCAAGATGACGAAGGCTTTCTTTATAATTTTCAATGTATTCAGAAAACCTTCCCCTTTTCTTTTTGATATCTTCATGAACAGGAAGACTTTCAACAACAGCCCATTTCATGCCTGCCTCTTCAATAACCTTTTTGCGAATATTGATCTCTTCGATAGTCCAGATACTTCCCACGGGGATGTGATGAAGCGCCGTTACCACGCCGGTGCATCCAGCTTGTCTGATATGCTGTAATGATACGGGATCCTGAGGACCGAACCACCGCATCGTTTGTTCCATGTAAACCATATTCATTCGAAGTGATTACAATTTGATTTGAGTTTTAAGCACTACCTGTGAGGTAGTTGTTATTTTCTTTGCGAAGAAGCCCGCACAATAAGATGATGATTTAAAACTACTGTGCTTACCTGGCTTTGGGATTTTTTCAATTGATTGATAAGCATGGTGGTAGCAACTTCACCCATTTCCTGTCCGGGATAATTAATGGTTGTTAAATTGGGTTCAATCACCCGCGAAATAGGATCATTGTTAAATCCCACGACAGCAATTGTTTCCGGTACACTGATATTGGCTGCTTTGAGTTCACGAATACACGCCACTGCCGAAATATCGTTGGCTGCAAAAATTCCATCGGGCTTTTTTTTCATATTCAAAATATGCTGTGCAGCTTCTACACCCGACTGATCGGTCAATGCATTGTAGATCACCAGCGCGGGATCAAAAGGAATTCCTTTTTCAGCAAGTGCATCGCGGTAGCCTGTAAGACGATCGGCGTATACATTTCGGTTAATGTTTCCATCAATATGAACAATTCGTTTACAACCCTGATCAAGAAGATGCATGGTTGCATCATATCCTGCTTTTTTATTGTCGATGACAATGCTGGTGCAACCAGGAAGATCAATGACCCGGTCAAAAAATATCAACGGGATTTTCTTGTTCAGAAAAATATCAAAATGATCGTCCTTCAATGTATCCGAGGCTACGGAAATCATCAGGCCGTCAACCCTGCTGTTAAAAAGGGTTTTTACGCTGACGATTTCTTTTTTATACGATTCATCGGTCTGGCTGATGATCAGGTTGTATCCATTGTTGTTCGCCACTTTTTCCATTCCCGAGATTACGGTGGACATAAAGTAACTGCTGATCCTGTTGATAATAACACCGATGGTGTTGGTGTGTTTCAGGCGAAGATTGCTCGCGAATGTATTGGCCTGATAGCCCATTTTACGCGCTGCATCGTGAATTTTTTTCTTGGTGTCTTTTCCTATCCCAGGATGATCTTTCAGTCCGCGACTAATCGTAGCAGGGGACAGCTTAAGGGCTTCTGCGATGTCATAAATTGTAATATCACGAACACTCATTTCAATCGATTACATGGTAAATTAGGCACAAAAACCAGTTTTTACGCGGTTTTTAGATACAAAATTTTGCAATCGGTTGTATTAATAAAATTTTCAAAAAAAGGGGATTAAAACCGTAACGGATTTAATCGATTCCGGTTACCACCACGGAAGCGGAAGCTGCAGATCATTAACAGAATCGACCACCAAATCCGGCTTAAAGGCATATTTCTGCAATTCTTCTCGTTTGGTGATTCCACTTAAAACCAGAATGGTTTTGTACCCCATCTGCACACCACCCTGAATATCTGTATCCATGGTGTCGCCAATTACTGTGGTTTCCGCCGTTTCAAGCCCCAATGCTTTACGGGCTGATCGCATCATCACAGGGCCTGGTTTGCCTACGGTAAAAGCTTTTATGCCGGTGGCTTCCTCAATCATGGCTGTCGTGGCCGCAATGCCTAAATTATTCCAACCCAATTTTTTAGGGGAAGGATCGCGATTGGTGGTAATGAACTTTGCGCCGGCAAGGATCATGTCTACCGCACGTTGCACCATTTCCAAAGTAAAATCTCTTCCTTCTCCAAGAATCACAAAATCAGGATCCTTGCCGCCCACGTTGATTCCGTTTTCATGCAAGCTGCTGATCAATCCACCTTCCCCCAATACAAAGGCCGAACCTTTCGGGGTTTGACTCGAAATAAATTTTGCCGTGGCCATGGCACTGTTGTAGATGTGATCCTCACTTACCTTAATGCCCAGCTTGTGCAATTTTTGAACAGCTTCCTTTCTTGTTCGCTGACTATTATTGGTCATGAACATAAACGGTATCTGCTGTTGAAGTAAGCGGTTAACAAAAACGTCCGCATGGGGAATCATGATTTCGCCCCCATACACCACTCCATCCATATCAATCAAAAGACCTTGTGCCATAATGAGATTAGTAAATCTGAAAGGCTTATTTACCTTCAGGAGAATTTGTTGGCAAGATAGGTATAATAGTCAGTTTGCCCATGAATTTATCCTCTAAACAATTGGAATTGAGCCTGAATATTCTGTTTAACTGCAGATCAGCCTTTGGTTCTTTCTCCGTTTACAAGCCTCCATATCCCTAGCGGATTATCCTGTTTTAATTCATCCGGAAGTAACACATCCGGAAAGTTCTGATAACAAACAGGCCTTGAGAATCGGGTAATGGATGATGTGCCTACGGATGTTGTTCGACTGTCAGAGGTAGCGGGAAAGGGTCCACCATGCACCATGCTATGGCACACTTCCACACCTGTAGGATATTCATTGATAATCAGTCTGCCTGCTTTCTTCTCCAGGATGGGGATGAGCTCTGCATAGTCGGCAAGGTCTTCCGGGGTACCATGAATGGAGGCGGTAAGATGCCCGCCTAATTTATTTGCCGCCATCAGGATTTGGTTTTTATCCTCGGCCATCAAGGTAACCGTTGAAGGGCCAAACACCTCTTCTTCCAGCTCATGATGATTCAAAAAATTAGTCACGCTGCTTTGCAACACATAGGCTACACCCTGTAATTCAGATCCCGAAACTTTTCCGCTGGCCAACACCTGAACTTCGTCCACTTGTTTTAGTTTATCAATGCCACGTTGGTAATTATTTTGAATGCCGCTGCTCAGCATGACACCGGTTTGTGCATCTTCAAATTGTTTGGATAATGATTGGGTGAATTCATTTCCATCGGATGTATTTTGAACAAACACTAATCCCGGATTGGTACAATATTGCCCGACACCCAGGGTGACGGAGGCTGCAAGTTCCTTCGCGATGGTATTGCCCTTTTGCTGAAGAATGCGGGGCAGGATAAATACAGGATTGGTGCTGCTCATTTCTGCATATACCGGTATGGGTATTGGCCGGCTGTTGGCTTCATCAAACAATGCCTTGCCTCCCCGGAATGATCCGGTAAAGCCAATAGCAGTGACCAGAGGATGGCGTACAATGGCCAGTCCAACTGCGGTAGAAGCTCCATGCACCATCGTAAACGTACCATCGGGTATGTTACACTTTTTTACTGCACGTAATATCGCTTTTGCCACCAATTCCCCGGTACCCGGATGGGCAGGATGCGCTTTAATTACTACGGTACATCCTGCTGCTAATGCTGAAACGGTATCACCTCCTGCCGTAGAAAATGCGAAAGGAAAATTGCTTGATCCAAAAACGCCAACTACGCCCAGTGCTTTATGCATACTTCGTATGTCTGACTTAGGTAAAGGTTTGCGATCTGGGTTGGCTGTTTCAATGCGGGCGTCCACCCACGAACCTTCCTTAATCCAGGAAGCAAAAAGGTTAAGTTGGTTTATAGTTCTATCGCGTTCTGCCATCAGGCGTGCTTCGGGTAAACCCGTTTCTTCACTGCACCGTGTGATTAACGCATCGCCCAATACCATGATCTCCTCTGCAATGCGCACCAGGAATTCAGCTCTCCGCTCACCAGAAAGCGTTCGATATAGTTGAAATGCATGGTTTGCTTTTTTTACCGCCTGATCAACTTCTGAAATTGTTGCTTCATGAAAAGCTGGTTCCATTTTTTTTCCGGTGGAAGGATTGATCGCGAAAAAAGTCGTAGCACCTTCTGCCGATTCGGCAGCACCAAGTAAATTTTTACCTTCAATGTTCATATTTTGAATCTGTTGTAAGACACATATTAAACAATGATTAGCGGGCTTTCATTCCACTTATCAGAAAATAATGTTTGGATAAACAGGATGTTGATTACGGCGAATGTGAACATGCTGATACTGAACATGTCACGAAGGATTTTCAGACTTAAAAAATAATCAAAAAAAATCCCCGGGGATTTCCCGGGGATTTTTTTAATGGATTCAGGTTTTAAAGTTTAAGGAGTAAGGGTTTGGATCGTACCATCAGCATCGTGCTTCAACTCTGTTACCTTAATATTTCGCAAATGTGTTTTACCACCCGACAATTGTGTGTCGTGATAGAACAAATACCACTTCCCATTGATTTCTACAATGGAATGATGATTGGTCCAGCCCTCAACTGGATTTAACACAATACCTTTGTAAGTAAAAGGTCCGTACGGAGAATCGCCAATAGCATAATTAATAAAATGAGTATCTCCCGTTGAGTAAGTAAAATAATATTTGCCGTTGTATTTATACACCCATGAAGCTTCAAAGAAACGCTTGTCGTTTTGCGCTTCCTTAAACACGTTTCCGTTTTCATCAACGATCTTGATTTCTTTCACGGGTTCTGCAAAGCTTTTCATATCGGCGGATAGCTTAGCCATGCGTGGAAGGGAAGCAAGTTCTTCGGGTGTACGATTTTTTTTGGTTCCATCATACTTGTTGTCATTCCAGCGTTGAAGTTGCCCGCCCCAAATACCTCCGAAGTACATGTAAAATGAGCCATCATCATCTTTGAAAACACTAGGATCAATGCTGTAGCTGTTGGCAATAGGTTTTGGCTCAGCCACAAAGGGACCTTCGGGTTTTTTACTGGTGGCTACTCCGATGCGGAATACATCTTGTTTGTCCTTCACGGGAAAGTAGAGGTAATACGTGCTATCAGCAAAAGCGGCATCCGGTGCCCACATCTGGCGGCGTGCCCATGACACATCTCGTATATCCAGCGCTACACCATGGTCGATCACTTCACCTCCAATGGAATCCATGGAGAATACATGATAATCTTTCATATCGAAATGACCGCCCTCGTCATCTTCGGCGGTATTGCTTTCAATATCATGAGAAGGGTAAATATAGATCCTGCCATTGAACACATGTGCTGACGGATCAGCCGTGTATACGGCACTGAAAAACCGAAGCGGTTGGGATAACGGGGCCTTAGCCACGGCTACCGTATCCTGACTCGCTTGTTCAGTTTCTTCTTTTTTGCCACATCCAGATAACAATAACACCGCAGTGGATATTCCTACTGCTGCAAGACCAAATTTATTTCTCATATAACGATACATTTTTATTTAACTGATTTTTCAAATTTTGTTTCAGGAGGCCCCAGGTAACTGGGTTTTAATCCGCCCAAATCTATTACTAATTTTTGTAAAACTACTCCTGAATTCATCATCCAGAATTTAACGGTGTGCTTACCCGGGTTAATAACCTTGTGCGAGGTGGTTTTTAAAATGGTAGCATTGGCTACCCATTTTTCCCAGGTTCTGTTCTGGTTGTCATCCGCATTCAGACTGATCACTTGTGGACTTTCATCATCAATGGAAATGGCATACTGCAAACCCGTAGTTGTAGCATGAAAATTAAGGGAAGGAGAGAAGAACAATTGCAGTGTGGCATCTCCCGCACTATAGGAGTAAAATTCATAATCGATATGCGGTGACGATGACGAAAGTGTTTGGGGGCTTGCTGTTACCGGAAAAGTAGTTATGGCTGAACCCGTTCGTCCATGGTTTGGCAACACTTGCCAGTTTACTTCTTTTGTATTGAAGAGCTTCGTGGTGTGTTCTGCTTCCATGGACACATATCCATCCTTTTCAAAAAACACATTTCCGGTTTGATTCTTTGGAATAAGGAGCTTTGCATCGCGCGATGGTTGAGCAGCCACAGGCGTTACACTCGCACCCGCTGTGACATAGCTTACGGCTGGCATCTTATTAACCGGGGGTTGCTGCCAGTACGTATAACCAATATGTGTCTGGTCCATCATGTGATTCCATTTTCCGTTGTTGCGCTGATGGAAGTCAACGGTGATCAAAGAATCTTTTTTATAAAGTTCCTTGACTTTATCGGCATAGCGGTTGGCTTGGATATCGTTGTTACTTAATGCTTGCTTGTTGAGCGCTACATGGTAATACATGTCATACAGATTGGAACTGGCAACAATGGGATGCAAGACCAATTGGTAGTAGGCTTCCTGTTGTGATACATCTAATTTTTTGGATAGGGCAGTGGCACGTGCAGTAAGTTCCTGATATTCTTTGACCACCCGTTCAAATTCATTGTAGTTGGTTAAGCTATAGGTTCTGTCATTTAAGAGCTCCGGTTTTATACGTCCGCTGTATTTTAAGTATTGCGAAATGAGTGGAGCAATTTCTTTTGCATAGACAGCTCCAAATTGTTGTGCGCACCATTGCTCGGTATAAGCTTGTAATTGATTGGTTTGTATTGCCTTTGGATTCCACGCATAATCTAAAAAGAAGGAGATCGGAAATTCCATTGGTTTTAAATCGCCCACATTCACAATCCAGATCTTATCCACACCATGCTCATAAGCCATGTGCATTTGTTCCCATACGCGTTCAATGGGGTTGGTGTTAAGCCATTTGTAATTGCGTGGTCCGCCCACATAATCAAAGTGATAATAGATTCCATAACCACCGGCGCGTTTCGCTTCACCAACTTGCGGCAGCTTGCGTATGTTGCCCCAGTTGTCGTCACACAACAGTAAAGTCACGTCATCGGGGACGCGCATACCCTTATCATAATAGTCTTGTACTTCTTTGTATAAAGCCCAGAGCTGTGGAGTCTGGCTGGCAGGTTTTTTGGTAACGTCTTCAATAATTTCCCGTTGTTTTTTTACTATGCGTTCCAGTAAAGCGGTTGCTGTTCCGCGTGTCATGGGTTCGTCACCATCACCACGCATGGCAATGGTTACAATACTTTCATGAGCACCCATATTCTCGATGCCCTTACGCCAAAAGGCATTTAACGTGGTGTCATTATGTTCATAGTTCCATTCACCTTTACCATACCGTTTCCACTCTTGCTGTGCGCGAAGCATGGGTTCGTGGTGACTGGTGCCCATCACCACACCATATTCGTCAGCCAGTACATTGTTCATTTTATCGTCATCATTAAAGGCATTGCCCCACATGGCGGGCCATAAATAATTGCCTTTCAAACGGAGTATCAGTTCAAAAACCTTTTCGTAAAATTCGTGGTTCATACCTCCGAATTTTTCTTTGGTCCAGCCGCTCAATGCAGGCGCTTCATCATTCAGAAAAATACCACGATATTTTACAGCGGGCTCTCCCAGTGCATAGCGACCGGGTTTCATAAATAAATTCTTTGACTTTTTTGGAGGTGCATCAGCCCACCAATACCAGGGGGAAACACCAATCTGTTTGGATACTTCGTAAATTCCATAGATGGTCCCTCGCTTGTCGCTACCGGCAATGACGATTGCGCGATCTACATTGGGAAATGGTTTTTCTACAGTTTGTATCAGTGAGGCTTCCCATTGATCTTTTACATTCGAAACATCTAATTTTTTGGAAGCGATAAGGTTGTCGATCAAAGTGCTTTTGCCAATCGTTCCAATAATAACAATTTCTTTTTCTGCAGGCTGGGTAAATAGAAGTGAAGGTTGAATATCGGTAACCCGGTTAATATCCTGCTGGAGATCCCTAGCAGCACGGATTACACCCGGATGGTCTGCCTGATCAGCAAATAATGAAACCGATTTTCCAGCCGACACCAACGGAAAGTAGCCATCTTTTTTCTCAAGGTTAATGAATAGTTGTGCTTGTGATGTTTGTGCGATGAGCAACGCCAGTAAGGTTACTCCAAGGAAATAAATTAGTTTGCTTTGCTTTGTTGTCATCGGCAAAAAGATTTTTAGTTAGTTGTTTTTAGGTTGCTTTAAGAAATGAATTTTGTTTGAAGGATGAGTGAGCAGATTACTTCGTTCTTTGTTGATGCTAACAATACTCATCGGCTAAAATTTGTTTCTATATAATTTAATGTAAAGTAAAAGGGAGAGAGGACTTGTGTCCTTCTCTCCCTTTCTTAGAATAGGCAAAATGCCCATGTCAAATTGTTTAGCCCGAACGCAGGCCGGTTATGACTAGTAACCAGGATTCTGCGGATAAGGACCATCCGGATTTTTCACACGGTCGATCTGATTCACCTGTGGAATAGGTCTCAGCATGTGGAAATCCTGGATAAAAGGAGCTGCTTCTTTATTCCATGCTCTCACACGAGTCACCAGTGTGCGTGTGCGAACCAAATCCCACCAGCGGTGCCATTCATTGAAAAGTTCGCGTGTGCGTTCATCAAGAATAAAGTTAATGCCGCCGGCAGCAAGATCTGCAGCGGTTGTAGCTGTCATTGCGGTAACGGCTGCTGCATTGGCTGCGGTATTCTGTGCAGCTGTCATACCCGGTCTGCTGGGTCTGTAAGCGGCTCTCGCTCTGATCACATTCAGCAGAGTAACTGCCTGAGCAGTATTGCCTGCCTTGAAGTGCGCTTCAGCACCGATCAGGTACACATCAGCAAAACGATACAATACTTGCGGCCTCGTAGAAGGGTCGTTGAAGTTAGCGCCACGGCTTGGGTCCATATGTTTCTTTACAGCCGGGAACATGTTAGCGTTCCATAACCGCGGTGGAACAACAAGACCTTTGAATACTCTTGTTCCTACCCGCTGAGGAGCGTTCGCTACATCAAAATCAGGGAACCATACAGCAGTGTCTCCTACGTTTAATGTGTAACTGGTACCTCGTGTATTGCCCGCAGTAGTTGCAGTGTTTGTAGTAGCTTTATTGGCAATGTAAACCGTATAGAATGTATTGGCGAAACGTGAGTCGTTCGTCCGGTTGGTGAATGCCTGGTCAAGAAAGTAATTCTTACCCGCATTAGGGCCGGTGGTCATCGGGTCGGTATTTGGACGGTGACGAATGTAAGGACGACCGTAAAAAGCATCGCGATTCATTGTCTGAGTACCTGAATTCACAAAGCCTGATGTTGGACTACCTGAAGAATTAATGCCGGCATTCGCAGGATAATTCCAGTTTGCAAACCAAGGCTGCAGATTTTGAGCTGCACCTCCACCGTTTGCACCACCCACTACATAGTATCCGTACTTAGCATCCATCTGGTGGTCTGCAACAAACATGGTTTCCTTGCCATAATCATTAGCAGGAACGAAAACATCAGCATAATCTGCCCATAGGTCAAGACCGTAAGTTGTTTTAGCGGCAATAATGGCATCGCAAAGAGCGGCAGCTTGTGTAAAATCAGAAGCTGTATTGTTCAGCCATCCGCGTGTTAAATAAGCCTTGGCAAGCAGGAACTGAGCCACAGGTTTGGTCGCAGCTTTACCCAGGAATGGTGCGGTAGGTATATTAGGCAAATCGGCAGCGGCTTCAGTAAAATCTGTAATGATCTGAGCATAAACATCAGCTACAGGCGATGGATGCGCTTCCTGTGAAGGTACTGTTATAAACTCGGTATTCAGGGGAATAGCTCCGAAGGACTGCACCAGGTGAAAATACCAGAAGGCCCTTAAAAATTTGGCCTGGGCGAGGTATTGTTTACGGGTAGCATCAGGAAGATCGATACTTTGTCCGTATTTTATAACGCCATTAATGGTATTGATATCACGAAAGCCTATGTCCCACAAATTTGCAGGGCCGTTAAGACCGTTCATTCCAGAGTACGTATACACAATGGTAGTTCCGGCACTGCCTCCCATCAGGTACTCATCGGTACCTCCGTTTATTTCTGAGGCTAATCCTTCATTTCCCCATGGACCTCTTATATCATTATAGACACCGGCAATACCTCCCAACACACCAGCTGCGCTGTTGAAGTAAGACGGAACGATCTGTGATTGCGGAGCTTCTTCCAGAAGCTGGTCGCAGCCTGAGCTGATCAGCCCGAGTAAGCAAATACTGAATAAAACTTTTATTGTTTTCATAGTCATTTCAAGAGTTAGAATTTAAGATTGACTCCAAGTGTAAATTGCCTTACCGGAGGGTTATTCAGGTTTACAGCGATTTGACCGTTAGGAACAGTAGTTCCTCCACCTCCTTGTGCGCCAAGGGAGCCTTGAGCAGTACCATTACCCTCAGGATCTATGGCAAGTCCTTCTCTCACCAGTGGTGAATAGATGATGAAAGGATTGGTAGCATTGAAGTACACTCTGGCAGAGGTCATGCCGATTTTCCTGATCAGGTCACTTGCAAATGTGTACCCCAGGTTGATGCTTCTGCATTTGATGAACGAACCATCAAAATATTGTAAGGTGGAACCATACCACATGACAGCATTGTTGGCATCAGGTGCAGGAAACGCGTTGGTAGGGTTGGTGTCTGTCCAGTAATCAACTTTCACCTGGTTTGTACGGGTTTGATTAAAGAACGTGAACCCGGCGCCACCTCCGGCATTACCGGTGAGATATGGCACAGCCACTTTCATTCCCATTCTCGCATAGGTTACGATCGAAGCGTCAAAATTCTTAAAGGAGAAGCGGGCGGTTAAACCTCCTTCAAATTTGGGCTGGAAATTACCAATGATCTTGCGGTCATCAGGTCCGATTATACCATCTGGAACGCCATAGTTGGCACTACCTACAGTAGCACCTTGCGTGTTCCAGTCAAGAACTCTGATTTGTCCTGGATATTGAATTGGAGAACTCTGAAGTGCATTCTTTACCCGTGTTTGATAAGTACCATTTTCTGAATCCTCCAATTGCCAGATACCTACCTTTTCGAAATCGTAGATGACAGACTGTGGATATCCCACAAACAACCCACTACCAAGAATCATTTGTTCATCCGGGGTAGTCAGCTCTGTAACTTTACTGCGTGTGTAGTAGTAGATCGCATCCATGCTAAAGTTAAATCCGTTTGCATTTTTAATAATGTCAAACGAAGTGCTGATATCCATACCCGTAGTTTGTGTTTTTCCAAGGTTTTGCTGTGTAGAATTGGCTCCGTTGGAAGTCGGAAGGTTAACAGTCAAAAGGATGTCCTTGGTGTTCTGCATATACCAGTCCACAGAACCGGTAATCCTGTTGCGCAGTATACCAAAATCAATACCTACATCGGTTGATGCTGTTGACTGCCAGTCAAGGTTAGAAGCAGGCAATTGCGTTACCGTATAGGCCAGCTGCTGTCCTGCGGTGCCTGGTCCGAAATTATAGTATCCGGATGATAGTCCGCCAAGCGTTGAATATGGTGCTACGTTCCTGTTTCCGTTTATACCCCATGAACCTCTCAGCTTAAGATTCGAAATAGTAGGAACGCCTTTCATAAAACTTTCCTCCGAGATATTCCATCCCGCACCAAAAGCAGGGTAGTTGAAGTACCGGTTTTGTTCAGACATGGTAGACGAGCCATCCCTTCTCACCGTAGCCGTGAAGTTATAACGATCGTTGAATGTGTAGTTAACTCTGGCCATATACGATATAAGACCTTGTTCAGTAAACGAGTTATTTCCGGCAACTGAAGGTGCACCCGATGCCAGCGCAAAATTTCCGGTTTTGATGTAATCCGCCGGAACACCTCTTGCGTTAAAGCCGCTTTGTAAATTGTGATTTTTTGTAGTTTCAAAAAGGCCAGTAAAGCCGATCTTGTGTTTCTCTGCGAAAACCTTATCGTAATACAATAAATTCTGGAAATTGAGATCCCAGAATTCTGCATTTCGTATATCGGCATTGGAAGAAGTCTGCACGGTAGCGGTATTAAAATACGTATTGGGACCAGAGTAGCTATTGTTGCTATTGGAGCTGAAGTTCAACCCTGCCTGGAAACGGTAGCGAAGGCCAGGTAACAGATTTACTTCCAGGTACGTGTTGGCAAATGTTCTTAAAGAACGGGCTTGATCCATCGCCGTGTTGGCTTTGGTGATCATGGTCAACGGATTTACAAATCCAAGCTGATCGATTGAACCTTCAGCCGGGTACAGATTTACGCTACCGTCGGCATTATAAGGTTCGCCCAGCGGAGTCAATTTCACAAGGTTGGTGGCAACACCGCCGCCACCAAGATTATTCTGATACGTAATGGAATTATTTAACTGCAAGCCCAGCTTCACATACTTGCCCATTTTCTGATCGATATTAGCTCTCAATGTGAAACGTTCGAACTTCTGGTTTGGGATAATGCCAGTCTCATTCATATAACCAGCACCCATAGTGAATTGCGTGCTTTCTGTTCCTCCCGACAAACCAATTTGATGGTTGGTCAGGTATCCATTTTTGTAGATCAGATCCTGCCAATCGGTAGAAGTACCGTTTGCCAAAGCTGTCTGTTCTGCCGGGGTAAGATTGTAGCTGGAAGAACCTGCTGTTGAACGGTTATATTTGGCACCATCCGCTTTGAACTGGGCAAATTCTTCGCCGTTAAACGGAGTGTATTTACCCATGGCACTTGATACTCCATAGTATCCGTCGTAGCTAACAACCGGTTTGCCTACTTTTCCTCTTTTTGTAGAGATGAGGATCACACCTCCCGAACCCCGGGAGCCATAAATAGCCGTAGCTGAGGCATCCTTGAGAACCTCCATGCTGGCAATATCATCTGGGTTTATATCATTTAATCCTCCGTACGGTATTCCATCTACAACGACAAGGGGGCCATCGAGCCCATCATTTCCAACTGATAGCGATCTGTTTCCCCGAATTCTTATCTGGCCCTGGGTGCCAGGTCCTGTACCGTTACTAACAATAGAAACACCTGCTACACGTCCTTTCAATTGATTGAGCATGTTCGGCGCAGGTACTTCTCTGAGGGTTGCACCCGATACAGAGGAAATAGATCCTGTGATGTCGCGTTTTTCCTGAGTACCATATCCAACTACCACAACTTCAGCCAATTGGCTTACGTTGACTTCCAGCTTAACATCGATCGTAGACAGATTGCCAACCGGCTGCTCCAAGGTGTTGTATCCGATAAAGGAAAAAATCAGGACTGAGCTGGAAGACGGCACCTCAACGGTGTAATCACCTGTGCCGTTCGTGCTTGTACCTGACGTGGATCCTTTAAGAATAACATTTACTCCAGGCAATGCTTCGCCTTCAGCGTCTGTTACTTTTCCGCGAACCGTGGTTTGGGCCAAAGCCGGCCCGGCCAGGGCAAACATCAGAAGGAGGGGTACCAAAAACCGGTACCGCGATGAGATTTGTAAAAATTTTCGCTTCATAGATTTGGGTTTAAATGTTTAAAATTTGATTCATAACCTCCGTCAAGGCGGGCCAAATCATCACTGGAGCTGTTGGTGTTGAAAATGGTCAATGGTTGATTGTGCTTTTTTGAACGGAGTTATGCAATCGATTTCATAAAAATGCTCCAAGCAATCAAAAATGTCCATTCAAAAAATGAACATTCTCTTTAAAATTTAGAACAATCGATTTCTGGACCTCAAAAGGCAGTTTTTATAACCTTATAGCTTCAGGGTTTTACAGGATTGTTTTACTAATTAGACCTCAGAATGGGTGATAAACAGGTCATTTTTTAAAACAGGGAGAATTCCCTTAATTCAGGACTGGTAATTGTGTTCTAAATACTCTGACGGGGCCTTGCCGTAGTGATCCTTGAAGCATTTGGTGAAATACGAAGCAGAGTTAAATCCTGTTCGGTAGGCAATCTCAGAAATGGTAAATTGTTGCGTTTCCATCAGTTTTAAGGCCTGTTTTATGCGTACCATGCGAATAAAATCAACCACGGATTTTCCGGTAAGGGCTTTAATTTTGCGATAAGTCTGCATACGGCTCAAATTAAAGAGGCTGGCAATGGAATCCACGCTCATTTGAGGGTCCTGAATGTTTTCGATGATGTAACCGATTGCCTTTTGAAGGAATACCTGGTCGATTTCATTGCCAGTAACCTTACCCGGGAGCAGGTATACATCCTGACTGAAGCGGGAATATAGGTTTTTACGTGAAGTGATAATCTGGTTGACCTGGGCTATCAGAAACCGTATGCTGAAAGGTTTGGTAATGTAGATATCTGCTCCGGCAGCTATTCCGGCGATCTGGTTCTCAAGTGTGGTTTTTGCTGTAAGCAGGATAATCGGGATGTGGCTTGTCTTGAGATTGGATTTAATCTCTCCACACAATTCAATCCCTGATTTCAACGGCATAAGCACATCACACACAATAAGATCGGGCGTTTTTTCAAGGGCTATGTCCAATCCTTCTTGTCCGTCTTTTGCGACAAGCACATGAAATTGCTCCTGTAGTTCGAGTGATATGTATTTTCTCAGTTCATCATTGTCCTCCACAACAAGGATATGAGGCTTGTCATCCTTGTGTGTTACATGATCCTGACTAAAGGCAGGGTTGGGTTTAACCGAATCAGATTCTGACCCTGCTATATATCCAGGGGCCTCAAAAATATCGTCATCGATATAAATGTGACGATCAATGGGAAGAAGTATAACAAATTTTGTTTCCTGATCGGGTGTGCTTTCCACGGTAATCGTGCCATGATGCAATTCAACCAGGCCCTTGGTTAGCGATAGTCCGATGCCGGTGCCGGAATTGGCAATTTTAGGGGATGATGTTGCCTGGTAAAATTTGTCAAAAATAAAAGGTAGTTCATGGGCAGGAATTCCAATCCCGTTATCAATAATAGTCAGTTCGAGGCACCGGGTTTTCTCTTGTTTTATACCCATGATGCAATCCCTCACGTTGATCACGATATTGATCTGACCATTGTGGGAAGTAAACTTGAATGCATTGGAGAGAACATTCACCAGTATTTTTTCGAGCTTGTCATGATCAAACCATCCATCCAGAGAACGAAGCATAAAATGTTTTCCAAAATGAATGTTTTTTTTCTCGGCAAGGTCTTTAAAAGCGGTGGTAATCGTTGCTATAAATTGAACCAGTTCTCCCTGCTGAACACGGAGCTTTAAGGTGGTGCTCTCCAACTTATTGAAATCCATCAGCTCATTCACCAGGCGCATCATTTTATCAACACTCGTGCGGATGGTGTCCAGACGGTCCTTTACGGTTGACGGCAGCGCGTTCGTCGTAATCAGACTTTCCAGTGGCATGGCAATGAGACTGAGCGGAGTTCTGAACTCATGCGATATATTGGTAAAAAATTGAGTCTTTGATTCGCTGAGCGTATGTTCCTTTTCACGGGCAAGCCGCTCAAATTCAAGCTGACTTTTTATTTTAATTCTTTCGAGGCGAAATTTCAGCAGAAAGAATATGACGATGGATATCAAAACCAGGTAGATAAGAATTGCCCACCATGTTTTCCAGGGTGCGGTATTGATGTTAATTTCAATCTGTGCCTGACTATCGCTTGAAATGCCATCACTGGTGGAGGCCTTCACTAAAAAAACATAATGTCCCGGATCAAGATTGGTATAGGTGGCACTTTGATTTGTACCGATGCAGTTCCACTCCTTATCAAAACCTTCCAGCTTGTAGCAATACTGGTTTCTGGAGGATTGACCATAATTGATGGCCGCAAAATCAATCACAAATGAACGTTGACTGTAAGGCAATTCCATTTCTTTTGTAACACTGATGTGCTTCGTTAGCGGAGAGTCCTCGGCATCAATTCGTGCAGACTTATTGTTTAGTTTCAAGTCTGTTAAATAGACAACGGGTTTTACCTGACTATTGTGAATACTGTCCGGATAAAAGGCTACCAATCCATTGGGACTGCCAAAATAAAATTTTCCATTTCTGGATTTAAGGAATGAGTTGGCATTGAATTCATTGGAGGGCAGACCATCATCAACCGTATAATTCCGGAATGTGCCCGATGCAGGATTATATTTTACCAATCCAATATCACTGCTAAACCACATCGCTCCTGTTTTTTCGGTTAATATTCCTCTCACCGAATTACTGATCATTCCATCTTGTTTCCGTAGACCTTTAAACACTGATTCACCCGGGGTAAGGATGCTTACGCCATTGTCGTTGGAGCCTAACCAGATACTTTTTTTTGCGTCCAGATGAATAGTCAGAACTTCGTTACTTCCGATATCTCCGGGCCGATTATTTTCACCATACCAGGTATAGGTATATGAATTATTTTGTTCGGGCACCAGTTTATACAGTCCGAACAACGTGGCTACCCATAATGTGTTATGATCATCGTGCAGCATGGAAGTAACATACGCTGTCTTGGGCAGAGGATGTTTTTTGTTTTCCTCATACAGTAAAACGAACTTGTCGGTGTTCGCATCAAGATAATATAATCCGCTGCCAACGCTACCCACCCACATTTTTTCTTTCTTATCTTCGTAGATCGTAAACACCCTGTTGTCTCCAAACCCGTTGGACTCAAGCTTATAATTTATCAATTCGAGTGTCTTCAGATTCAGACGATAAACACCCCGACCCCAGGTGCCAATCCAAAGATATCCGTGTGTGTCGCAGAGAAGGCTGGACAGATACTTTGTCCCCAATTTCTTATTGATGATTTCGGGAAACTGTAGCTCATTGGTATTTGGGTTCAGTTTTCCAAGGCCACCTCCATCACAGGCTATCCAGATATTTCCATCGTTATCCTCGGCAAGGCCTTTCACATTATTTCCGGGGAGGCCTTTTTTTGTGATGAGATTTCGTTGGTAAACATCAAATTTTTTGGCGTGATTATCGATCAAATATGCACCATGTTCGTAAGTACCTATCCAGGTTATGCCGGTATTGTCCACATACACATACCGTATGGAATTGGTTGAGAGTTTTTTTGGGTTGCCTTCTTCTGCAAAGTAATGGATGATCTTGTGCGATTTGGCGTTCAAATAAATTAATCCCGCATTTACGCCTGCTGCCCAAAGGTTTCCACTGGGATCAATACAAATCGTCAGAATATTATCAGCATCTTCTCCAAAGAGGTTTTGTTCAAGTTTTGTCCTTCTCACCTGGAAGTTTTCCTGCTTCGGGATCAGTTCAATGATCTCTTTATCCTCCGTGGCCATCCAAATGTTCCCGGATTGATCGCGAACCAATTGTGCAATTTCTTGTGAGGTAATGTCTTTATCAATATCCGGAAGCGCAACAGGTCGAATCTCATAGGGATCATACATTTTCAATCCGCCTTTTGTGCCTACCCACATCGTGTCATCCACGCGTAAAATGACAGTAATATAATTGGTGGTTAAAACCTGTTTCTCAGCGCCATCGGCCAGGTAGGTGAACGTCAATGTCTTTGGGTCATAGATGTGCACACCGTTTCCATGCGTACCGATCCATAATTTTCCCTTGCGATCAAAACATAATGATGTAATGTATTTGTTGATCAGGTGATTCTTATTACCTGCAATCAAGTCAATATCGATGAAATTATCTTTTTCCCTATTGTAGATTACTAAGCCCTGCGTAGTGCCTATCCAAAGGTTATGACTTTCATCTTCAAGTATGGCATTGATTCTGTTGTTGGGAATGCTGGTACTGTCTCCGTCAATGTGTTCGTACCGATAAAGATTTGTTCCATCGTAACGGGCCAATCCGTTACCCAGGCCAAACCACATAAAACCCTGGTGATCTTTATAAATACATCGCACAAATGCATTTCCCAGTTCATCAGGTACCACCGGAATAAAGTTGGTATTTTGAAATTGCGCATAGGCACCCTGTGCCCACAACGCAGACGCAAGGAGTAACAGCAATGCATAAAACGCTCGATGGAACGTGAATATTCCTCCCATATTTTTTAAATCAAAAAAGCATTAAGAAGTGACATCATAAAGTATCAGTTTGCCTTAAACCAAATCCATGTTTACCGGAGTACACTTGGATTATTTGATCAGGATTCTTCATCCCTTACTTAGTCACTCCCTAACACTACTCTCAACAACAGTTAATCATACATGATAAAAATACAATTAAATCACGCAACCGATTGCATGTTTTGTTAAAAATTATTTTAGGAGCGCATCTAAAGCGATTGCCCAGGAATAATTATAGCTTGATTCAAACGTGTAATGCAAGCCACCGGCTATGAATTTCGTGGTTTCTTAAGTCAAAAATTGAATTGGTATGCAAGCAACCGATTGTGCCAGTCCCGCGCTCAGTTATGGTTTATAGAGTAGATAGCAATATTCAGCGTTGTATTCTGCGTGGATTTCGCAAGCGGATTATTCAAACCGGTCTTTTGGGTTATTTCCAATGGTTTTTCACAATTCGAACGTAAATCCTTTTTCTTTAAGCTTATCGTAATTTTTTTTATCGAATTGAAACAAGCGGGCCGCACGGTGTGAAACATCGTTTTGCTTTTCGCTGGTCTGTATAAGGAGGTTCATCTTTTGTAATTTTCTTCTGAAATTGGGCTTATCCAGGGTTTTGCCCAAAATTGCTTCATACAGTTCCAGCAACTGCAGAAGAGTAAATTTTTTTGGAACAAGATTAAATCCGATAGGTTCATGTCGAACCTTGTGTTCGAGGTGCTTAAGCGCATAGTCGAGAATTTCCTTATGATCGTAAGGTAGTTTAGGTACTTCGCTTATTTTAAACCATTTGGAGTCTGAAGCTGTGAACCCTGGCCGTATAGAATAATTTTCTGGTTTGACCAACGCATAATAAGCAATCGTCAAAACCCGCTTTGTAGGATACCGGCCCACATCGCCAAATGTTTTCAGTTGCTCAAGATAAATGTTTGATACCCCTGTGAGATCCTTAAGCAGCCTCATGGCAGCGTCGTCAGCGCTTTCTGAATATTTAATAAACCCTCCGGGTAACGCCCATTTCCCTTTACTGATTCCCTCCGCATGTTGAACAAGAAGGATGTCGAGTTCTGCGCGTTTAAATCCAAAGATCAAACAGTCAATGGATATGGCATCGATTAATGGATCAGGCGACTTAACTCTGGACATGGTATGGAGTAAAAATAAATGACGGTAAAAGTATAAGGATCGTCGGACTATCAAAATTAAAACGCATCGGAAATGCCGCGCAGGTGCCCATTTTTTATAAAATCAATGAAAAAAAGACTAATAGTTAAAAAGACCATAATACTTATTGTCATTTTAACTATTTTAGATAGTTTTCGTAACGATTGTATGTAATCGTTGAGGGTTACATACAGGTATCTTAAAGTTTAGTTTACTTAGTTTAGTAGAGGAAAGGTAGTGTCGTGAGATGCTACCTTTTTTTATGCTTACCAACAACACAGGATGAGGTTATCGCACGTTGTTTCTTCAGGAACTGAAATTCATTTCCCGGCGAAGTAAAAAAGAGTCTGCTGCATATTGTCACTATTGCAATATGTTATACCTTCGCGTTTATTTCGCACACCAGGAACTATTATTTCAAATCTATACTAACTTCCAATCTTAATTTACCCAATTTATTATGGCTGATCAATATTTTAAAGGAATTAAGACGATTCGCTTCGAAGGCAAAGAATCCGACAATCCACTTGCTTTTAAATTCTATAATCATAAACAGAAGGTGGGTAAGAAAACCATGCAGGAACACTTCCGTTTTGCAATCGCCTATTGGCACACGTTGTGCGGAACAGGAGGCGATCCTTTCGGCCCGGGTACAAAAACATTTGCATGGAACAAAAGTGACAATGCACTGCAACGTGCTTACGACAAAGCCGATGCAGCGTTTGAATTTATTACGAAAATTGGCGCTCCTTTTTATTGCTTTCATGATTACGACGTGGTGGATGAAGCACCCACATTGAAAGAGTCTGAAGCTCGGTTGTTCAAAACGGTTGAATACCTGAAACAAAAACAAAAGGCAACCGGTGTAAAACTATTGTGGGGAACCGCCAACCTGTTTTCGCATCCCCGCTATATGAATGGTGCGGCAACAAACCCAAATTTTGAAGTGGTATGTCATGCTGCCAACCAGGTAAAAAATGCACTGGATGCCACGATCGAACTGGGAGGCTCCAATTACGTTTTCTGGGGCGGTCGCGAAGGATATATGTCATTGCTCAATACCGATATGAAACGCGAGCAAGAGCACATGGCCACATTTCTTCACACAGCAAAAGATTATGCCCGTTCACGAGGATTTAAAGGAACATTTCTGTTGGAACCTAAACCGATGGAACCTTCAAAACACCAGTATGATTTTGATGCGGCAACCTGTATAGCGTTCCTTCGCGAATTTGACTTAATGGATGATTTCAAACTCAACATTGAAGTGAACCACGCTACACTTGCTCAGCACACCTTCGATCATGAACTGCAGGTGTCTGCTAACGCCGGTGTATTAGGAAGCATCGATGCAAACCGCGGAGACAATCAAAATGGCTGGGACACGGATCAGTTTCCGAATAATGTGTATGAGATCACCGAAGCCATGCTGGTGTTATTGCAGTCAGGCGGATTGAAAAATGGCGGTGTAAACTTTGATGCGAAGACACGCAGAAACTCCACTGATCTTGAAGATATTTTTCTTGCACACATTGGCGGCATGGATACCTTTGCCAAGGCGCTGCTGACCGCACAGGCAATTCTTGATAACGGTGAATTTTCATCGCTGCGGAAAGCACGCTATGCATCGTTTGATTCAGGGAAGGGGAAACAATTTGAAAAGGGAAAACTTTCACTGACACAACTTCAGAAAATAGCACGCGAAATTGGTGAACCTGCTCAGATCAGCGGTAAACAAGAGCATATGGAAAACCTGATCAATAAATTCCTGTAAACGAAATAAAACGATTTCAATGGCACAGCCAGATATAGCAAAACTAAAACAAATCTGTTCACAGGTACGAAGGGATATTGTACGCATGGTGCATGCGTGCCAGTCAGGACACCCAGGTGCACCGCTTGGATGTACCGAATACTTTGTGACGCTTTATTTTCATTTGTTAAAGCACAATCCCAAATTCTCCATGGAAGGCAAGGGAGAAGATTTATTCTTTCTTTCCAATGGTCACCTCTCCGCAGTCTGGTATTCAGTACTTGCGCGCTCTGGTTATTTTGATGTGAAAGAATTGGGAACATTCCGTAACCTGAATTCCAGACTTCAGGGTCATCCTGCAACGCACGAACATCTTCCGGGAATTCGCATCGCATCAGGATCTCTGGGCCAGGGATTATCAGTTGCCATTGGAGCAGCGCAGGCAAAAAAACTGAACGGTGACGACAGACTTATCCATATATTAATGGGTGATGGTGAGCAACAGGAAGGACAGGTATGGGAAGCAGCCATGTATGCAGGTCATAACAAGGTGGATAACGTAATCGCCACGATTGACTATAATGGTCAGCAGATCGACGGACCTGTGGATAAAATTTTGTCATTGAAGAATCTGAAGGCAAAATGGGAAGCTTTTGGCTGGCAGGTAATTGAAACGAATGGAAATAATCTGGAAGAGCTCATCACCGGATTGGAGCTTGCTACGAGTCTCGCCAAAAAAGGTGTTCCGATTATGAATCTCATGAAGACAGACATGGGGTATGGAGTGGATTTCATGGTGGGTACACACAAGTGGCATGGCATCGCGCCGAATGATGATGAGTGCCAAAAAGCGTTGGCACAAAACCCGGAAACCCTGGGTGATTATTAAGTTCTCACATATAACACGATACAGATGATCAAATTTTCTTATACTGAAAAGAAAGATACCCGTTCTGGTTTTGGAGTTGGGCTTCATGAATTGGGAAAACAGAATGCAAATGTTGTAGCACTATGTGCAGATCTTACAGGATCGTTAAAGATGGATGCATTCAAGAAAGATTTTCCTGAACGTTTTTTCCAAATCGGGATTGCTGAAGCAAACATGATGGGCATAGCAGCTGGCCTTACCATAGGCAACAAAATTCCGTTCACCGGTACGTTTGCCAATTTTTCAACGGGTCGTGTATATGACCAGATCCGTCAGTCGATTGCCTACTCTGACAAGAATGTGAAGATATGTGCGTCACACGCCGGTCTTACACTGGGTGAAGATGGAGCCACGCATCAGATATTGGAAGATGTGGGTATGATGAAAATGCTCCCGGGAATGACAGTGATCGTTCCGTGTGATTATAGTCAAACAAAGGCAGCAACACTTGCATTAGGGAATCATGTAGGGCCTGCATATTTACGATTTGGACGTCCTGTTTGGCCTATCTTCACAGAGGGAAGGCCTTTCACAATCGGCAAAGCCGATAAAATGATTGAAGGAAAGGACGTGACCATTTTTGCAAACGGTCACCTGGTATGGCATGCGATTGAAGCAGAAGCCATGCTGGCAGAAAAGGGTATAAGCGCTGAGGTGATTAATCTTCACACCGTTAAGCCTCTTGATGTTGAAGCCATTCTTACCTCAGTTTCTAAAACCGGTTGTGCTGTTACGTGCGAAGAGCATCAGATTAATGGTGGTATTGGTGATAGCGTAGCACAAGTGTTATCCCGCTTTTTACCTTCTCCATTGGAAATGGTAGCCGTGAACGATTCATTCGGAGAAAGTGGAAAACCAACAGACTTACTTAAGAAGTATGGCCTTTCTCCTCAAAATATTGTAAGTGCCGTGGAGAAATGCATTTCCAGAAAATAATTAAACGACATTATCACAAAACATTGCTATGAAATTTTTTATTGATACCGCCAACCTTAACGAAATTAAAGAAGCGCATGATTTGGGTGTTTTGGATGGTGTAACGACCAATCCATCGCTGATGGCCAAAGAGGGCATTGCAGGAAACGAAAAAGTAGCAGCGCATTACAAAGCCATCTGCAATATTGTTGACAACAATGTGAGTGCAGAAGTAATTGCAACTGATTTTGATAATATCATCAAGGAAGGATATGCGCTTGCCAAACTGGATGACAAAATTGTGGTGAAGGTGCCGATGATTAAAGATGGGATAAAGGCAATTAAAAAATTTACCAGCGAAGGAATTCGAACGAACTGCACGCTGGTCTTTTCAGCGGGTCAGGCCATTCTTGCTGCCAAAGCCGGAGCGAGTTATCTTTCTCCGTTTGTCGGTCGTCTTGATGATATTTCTCAGGATGGTTTGGAACTGATCGCTCAAGTCAGACTTATTTATAATAACTACGGTTACAACACCGAGATATTAGCTGCCAGTGTACGACATACCATGCACCTGATCAAGTGCGCTGAACTCGGTGCCGATGTAGTTACCTGCCCTCTGAATGTCATCCTGGCGTTATTGAAACATCCCTTGACAGACAGTGGCCTGCAGAAGTTTTTGGAAGATCACAAAAAATCTCAGAATCCCAAAGGATAAAGGACTATCGACGTGTGATTGATTCCACAATGGCCAGGTTGTAGGGCATTGTGGTAAGCCGAATAGACTCGACTCCTTGTTGTTTGAAAGGAGAAGTGCGCTTATTCAGCGACTACTTTCATGATGCCATTCATGATTCTCCAGTGACCCGGAAAAGTGCACATGTAAGGATAGTCACCGGGTTGTGTAGGTGCTGTCAGTGTGATCGCGAATTCTTCTTCTGAATCCAGTAGGGATGAGGCCTTGATAATCTCAGAACTGTCCGGAATATATTCCTTCTCAGGACCGTTGTCGCCCATCGCCAATGCATCAGCAGCAGCGCCTATTTTATTCAGACTGCCAATTTTCCCCAATACGAAATTATGTTTTTGCGAATCTGTATTGATAAAATTGATCGTAACCTTCTGCCCGGCTTTTACGGTAAATGATGTTACATCAAAGCGCATAGCTTCAGGCACTGTGGTAATCGTCACCACATCATCCGCCGATGTTGACCTCGATGTTGTCAACCCTGCGACCTGTGAGGAGGATGCTGATAAACCTGCAGTTGAGCACATTATGGGTTCAACAGTAGTCGAGTTATTTAGGGGTTCACTACGCCAGGCTATAAAAGTTGCGGCACAGGCAAAAAACAAGATGATTTTTTTCATTTTAGTTTAACGGGATATGGGTCTTTAAGAAGATTACATTTTGAAATTAGGATTCACAACCTTATATCTAAAATCATGCCTGCTGTTGCAATTGAATTCAAATAGTCTCAGGATAAATTTATTTACTAACGGTCGTTTAAGCAGTTATTCGATTCAGAGCATTCTAAGCGTGAAATTATAGATATTCTTTACATACGAGCAAATTGTATCATTCACCGAATTATGCAATGGTTGGGAAAGCCAGAACTACTTTATCCAATGCCGAGGTACTCTTTCCTTGGTCCGATCAAAAAAAAATTTACCGTATAGAAAGTAGATAACCGCCTGTAAAAAAAAATTATTCCGTTTGCGACAAAACTGTTACTTTTAGTCAAAATCACTATACTCAAAGGACTGCCTTAACTCCCGTAATCACTCTAATGGAAAAAATAAAGAAATTAACAGTTGTACTCCTTGGTGGAGTTCTTGTCATACTCGCAACAAGCGCAGGTCTTTTTCACTATGCCGCCGATGATGCTCCGAGAAGGGCGCAGATTTTATTTTTGGGACATACCGGTAGCCAAACACACAACCCTACTAAAATGGCGGCAACACTTGCTATTCCATTATTTCAAAAGGGAATCAATATTACATACACGGCTGACACGATGGACCTCAATGCAGAGAATCTGGCCAAGTATGACGGTCTTATGATCTACGCTAACATCAAAACACTTTCTCCGACAAAAGAGACCGCGATCAAGAACTTTGTAGAAAGTGGTAAGGGATTTATTCCGATTCATGCTGCATCGGCTACATTTAATAATTCTTCATGGTATGTTGGTGCTGTGGGTGGCACATTTAAACGTCACGACAGAGCGAACGCTTTTAAAGTAACCAATGTAAACACCACGCATCCTGTCATGACGGGTGTGGATGAATACACAGCGTATGATGAACCTTATGAACATGGTAACATCAATTCAGATAAAACCGTTTTACAGGAGCGCATCGCTCCGGATGGCAAACATGAACCATGGACATGGGTTCGCAATCAGGGTAAAGGTAGAGTGTTCTATACAGCTGGTGGTCACAACGACAGCACCTGGATGCAACCTGCATATCAAAAGCTTGTAACCAATGGAATTCTTTGGGCTGTTGGGGATAATGTAAGCAAACAGGTGGCTGCATTTCGTCCGCCAACACCGCGTTTCAATGACACGATCATCGTACCCGATTATCAAAGACGTAAACAATCTCCCAAATTTCAATATGCGTTTACGCCACAGGAATCAATGGCGCTGACAGAACCCCTTGTAGATTTTGAAGTAAAACTTTTTGCCTCAGAACCTGATATTGTTAATCCAATCTCCATGTCGTGGGATGAACGCGGACGCCTTTGGGTGATTGAGTCCGTTGATTATCCGAATACATTTCTGGAAACTGATGGAGCCTCAAACGACAGAATTAAAATATGTGAAGACACCAATGGTGATGGTAAAGCAGATAAGTTCACTGTTTTTGCCGACAAACTCAACATCCCAACGAGCATCGTATTTGTCAATGGAGGTGCATTGGTTTCGCAGGCACCTTACTTTGTGTTTCTGAAAGATACCAATGGAGATGATAAAGCTGATGTTCGGGAAAATATTCTTAATGGATGGTATAAGAATGATACACATTTTGGACCTTCCAATCTGCAATACGGTTTTAACAATAAGGTATGGGGTGTTATCGGAACAAGTTTTGCCGGTACCACGAAAGATGGAAAAACAGTTTCTTTCCGTCAGGGAATTTATAGCCTGAATTCGGATGGAACTGATCTGAAATTCCTGGCCAGTCAAACCAACAATAACTGGGGATTAGGATTTACGGAAGACAACCAGGTATTCGCTTCAACAGCGAATGGTGATCACAGCGATTACTATTCCATGGAGAGCACCTTTATGTCAAAAGCACTTCCTCCAAAAGTAATCCCTGAGCCACAGCCTCAAGGCCCTCCGGGACCGGGTGGCCGTGGTCGTGGACCCGCATCTGTGAATCCGATTCAGAACATTCAAGGGCATACTGATATGCATACACTTGATCCTGGATTACGACAAGTTGATAATTATGGCGGCTTTACCGCTGCAGCAGGTCATCACTTTTACACAGCTCGTAATTTCCCGAAACAGTATTGGAACAGAATCGCATTTGTGAATGAACCTACAGGAAGATTAGTGCACAATTCAATCATCGAACCCAACGGTGCAGGCTTCAGAGAGAAAGATGGATGGAACCTCATCGCAAGTTCTGACGAGTGGTTCGGACCTGTTCATGCACAGGTGGGTCCCGATGGTGCTGTGTGGATTGCCGACTGGTATAATTTTATTATTCAGCATAATCCAACTCCAGGCCCTTCCCAATCTAACGGGAAACAATTCAATACGGGTCAGGGTGGTGCATATGAGACGCCTATGCGCGATATCAATCACGGACGGATCTACAGGATAGTTTATAAAAAAGCAAGGCCTTATACGCCTGTAGTTTTAAATAAGAGTAACGCAGAAAGCCTGCTGGCAGGTTTGGAAAATGATAACATGTTCTGGCGGATGAACGCACAGCGCCTGATCGTTGAAACCAAAAACAAAGCGGTGATTCCCGGTTTGTATAAGCTCATCAATAATCAAAAGGTTGATGAAATTGGATTGAACAGTCCTGCTGTTCACGCTCTTTGGACTCTTCATGGATTAGGTGTGTTGGATGGATCAAACAAAGAAGCGTTGCAGGTAGCAACCAAAGCACTGTCGCATCCGGCAGCGGGTGTAAGAAAGGCTGCACTCGAAGTTCTTCCAAGAACTCAGCAAACCACAGATGTAATTCAGAAACTGGGTATGATAAACGACCCCAATCTGAATATCAGAATGAACACCTATCTGGCGCTGGCTACATTACCTTCGTCGGTAGAAGTAGGTAAGGCATTGTATACAGCAAGTACCGATGCAAAAAATGAAGGTGATGAGTGGCTTGCTAAATCATTGTTTGCAGCAGCAACGAAACACGATGATGGCTTTATCTCAGCGATGCCAAAAGAAAATCTTCCTGCACTTGTTCCCGGTGCTGCGTTGAATCTTAGTCAGCGTATTTATTATGGTCTGCTCTCTCAAACTTATACTTATCCCATCGGAGGCCGTGGAGGTTTTGGACCGGCATCTACAACTATGCCGGATGTGGTAGGAAAAGAAATTGTAATTAAGGCCTCCATTGCTAAAGGTACAGGAGGTGTACAGCCTGTAACACCAAGTCTTTATCGCGTGCCAACACCTCCGGGAGCTGGACAAGGCGGCAGACAAGGTCAGCCTGCAAATGATCTTCCGTTGGTGCCCTTGAGTGGTTTTATTTTTGGACAGGGAACGAAAGACAATGGTTATGCTTTGTTTATCGAGAATGGTAAACTAAATATGAGAGTGTACAATGAAAAGAAAACAGCCTCAGTAACCTCAGGCACATTGCCAGACAACTTTGATTTTGTTGCAAAGATATCTCCGAAAGGGGAAGTGAGTTTGGCAATTGACGGTAAGCAAATCGAAGGAACGGGAAAAATTCCCTCGTCATTTACAAAACCTTTACCGCTCGATGTACGTGCCGGCCGCGACATTCCTGAAACCTATGTTCGTGCAGCACGCGCAACCACAGATAAAGAACGATTAGGAACTTATCCTGATGCATTTGTTTTTACAGGTGCCAATACAATCGTGACATTGCAAGTAATCAAGCCTGTCGCTGAAAAATAGCAGAATATGCGTTCATGAGTTATAAACATGTATACATCCATCGACTCTCAAAGAAGAAAACCCAAACCAACCTTAATTTTTAATCCTTGCTTATGAACTATAGGAAAACGTCAGTCAAAGTTATAGGCACCTTGTTGGTGCTCGTGTCCCTGTTTGCCTACGTAGGCTTTAATCCCGATATATTGCCGGGCAATCATACTACATGGTCGCAGTATGCCGGTGGCCCGGATCAGTCGAAGTATTTTGAGACAAAGCAGATCACCAAGAAAAATGTAAATCAACTGAAGGTAGCCTGGACTTACGCTGATTCCAGCAATAATAATTTCAGTCCGATTGTCGTGGATACAGTGATGTACATGATGGCGAAGAATTCATCTTTGGTTGCGTTAAGTGCGAGAACCGGTAAGGAAATCTGGATACACGCCAACCTGCAAGGACTGACAAGACGAGGAATTAATTATTGGGAAAGCAAAGACAAAAAAGACAAACGTCTTGTTTTCACACTCAACAATTCCATTCAGGAGATTGATGCCATGACAGGGAAATCTGTTATGACTTTTGGAACAAACGGATACGTGGATATGCGAGAAGGCCTTGACCGCGAACCAACATCCATCCGCAGGATGCAGTCTATGATGCCGGGTGTTATTTATGACGACATATTGATCATTGGTTCAGCTCCGGGAGAAGGATTCTTTTCCCCTCCAGGACACGTAAGAGGTTATAATGTAGTGACAGGTAAAAAAGAATGGACATTCCATACCGTACCTCATCCTGGAGAATATGGTTATGACACATGGCCAAAGGATGCCTACAAATATGTAGGGGGAACCAATGTTTGGGGAGAAATATCCATCGATGCACAACGTGGTATTGCATACCTCCCTATAGGATCACCAACGTATGACTATTATGGTGCTGACCGCTTAGGAGCAAATTTGTTTGGCAACTGTCTTGTGGCAGTAGACGCCCGCACAGGAAAACGCCTCTGGCATTTTCAGACCGTGCATCATGATCTGTGGGATTACGATTTGACTTCAGCGCCGCAGTTAATCACGGTAACCCGCAACAAAAAGAAAATTGACGCGGTAGCAATCGCTACGAAGAGTGGGTTTATGTTTGTATTTGACAGGGTAACAGGCGAGCCTGTATTTCCGATTGAAGAAAAACCATTTCCGCCAAGTGAAATGCCGGGCGAACAAGCATGGCCAACGCAGCCCATCCCCACTCTGCCAAGTTTCGTAAGGCATGAAGTGACAAAAGAAACACTGAATCCTCTTTATCCAAATCCATATATTAATAACACCGAAAAGGAAGCCTGGTATAAGAGAATTGATGCTGCAAAATCCGGATTGTATATTCCACTCTCCGACAAGTATGAGGTCATTGCCATGCCAGGCGCATTGGGGGGTGCTAACTTTGGAAATTCTGCGTCAAACCCCACGAAGGGAATTGTATATCTCATTTCGCACGAGCATGGTTCTGTTTATAAACTCAACAGGATAAAACCTCCTCAGGAATTGATGTCGGCTGATGATTTGACGAAAGCAAAAGATCTTTATGCTTCTACGTGTGCTACATGTCACGGTGATAAAATGCAGGGCAATGTTGCTGCACCGGATATTAACAACGCTGGCCAGCGAATCACATTTGATGATTTTAAAACATTACTCGCTGCGGGCAAGGGGCGTATGCCAGGGTTTGCACACATTGAAGAAACCCGGGTAACAGCTATCTATCGTTACCTAGGTGGTAATCCCAACCAGCGATTTGGAGCATTCGGCAACAGACGACCAGATCCACAAATGCCACCAGGCCCCGTTGTAGCATCGGGTGGTGCACCCATCCCTCCGGATGCAACGACAGCTCCGGCGTTGACAGACTATCCAGCTGATGTAGACCATCCAAAAGATCGTTACACTACAGATTATGGAACAAACTGGTCGGATATGTTAGGCACTCCCTGGTCGTGGATTATGGCTTATGACCTGAACACAGGGACAATAAAATGGAAACAACCTATTGGTGAAGATCTAAGAACCATTGAAGCAAGAAGCAAAGGCATCAAAGATCCTGGAGCTGTCGATGGTGGTGCGAAAAAAGGAATTGTTGTTACCTCCACTGGCGTTATATTCTGCAACGGAAAAGGTGGAAAGGTATATGCACTTGATGAAGACACCGGTAAAATATTATGGGAGACTTCACTTACACGCGAAACAAACGGACAGCCTATCATGTATAAACTGGATGGCAAGGAGTATCTCGCGATAAACGCTACGAGCAATTTTAACCGCGACACGTGGGCTACTCCCTGGAAGCCTGGCAAAGACCCAAGGGGAATTGTTGTTTATTCACTTTCTAGTAAGAAATAAGAATAGAGTACTTCAAGAAAATTATTTAGAAGCGCAACGGGCAAATTGTTCGTTGCGCTTTTGTTTGTTCCCTTCCGAACTAATCAATGCATTTAGGATTCCGGGATGAAAGAGAGTCAAATTTTTGAGTGATCCTATTTTCGGAGCTCAACACGTTCATTTCTTAAGCTATGATCTACAACGTTTGACTATTATTCCTTGACATCATTCGCAATGTCGGGTAGTGAAACTTGTAGCCGCTGATTCTTTCCGGGTCTTACAATTGTGAACCGTCTGATCCCTTGCCAGATCATGTCGTATAAAAACTGTTTGTTAATTCATCAGAAGTTGTTAACATAGTATCTGTTGCTAAGTATTCTTTTACAATAAGCATTCGTGATTATAACAGTCCAAATTGAGTTTTGTATTGTAAGATATCTGGCTAGTCAAAATTTTAATGTGTAAAAATCTACTCCAAAAAATGAAAAAAATACACTCGATAATTCTGAGAGGAATGTTTCTCTTTCTGCTGGGGATTTCAGTCTCCTCTGTCTATGCTCAAGTCACCTTTAAGAAAATTACTCTATCAGATACCTTCGTTGGTGAAGGAGTTACTGTGGCTGACTTTAACAAGGACGGAAAGCTTGATGTTGCGGCTGGTCCTTTCTTGTGGTATGGGCCGGACTTCACTAAGAGAACCCGGGTGGGCCCGAATGGTAAGGACAGCTTTGCCATTACTGAGTATGCCTATTATTATGTGCAACTCCGGCCGTACGATGTAAACAACGACGGTTGGCTGGATATTCCTTTTCAGAGAAATTTGCAAACATTTATGTGGTTGGAAAATCCAGGAGCGGGAAAGGAAGGAGAACTATGGAAAGAAAATACACTGGGTAACGGAATGGGCGGAGAATCCGCTCAATTCGTTCCACTTTTCAGTGACAAAGAAGATGTATTGATCTCTGGGCATAATTTCAATGATAGAAATCAAGGCCCGCTATCGTGGAGTGAGTTTGATAAATCACAAAACAAATACGTCTGGCATATTATTTCTCAGAAGAAATACAAACATAATTCACATGGCTTAGGCATAGGAGATGTAAATGGTGACAAAAGGAACGATATCATTTGTCGTGATGGCTGGTATGAGCAGCCTGCTTCTATTGCAGGAGACCCTCTCTGGAAATATCATCCATACTTGTTCAGTTTCGATCCCTACAAAAGCAGGGAAAATCTTGGAGGCAGTCATATGTTTGTTGATGATGTGGACAAAGATGGAGATGGAGATGTCATTGGTGCACTCGAAGGACACGGCTGGGGTCTGGCCTGGTATGAACAAATAAAAGTGGCGGATAGCATTACGTTTACGCCCCATATGATCATGGGCAGCGATCAGGAAAAGAATTTATATAACGGAGTTGCTTTCTCCCAGTTGCACAGTTTGGGATATGTTGATGTAGACGGCGACGGACTGAAGGACATTGTGGCGGGCAAACGCTATTACGCCCATGTTAACGTTGACCCTGATGGCGACGGGCCCGCTGTCTTGTACTGGTTCAAACAGACGCGCGAAAAGCGCAAAACTTCTTTTGTACCGATGCTCATCGATTCATCGGCAGGCAGTGGTTCGAGCATGGAAGAACAGAAAGATATTGATGGAGATGGACATCCCGATATTGTTACCAGCTCTAAAAAGGGAACCTACATCTTTCTCACCAGGGGATATAAAAAATCCAAAAAATCGAAGTAGGCCATGAGGCGTAAAAAATGAGACTTAAAAATAAAGTGACGTTTATAACCGGTGGAGGATCCGGCATAGGAAAATGTACTGCCGAATTGTTTGCAAAAGAAGGTTCTGCAGTAGCCATCATCGATCGAAATGGAGAGAAAGCCAAATCGGTTGCAGACAGCATTAACTCAAAGGGAGGAAAGGCGATCGCCATTGAAGCAGATGTCACATCAGAATCGCAGATTATTCAGGCAGTGAAGACAACTGTGAAGAATCTTGGACCCATTGATATTCTGGTGAATCATGCCGGAGTAATTCCCAATGGAGATGCGTCGATATTAGATGTGGAAGAAAAAACCATCGATCAGGGACTCGCAATAAATGTAAAAGGAATGATGCTCGTTGGTAAACACGTAGGCAGATCGATGCGGGATGCAGGAAAGGGTGGGACCATCGTGAATACTGCCTCTGACTTATCACATATTGCGCTGGCGGGACTCGCAACGTATGTTACAAGTAAAACCGCGATTCCCGGATTAACACGATCCATGGCAACGGACCTTGCCGCGTTTAACATTCGTGTAAATGCCGTAGCACCAGGATTTACATATACGGAAATGACAGCAGGCCTTGCTGACAATGCGGAAATCATGGAGCCCATGCGCGAAACCTATTTATTAAAACAGCTTGGACAACCCATCGACGTAGCAAACTGTATTCTTTTCCTGGCCTCCGATGAATCTGCTTTTTGCACCGGATCAATACTGACTGTTGATGGTGGGCATGTGGTGCGGTGACATATATTTTCAATACTTTTGGTTTTATGCTCGAAAATAAAATAAACGACTTATGAACGATTGCATGCGCAAACCCTTTACCCTCTTATTGATATCTGCATTGTTTACACTTGCCACAGCAAATGCACAACAATCTAATGTAAACCTTGATTGGCGCCCGCATCTTAACACGGAAAACCTTACTCCGTTTAGTGCGCCACTCAACTCACCCGAAGTAAAAAATGATCACACCGTTACCTTCCGACTGAAAGCGCCTGAAGCAAAAAAAGTTGACCTTACGGGTGTACATATTCTTGCTGCATTAGGCCGGGGCCGTGAGCCACTACCTTTTGTAAAAGGAGAAAACGGCATCTGGACATTGACAACAGGCCCTTTAAAACCCGATATGTATGTGTACCAGTTTAATGTTGATGGGATGACCATTACCGACCCCAGTAATACCATCGCTGCGTTTACAGCTATGCCTCCTTATAGCCATGTAGTAGTGCATGGAGATGGCCCGGGATACTACGATGCAAAAGATATTGCTCATGGTACCATAACAAGGCACATTTACCATTCGAACGTAACTAACGGCATGAGAGATCTGTATGTTTACACACCGCCAGGATATGATCCGAAGAAAAAGTATCCCACTCTTTACCTGTTAGGAGGAAGCGGAGAATTACCTTCCAACTGGATGTATGATGGCCGTGCAAATCTTATTTTGGATAATCTTATTGCTGAAGGAAAAGCGCTTCCCATGATCATGGTATTGCCCAATAACCAGGTCGTCCATCGCAATCATCCCCAACATACTGAACTAACATTTAAACTCTTTGAAAAAGAATTGCGAGATCATATTGTTCCGCTGGTAGAACAGAAGTATAGTGTACGAAAGGAACCTAAATACAGGGCATTGTCAGGATTATCAATGGGAGGAAGACATACCATGTTCTGCGGTTTTAATTCGCTGGACATTTTTGGAAATTTCGGAGTATTAAGTGCCGGGGATAACGACAGTGAAAAAACGTTGTCGGCTTTCCTGAACGATCCAAAAGTAAATGACAAAATAACCTACCTGTTTATAGGCGAGGGGGACCAGGAAGCAACAGGAGCAATGGGTGCCCGTGTTGCCGGCTTGCGTAAGGCGCTTGACAATCATAAGATCGAATATGAATATTATGTTGGTGGCGGCATGGGTCATGACTGGACAACCTGGAGACATTTGCTCTATTACCGCTTTCTGCCAAACCTGTGGAGGAAATAGAAATCTTAAACTTTATAGGCTATTGTTCAAGACCATTGGCAGAAAAAAAAGAAATGCGCAGGATTAACGAAAGGGAAATGATGTCTTGGGTGTTTCATGGAGCCCATGTGAGAAACCTATTTATTAAAACAACAGGGACAACCCATAGACGTTGCAAACTGTATTCTTTTTCTTCGGATGAATCTGCTTTTTGTACCGGATCAATACTGACTGTTGATGGCGGACATGTGGTACGGTAACATAGTAATAGGCAAAACTCTTTGTTGCCAAACGTGCCCAACTAGAATGTCAATTTGTGAGTCCCGCAATACCAACTTGGGTCGCAGTCCGTAACAATACATCCACCTAGAAATACTTCATTTCTCTTCGCTCGTCTAAAGGTTGCTCCAGTGGGTAGCCCATATGCTATTGGGATGATATTGTTTGTGTGTCCGCCTTGGGGACACATTTTTGAAAATCTAGTTTTGTCATAGGGGCAGATTTTTGGGGGATACTCAACATAAATATTCACTATCGAATCTCGCTTCAATTTAACATTGAAGGTCGTGTCTGGCTCTAAAATGGATTTAATCCATATTTGAAAATTACCCTCATCTTGCAGTTTGAGAGTAAATTGGCCCAGGTTATTTGTTGAAGTTGAAATGAGGGCGTCCTTAGCAACGCTTTTCGCTATAACAAGGATCCCTTCTGGAGGAATTTCCTTGTATTTCCAGAAATTTATTGTCCCACTTAACTCTTGCCCAGTTAGTTCTTGCGTCAGTAGTAGTGTAAGTGTCAATATTGTCAAAAAGCTTTTCACTGTGCTGTGGAATTGCTGGCTGGCTAAACGCATAACGTTTATATTCGTTTTGTCTCCCTTTCCAGGAGATCAGCCAGTTCGTTTTTTTGTGTCACCCAATATCCGCCAAATCTCTGGCATCTCAAAATTGCAGGTTTAATCCACGCTGCACTTCGAATAAATACGCCTTTGGCCAGATAGAAAAAATAAGAATAAGTACGAGCATGATGCCCGCTTTTGATTTTATTGATTAGAAAAATGCTTCGCGTATTCCTTCGGCAAGGTAGCTATTGACTGAATCTCAATGTCTTTGTAATACCCTTCGGCATATTCAGACTGCAATTGTATTTTGCCGCGTTGCAGGGAAGGCTCATCGCCATCTGCAATGTGAATCCTTGAGTCTTGCAAGGCCATCACTACTTGTCCGTTCACAATATGAATACTCTTGTCCTCAAAACAAATTAACTCGAGTTCATTCCATTCACCATGCGGTTTTTCATAATCCGCAACACGTCTGCATCGGTTTGTGAGCCCGGGTCCTGACATAAAACTTTTAAATTCACCATCCGGTGCATAGATGAATTGATTATTGGTATCGGGTACTTTTTTTGATTTTACATTCATGACAACTCCGGCCAGGCCAAAATAATCTCCCATATCTTTTTCCTGAATCTGCATTTCATGCGCCCTCATCCAGACATTCCAGAATTTACCATGAGGTCCGGTGGCGTGATATAAAAAACCGTTGTCACGAGGGTTGTTGAGCCGCGGAGCATATTTGGCTTCGCCCCACTTGAACTTAAATCTGAAATGATAATTCTGATATTCTTTTTTAGTACTCAAGCCTCCTAATATTTGTCCGGAAACGTGGAGGATGGGCTTGCCATTTTCTTCTTCCATTTGAAATACGTGCAGTGGATCATTATTCAAACCCAGGGGAACACTTTTTAAACGGCTTTCCTCCGTATAGCCCGGTACAGTCACTCCTTGTTCGGGAACACCAATGAAGATATCCCAATTTGTAAGATTCTTATCCAGCAACGGTTGCCACGAATTTTTTGCTGTGCGTTGTTTTAAGGTTAACTCGTCTCGTGAAGGAGTCAACAGCTGAAGAAAAATGAAGAACGTCGGAAGGATTATTTTTAACATAACATGGAGGTTGTGATGATAAAAGAGTTTTTCTCAGAGTCTGAGTAAGTCAATATAACCATTTCCACAGACTTTTATTACTCTACCAAAAGACGATGCTCTTTCTTGAACTCAAGCGGTGTTTTACTCATGATCTTTTTAAAGTACCTGTTGAAGTTAGACAGGTTGTTAAACCCGCTGTCATAGCAGACTTCATAAATCGTCATATCTTTTTCTAAAAGAAGATTACAGGCATGAGCGATTCTCACTTCGAGTAAAAAATCATAAAACGTTTTTCGTGTTCGCGATTTAAAATAGCGGCAAAAGGCTTTCGCACTTAAGTTGGCTACCGATGCAATTTCCGATAGCGTGATTTTTCGTTGGAAGTTATCGGATACATGCTGGAATACGTTATTGAGACGTGTTGCTTCTGCGTGCTCAATTTTTATTTCGTGACTTACAGGGCTTACGTATTTTTTTTCTTTTGATGTAGCCATCTCCTCAAGAATGCCCAGCAACATGGTGATGCGTTCTAATCCCTTCGTCATAGACAATTTAGTCATGAGCTCTTTTACGCGCACTTTCGTGTTGCCTGTGATTTCAACACCTAGCTTCGCTTTTTCCAGAAGGGAGTCAATGCTTTTTAGTTCGGGGATGTTAAAGAATTTGTCTCCTAAAAAATCATGATGGAAATAGATGATCGATACTTCGGCTTTCAGTTTGGAGCCTTCCCGAAAATACTCAGGATCACACCGCCACATATGCGCCAGGTTGGAGCCAAACAAAAACATTTCATCTTGCTCAAAACGATGAACATCCGTTCCGATAAATCGCGTGCCTCTTCCTTTATGTATATAGATCAATTCGATTTCCGGATGAAAATGCCATTGATTGTAAAAGTCTAATCCTTTTCGCTGAATGATATTAAAAGATGACTCCGGGTTGAGGGAAACTTTCAGCAGGTGAGGTTTCATAGTAAAAAGATATAAAATTTACTCTGGCAGGCCTTAATTCACCAAATTTATGGTACTATAGTATCACTTTTTGTGAATTGGTTGGAAATAATTCTGAAATCAAAAAAGCACCTTTATAACGTTTGCGGTAACGAAAGAAACGTTGTTTTTTCTTTTTTATAAAACACAGTATTAGTCGAGAATTTCACCTTTAACCCTCACCACTATGAAAATTGGACTTATCGTTTTGATGTTATTTCTCGGTTTCATATTAACCTTTCACCTGTCGATGAATGCGCAGGTGGGCGCCCTTGTTAAAAATCCTAAAATGGCGAACGCACTTTTCTGGTGCATTGGGGCCGTGATGGCTATCGTTATTGGGTTTACAGGATGGGATTCCGAATTCTTTACGAAATTAAAGGATGTGCCGCTTTGGCTGCTGACTGCAGGAGCCATGGGAGGAGCCCTGGTTTTCGGAATTGCCTGGGCGATGCCTCAGTTGGGTGCCGGAACGGCTTTTGTACTGATGATTGCCGGACAGGTGATTACCGGTATGATATTTTCTCATTTTGGACTGATGGGTTCACCGGTTGAACCGATTTCCATGATGAAGGTTTTGGGTGTAGGGCTGCTGATAGCCGGAACCGCCATTGTGACACTTTCGAAGTAGGGACTTAAAACTTATAAAATTATGGATCATAAAAATTCATTCAGTCGCCGGCAGTTTATGAAGATGGCGGGTGTTGCCGGAGCCACAGCATTGATTGCTCCGAATTTTGCTTTTGAAATGGCAAAAAAGAGAAAATTTCAAATCGGATCTACATTTATTCTTTGGGGATACGGTGCCGATGCACTCGAACCATCACTGAAAGACATGGCCGCGTTAGGGTATCACTCTTTTGAAACCTTTGGTAATGTGATCGATGAATATGATAAAAATCGAGGTGGTTTTGCTCAGGTCATCGATAAATACAAAGTGCCTATTGTATCGGCATTTTGCGCGACCGACGTATTGGATCCGACAAAAAAACAAGCCGAAGTCGAGAAACTTGTGCGCTGGTCAAAAGCACTGAAAGCCAACGGAGGAAAAGTGATCGAGTATTGCGCAGGAGGAAGGCGCGGGCAAAATTTTAACTATAAGGATCATGCGGCATACATGCTGGAATCCATGAATGAGTTTGCCAAAGTGGTGACCGATCAGGGCCTTGTTTGCGCGTTGCATCCACACACGGGCACACCCGTTGAAACGGAGGAGGAGATTTATTTTGTCATGAACAACCTCGACACCAAGTATATGAAATTTGGTCCTGATGTAGGGCAGATCCAAAAAGGTGGTGGTGACCCTGTGAAAATATGTAAAGACTTTATGCCTCTCATTGAACACGTTCACCTCAAGGACTTTGCAGGTGGAGAAACGGGTTACTTAGGTTATTCTCCTCTTGGTGAAGGAAAAGTAAAGATGGTTGAGATTCTGGACATGCTCGAAAAGAAAAGAAAATCCATGGCAGGGATGATCATGTTCGAGTTAGACTATCAGCAAAATGGCAAGCCCCCATATTCAAATTTCGAAGCAGCGAAGGTTTCAAGGGATTTTCTCGCCAAACTGGATTATAAATTTGATGAGAAAAAATCATAATCATCCGTATTAACATTTAATCAACCCGATAACAAAGGATGCATGAAGCATCGCGAGCGAAGTTTGCGTAGGCAGTGCAGAAAGAAAAAGAATTATGGAAGTTTTAAGCAATTACATTAACAGCAGTTGGGTAAAAAGTAAAGAACTCAATACCTCAGACATTATAAACCCGGCCACGCAGGACGTATTGGGAAAAGTGCCCAATGGAAAAGGAACTGCCACCGATTTGGCAACGGCAGCAGCAGCAGCAGCTGAAGCGTATAAGTCATGGAGCCAGGTTCCGGTCATGAAGCGGGTGCAGCCATTGTATAAATTAAAACAGCTGCTCGAAGAAAACGCCGAAGACATTGCCAGAACGATTACACAAGAATGTGGGAAGACATTAGCTGAGTCACGAGGGGAGTTGCAACGTGCTATTGAAAATGTTGAAGTGGCATGTGGCACTCCTGTGATGATGCAAAGTGAGTTCTCCGAAAACATTGCCAGCGGCATTGATGAATTTATGATTCGTCAGCCACTGGGTGTGTGTGCGTGCATCGCACCCTTCAATTTTCCGGGCATGATCCCTTTCTGGTTTCTTCCTTATGCCATTGCTTGTGGAAACACATTTATTCTGAAGCCATCAGAAAAAGTACCGTTGACCATGATGAAGGTGTTTCGGTTACTTGAAAAAATTGATTTACCTCCCGGTGTTATTAATCTGGTCCATGGTGGCAAGGAAACGGTGGATGCTATTTTGGATCATCCTGAAATAAAAGCAATCAGCTTTGTAGGTTCATCCAACATTGCCAGGTATGTGTACTCTCGTGGCGCTGCGAATGGTAAAAGAGTTCAGGCGCAAGGCGGTGCAAAGAATCCTGTGGTAATTCTTCCCGATGCAGATCTGGAAATGTCTGTTCAGATAGTGACAGACAGTGTATATGGTTGCGCGGGTCAGCGTTGCCTGGCCGCTTCAAACATCATTACCGTGGGTGATAACGGAAGTATCAAAGAAGCTTTATATGAATCCGCTAAAAAACGAACCACAGGTTTTGGATTGGACGAAGCCATGGAAATGGGTCCTGTAATTTCGAGAGAGAGTCTCACCCGGGTAGAAAGCCTCATTGAAAAAGGCAAGAGTGAGGGTGCAAAGGTTTTGCTTGATGGACGAAAAACTTCAATCAGTGGTTTTGAGAAAGGAAATTTTATCAGGCCAACCATATTACAAGGTCTACCTCTTGATGGTGAAGTGATTCGCACCGAAATTTTTGGACCGGTCATGAGTCTCATTGAACTGAAAACGGTAGATGATGCATTAAACTTTATCAACAACGGCAAGTATGGAAACATGGCGTGCTTGTTCACCAGCAGTGGTGCCAATGCACGGAAGTTTCGCAACCAGGCCAACGCAGGAAATATTGGTATCAACATTGGCGTAGCAGCACCGATGGCGCAATTTCCATTCAGTGGATGGAAGGAAAGTTTCTTTGGTGATTTGCATGGACAGGGACGTCACGCCATTGAATTCTTCACGCAAACGAAAGTGGTTGTAGAAAAATGGCCAAAGGAATGGTCACGTAAATTTTAACCTGTTCAACATTTAATCCGATTCTATACGCATGTTTAAGAAAGCATTTTGTCCGCCGTTTCAATTACAGACAAAAATGAATTTTATGGGCATTGACTGTGTCGTCACAGACCTCAGTCATACCATTACAACGGAAGATCCGACATTCATTGGTCATCAACGAACGTTGATCTGGAATCATCTTTCGCATGAAGAGACCCAGAAGATGGGCTTAACCAAGCCGCCGTATTCTTATAAGGTTGTTGGGTTTACCATGTGCGATCATTCCAACACGCATGTAGACGCCATCAATCACGTGGTGAATGAGCCGGGTGCACGCGCAATCAACGAATTGCCTATGGAATGGTTCATGTGTCCTGGTGTTTGGTTTGATTTTTCACACAAAGCACCAAGCAGCTACATCACTAAAAAAGATGTAGAGGAAGCCATTGCGAAGACAGGGGTTACCATCAAACCACAGTCCGTTGTTTTTTATTACACGGGTTGGTATAAGAAATGGAAAAGTCCTTTTGAATACATCCGAAATTATCCTGGTGTTGACAGAAGCGCCATCGAATACCTCAATGATTTAGGTGCTATTTGTGTTGGTGCGGATGCTCCAAGCATCGACAGTTACAATGAAGTAGCTGTAGTAAAAGAACAGCCTGCGCATATCGTTTGCCGTGAACGGGAAATGCTCAACACAGAAAATCTGGCACAAGTAGACATGATACCCGCTCATGAGTTTTGGTTTGTGGGTCTGCCTTGGAAAATAAAAGGAGGTTCAGGTTCACCGTTCAGAGGTGTGGCCATCGTGCCTGAAAAAAATATTAAATAAGATTGTAACAAAGATCTATGAGTTTACCCAAAGAAATGGACGCGCTGGTACTGAGAGGCGTTCGTGATTTTGCTATCGAAAAAGTACCGGTACCGCAACCCGATGCGGATGAAGTGATTTGTAAAGTCAACACCACGTTTATCTGTGGAACTGATCCTCATATTATTAATGGAGATTTTCCAGGCTTCTGGCCAACAGGATATCCCTTTGTTCCTGGTCATGAATGGTCAGGCACGGTGGTACAAACCGGAGCGAAGTCTTCTAAACTCGGATGGAAAGAAGGTGATCGTGTTTGCGGCATTTCACATTGCGGTTGTGGTTATTGTGCCATGTGCCTGAAAGGGCGGTACAACGAATGTTTGAATTATGGTCATGAAGACAGAGGCCACCGTCAATACGGACATTACACTCCCGGAGCTTATGCGCAATACATGCGCACGTCTGTAAAAAGTATTTATAAAGTTCCGGATTCGATGTCGCTGGAATATGCAGCCTGTGTTGATCCATTGAGTATTGCATTGTACACGGTGAAACGTTCGCGCATGCAGCCGGGTGAGGATATTTTAATTTTAGGAACCGGACCACAAGGCTTAATGGCAATTCTTCTGGCTAAGGCATTAGGTGCCGGGCGCATACTGGCTGTGGGCAGTGGTGATCGTTTGAAGAAAGCTGAAGAGCTGGGAGCGATTACCATCAGTTATAAAGATGGTGACGTAGTACAACAGGTAAAAGATCTTACTAACGGATTAGGTACTCCGGCTGTTTTGGAATGTGCCGGTACGGCTGATTCAATTCGCCAGGCATGTCTCGCCGCAGCCAAAGGTGGTGTTGTTTCTGTCATAGGTATTCCACATGCAGATCCTTCATTGCCTATGAAGAGAATTGTGCTCGATGAAATTGAAATTGTGGGCAACCGCGCCAACCCGAACACAGCGCAGGCAACCATTGATCTGCTGTTGAACAAGCGGGTTGACCTTACTCCGTTAATGACACATCGTTTTGCGCTGAGAGAATTTGGAACAGCACTCGATATTTTTGAGAAAAGAAAAGAGGGTGCTATCAAGGTAGCGACCAAGCCAAATGGAATGAATGAAAATTAAAAGAGAAATTGATCAATAAAAATTACATACCATGGGAAATAAAGTAATGATTGTAAGTGGCGGAGCATCAGGATTAGGTTTAGCTGCTGCAGAAAAATTTGCCAAAAACGGATACGACATTGTTCTGATCGACATTCATGAAGAGAAAGGAAAAAAAGCCGAAGCCAAAATAAAGGGCATGGGCGTAGATGCTGTGTTCTGCAAATGCGATATCTCCAGTAAGGAAGATGTTCAGAAAGCTGCTAAGATTACAAAAGATAAATTTGGCAGAGCCGATGTGCTGATTAATAATGCTGGACTAGAAGTACGCGGAAGCATTCTTCAATGTACTGAAGAAGACTGGGTGCGTTTGTATGAGATCAACCTCAAAGGAATTTATTACATGGCAAACGCTTTTGTTCCGATGATGGTAGCGCAAGGCAAAGGGGCTGTGGTCAATACAGGTTCCATTCTTGGATATCGCACCGTGCCAGAACGCGCGGCTTATTCTTCTTCCAAAGGAGCTATTGATACGTTGACGCGCACGATGGCGTTTGATTTGGCAGCGAATAATATTCGCGTGAATTGTGTGGTGCCTGGTGCGATTGATACGCCGTTGTTAAGAGGTTCTATTAATGATTCACCGGATCCTGCAGCGACAGAAAAAATATTAGGTTCGAAAAGTGTGTTTGGCCGTATGGGTACATCCGAAGAAGTGGCGAACGTGATGTACTTCCTCGCTTCAGACGAAGCCTCATTCGTAACGGGTGCTGCTTACTTTGTGGATGGTGGCTGGTCAATCATGTAAGTATATTTCATTGTTCCAAATTCTTAAATATTATTGTTTTGCTTCATTTAGAAAATAAAAAATCACTGATCAACAAGGGCATCATTCAGTTGATGCAGATCAAAGATTCGGATATCCGGTTGATGAATCTCTATCAGTGCCGGCATGCGGTTGATAATTCCATTCACATCGGAGGTGCCTCTTCGGCTACCATACCGATGGTGAGCCTTTTTTACGGAGGTATCATTGATCTTAATATTGAACAACCCACAGCCTTGGATCAGGATATGTTTGTGTTGAGCAAAGGACATGCCGTGGCGACACTCGCATCGATCTATTCCGATCTTGGATATTTTGATCGTTCTGTTTTAAAAAATTCACGTTCTGTTTCCAGTATATTAAATGGTCACCCGGGTCCGTTGTTGCCTGGTGTGCACGTCGCTACAGGACCTATGGGGCAGGGCATGGGTGTTGCCCAGGGTTTTGCTGTTATGGGTCAACGTTCGCCAAAGTTTGATGTGTATGCGGTGACGGGAGACGGTGAATTACAGGAGGGCCCGATCTGGGAGTCTGTCATGTATGCGGGGTACAAACGTCTCGAGAATTTGTGCGTGTTGGTGGACAACAACAACGGGCAGTTAGACATTGTCACAACGCTTCATTTTCCTTACAGCAGTTTAAGTAAAAGTTTCGCCAGCTTTGGATGGAATGTAGTTGAAGTTGATGCCACCAAATACCACACGGTTTACAGCGCGTTGCTCGAATTTAAATACGGTGAACGAAACGGTAAACCAACGGTGATCATTTGTAAATCCACAAAAGGTCATGGTGGACTTTCGGATTATATGAACACGCACAAGGCAACGATTGCCAATGATATTTTGGATCAGGAAGATAAGTTGCAGATTCAGCAACGTACAGCAAGGGAAAAAGAATTCTTCCGGTTCTTTAATCAATTGACAGGCGAAGAATTCTCCTCGGTAAAAAGTACAATTGTGAAGCATGCGGAGAGCATGGGATTCAAAATGGAGAAGGAAAAAGTGACACGTGTTGAAGTTTCAGTTAAAACAAAAAAAGCTCCAGCACGCGATAAGAAAATAAAATACCAGTCAGCACTACTGCCAAAACTTGAGAAGGGAAAACCCTACGGTGCCAATAAAGTGATCGAGCTGTCGATGAAAGCTTTTGCACAAGATGAAAGGGTTTTTTCAGTTGATTCCGATTTAGCGTCAACAAGCGGTCTGCAGGCGGGAATTGGTTTTGTAGATAAATATCGTGCATTGAATGCGGGTGTTGCTGAAGCGAACATGATGTTGCTCGGAGAAGCATTTGCCATATTGGGTGCGAATGCATGGGTAAGTACGTTCTGTCCTTTCTTTGATTGGAAAGTAATGCGAAGAATTGCGGTAGGGCACCAGGAAAGACTGGAAGTCATAGCTGATAAAAATGGCTGGTTGTCGGATGGACATGGTTTGGATTTAACCATGGTTGCGACTGCAGCTGATCTTGAAACACAGTCAAACGGCGCTACCCACATGGGCAATGATGATGTGATGCTGTTCAATGAAGTGGCACAATTAAAAATTATTAACGTATCATGCCCGCAACAATTGCTGGGTGTATTGAAATGGATCGTGGAGGGAAACAAAGGTATGATCTATATGCGCATTTTGCGCGCCAATGCCAACGCCATCTATGACGCTGACTTCACATTTGAATATGGTAAGGCTTACAAAGCAAAATATTCTGAAAAATCGGAAGCCACCATGGTCACATCAGGACGTGGCGTATATGAAGCGCTCGATGCAGCAAAACGATTGGAAGAGTCAGGCATAAGTATCAATGTGATCGATATGCCAACGATTGACGAAGCGACTATCGTTGAATTATACCGTTCAGGAATACCCGTATTCATCGCAGAACAAAATAACGGTTATCTCTGGTCGCATTTCAGGAGAGTGTTGTTTGAAAAAGAAACAAGCATCAATACTCAAAAACTAATTGCGATCAATACTACAACGAAAGGAGGATTGCATTACATTCACTCGGGCACATACACAGAATTGGCAGCGCACTATGAACTGGATGGAGCACATTTAAGTGAACGAATTTTAAAGACACTGAGAGCAAGAAAAGTAAAAGCCGATATCGTATGACCATTATCAATGAAAATGATGTACCCGAAGTAGAACATCCTGGCAGGTTCATGCGTTGGCTGGCCAATGAAGATTCACTGCGCGCAAAAAATTTATCGGTTTGCGTGATTCGTGTGCTACCTGGTGAGACAGTGCGTCCGGCACACTCACATCCCAACAGCGAAGAACTTATTTATATCATCACCGGATCGGGGAAAGTAATGATTGAAGGAGAAGTGGGTGAGGTAAGAGCTGGTTCGGCAATTTTGTTTGAACAAGGTAAAGTGCATATGCTGCGAAATACCGGAAGCGTGGAGATGAAAGTGATCTGTTTTTTTGCCCCGGCCACCAACGTGGACAATTATAAAACATTTGATCACATCTCCTTTCCGGAATGATCAACGGTGGTATATTATAATTAAACCTTTTATACAAACACATAGCCTTACATATAGATACGGTTGAATTTGGGCGATAAAAGATTCAAATTATAGACTATACCCAACTCTTTTTATTTATGAGTAAACCCTACTCTTGCCTACTCTCCCTGTCTGCTGTCATCACAGGAACAATCTTTTTCTTAGGAAGTACCTGCGTGTACAGTCAGCAACAAACCAATTGGAAGGATTATGGTGGAGGCCCTGATCAGTCGAAGTATGTTGTAACAAAGGACATCAATAAGACGACAGTAAAACAACTGCAAGTTGCCTGGTCGTATTCAACCGGAGATTCGAGAGTATATCAGTGGAATCCTATTGTAGTGGATAATATGATGTATGTGCTCGCAAAAAACGGTTCACTGGTAGCACTGGATGCAAAGACCGGTAAAGAGATATGGATTCATACGAACTTGCGTGGCATTGGAGGAAGAGGAATAAATTATTGGGAAAGCAAGGATAGAAAAGACCGCAGGTTATTGTTTCAAATGAATAATTATTTGCAAGCTATTGATGCACTTACGGGAAAATCCATTCTGACATTTGGTAATAATGGCTTGGCAGACCTGAAAGAAGGTATGGCGCCTGACCCAAAGACAGTGTCGCGGGTACAAAGCAGTACACCCGGAAAAATATTTGAAAATTTACTCATACTGGGTTCGTCACCCGGCGAAAATTATATCTCAACTCCCGGCTATTGCCGTGCATTCGATGTGATCACCGGAAAACTGGTTTGGATATTTCATACTGTTCCGCAACCCGGTGAATACGGGTATGACACCTGGCCCAAGGATGCCTATAAATACGTTGGAGGCGCGAACACCTGGGGAGAAATAAGTGTTGACGAAAAAAGAGGAATTGCTTTCTTCCCATTGGGCTCGCCTACGTATGATTATTACGGTGGAGACAGAAAAGGAAGTAATCTGTTTGGCAATTGCATTCTTGCTTTGGATGCGCGAACCGGCAAACGATTGTGGCACTTTCAAACCGTGCATCATGATTTATGGGACTATGACCTCGCTGCTGCGCCACAACTTATAACCGTCAATCACGATCGCAAGAAAGTAGATGCCGTAGCAGTTGCAGGTAAAAATGGATTTCTCTACGTATTTAATCGCGAGAATGGAGAACCGCTTTGGCCTATTGAAGAAAGGCCCGTTCCTGCCAGTGATATTCCCGGTGAACAATCATGGCCTACACAACCTTTCCCTACCGTTGTTCCGCCATTCAATCGTCAGAAAATAACTTCAGCGGATATAGATCCTTATTTCCTTTCGCAGGCAGAACAAATTGAATGGAAAAACAGGTTGGATGCAGTGCCTACGGGGTTGTTCATACCGTTATCCATGAACAGGGAAACGTTCTCCATTCCAGGAGCAGTGGGTGGTGCAAGTTGGGGAAGTACAGCCGCCATACCCGATAAAGGAATCGTGTTTGTTCGCACTATTGACTATCCTTCTGTTTATGGTAAAGTATTTAAACGTTCAGCTCCTACAAAAGAAGAGTTAGAAGCCAGTAAAGCCATTGCCACTGGTCAGGCATTGTATGCAGGTACATGTCAGGTTTGTCATGGAGCAGACAGACGCGGTGTGACTGGCCCTGAATTACTTTCTTTGAAAAGTAAATTCACCGTCAAGGATTTTCATCAGTTGATTAACAATGGCAAAGGAGAGATGCCTGCTTTTCCCCAGCTTACAGAAACGGATGCGACCGGTTTATATAACTATATCACCGCCGCCTCAGCTCCCAGAGGGGGAGGGCCTGGTGGATTCGGACAACCTGCTGCTCCCACGCAGATACCAGGCCCTGTCGTGGGATCTGGTGGTGCGCCAGGTGGTCTGGATCAACGTCCGGTTGTTAGCGCGGGTGGTTCGATAAGTCAATATGGTGCTCCTTACCCTCTGGGCACTGAAGTTTTTGATGCAGATCGTTACTTTATTCCCGGTGGATATGGTTTGTCTTTTTCATACATCATCAGACCGCCCTGGTCAACCATTGCAGCATATGATCTGAATACTGGTAAAATGAAATGGCAAGTGCCGCTGGGTACCGATGAGGAAGCAGCAAAACAAGGAAGACAAAATACAGGTGTGTTGAGAGCACAACGTCAGAGTATGGTGGTAACCTCTTCGGGTGTTTTGTTTGGCACAGGCAAAGACGGAAAAGTATATGCGTTTGATGTTGACAATGGAAAAGAGCTTTGGTCTTATAAGTTGCCAACCGGCACAGAAGGTATTCCAGCTATCTATGAATTGAATGGAAAGAATTACCTGGTTGTATGCGCGTCAACGCCACTTCGGTTTGGAAGACAAGATGAGCCAGCTGCCAATGATAAAGGTTCGTATATCGTGTTTGCTTTGCCTGATAAATAAATTAAAAATCCATAGTAATAGATACAGTTCGGTAACATCTTAAAATACTTTTCTTATGAAGTCATTATTATTTTCAATTGTGTTTAGTTGTTGCGCCGTGCTAGCGTATTCGCAGACAGCGCCTGCTCCTTTATCTGAATTTAGTTTATCGTTTGTTCCTGATTATACATTTACAGGATCAACCCTTAAAGGATGGCATGTATTGGGTGATGCAGAATGGCAAGCCAGCAATGGAGAATTAATAGGTAAAGCAAAACCTAACGCAAGCGGTGGATGGTTAGTGCTTGATAACGGTTTCCAGGACATTGGATTTCGTGCTTTATTTAAAACCACTGGAGGCAGCGAAACATCTGTGTTGCTGCGCATGGAAAAGGTTAATGATGGATACCAGGGTGTATTATTAACCTTGAAAAAAGACGATGTGGCCTCTTACAGTGTTTCATTAGATTCAAAAGGTAAAGAAATTAAACGTGAGAAACTCAGACCCGCCGGTGGCATCAATTACCGGATAGCACCACCTCCTGATACATCACGAAGGGCAGGTCCCCGCGGCAATTTTGGCGGACCAAGAACTCCGCCACCGACTCCTGCCGATTTACCTGTACGCGCACCCAATACTGATTTCCGTGAGAATGACTGGAATCAGATAGAAACATTTCTCGAAACAAATGTTATTCGCAGCTTCTTGAACGATGGAAGAGAATTAGGGGGTGCGGTAGATGGTCAGTCCGCGCTTTCAGGTTATGGTCCCATTGCCATTTATGTCGGAGGTACAGGAGAAGTTCGGTTTAAAGATGTTTCATATAAAGATATTTCAATTCGATTTACTCCCAAAGAGCAAACCTCGTCGAGATTCACGGTGCAATGTATCAGTGATTATTACTATTCATGGGGTGCAGATGCAGCTGACTTCAACAAGGATGGAAACCTTGACATTATTGCCGGGGCGTACATTTATTTCGGTCCTGATTTTACAAAGTTTAAGGAAATTTATCCCGCTATTGCGGTAGGACCATCCAAAGAATTTACTGCCATTAACCATCAATTTACCTACGATGTGAATGCAGACGGATGGCCTGATGTTATCACCGGTTGGACAGCCCCAGCTGTTTACATTAATCCTAAAAATGAATCAAGACGTTGGGAGACTTATAAACCGGTACCGGGCACACAAAGTGAAACTACCTTGTTCACAGATATTGACAAGGATGGAAAACCAGAATTGGCCTATGCATCACAAGGACAATTCAAATATGCAAAACCTGAAGCCGCATCAAAGACATGGACTGAATATGTTGTCTCTGAAAGAGGGTATACACTCGCACATGGTATCGGAACCGGAGATATAAATGGCGATGGACGTACCGACTTTTTAGGAGCTACAGGCTGGTGGGAACAACCAGAAACATTGAGTAAGGAAAAGACATGGAAATACCATCCGGTTCCTTTTGGCCGATATAAAAACAGGGCAAGTAATATCGGTGGCGCTGTCATGGCAGTATATGATGCCAATGGTGACGGACTAAACGATGTAGTGAGTAATTTGAATGTGCATGGATTTGGATTGGCGTGGTTCGAGCAGAAAAAAGATGCTGCTGGTAACATCTCCTTTGAACGTCATATGATCAATGACGATTATTCGCAAAAAAGTGAAGGGAATGTTACCTTTTCTCAGGGACACGCTTCCACATTTGCCGATATCGATAAGGATGGCATAACGGATTACATTGTAGGCAAACGGGTGTTTACACACCTTGATAACCTGGCCGATCCGGACGCTTACGGGCCGCCTGTCCTGTATTGGTACCGAACCGTTCGTAATAAAAAAGCTCCGGGTGGCGCAGAATTTGTTCCTGAACTGATTCATAACCGGTCAGGGGCAGGATCGCAGATTACTGCCATTGACCTTAATAAAGATGGCGCTGTAGATCTTATTACATCCACAAACCGGGGCACGTTTATATTTTGGAATAAGGGAAAGTGATGGAGGGTTACTGGAGGAGAATTTAGGTGAAAAAACGACAAACCGTACGAACCAAATAATCTTTTTTTTTTCATCGAAACGAATATCTTAACGCGGAATTGGATAGATATTTTTAGTTGGAAAAAGTTAAATAGGCTGTTATGAAAAAGATATCATTTGTAATCGTTGCGCTTATGGCCTGGAGTATGGCATCTGCACAGGCTCCGCGTGGTCAGCAGGAGTTGATACTCCCCGATGGTTTTAAACCAGCTTCCACCAACACATTTTTGTCGCAGTATCCGGCGGTTAATTCGCAAACCCGCGAAGCTACGTTCCGGGTTGTTGCACCACATGCTCAATCCGTGGCACTACAGCTGGGAGGAAAACACAGCATGAAAAAAGATGACAAGGGTGTGTGGACATATACAAGCAAACCCTTGGTAGTAGGTTTTCATTATTATTCCATCCTGGTTGACAGTATGCCTGTTATGGATCGGGGAAGCCAGGCTTTCTTTGGCAGTAACTGGCAATCCGCAGGTATTGAAATACCGGAGGGTCCTGAAGGAGATTACTACAGGTTCAACAAAAATATCGCGCATGGAGAAGTGCGATCCCTTTATCATTGGTCTGACGTTAATGGGCTCGAGCGCCATATCAATGTGTATGTACCGGCAGAATATGAAAAGAACCCAACTAAGAAATACCCTGTGCTCTATCTGGTACATGGTTTTGGAGAAGATGAAAATGGCTGGTCTACGCAGGGACACATGGCCAACATTATGGATGGATTGATTGCATCCGGTAAGGCTGTTCCTATGATTGTTGTTATGCCAAGCGGAGATATTAAGACCAATTCCGATGTACGCAAAGCGTCAGGTGACATAACTCAAATTTTGATAAAAGACCTGATTCCTTATATCGATAAAACGTTCCGCACATATACTGATAAGCAAAACAGGGCCATGGCCGGGTTATCCAGAGGTGGTGGGCAAACTTGGACGGCTGTCTCGAACAACCTGGACAAGTTCGCATGGATGGGTGGCTTTAGCGGTTCTGGTCGCTTTGGTGCCAATCCAAACAACCCGAATGCTCCGGTGAATACCATCGAGACAGGCTTTAACGGTATATTCAAAGATGCCGAAGCATTTAATAAACAGATGAATCTCGTATTCATCAGCATTGGTACAGAAGAAGGTCCGCAAGCAAAGCAGACTTATGAAACACTTAAAAATCACGGCATTAAAAACGTGGTGTACCACGAATCCCAGGGAACAGCACACGAATGGTTAACATGGCGCAGGGCTTTGAACGATTTTGTGCCCAGGATATTTAAGAAATAGAATATTTTAAATACAAAGTCCCTGCATGAAGTATGCAGGGATTTTCTCGTTTATGAATACATTTGAAATCTACAATTAAGACTGAATTATTAATTATAACCTTGCCTTTAAGACCTTAAAAATGAAAAGAACTACATCACACCTTTTTCTTTTAGTGTTGTTAACGATAGCAGTGAGTATGAGCTGTTATGCTTCACCGAAGAAAGAAAAGAAAATTTTAGTGTTTAGTAAGACGGCCGGCTACCGCCATAAGTCTTCCATTGACGCAGGAAAAAAATATATCCTTGAACTTGGACTGAAAAACAAGTTTGGAGTTGACACCACAGAAGTGGCTGATGTTTTTACTGCTGAAAATTTAAAGCAGTATGCCGCGGTTGTTTTTCTCTGTACTACCGGCAATGTGCTGACGGATGACCAACAAAAAGCATTTGAACAATACATCCGTGACGGAGGAGGTTATGTTGGCATTCATTCTGCAGCAGACACAGAATACGACTGGGCTTGGTTTGGTGAGTTAAACGGCGCGTATTTTAAAAATCATCCGAGACCACAGGAAGCAATATTTAATGTTGTCGACAATACTCATCTCTCAACGGCTCATCTTCCTAAGGTGTGGAAACGCTCCGATGAATTGTATAATTTCAAATGGATCGGCACCGACCTTAAGGTGCTGATTACGATTGACGAAAGCAGTTACACCGGTGGAGGCAATGGAGAAGATCATCCCATGGCGTGGTATCATGAGTTTGACGGAGGAAGGGGTTTTTATACCGCGTTAGGCCATGATAATAAATCATGGGAAGATCCTGTATACCTGCAACATGTGCTAGGCGGCATTCAATATGCGATGGGCGCCAAGGCTGATACAAACAAAATCGCGTCTACAAAATAATCTATCATAACGAATTACATGAAAAAGACCTATTTAATTTTTGCTCTACTACTGGTAACAGCAACCATCTACAATTGCAGTGAGCAAAAAAACATCACGAAGAATAATACCCCGAATCCTTATCCCACACGGACGTTCAACTCCAAGCCAACCAGTGCTTATCTGAACCCGGAGGAGAGTATGAAATCATTTAATCTTCCTGCTGGCTATCACCTCGAGTTGGTGGCAAGTGAGCCCATGATCAAAGAACCGGTTGCCATTGCATGGGATGGAAATGCGCGGATGTATGTAGCGGAAATGCTTACCTACATGCAGGATGCCGATGCCACAGGTGAGCAACAACCGATAAGCCGTATATCGCTTCTCGAAGACACCAACAATGATGGTAAGATGGATAAGAGCACCGTATTCATCGACAAATTATTATTACCACGGATGATCCTGTGTGTGAACAATGAACTCTTCGTGAATGAAACCAACACCATCAACATCCATGCTTATAAAGACACAGATGGTGATGGAAAGGCCGATCAGAAAAGAACGTTGTACGAGAAAAATGATTACCGCATGACCGACTCCAACATGGAGCACCAACGCAGTGGTCTTGACTGGAACATTGATAACTATCTCTACCTGACCTATGACCCGATCCGTTTTCGTTTTAAGGATGGTATCCTGAAACCAGACTCTATTCATTCTGGTCTTGGTGGCCAGTGGGGTGTAACGCACGATAATTACGGGCGTTTGTTTCTTACTGTTGCGGGAAGCGAAAATCCATTTGCACGCGGACAGATGAATCCTTCATACGGCGCACTGGATTTGCCCGATCAGGCCAACAACGAATTTCGTCAGGTATGGCCCATCATTGCGACACCGGATGTGCAGGGGGGCTTACCCCGTTTGCGTCCTGATAGTACGTTGAATGTATTTACTGGCGCCTGCGGTCAATCGATTTACAGGGGAAACACATACCCTAAAGATTTTGCAGGAGATTATCTTATATGTGAGCCCGTGGCACGCATGATTCGCAGGGCGAAAGTGATCAACCTCAATGGAAAGATTATTGTACAGAATGCATACTACAAACAGGAATTCATTGCGTCTTCGGATATGAACTTCCGCCCTGTAAACTCCTATACCGGTCCTGATGGAAACCTTTACATTGTGGATATGCACCGTGGTATTATCCAGCAAGGTAACTGGACACGCAAGGGCTCCTTTCTTCGTGGAAAAATTGATGCAAGAGGATTGGCAAAAAATGTCGGGCACGGAAGAATTTATCGCCTCGTGTATGATGGATTCAAACAACCAGAGAAGCCGGCGATGTTAACCGAATCAGCTTCTAAACTTGTGACTTACCTGGATCATCCCAATGGCTGGTGGAGAGATAATGCACAAAAGCAAATTATTTTACTGAACGACAAATCGGTGGTACCTACATTAAAACAAATTGTACGCGGAGAACAAGCTACATTATCCGCGAAGCCTTCGCACCTTGGTCGACTGCATGCTTTATGGACGCTTGAAGGGTTGGATGCAATAGACCGTGATGTTCTCAATGTTGCATTGAAGGATGAACATGCGCAAATAAGAAAGGCTGCCATCATCCTCAGCGAGCCTTCTTTGAAAAAGAATGATACCGAAACTATTGCGAGCGTAACAGCATTGAAAAATGATCCTTCTCAGGATGTGCGGCTTCAATTGTTCCATTCCTTTTACAGTATTAAACCAAAGGACAACACATTGGCTGATGAACTGCTGACAGCGAATAAATCCAATGAAATGTATGCAGCATCGCAGAAGGCAATGGATAAGAACAGAGACATCAAGATGTATGGAAGCAGGTTGGCAAACATGGCGGTTCCTGAGAGGACATCTATTTTAGCAGGAGCTGCTGTATTTAATTCACTCTGTGTTACCTGTCATGGTGCAGGTGGTAAGGGTGCACCCGCAGCGGGATCTAATGCACTGCCTGCTCCTCCATTGGCAGAATCGAAACGAATGAATGCAGATAAAGCACTTCTGGTGAAAATCTTATTGCATGGGTTGTCAGGACCAATTGATGGAAAGCAATATCCTTCTGTCATGCCTTCGTTGGGGGCTAACTCGGATGAGTGGGTGGCATCGGTAGTAAATTATATTCGCTATGAATTTGGAACAGCTGGCCGTGGCTTCCGCAGACCCGGAGATACTACTTCACCCTTTATCACCATTCCCGAAGTGGCGACAATAAGAAGTCAGTTTGCAACAAGAACAACACCCTGGACACTGGAGGAATTAGAAAAGCCTCAATAATTTTAAATCATGCATTTAACTTGTTTAGATATCCCTACTAACTCATTCAAAATTATGAAGCAATTTATTTTAATGCTGCTGGTCATTGTCAGTGTATCTGCAATCGCCCAACCTCCGGCTGCTCAAACAGGTCGTGTTATTCAAAACGATCCATCCAAGTACAGGCCAGCAACCGCTGTGCATGCAGGAGCCGGTAAAATGGCTTATGCACAACTAATTGGCCGCACAGAATTATCAACAAATTTTTTATGGCTTCATTCAGGGGTTATTGAACCCAAGTCAGGTATTGGTCAGCATTTTCATCACAACCATGAGGAGTTGTTTGTAATTCTTACTGGCGAAGCAGAGTTTACGATTAATGGACGTACAGCGAAGATAAAAGCTCCGGCATTTGTTCCGTGTAAAATGGGAAGTTCGCATGCTATTTACAATGCATCCGATGAACCCATTCGGTGGATGAATTTTGCTGTAAGCCTAACGAAAGGAAGATCCGATGCGTTCGATTTGGGCGATACCCGAGCGGGTGCTACGCTTGATCCTATTCCTCAATTTGTTTCAGGTCGCATGGAAAAGGAAAAGGCGCGGCCTAATAACCCGGCCTATGCCGGTACAGGTGTGCTGTACCGCAGAGTGCTTGGCCCGGAAGTATTCAGTACCAATTGGGACCATGTAGACCATGTGGTTATTCCCGCAGGCAGTACAGCTACCCGTACGCTTGAAGGTATGGAAGAAGTCTACTACGTAGTAAAAGGTTCTGGCTCGGTTACCATTAATGATAACAAGTCGGCTTTTAAATCAGATGGAGCCATTTATGGATTGCTGGGTGAAAAAGTAGTCCTGGCGAATGAGGGTACTGAAGATGTTGAATTGCTCGTAATTGGAGTAGGTGTTGATAAAAAGAAAGGATTTACACAGCAGCGATATCCTTTGGCACCTAAGGCCATGGCGTTGCAAATGGATTTTGTGGTGACAAAAGAAAATGCAGAGGCTTTCGAAAAATTGTATTACTCAATTTATGTACCTGCCATGACGGTTCAGCAAGGTTATCTTGGTTCTAAACTTTTGCGCATTTATCCTGAAAATACGGCAAAGCAAATACAAGCCGAGCCAACAGTCCATAACTATCAGATACAGATTTCCTTTGATACAGAAGCAAACCGAATGAAATGGGTGCAAAGCAAGCAGCATCAGATCGCATGGCCTGCCGCTACTGCTCTTGCCAAAGAATACAAATGGCGAGGCTATGATGTGTTGGGTGATGATGATCAGTTTAAGTAAGGTCAATTCGTTATGTTGATCAGGAAGAGAAATTTCGTTGGATGTTTCGATACAGCATGTAAAATAATCCCTTATGATTAGAAATAGTTTTTACTCGCTATTGATCACGCTTTCATTTCTCATGTTTGCTGTTCAAAGTAGTGCGCAGATTCCTGACGGTGTTAAACCGGCACCTACCAATATTCAGGTCAATAATTGTCCCTGCATCTTTCCTGATTTGCGTGTGTTTTTTAAAGTGACAGCACCCACGGCAACGAAAGTTCAGCTGGACCTTGGCAAGTTGTATGACATGCAAAAGGATGACAAGGGCGTGTGGAGTGTTACGACAGATCCTCAAGTACCAGGGTTTCATTATTACTCGCTGGTGATCGATGGGTTTAAGGTTTCTGATCCGGCAAGTGAATCGTTTTATGGCACGGGCAGAATGTCGAGCGCTATTGATGTACCCGAAGCAGGTGCAGACTTTTACTTGTTAAAGGATGTGCCTCATGGTGACGTAAGATCAAAAAATTATTTCTCTAAAGTAACCGGCACCTGGAGGAACATTAATGTTTATACACCTCCCGGGTATGACAAGGATACGAACAAAAGTTATCCGGTATTATACATTCAACATGGTGGTGGTGAAGATGAACGTGGCTGGGCAGTACAGGGAAAGACAAATGTTATTCTTGACAACCTGATTGCAGAAGGAAAGGCTGTGCCCATGATTGTTGTTATTCCTAATGGTAATGTATCAAAACCAGGCGCAGCAGCAGCGGGAGGGTATAACGATGAAGCTATGGCTTTGTTTAAGGAAGAAATGGCCACAAACATTATTCCCTTCATAGAGAAAAATTACAGGGTGAAAGCGGGTGTCGCCAACAGGGCTATCTCCGGATTGTCCATGGGCGGGGGACAAGCTTTTTATACCGGCCTTCGCAACACCGATATGTTTTCTCATGTTGGTGTATTTAGCACAGGTCTTTTTGGTGGCATCAACCGGCAGCCCGGAGCAGCAGCATTTGATCCTGAGGTGGCGATACCGGGTATTCTTACAAACCCAAAGTCGTTCAACAGCAAACTGAAAGTATTTTATATTTCAGTGGGTGAGCAAGACCCAAGAATAGAACCGACAAAAAAACTAATCGAGACATTCAAGAGCAAAGGATTGAATGTAGAATTCGCTTCATTTCCCGGAGGGCATGAGTGGCAGGTATGGAGAAAGTCTCTCAATGATTTTGCACCGAAGCTTTTTAAATAAAGCTTATACTGAAAAAATAAATTAAGGCCTGATTCACTCGTAACTTGCTAAACTGACATTAAGAATTCCATTATGAAAACTAAGTTTTCCTGGATTATTTTGTTGATACTACTCGTAAACTTTTTTACTGGTAATGCACAGGATATTCCACCTACTACATCTCTTGTGTATCCTGGAATTGATGGTAAACTGGTTTATGTAGCAGACAGTCTTGGCAATAAAATTCCTGATTTTTCCAATGCAGGGTATAAGGGTGGTGGCGTACCAATTCCTACTGTGGCAGTTAAAGCAACGGTATGGCCTGTAGTTGGAGATAACTCGGCAAACATTCAGTCTGCTATTGATAAAGTATCGGCCATGCCGCTCGATGCGTATGGGTTCAGAGGTGCGGTCTTAGTGAAAATGGGATATTATCGACTTGAAAAACCCCTCTATATCAAAGCTTCCGGGGTAGTTTTACGCGGTGAAGGAATGGGCGATACCGGAACCATTCTTTACGGTGTTTTACCTCCCCGCGATCCAAATGCTGCCGGCGGACAACGATTCGCACGACCCGACTTACTAAACATTGGAGCCGAAAAAGGAACTGAGTTAGTAGAAGACAGCAAGCAGGCAATTACGGATGGTTATGTTCCGGTTGGAGGTGTCACGTTTAATGTAAAATCTGCCAAGGGTTTCAAAAAAGGAGATAAGGTCATGGTGAGACGCTTTGGTAATGAAGCCTGGGTGAAAGAATTGAAAATGAAAGATGAAATAGCCAACAGCAGACAGTGGAAATTTGATATCACTTATGACCGTGAAATTACAAGTATAAATGGTAACACGATTACGATAGATGCTCCCATTTTTACAGCGATTGATTCACGCTGGGGAGGAGGCGAACTTGTAAAACATAATGACAATCGTATTGAACAGGTTGGTGTTGAAAATCTGCGTGGCATATCGGATTATAATGCAACCGTACGTACTACCACCTATGGCAACATGGATCGCGACAAACTGGCTAGAGAGAATCAATATCAGGGAGAAGAATATTATTCAGATGAAAATCATTATTATAATTTCATCAGTTTTACCAATGCTAAAAATGCCTGGGTCCGCAATGTAACAGCTTTACATTTTGCGTATAGTGCTGTGATCGGGAATGGTGGAACGAAATGGATTACCGTACAGGATTGTATTTCCAAAGAACCTGTTTCGGTTCGGGCAGGAGGCCGAAGATTTGTCTTTAAAATGAATGGTCAATTTAGTCTGGTACAAAGATGCTTATCCTATAAAGGCAGGCACTCATTTGTAGGAGAAGGTTCCACCTCAAGTGGTAACGTATTTCTGGATTGTAGGGCTATCAATCCGTACTCCACGAGTGAACCACATGGCTATTGGGTAAATGGTATACTGTACGACAATGTCCAAGCTCCATTAACTGCCCGCTACTGGGATTTTGTTATGGGTTGGGCGGGAGCTAATGTTGTCTTCTGGAATTGTGAAGGTGATTTCCTAACTCAAAAACCACCCACAGCTCAAAATTACTCTTTTGGACACATTGGTATAAATGCCGTAATTTTTAATACTGCATTAATGGATTTGACGAAGCCTAATGGTCATGTAGAATCTATGGATAAACACGTAGCTCCAAAAAGTTTATACCTTACTCAACTTAAAGAGCGCTTGGGGATGGGAGCAGTCAATAATACCTTGCTAAATGCAGGGCAATAGTTATTAATATGGATAATTAAAATAGTAAGACCCCATGAAATTTTATAAGGCTATTCTTCTTCTTTTTTTAGGAAGTTTTTTAATCATAAATTCTTTAAATGCCCAGGACATTGCCCCGGCAACAACATTGGTATATCCAGGGTATGACGGCAAACTGGTCTATACTGCAGATAGTCTCGGAAATAAAATTCCTGACTTTTCAAATGCGGGATATAAGGGAGGAGGAGTGCCGATTCCTGTCGTGCCGGTGAAAGCAACGGTGTGGCCAGTGGTGGGGGATAACTCCCCCAATATTCAAGCGGCGATTGATAAGGTCTCGGCCATGCCACTTGATGCGTATGGTTTCAGAGGTACGGTATTAGTGAAAATGGGTGTTTATCCATTGGATAAGCCGCTATACATAAAAGCTTCTGGCGTGGTATTGCGTGGAGAAGGAATGGGCGATACAGGAACTATATTATTTGGTAAGACAGTTGCCGCACCCCAGGCTCCGGGTGGAGGACGCGGTGGAAGACCTGCGTTGATTAATATAGCGGGAGATGCCGGTGTAAAAATAATGGAGGAGACAAAACAACTTATCACCGACAAGTATGTTCCTGTAGGTGCAACAAGTTTCAACGTAGTATTGGCCAAAACTTTTAAAAAAGGTGATCGTGTTTTGGTAAGGCGAATCGGCAATAAAGATTTCATCAAAGAAATAGGACTGGACAGTGCAACCGTAGGCAGGAACCGGTGGCAGCCTTTTAACATTAATTACGACCGCACGATCGTAGATATAAAAGGAAACACCATTGTACTTGATGCTCCGATCTTCTGTGCCATTGAAGCACGCTGGGGCGGAGGGGAGTTATACAAATACAACGATGAACGGATTGAGCAGGTTGGTGTTGAAAATCTTCGGGGCATTTCTGAATTCAACCCAACCGTACGCCAAAAAAACTACGGGAATATGGATCGGGATAAGTTAGATCCTAAATTTCAATATCAGGGCGAAGAATATTATTCCGATGAAAATCATTATTCCAACTTCATCAATTTCACCAATGCAAAAAATGGTTGGGTGAGAAATATGACAGCCCTTCATTTTGTGAGCAGCGTCGTGCAAACCAATGCAGGTACGAAGTGGATTACGGTACAGGATTGTGAATCACGTGAGCCTGTTTCCGTAAGGGCAGGAGGACGAAGATTTACCTACCAGATGAACGGCCAGTTTTGCCTTGTGCAACGATGCTTCTCTCAGAAGGGACGCCACTCATTTGTGTTGCAAGGATCAGAGGCAAGTGGCAATGTGTTCCTGGAATGCACGGCCGTCAATCCCTATTCAACCAGTGAGCCTCATAACCGCTGGGTGAATGGTGTGTTGTATGATAACGTAAAAGCTCCGCTTACCGCGAGGTATTGGGATTACATCATCGGTTGGGCTGGTGCCAATATTGTTTTCTGGAATTGTGAAGGAGACTTTCTTATTCAACAACCACCCACAGCGCAGAACTATTCGTTTGGTCATATAGGAATAAATGCAGTTATATTCAATGCGGGACTGCAGGATCTGAAGAAACCAAACGGTCACGTGGAATCGATGGACAAGCATGTTACACCCCGCAGTTTATACCTTACACAACTTAAAGAACGATTGGGTATGGAGGCTGTGCAGAACACAATATCAAAACCAGGCAATTAGAACAGGTATTCATCGTTGGCAATTATCCCGATAGCGATTGGGATGTCAGGGCTTCAATCATTTGGCCGAGTAAGAAGTTATAAAACTTAACCTAAGTAAAACTATGAAAGTTATAAGCACATGTATCCTTCTCTTGGTGTTCATGGCATCTCCTGCGTTCTCCCAGATCGAGGGAGGAAGAGGTGCTAGCACCCTTGTGTCACCTTCTGTTGCTGAAGATGGCAGTGTAACCTTCCGGTTGAAGGCTACCAAAGCATCCTCCGTTACGCTCACAGGCGACTTTGGACCTGACGTGAAGATGACGCAAAAAGACAGCATCTGGAGTGTGACCGTCGGACCACTTACACCCGAGGAATATGTTTATTATTTCACGGTAGATGGTGTGCGACTGGTTGACCCAAGTAATCCGCGGGTTAAAGTGGGCTATGTAACCAGCACGACGGCAAGTTTACTGAACGTCCCCACAAAGGAACCTGCTTTTTATGATGTGCAGGATGTTCCGCATGGTGAGATACGTACGCATGTTTATAAATCAAAATCAAATGGTGTTCAACGTGAGCTGACCGTGTATGTTCCGCCCGGATATGACGAAAATGCTGGTAAACGTTACCCGGTTCTTTATCTTCTTCATGGTTTTGCGAATGATCAGCAGTCATGGCACCGCTATGGCAGGGCTAATGATATTTTGGATAACCTTCTTGCGAAAAAATCCATCGAACCTTTTTTGGTTGTGATGCCTTTGGGATATGGAGGCGCACGTATCAACGGTGATGGTACTGGCATAGCACCAGCGAACGCAGGACGAATGGGCGGAGATGCAGATTTGTATCAGCGCGACATTATTGAAGACATTATCCCGATGATTGAAGCGAAGTACCGCACGATCGCAGATCGCAAACACCGCGCGATCTTCGGATTCTCTATGGGAGGTGGACAAGCGGGCCGTTATGGATTGAACAACCTGGATAAGTTCAGTTACATCGGGATCATGAGTGCGGGTATTGGTGGCGCAACGGCGGAGCCGATAAAAACGCTTGCTGCTGACCCGAAAAAAGTAAATGACCAGATCAGTTTGTTATGGATTGCCTGTGGCCGTGAAGATGCCGGGTTCGCCGGTGCTAAAGCAAGTGCAGACGCATTGAAGCAGGCAGGTATTAAGAATACCTTCGTTGAAACAGAAGGTGCACATCACTGGCGGGTGTGGAGACGTTATCTTCGTGATGTCTCTCCTTTGTTGTTTAAATAACAAGAGACAGTTTCCTTAAGACGGAGAATAGCAATAGGATAAAATTGTTCCAACTATGATGAGAAATTTTGTACGAATAACGTTGTTTTTGCTTTTAGTAAGTTGTTCTGGGCCTCGTCAGGTAGCAAAAGAAGAGGATTGGATATCACTCTTCAATGGTACCGATCTCAATGGCTGGAGCGTAAAAGTTCACCATCATGAAATGGGCGTGAATTTCGGTAATACGTTTCGTGCCGAAGAGGGTATGATCAAAGTGAGGTATGATCAATATGGAAGTTTTAATGATCAGTTTGCTCACCTCTATTACAAAGAACCTCTCTCGCATTTTCATTTAAAACTGGATTATCGATTCACTGGAAATCAACAGCAAGGAGCTCCGGATTATACGATGTTGAACAGTGGTGTGATGTTTCATTCACAAGATCCCCGTAGTATGTTGAAGGGCCAAGACTGGCCGATATCCGTAGAAATGCAATTTTTAGCTGGACTTGGAGATGGTAAGCCCAGACCAACAGGAAATATGTGTTCACCAGGAACAGAAATTGTTTATCAGGGTAAAAAATACAATGGACATTGTCTTAATTCAACCTCTAAAACATATGATAAAGATGAATGGGTACACGCAGAACTCATTGTACTGGGAGATTCTTTGATCACCCATGTTATTAATGGAGACACCGTGTTGCAGTACAGTAAACCTTCCATGGGTGGCGGGTTTATAAAAGGCTATGACACGGCAGTATTTAAACCGGCGATGCCGCTGAAATCGGGATACATCGCTTTGCAAAGTGAAGGACATCCTATCGATTTTAAAAATATCAGGCTGAAGCGTCTTCGTTAAGTATTCGCAGTTAGTATGCAGTCGTGAGTTCTGAGAAACGCTTATACAACGGATTGATAAATTGTTCATTCATTTCGTATTTTTAACCACTGTTTTTAAATTATTAAATCATCATTCAATGAATCCTTGCTTAAAATTAAAATTTATTTTTCCTGTCGTATTGTTAAGCTGCGTTGTGTTCTGGAATTCAACCTACGCACAAACCATTTCAAAAGAAGAGTTGATGTTCCTCACTTCCGAGTGGAAGGGCGAACGCTTTGCTGACGGCAGACCTAAAATTTCAGATGATCTGCTGGAGAGAGCAAAGCATATCATGATTGATGATGCATGGACTGTGTTGAAGAATGAGGGTTATTTAAATCAGTATGAAGGCAACTGGAAAACTGTAAACAATACGCTCATGACCGGCCGGGCAGTTACTGCGATGTATATGCCTACAAGGCCTGATGTTGAGAAGAACATTAAGGCTCGTGGTACACAGCAAGGAAGAAAGGGAAACACCAACGCATGGCCCATTGATATACTCACGAAAGGAGATTTATATGTTGCTGATGCATTTGGGAAAATAAGTGGAGGTGGTATTATGGGTGCTACACTGGCTAATTCTATTTTGAGTAAGTCCGGCAATGGCGTTGTGTTTAATGGTGCATCACGCGATTTGCAGGAGATCACAAACCTGAAAGGCTTTAACGCGTTTGTACGCGATTTTCACCCGTCATTCACGGAAGAAATGTTGTTGATGGGACTCAATGCACCGATCCGCATCGGCAACGTTATGGTGCTTCCTGGTGATCTGGTCATTGCCACGATTGAAGGGGTTCTATTTGTACCTGCTCACATGGCTGAGCAAGTGGTGAGTACAGCAGAATTTGTTATCCGCAAAGATCAGTTTGGTTTTGAAATGGTACGTACCAACAAATACACAACCGGTGAAATTGACAGCCAATGGGGGGATGATATCAAAGCGGCGTTTTTAACATGGCTCGAGAAACATCCTGAACTGGGAAAGATGACACGCGCGGAAGTAGATAAGATGATGAGCAAAAGAACGTGGTAGTCAAATTCATGAAGTTTACACGTGTAAACTTTATGTGAGTTTTATGAAATAAAGATTACGCGGGTTTGAAAAATAAAATCCATAAACAAGCTTAACCATGAAGAATATAACACTTCTGTATGTGCTCATTTTGTGTGGCAGCCTTTGTGCTTTCGCGGATGTACGTCTGCCAGCCATTATTGGCGATCATATGATGCTCCAGCAAAATTCTACGGTGAAACTGTGGGGATGGAGTGATGGAAACGAAAATATTAAACTAACGACAACCTGGGATACTGTAACCTACAGAACCCGCGGCAATGGCAGCGCGAAATGGACCGTGCAAATCAAAACACCTGCTGGAGGAGGTCCTTATAAAATTACGATCGCGGGAAAGAATACCATCGTGATCGATGATGTTTTAGTGGGAGAGGTTTGGGTATTGAGTGGTCAGAGCAACATGGAAATGAGTGCCGGCTGGCCGGGCATGCAAAAATACGATGCTGACGTTGCAGCAGCCACAAACAAAACCATTCGCTTTTTTCATATACCAAAAACAACAGCTCAGTATCCACAGGATGACCTGAAGGCAAAATGGGTGGTATGCAATCCCGAGGATATGAAACGGTTCAGTGTTGCCGGATATTTTTTCGGTCAGAAACTGAATTCTGAATTGAATGTTCCTGTAGGATTGATCAACAGCAGCTGGAGCGGCTCGGCAGCAGAACCCTGGACATCCACCGAAGCCATTACGGAGAATACTGTTTTAGCTGCTCTAAAAAATCCTGCGAATACTTCACAGATGTACAATGCGATGATCTATCCCATCACCAATTTTCAAATTGCCGGTGTGCTCTGGTATCAGGGTGAGTCCAATATCGGAAGGTACAGCACGTACAAAGAATTGTTCTCCACCATGATCAGTTCATGGCGCAAGGTATGGGGCAACGAGTTTCCTTTTTATTTTGCGCAAATAGCTCCCTATTCAGGATATGGTCCAACAGACAACGCTGCTTTTTTGCGGGAGCAGCAGACAAGAACACTGTCATTGCCCAATACAGGGATGATCATTACCAGTGACCTGGTGAATGATGTAAAGGATATTCATCCACAGATGAAAAAAGAAGTGGGATTGCGTTTTGCGGATCTTGCATTGGCAGAAACATACAAAAAGACCATCAGTGGTTATAAAAGTCCGGTTTACGAAAGCATGAAAATCGAGAAGGGCAAAATTCGGATCAGTTTCACCAATGCAGAAAAGGGACTGATGACGAAGGGGGATACGCCGACTGAATTTCTCATTGCAGGAGACGACAAAAAGTTTGTGCCTGCCAGTGCAAAAATTGACGGAAATACTGTTGTTGTTTCAAACAAGGATATAAAGAATCCTGTTGCCGTGCGTTTTGGTTTCAGCAATGCAGGCATGCCCGACTTATTCAGTAAAGATGGAATGCCGGTGAATCTTTTCCGCACCGACGATTGGGATGTGCACGTAGAACGCGTTGCAACAGCTTCTCCAGCCAAATGATTTCCTGATGATTATAAGCCACCTGAAAACTGAAATGCTTTTGCCTACACTTTATAATACTGTTCCCATCCTTTTCTTGGAGGGGGGCCAATCAAAAGTTCGTTTGCCTTTTTATTGTTGGTGATCACCTTTTTCTCGCGATCAAATTCCAGTTTGGTGCCTGTCCATTGCGCCACCACACCCAGGCAGAACACCTGGCTTAAAGGTCCGGCAACTGAGAATGGCGAACGTGTTTGTTCCTGCCCCATGCATGCCAAAAGAAAATTCTTAAAGTGATCGGAAGGACTCGTTGGTACCACAGGTAACTTCGAAGCCATTTCCTTTGCTTTTTCCTCGGGAATGATGGACAAGGTGCTGCCGTGTGTGCCTCCTTTAAACGTGAGTTCTTTGCTATAGATAATTTTTCCCGGATTGAGTCTTGCAGGTTGTAGCGCTCCATTGCTTGGCGGTGGAATATTGGGATCAAGACTTGAAACACCATAGCCTGCAGGAATAGGAGGAAGGTTATTAACACCATCGTACCACATCACTTCAACCGGCGGCATCGCTGCACGTTTTGGAAACTTGAAGGAAAGTGTGGTGGACATAGGGTAGAAGAAATTATTATGCCCTTCCACTTTTAGGGGATTTACTTCATAAGGTAAGCCCATGTCAAGAAACTGATGGGCAGTATCCATGATATGCGCTCCCCAGTCGCCTAAGGCACCCATGCCAAAATCAAACCAGCATCGCCACTGACCATTTACAAAATCCTTATTGTAGTTGTGTTCCTGCGTAGCCATTTGCCAGAGGTTCCAGTCAAGTGTGGAAGGTACGGGTTCAGCAGCAGGAAAAGATTTAATATTTGGATCCCATCCATGCCACCTGCGTGCTGAATTCATGTGCGCAACAAATGAAGTTACATCTTTGATGATGCCAGATTCTACCCATGTTTTAAACTGGAAATAATTAGCCTCAGAATGTCCCTGGTTGCCCATTTGTGTAACCACCGTTGGATATTTCTGCGCTGCCTTCATCATCAGTTCCACTTCCTGAAATGTGCGGGCCATGGGTTTCTCAACATACACATGCTTGCCAAGCCCCATTGCCATCATCGTAATGGGAAAGTGAGAAAAATCGGGTGTAGCTATTAAGACGGCATCAATCTGATTACCCATTTTATCAAACATCTGTCTGAAATCCTGGAAACGCGGCACATCAGGAAATAGCTTTAAAGCATTTTGTGTATGACGGGCTCCCATGTCGGCATCACACAACGCAACAATATTGGCAAGCCCGGTACGATTGAATGACTGAATATCATCCCAGCCCCGGTTGCCGATACCAATACACGCCAGGTTGACTTTTTGTTGCTGGTTTCCCTTTAATATATAAGGTGCGGCTGTTAGAGCGGCTGAGGCCAACAGCGTATTTTTTAGAAATCGTCTTCTTGAATATTCAGTTGACATGTTGGTGCATTTAAATAAGTAACGGCAAGTAATATAATGACATTAATATTGTTAAAAAACATGGTATAAGATGAGTGGGCCACGGCCAGCAACATGGTTCAGAAATAGGTATTGCTCTTGTGTACACCTCCCGACATTCATGTAAATGTATGTTGCCAACTTAATGGAATTTCTTAAATTTCATTAAGGTCAGGGGCCTTGTTTGCTGAACTGATATAGTGCATTTAACCTTTACAACATGAAAAAATTATTACTGCTTTGTTCATTTTTCATTGGTGTTTCATTTGTTTCAAAAGCCATTGTCAGGCTTCCACCGATCATAAGCAGCAACATGGTGCTGCAGCAAAATTCTAAAGCAACACTTTGGGGATGGTCAGATCCCAGTGAACGAATTACCATAATCAGTTCATGGAAGACGAAAATAGATACCGTAAACGCTCCCAATAGCGGAAAATGGAAAACGATGATCAGTACACCACCCGCAGGAGGTCCGTTTACCATTACGATTAAGGGCAGAAGCAATACGATTGTGCTGGAAAATGTATTGATTGGTGAAGTGTGGCTTTGCTCGGGGCAATCCAATATGGAGATGAGCAACAATCAACAAATTAAGGATGAGCTCCCCAACAGCAAAAATGATAACCTCCGATTTTTTACGGTTGCGAAAAAAACTTCCGAATATCCCCAAGATCATGCCGAAGGCCAATGGGTATCGTGCAATGAAGAAACATTGAGAAGATTCAGTGCAGCAGGTTATTTTTTTGGGAAGAAATTGCAAACTGAATTGAACAACGTACCCATCGGACTTATTCAATCGGCATGGGCCGGAACGCCGATAGAATTGTGGGAGTCGATGGAGGTTATTCAAAGTGATCCGATCATGATCGAAGCTTCTACCCGCATAAAGGACGTGACCTACAGACCTAACAAACCCGGACTGATCTATAACGCCATGATCTACCCGATTATGAATTATTCCATCGCAGGAACCATTTGGTACCAAGGGGAGGGGAATGCTCCCAGGGCATATGCTTATGAAAAAATGTTGACGGGTATGATCGGGTCGTGGCGCAAGCAGAATGGAAATGAATTCCCATTCTACATTGTACAGATTGCTCCTTTTGCCTATCCAACAGAAATCGAGGCAGCTTTGCTGATGGAACAACAAACCCGCGCACTATCTTATCCCAAAACAGGCATGGTGGTGATCACCGATCTTGTGGACAATGTAAAAGACCAGCACCCGAAAGATAAACTGACCGTAGGGTTGCGTCTTGCGAATCTTGCATTGGCGGAAACGTACGGGAAGAACATTCCTGCGCCGATGTATAAAAATCCTCTGTATAAAAAAATGGAAGTGAGCAAAGGGAAGATCAGCCTGTATTTTGACAATGCGCCCAATGGCTTTTTGGTGAAAGACGATGGTAAACCTACTGAGTTCATGATTGCAGGCAGTGATAAAAACTTTGTCCCTGCAGAAGTGAAAATTGAAAAAGACCGTATCGTTGTTTCAAGCAAAGATATCAAGGAGCCGGTTGCTGTACGTTTTTCATTTACCAGCACGGCCATGTCCAATGTATTTAATAAAGAAGGATTGCCTGTTAATCCTTTCAGAACGGATAGTTGGGAGATAAAACAATAAGTCTGAACACCTGCTTTCATGCGAGCGTCAAAATTTATTTACCGGGAGAAATCATTTACTGTTTATCAGGAGGAGTATCGATACGAAGAGCGCGGCCAAGTATTTTAAATTTTGTATCAGAGGTTCGCACTATCTGATTTACTCTGCAACCATCTGCTTCCTGGGATCAACAAAAAACCAAAGCAAACATCCGATAAATAATACGGCAGCTACGACAACGACCGGTATCGTAAAACTGTGCGTCATATCCGCCAGCTTGCCGAAGGTGAGCGACAGAAAAAATCCGCCGATCTGTCCGCCGAAATTCATGACACCGGCCGCCGTGCCTGCCTGGTTTCCTCCGATATCCACACAGGTGGAATAATTGTTGGTGTTGTTGAGAGGGAAAAACAAATACGCCGTAACAAGACTGATTACGGCTACGGTGTTGCTCGACGTGAATCCGGTGATCAGCAATGCGATTGACGTGCCACCCAGAATGAATACCCCGAAAATTCTTCGGCTAAATAAAACTCCTTTTTTCTTTACCAGCAGGTCGGACAGGAAGCCGCCAAAAATGACAACAATCAAGCCTGCTGCAAACATGGACGATTGGATCCACTTCGTATGATCTTCAGAAAAGTTTCTGCCTTCGCGAAGGTATATCGGCAGCCATGCGATAAAAAAATAAAATCCCCAGTTTGCGCAGAAATTTATGGTGGTTAAGACAAGCAGATTTCGGTTTTTTAATGCAGACTTTAAAGAAAACGTCTGACTATGGGTTTTGAATTTGCGATGTTCTTCGATGTATTTTTTTTCATCATCGCTCATGTCTTTCATGTCTGACGGATTATTCCTAAACCAGGAATAGCATACCCATACCCAAAGAAGACCGATCGCACCGCTGACAAAGAAAACAGAACGCCAGCCAAGCCAGGCAGAAAGAGGTATGATGATGAGGGGCGCGATCATTAAACTTACGGTTTGACCGATGGTGGTTGCATTAATACCGCGTCCGGTTTCACCTACCGGGAACCAGCGTGAAATGACTGCAGTCGCGGTTGGAAAAACTCCGGCTTCACCCACACCAAAAAGAAAGCGTACAAAAATGAGTGATATCAGTCCTGTGGTCAATCCGGTGAGTACGGTGAAGAGCGACCATAGTAATACAATGCGTATGAAGACGGCACGCTGCCCGATCCGGTCGCCCATCATGCCCGCAGGAATTTCAAACAACGCGTAGGCAAGTGAGAAGGCAGCCAATACCCAGCCGAATTGCTCATTACTTAAACCAAAATCTGCTTTGATCTGAGATCCAACAAGCGCAATCGCATTCCTGTCGAGATAGGTGATGATGATCAAAAAGAAAAGGAAAACCAGGACACGAAAACGATAGGGGGGGTTGAGGCTCATGATTCGATTTTGATGGAAGACTAACTTCATCAAATTAGAGAAACAACACCAAATTCTAAATACTTTCCTCTAAATTCTAGACACTTGGATTTTGAGGATTTTCAATAATTGTTGAGAAACCGTGATTTTTTTTGCGAAAATTTTGAATTCACCGTAAGTGCTCTATATTTGTAGAGTAAATTCTGAAAGTATAGAGATGGAGTTAACGAATGCCGAAAAAATTTTAATGGAAATGATCTGGAAACAGGAAAAGACATTCATGAAGGATATCCTGGAAGCGTATCCCGATCCAAAACCGGCCACAACGACAATTGCAACGCTTTTAAAAAGGTTGCAAGAAAAAAAATTTGTCGGCTACGAATTGTTCGGCAACTCCAGGCAATATTATCCTCTTGTAAAAAAGCAGAACTATTTTTCAAATCATGTGAAGGGAATGATCAAAAGTTATTTTGAAGATTCACCGCTTGAGTTTGCTTCGTTTTTTACGACAAGCACAAACCTGACCACAACGGAGCTGGAAAAGCTCAGAGAGATCATCGATCAGCAAATCAAAAAGAAAAAGAAATGATTGCCTACTGCGTAAATACGATTTTGTGTTCTGCAGTATTGTTGCTTCTCTACAAGCTTCTGTTGGAGAATGAGAAGGTGCATGGGTTTAAACGACTATACTTATTCTTTTCGGTTGTGTTTTCGATTGTCGCTCCGCTGATCACGCTACCATTCGGCGGACCTGAGCAGTACCTAATGCCGGAGTACATTCCTGACGAACCGATTGACTACGTCGTAACCCACATAACACCTTTCGAGATAGAGGACATTCTGGCCATGGTATTGATTTTTGTTTATCTGAGCGGTGTGAACATTGTTCTTTTCCGTTTGATAAAAAATGTTTCCGGCGTATTCATCAGGGCGTGGACGCGCGATTCCGTGCCGTTCGCACCAGCGCGCGTCGTATTGATGGAAAGTGATGTTCTTCCGCACAGTTTTTTTAGTAAAATCTTTGTTAACAAAGAATCTTTTTTGACCAACACGATCGAACAAGAGATCCTGGTTCATGAACTGGCTCATGTACGGCAGCGTCACTCCCTCGATATTGTATTCGTAAAGCTTGTCCATTGTTTCTTCTGGTTCAATCCAGTTTATATATTTTACATCAGGACTATCGCCTTAAACCACGAATTCCTAGCGGATGAGATTGCGCTGCAGGCTTCCGGTGATCCGCAGGCATACCAGAATCTCCTGTTGCAAAAGGCATCGGTCTCTAAATCATCTGCATTAACCAGTGACTTTAATTATTCAATAATCAAAAAACGTTTAGTTATGATCGTAAAACAAACATCCCGTCGTGTGCAATGGGTGAAGGCCAGTGCAGCGATTTCCCTGTTTTTTATAACGGTTTTCCTGTTTGCCACCAAGGAAACCATGGCTCAGAAAGGAGTTGGCGCATCAGCAGAAATGATAGCTGAATATGAACATCTTGCGGCGAAGGGTGAGACGGACACCTTCCCATGGTGGGATGCACATGTGTGGTCGAAGGATGAAAAGGAAAGGATGTATGTAATCTATTCCGCGATGACAACCAGGCAGAGGAGAAAGCAGGACTTACATGTTCCAGGGAAAACGAAGCTTTTAGAAAGAAAGCCTGTCACGGATGAACAACTGAAAATCTGGACAGATTCCAAATACGAAGTTTACATCGATGGAAAAAGGGTCAATAACGAAATTTTAGAAAGCCGGGCAAGTTCGGATTTCGATTGGTATAAGTCCCGCAAGCTTTCGAAATGGGCGAATGATGGCAAACACCAAGCTCAGATAGCCTTGATGACTAAGGAGCAGTTTGCCCGTAATATTCAATCATGGAATGAGGAGGGAGGATACATGATGGTAATGAATATTCCGAATAATATTGCCAAGCTTCGCGCTGAGTCCAAATAATTCTCACGATCAGTATTAGCGCATATAGCCGAATCAAACGAATCCAAATAAAAAAGCCTGCTGAGTATTCAGCAGGCTTTTTTGAAATATCGAAATTCCATTACCGCATCTTCACTCTAAGCAAATATTGCACAGCCGTAATGTAAAGTGTTTTATGATCAGGCGAGAGGGCACAGTTAGATGCCGTCACGCCATTGATGCTGATTTTTCCAATCTGTTTTCCGGTCTTGTCGAAAATCCAGACACCACCAGGACCCGCCGCAAACACGTTGCCATCTTTGTCGATTTTAAAACCATCACATCCACCCGGACCACGTGCGTTGATTGCATTGTAAAATACTTTTCCATTCGTCAGTGCACCGCTGGAGGCAATCTCGTAAGAATACCATCCTTTTTTTCTGCCTGAGTTGGCGACGAGCAACGTTTTTCCGTCAGGGAAAATAGCAATGCCATTGGGTTGTTCAATGGAGTCCAGCAGCAAGGTGATTTTCCCTGCTTTGTCTACTTTATATACGCCCTGAAATTGAGTTCCTTGTGGATCTCTGCCCTTTTCAAAACCATAAGAAGGATCCGTAAAATAAAGATCTCCTTTTTTAGTCAGGAAAAGATCGTTCGGACTGTTGATTCTTTTACCTTCATATTCACCGGCCACCGTAATAAATTTTGATTTTGGTGCATTGAGCGGAGCATCCATCATGGCAATTCTTCTGTCACCATGCTGGCAAAGCAACAACTTTCCTTCATTGGAAAGAAAAAGTCCGTTGGAGCCCATAAAGCCACCGCGTTTCGTTGAGTCTGTATAACCCGCAGGTTTTAAATATACTTCTTTGCCTTTTGCTTCTGTCCATTTATAGATGGTGTTTGCCGGAACATCAGAGAACAATAGCATTTTCTCTTTTTCGACCCATAATGGTCCCTCCGTAAACTGGAAGCCTTCGGCGACAATTTCCACTTTTGCATCTTTGTTTATGACGCGTGAAAGATCATCCGAAATAAATTCAATAGTACTGACAGGTGGTTTCGGTCCCTGTGCATAAGCAGCAGCATAAAGGATAAATAAGAACAGTGGCAACGCAATTTTCTTCATATAGTCGATTAGAGGTTTAAATAAAAGTTATCATTTTCAAGCGGCTAAATTTACTCAAACCTTTTTAATCACGCGTCATGATGTTTGCCGAACAGCTTTGTGTTTTGAAACTTAATCCATGACTTTAAAATCTTACCAGCTTGTGTTGATGAAAAATGAAATCAAATCTGGGATTAAAGGTTAAAACGCTACATGAATGGTAATTGCTACACGGAGCGACTTCATTTACAAAAATTCCATTCAACTCTGTTGAATGGAAGTAAACTTCAGAGTAATATCGTTAAAAAATTACGCATGAAGGAGCTGTTGCTGGAGGAGAAAATTAATAACCTGAACATCGGCGATCGAATCAAAATGCTCCGCATTACTCAAAACAGGACACTGCAGGAGATAGCAGAAGCCAGCGATCTTTCCAAGAGCATGATCTCCAAAATTGAGAATAATAGAGCGATCCCTTCTGTTGCTGCGTTGGTAAAAATTTCAAAAGCGCTCGGCACCAGCATTTCCAGTTTATTGGAACAGGATGGTTGGGTCAATGCAATTCTGACTACGAAACAAAAGGCAACCGACAGTCTGACAACCACTGATAAAGGCTACTCCATTTATCCGTATGCGTCGGAATACCACGAAAAGAAAATGCAGCCCTTTTTGTTTGTTGCAAAAAAGGATGAAGTGATCCCTCATGAAGTATCGCATGAAGGCGAGGAGTTTATATACGTTATCAAAGGACAGATGCGAATGCAGGTGGGTGATGTGTTTCACACCCTGAAGACCGGTGATAGTCTCTATTTTAATTGTGCCTTAAAGCATGGGATTATGCCCGTGTCGGATGAAGTGGTTTACCTGGATATTTTTGTGTGATTTACAAGCCGAGAGCTATGAAAATCAGATTAAGTTTGATCACCGTTTTTTTTCTGGCAGTAACCTGTATCGGTTACACGCAGGCGCTGATCGTGGCAGGACGTGCATCACAACTTGATATACGCAAAGCCGGCGAGAACAGCCTTCGCATCACGTTAAAGCCGCTTACATTTAAAGAGAGTTTTTCATCAATCCCCGCTTTGACGGAACGGAAGTATGATGCTCCTGAAGTATCGATCAACCAAACGAAATCATTAAAAAAATCAGTTGGAAATTTTACAATCGAGATCACCCACAATCCATTAACAGTCGGCGTATTTCGCGGCAAGGAAAGACTGATCCAGAAGTTTGTATTTGGTGATGATGAAACGGTTTCATTCAAAGTAGACGACGAGGTCATGCTGGGCCTTGGCGAAGGAGGATCAAAACCTGCAGCCGGAGTAAATTGGAGAAATCACTCTGTAGAATATGATCGCAGCGGAAGGTATGATAGCATGGTGCCCCGTTGGCAGCGTGATGCTTATGGTTCCAGAAATCCTGTGCCCATGGTGATCGGAACAAGCGGATGGGCGGCATTTGTGGCATCGCCGTGGGTACAAGTTGATCTGCGCGGCAAGAACAATGGAGTATTTATTCCGCGAAAGAATTCTGAACAAGACAAACTTATTCAAACAGAACAGAATCAATGGGCAAGTACCGCGAAAGGATTACCGCCGCTTGATCAAGTAGTCCCCGGACTGTTCGACTTTTTTGTTTTCGATGCAAGCAATCCGGAAATGTTCATGAAGGATTTCTCAACTCTTACAGGACCTGCCAGTATGCCTCCCAGGTGGGCCTTGGGATATATGCAGTCTCACAGGAGGCTGAACGATGAAGTGCAAATGACAGGTATCGTCGATACATTCCGGATGAAGAAAATTCCCATAGATGCAGTGATTTACCTGGGTACAGGTTTTACACCACGAGGCTGGAATAAAAAACAGCCTTCGTTCGAATTTAACCCTGAAGTTTTTAAAAAGGAACCTGCGGCGGTCATTGCGGACATGCATTCAAAAAATGTTCATGTCGTGCTGCATATGGTGCCGTGGGATCGGGATAAGTTACCCTCTTTGCACGGAAACATACCTGCAAAAAAAGGTGAGCTCCTTGATGCGTCGCACATACAAAACTACTGGAACGAGCACATGCCTTTGGTAAACGCTGGCGTTGATGCATTCTGGCCGGATGAAGGTGACTGGTTTAATCTTTATGAACGCATAAAAAGACATCAGCTCTACTATCAGGGTTTTCTTTCCGCTCATCCGAATGTTCGTCCGTGGAGTTTACAACGTAATGGATTTCCCGGCATTGCACAATGGGGAGGATGGGTGTGGTCGGGGGATACCGAATCATCATGGAAAAGTCTCGAAGCACAAATTGCTGTCGGACTAAATTATTCGTTGAGCATCGGACCTTATTGGGGTTCTGACATCGGAGGATTTTTTCCGAGTGAAGAGCTTACCGGGGAGCTCTATGCAAGATGGTTTCAGTTTGGCGCATTCTGCGGTTCCTTCCGTTCGCATGGACAAACATGGCACGTACGGTTGCCCTGGGGGTGGAGCGGCAACGATATGGGGCCGAAAGAATCACGGGTGAACCCGTTGCAATCGGAAATGAACAACAAAGCCATTGAGCCCGTGATAAAAAAATACGACGAGTTACGCTACCAGCTTCTTCCTTACACCTATACGCTTGCATGGGAAGCGCGTAACACGGGGATGCCGTTGATGCGATCGATGTGGTTGCATTATCCGAACGACAAGGTTGCAGCGCAAAAAGGCGATCAGTTTTTATGGGGACGTGATATGTTAATTGCTCCCGTGTATGAAAAAGGCGCAACACAAAGAAAGGTGTATCTGCCAGAAGGTGAGTGGTACGATTGGTGGACGAATGAGAAACTTTCCGGAAAACAAATCATTTCATCCGCTGTGGATATCTCGATCATGCCAATATATGTGAGGGCAGGGGCAATTATCCCAGTTGATCCCATAAAGCAATATACTTCTGAACCTGTAAGCGGACCAACAACCTTGAAGGTATACACCGGTACCGACGGTTTGTATACACTGTATGACGATGACGGAATAAGTCTCGACTATCAGACGGAAAAATTTACAACGATCCGGATAAACTGGAACGATAAGGAGCGACAATTATCGATACAGCCGCAAAAGTCCAATGGGCAAAACGTGATACGAAATTTTAAGATCGAATTGCTTCCGGAAGGCACCATAAAAGAAGTCCGCTACTCCGGAATTCAGACTAATGTTTCATTTTAATCTCCACATCATGAAGAGAATGCATTTTTTCACTAAACGTCGGCTGCCGATCACAACCGCGCTGATGGTCATGGCTGTCATAAGTTCTGTTAGCAAAACAAATGCGCAGACAACGGCAGGAGCAGACGGTCAGGTTTCAATAAACGTAGACTTTACAAAATCCATCGGCCCCAGTTACCCGGCATGGGCTTGGTTTGGATATGATGAGCCGAATTACACGTACATGAAGGACGGAAAGAAACTGCTTTCCGAAATTTCGCAATTAAGTCCTGTGCCGGTATACGTTCGCACGCATAGCCTGATGGTAACAGGCGATGGTGTTGCAGCGTTGAAGTGGGGTTCCACGAACATGTATACAGAAGATGCCAATGGAAATCCTGTGTATAACTGGACAATTATTGACCGGATTTTTGATACGTACGTGGAAAAAGGTATGAAGCCGCTTGCACAGATCGGCTTTATGCCGCAAGCCTTATCTACTAATCCTGAACCTTACCGGCATTACTGGAAACCAGGTGATCCGTATGCTGACATTGTGAAAGGGTGGGCGTATCCTCCCAAGGATTATAAGAAATGGTCAGACCTTGTTTATGCCTGGGTGAAGCACTCGGTGGAGCGGTACGGAAAGGAAGAAGTGGAGAGCTGGTATTGGGAATTGTGGAATGAACCGAACGGCCTTTACTGGAAGGCAAGCATGGAAGAATTTTTCAAATTGTATGACTTCACCGCCGACGCGGTAAAACGTGCGCTGCCCACGGCGAAAATAGGTGGTAATAACATTTCAGGCACGCAGGGTGTTGAAGCACAAAAGTGGCTCAACAGTTTTCTACGTCACTGCCTGTACGAGAAAAATTATGTAACGGGAAAGACAGGTTCTCCTCTTGATGCGGTTCTGTTTCACGCGAAGGGCGCACCCCGCCTGGTGAATGGGAATGTACGAATGAATATGGGAAGACAACTGACTGCTGTTGAAGCAGGATTCAAAATTGTGGCGTCATATCCGGAGCTGAAAGATATACCAGTGATCATCGGTGAATCAGACCCCGAAGGATGTGCAGCGTGCGGAATGGCAACCAATCCTGAAAACGCTTATCGTAATGGCACCATGTATTCAAGCTACACTGCGGCATCCTTTGCGCGTAAGTATCAGCTCGCGGATCAGTACAAAGTAAATTTCAAAGGTGCTGTCAGCTGGTCGTTTGAATTTGAAGACCAGCCCTGGTTCTATGGATTCAGAGACCTGGCGACCAACGGCGTAGACAAACCTGTGCTGAATGTCTTTCGCATGTTTGGCATGATGGGTGGAGAGCGTGTAAGTATTTCTTCAAGCAGAACATACAATCTGAGAACAGCCATCGACTCTTCCTTCAGAAAATCGTACACGGACATCAGCGGAATGGCAACCAAAGATATGGGACAGGCTGCCGTCATGCTTTGGAATTATCATGACGATGATGTGAAGGGAATTGCCGAAAAAGTTTCCGTTCAAATGACGGGCATTCCTGCTACTCAGGCGATGCTACACTATTATGTTATTGACGATGAACACAGCAATTCGTATGAGGTATGGAAAAAAATGGGCTCTCCAAAAAACCCTTCCCCCGAACAGATCGCAGAACTGGAAAGGGCAGGTCAACTGGAAATGGGAAACGCTCCCAAACGAATCAGCATAACCAACGGCAAATATAAATTTGAAACCGGCTTGAAGCGCCAGGCAGTTGTTCTTTTAAAACTAAAATGGTAATAAGATTTTCAAAACTTCACGGAAATTTCCCAGAACGGTTAACGAAACAAAACACTTATGAAATACTTACTTACGTTCATTTTTTCATTCGCCGCCTTCATGGCTGGTGCCCAGCAAATCCCGAAAGCGGTCAAACTGGAAGTTGACCTTGCAAAAAAAACTGCAGAGCCTTTAAAAACATACTGGGCATGGTTTGGATACGATGAGCCAAATTATACGACGATGAAGGATGGGAAAAAGTTGCTTTCCGAATTGTCTGCCCTGAGTCCTGTTCCTGTTTACGTGCGGGCACATAATCTTCTCACAACAGGTGACGGAACAGCCTCGTTAAAATGGGGATCAACCAATGCCTATACAGAAGATGCCAATGGAAAACCTGTCTATGATTGGAAAATTGTTGATGGGATATTCGACACGTATATTCAACGTGGCATGAAACCTTTTGCCCAGATCGGATTTATGCCGGAAGCGTTATCGGTGAATCCCGAATCGGATGGGTCGTATACAAATCCGCTTAAAGAAAAAGTCAATCATTATACAGGATGGAATCAACCACCCAGGAACTATGAAAAATTTGGTGAGCTGGTTTATCAATGGGTGAAGCATTGTGTAGAGCGTTATGGAAAAAAAGAAGTAGAAAGCTGGTACTGGGAATTATGGAATGAACCCGACCTGTCCTTCTACTGGAAGGGAACTACTGAAGAATACATCAAGATGTATGATTTTGCTTCTGATGCGGTAAAGCGCGCATTACCTACGGCACGTGTAGGAGGCCCTGAAACAACAAATCCGGGAGGAGAGAATGCAGCTAAGTTTCTCCGTACCTTCTTAGAACACGCGGTAAATGGTACAAACTATGCCACGGGAAAAAAAGGCTCACCGCTTGATTTCATTACCTTTCACGCAAAAGGTAATCCACGTGTGACCAATGATACCGTGTGGATGAATGTGGGTGCTCAACTGAGACATATCGATAAAGGATTTCAAATCGTGTCTTCTTTTCCTACGTTGAAGAATTTGCCAATCATCATTGGCGAATCAGATCCTGAAGGTTGTGCTGCCTGTCCTGCTGATATTTACCCCAATAATGGTTACAGAAACGGAACGCTTTATTCAAGTTACACAGCTGCATCGTTTCCGCGTAAGTATGAAATGGCAAAAAACAGAGGCGTTAATTTATTGGGTGCGGTAACGTGGGCTTTTGAATTTGAAGATCAGCCGTGGTTCCGTGGATTCAGGGACTTAGCTACGAATGGTGTTGATAAACCAGTATTAAATGTCTTTCGTATGTTTGGCCAGATGGAAGGAACCATAGTTCCTGTGATTTCAAATTCAGAGTATAACTACATGAATGTTCGTGATTCCAGTGTTCGTAAAAGCACTCCCGATATCAATGGATTGGCTTCGACAGGTACTCGCTCCGCGTCTGTCATGGTGTGGAATTATCATGATAAAAACGATTTGAATGTTCCTGCCACACCTGTTGTGGTGTCAGTGAAAGGCATTCCGGTACAAAAGGTTTTGGTAACACATTACCGTATCGACCAGGAACACAGCAACTCCTTTACCACATGGAAAAAGATGGGATCGCCACAGAGCCCAACAGCAGATCAAATTGCAGCGCTTGAGAAAGCCGGACAACTAGAAACCATCGCATCACCACAGTGGATGAATATTACGAATGGCACAGTAACTCTTCCGTTCAGTCTGCCACGTCAAGGGGTATCCCTTATTAAAGTAACATGGTAAACTACTCAATACTATATACTAACTACTCAATACTATTCTTAAAAGCATGAAGATCCAATCGATTAAAACAAAACTGTATCAATGGCAAGGGCCGGTAAAGACAAGTGACACGATATTCGCTACTCCCCTTAGCGCATTACCTTTCCAAAATGATGCCCAGGCGCCTTTCCGTTTCTTTAGCTGGCTCGTGGTAGAGATCCGCACCGATGAAGGACATGTGGGTTATGGTAATGCAGGCTTAAGCCCCGACCTGTGCAAACAAATCGTTGATTCAAAACTTTCCGGATTGCTCCTAGGAGAAAACCCGCTGAATACAGAATACCTGTTTGAAAAAATGTTCAGGTCAACAGTGGCCTATGGCCGCAAGGGAGCAGTACTCGCAGCCATCAGTGCTGTGGATATTGCATTGTGGGATATCAAAGGTCTTGTAATGAAGCAACCTGTTTTCATGTTGCTGGGAGGACGCACGAAACCGGTAATTCCAACCTACTACAGTCGCCTGTACACACGCGACTTAGAAAGTCTGCAGGCAGAAGCTGCTCATTACAAAAAAGAAGGGTTTAGTGGAATGAAGCTGCGCTGTGGATACCCGATGACCGAAGGCGTCTCAGGCTTAAAGAAGAATATAGAGATGGTAAAGGTGGTGAGAGACACTGTGGGGGACGATGTGGATATCATGCTCGAATGTTATATGGGTTTTAATTATTCCTATTCAAGAAGATTGCTGAAAGAACTTGAACCATACAATCTCCGTTGGGTGGAGGAAATGTTGTTGCCCGATGAGATACACAGCTTTGCGAAATTGAAAAAGGAAACATCCATTCCGTTGTCTGGTGGTGAGCATGAATACACGCGCTATGGGTTTCATGATCTGCTTCAGGCCAACGCATTGGATATTTTCCAGTTTGATGTCAACCGCGTAGGCGGCTTCACGGAAGCACAAAAAATCTGTAACATGGCGCTGGTTCATGGCGTGGAAGTGATTCCGCATGGTGGCAATATGCATAACCTTCATGTGGTGATGAGTTCATTTGCCTCACCGATGGCGGAATATTTTCCGCAGACAGAAATTGAAGTGGGTAATGAAATGTTTTGGTATATCTTCGATGGAGAAGCCATTGCTGAAAACGGACAGTTGCAACTCGACGATAATAAACCGGGCATGGGACTGACACTAAAAAAAGATTACCTGAGTCAATTTAAAATTGTTGAACACGAATCGATAGCCCGATAAATTAAAAAAAATCGATATGGAGAAAAAAATACTGGACCTGTTCAAACTGAATGGGCACGTTGCATTGATTATAGGAGGAAACCGTGGTCTGGGCCTTTCGATGGGCAAAGCGCTGGCAGAAGCAGGCGCTTCTATCTCCATTGCTGCCCGTGACAAAGCGGTAAATGAAAAGGCCGTGAAAGAATTGAAGAGCGCCGGGTATACAGGTGAAATAATCAGTAATTATTGTGACGTAACCGACGAAGCCAGCATCAAAGAGGCCGTTCAGAAAACGGTTGAGCGTTTTGGCAAAATCGATATTCTTATCAATTCGGCAGGGATTAATATCCGGGGTCCGATTGAAAGCATTTCAACATCGGATTTCAACAAAGTACAACAAGTCAATGTTACAGGTTCCTGGATCGCGAGCCGCGAAGTGATTCCTGTCATGAAAAAAAATAATTACGGCCGTATCATTAACATGGGATCGATGTTGTCCGCAACAGCCATTCCCGAACGTACAACCTATGCCACCAGCAAAGGCGCCATTCTTCAACTCACCCGTTCATTGGCCATTGAGGTGGCGAAAAAGGGAATTACCGTAAACGCTATTTTGCCAGGCCCGTTTGGCACAGAGTTAAATCTTCCGCTGATGAATGATCCTGAAAAGTATAAAGCCTTTATCGCCATGGTACCGATGGGCCGTTGGGGTGATCTTCACGAAATCGGAGGTCTTGCCTTGTATCTTGCAAGTCCGGCCTCAAGTTTTATGACAGGAAGCTGCGTTTCCCTGGATGGTGGTTGGGTATCTATATAATTAAAGACGTCATGAAAGAAAAAACACGATTAGTACAAATTATGCATCCCAAACATGGAAGGAAAGTAGCTGTAGTTGCAGAACCTTTCCTGACTCTATTAAATGACGCTGCATCCGTCTATCACCTTGCACTCAAAGCAATTGATTCCGGAAAAAATATTCATGTCATAGTAGAATCAAGTCTCTCCAATGAAAAACTTGACTATGATGCGATTTATAACGGAACAGGTGAATGGAAACTACTTCCTTCATTTGATAATCCGGATACACCTTCAAACTGCATCGTGTCGGGTACAGGCCTGACACACCATAGCAGCGCATTGAATCGCCAGGTGATGCATCAAAGTGAATCCGGCACGCTCACAGATAGCATGAAGGTGTATCAATGGGGAGTAGATGGAGGGAAACCCGGGAATGGAAAAATAGGCATACAACCTGAATGGTTTTATAAAGGCACAGGCACTGTCCTCAAAGCACATGGCGAGGCACTATCGGTTCCGGTCTTTGGAAATGACGGGGGAGAGGAACCCGAGATAGCAGGTATCTACATAATTGACAGAAAGGGTCAGCCCGTCCGCATAGGATTTACAACGGGCAATGAATTTTCGGATCACGTGATGGAGAAAAAAAATTATCTCTACCTCGCACCTTCGAAATTACGCAATTGCTCCATAGGGCCGGAGCTTGTTCTTACCGATGAATTCACTGACTTCAACGGAAAGGTAAGTGTATCACGAAATGGAAACGAGTTATGGTCATCTGCAATTAAGACAGGAGAAGATAATATGGCTCACGCGCTGTCCAATCTCGAGTATCATCATTTTAAATATGCCGATCACCGTCAACCGCTGCAGGGACACGTGCATTTTTTTGGTACGGGTGCCTTTAGTTTTGGTGCAGGTATTTCGTTGCAAACAGGCGATCAAATGAAAGTGGAATGGGATGGAATGGGTCGCCCTTTGGTAAACAACTTGAAGATTGACTCAGACGGAGAAAAATTTACTCAAGTAAAAATAATTTGATGGTGGTTATCTTGGGTGTGAGACGGCTGATAACTCAGGTAAAAAGCCGTCTGACACCTGTATTGTAACGTAAGGTTTGATCCCTTAACTGATCATAAACTGATTGCAAATGAGCACAGAAACCGATTTATTAACCGAGAACAAGCCCTTGCCATTACGATGGGTGATGATCGGGTTTGCTTTTTTTGCAACGGTTCTTAATTATATTCATCGGCTTTCTTTTAATTATCTCAGTGCCGATGGTGATCTGAGAAAATTAATCCCGGATGATGCCTTCGGGTATATTGCCACAGCTTTCTTTGTGGCGTATGCATTGTCCAACGCGTTTTCGGGGTTGGTGATTGATCGGCTTGGAACAAGAATAGGGTATTCATTATGCATGGCATTCTGGACAACAGCGGGTTTGTTTCACGCTTTTGCCATCACACCGTTGCAGTTCGGAGTATGCCGTTTCTTGCTAGGTATAGGTGAAGCAGGGAACTGGCCGGCTGCTCTGCGATTGACGAGTGAATGGTTCCCCGCCAAAGAACGCTCTACAGCAGCAGGAATATTCAACAGTGGTTCTGCACTGGGTGCGATCATCGTGCCACCACTTGTTGCCTTTATGGCGATGCGATACGGCTGGCAGTATACCTTCCTTCTCCTGGCCCTGCTTGGTTACTTGTGGTTGGTTGTCTTCTGGTTTACCTATTATACTCCGGGTAAATCTTCGGAAGAAACCAAAACAAAAGCGGTTCCTGCTTTTAAACTTTTAAAGAGCAAGTTTGTGTCGCGGCTATTGATGGCAAAGATATTTATTGAGCCACTATGGTATTTTGTTTCATTCTGGATTGGAAGATACCTGGCCGATGTACATCATTGGGATTTAAAAACGATCGGCTGGTTTGCCATGATCCCTTTTATTATGGCGGATGTAGGAAATATCATCGGTGGATATTTCACACAATTTATCATTAAGAAAGGCTTACCCATTCACAAAGCGAGAAGAACGGCATTGATCCTCGCAGGTATATTCATGGCGGTGCCGTTGCTCATTGCACCATTTGTGGTGACCACACCGATGACGGGGTTGCTTGTTTTTGGAGTATCAGGATTTGGGTATACAGCGTATACGGCAAATGCATTGGCGCTTACTGCCGATGTTGTGCCTAAAAATTCAGCGGCCTCGGCATGGGGACTTGCCTGTATCGGCAATGGGATTGGAGGGGCCATCTTCAATGCACTCTCGGGCCTGACGTTGAAAACGTTTTCGCAATCTCTTGGGTATGTGGCCGCCTACAACATTCTGTTTCTCGGATTTGGTGTGCTGGTTGTGATCGGTATGCTTATACTTATTTTCCTTGCCGGCTCATTTGAAAAAGACCAGGATTTGGAAAAATCTGTCCTGATGTAATTTTTAGTACTACAGGGACGTGAATAATTTTGGATTGCATTTTTAAATGCACATAAAAAAAGTCCCGTGTGTAACACGAGACTTTTTTTATAATCGAAAACGAAATGAGCGAACTATACTTTTGGAAGTTCGTATCCCTTACGACGGGGGCGTGAAAGCATGGTATTCGCAAGCTTTGTGTTTTTGTCACTGCCTGTGAATTGTTCCTTCTTAGGATCCCATGTGAGTTTCTCTCCAACCGTTTGCGTTTGCTGGCTGACCCACCGTGCAATATTGCCCATGTGGCATACAGTAGCAGAACGATGTCCGATTTCCACATCACAAACAGGTTTCTTTCGTTCTTTAATGGAATCTATAAAGTTCTTGTAGTGATTGCCTGACGTATAAAGTTGAATAGGCATCTTGTCAAGCGGAATCGTTTTCCACTCTTCGTTGCTCACTTCAAATTTGCTGCGGTCAATCCGGATCTGACCTTTTTCACCAATGAATAATGCTCCACCATTGGGGACAGCCATTTCGGACAATTCCAGGTGAATATTCCCTGGGTACATCATGTGTATCACTGTTTCCTGTGCACCGAAAAAGCGACCGGTTCTGCTGTCATCAACGGCAACCCAGGGTTTGTATGGAGTACCTTCGACCCAAACTTGTGTCGGCCCGCTTTCATCCATTCCCAATGCCCATTGTACCTGATCGAGATCATGAGCTCCCCATCCGCAAATTTCGCCACCGCAATAATCCTTGATAGAAAGCCATCCTGGTTTCGAACGACTGGTCCTGATATTTTCGTTGAAAGGTTTAGGTTCTACAGGTCCGCTCCAAAGATCCCAGTTGAGTACAGAAGGAACGGGTTGTGCGGGCAAATTGCTTTCCCATGCACCCGCGAAGTTGACACCGACAACTTTTGTCACCTTGCCGATGTATCCATTGCGGATGAGCATACAGGCACGATGGAAATTAGAGGAAGACCGCTGTTGGCTGCCCACTTGCAATACGCGATTGTTATTGCGAATGGCACTTACCATGGCGCGTCCTTCAGCAACGGTTAACGTCATTGCCTTTTCACAATACACATCCTTTCCGGCTTGTGCAGCATGAATGGATTGCAATGCGTGCCAATGGTCGGGACTGGCAATGACGACCGCGTCAATGTCTGTGCGCTCCAGCAACTTGCGATAATCCTGGTACACATTTTTTGCATCTGTCTTTACAATGGTTGCGTGCCTGTTCGCGCGGTCCAAGTCAACATCGCAAACGCCTCCGAATTGGGCGTCTTCAAATCGGGCTAACCCGTCACGGGTATTGGATACCATACGGCTGCCGGCACCAATGACACCGAATGTAATCTTGTCGCTTGGCGCAATGCGCCCTTTGGCTGACAAAGTACCTGTTGGAACGAGATAAGGTAGTGCGAAACCAGCCATACCTGCGGCTAAACCGGTTTTCAGGAATTGACGCCTGCTCTTTTTGGAATTAAAATTCATAGGTTTATTATTTAAGATTTTTGATTGTTGGACTTTAAAAGCAAGAGGGTGTGCGTTGACACCCATTTTAAATTTATTTACCTGTGTAAGTAATTCAATTTTAAACGTATAATGATTACCGCTATTTGTTTACTTCTTTAGAAGGATCATACGCTCCATACACAGCATCGCGGAAACTTTTGTGCAACTTCACTTTGTCAAAAGGGGTGAGTTGAGTAAATAATACCGCTGTGAGATCGTTCGTAGGATCGACCCAGAATAACGTGCTAAATGCACCATCCCAAAAGAATTCACCGATGGTGCCGTTGTTTTCCTCTTTTGTTTTTGGTTTGGAGATGCGCACGGCAAAATCAATTCCAAAACCCACCTGACCTTTGCTCGGCAGCCACATGCGTTTGGTTATATCTTGAGACAATTGATTGGTTGCCATCAGTTCTACAGTTTCAGGTTTTAAAATGCGCACCTTTCCCGACTGTCCTTTGTGCACGAGCATCTGTGCAAATTTCATATAGTCATCTACCGTAGAGGCGAGTCCTGCGCTTCCTTGTTTTAAAGTTCTGGGTATTGTGTTCATGGCGTTTGCCTGCGCATCAGGTTGCCGTGTCAGTACACCTTCGTTGCTGCGGTTGTATACAGCGGCAAGTCTGCTTCTCTCACTTTCAGGAATCAGGTAATACGTATTCTTCATACCCAATGGATTGAAAATGGTTTCCTGCAGGTATACATCAAATGGCTTTCCTGAAAGCTTTTCTACAAGATAAGCTTGCACATCGACAGACGGGCCATATGCCCATTCCTCACCGGGATGGAATTGTAAGGGGAGACTAGCGAGCCTCTTCGCCATTTCAGTCAATGTGTTTGCGCTGTTGGTTACTCCAGCCTTTCGTACCATATCGGCCAACGCAGGAACGTCTCCGCTTGAAAAGCCTGCCGTATGCCGGGTAATATCGCGGATCGTAATCGGACGTCTTGCTGGTTCAAGAACAGGATTGCCATTTGCATCCATACCCTTAAATACTTTCATATCGGCAAACTCCGGGGCATACTTGGATAATGGATCATCGAGTTTGAAAAGTCCTTTCTCATAAAGCGTCATCAGCGCCACCCCTGCGACAGGTTTTGTCATCGAGTAGATACGCACAATAGTGTTGCGATCCATCGGCTTGTTGGCTTCCTTATCAGCATATCCGAAAGCATTGAAGTACACTTCCTTGCCATTTTCAAAAACAAGTGCGGATACCCCTACAATTTTACTCGAATCAACAAAACTCTTCAGTGTAGCATCGATACGGGTTTTAACCGATGTTGTAACGACAGGAGATTTTTCATCATCAGCGTTGAATGCCTGAAATGCAACCGCTGCGAAAAGAACGGGAATCAGAAAGATGAGTGATTTTTTCATGGCTGAGATTTTATTTTATTACTCGTGTTAATAAATATACTTTCGTTAATATTTCAGAATAGGACGCCTTATACTTTCGTAAAACGTATTTTCACCACTACCTTCTTCACTACCTTATTGCCACCAGGTGTTATGTTAGCACGATGTCCATCGCTCGGGAAGAAGATCATAAAGCTGTTTTGAGGTACGTCATAAATTGGACCCTCTCCGCCGGCATAGTAAGTAATATCACCTCGTTCGTTATATGGCCTGTCCACCTTCAGGGGAGCGAAGGGAGTTTTTGACATCTTCTCTTCACCCGTAATCATATAGTGCAGGTCAATATAATTCCGGTGCGCTTCGAAGGCTGTCTTGTCGTAGTCTTTTGTTGGCACTTCGGTGATAACAGCATAAACATTGTCACCATCGATGGCTACCCTGCCAAGGGGGGCGGCTTGTAAATTTGTATTTTTAAGATAGTCAAAGGCTTTGTCCCACAGTGCCTTATTGACTTCGTATTGTTGTGCGAACTGAACCTTATCGATTCCTTCCAGTGGTGTGCCTGCAAAGCCGTTGAGATATTCTTTTTTCTTAAACCACTTGGCGGCTTTTTTCTCTGTCCAGTTCTGTTTGGACTGAGCACACAACGTCAGTGTGACAAATGATAATAATAAACCCGCGATCAGGATTTTTTTCATAGTATTTATAGACAGTTACTTCGCGTACCTGATTTTTATCACCACTTTCTTCACCACCTTGTTACCGCCGGGCGTGATGCTCGGGCGGTGTGCATCGGATGGGAAGAAAATTAGAAAGCTGTTTTGAGGAACTGTATAGATTTTACCTTCGCCGGTATAGTACGAAATGTCATTCCTTTCATTGTAGGGCTTGTCGATTTTTACAGAAGCCAGGGGAGCTTTTCCCATATTTTCTTCTCCGGTGATCACGTATTGCAGGTCAATATAATTCTGATGGGATTCGAAAGCGGTTTTATCATAATCTTTGGTTGGTGCCTCGCTGACGATCGCATATACGTTGTCGCCATCGATAGCAACCCTTCCATTGGCTAACGTCTGCAAATTGGTATTCTTCAGATAGGCAAAAGCTTTATCCCAAAGCGCTTTGTTCGCCGTGTATTGTTTTGCGAATTGTACTTTATCAATGCCATCAGCAACCGGAGTTGCTGCCAGTCCGTTGAGGTATTCTTTTTTCTTAAACCACTTGGCAGCTTTTTTTTCTGTCCACGTTTGATTGGATTGAGCGGAAAGTGTGAGGGATAGAAACAAAAACAATGCGTTTGCAATGAGGATTTTTTTCATATTGATTAGTATAGAATTTAGATGATTAACAATTTACAATTTCTTTTTCAAATTGATCGTGATGTTACCGTAGTTATCGACAATTACTTCCCGGCGCCTCAGGCGTAATCACAGAAGCATTGGAAGAGGTAACAAGTATTTTATCCAGTTTCGCTCCGTCTTGCCGGTAAGTGATGGTGAGCGTGTGCTGTCCGGCAGCCAGCGAAGTACTGACCAATCTTCCCCATTGCCATTCCGTTCCGGTTAGACCATCAGCTACTTCGAATGCTCCATTGTCTATTCTTAGCCAGAAACTGTCATCCTGAGGAGTTGGCCCAATACATTTCGCCAGGAAATTATACATACCTGCTTTATCGATCGTGAACGGAATGACCACCTGGTTGGCAGCACTATCCGCTGGTGCAGCATCAGTCCGGCCTTTGGCGCTATTAAATCCGTTTTTGATCATAACATACGATCCGTTTGAAGCCGTTGGATCTTTCAACACATCCCATTTGGAACCGATGGTTCCGCACTCGGCTTCGAGCCAGATTTTCACACTCTTGGAATCATCCGAAGCAGCAGGTTTGTCGGTTCCCCACCATGTGTACCAACGTTGATAATCCATATCAGGATAAGGATGAACAGCCACGCTTGTGTTTGCGGTAGTTTTACCCAACAAAAATTTATCAACAAATGCTTCGATCGCAGGCTTTTGTGTTTCGGGAATAGCACAATGACCATGCCCTCCGTCAATATAGAAACCAAAGCGGTCTTCAATCCCTAATGTTTTATAAACTTCCTGGGTTGCCCGTGAAGCTACATAACACGATGGATTTGCGAGCCACATAAAATCAGTATTGCCCGTAACCAGCAACGCTCTGGGTGCTACCATGGCCATCAGTTCGTGATGATCATAAGGAAGTTTGGAAGCGGATAATCCTGCATATTGAAACATGTCATTTTTAAACCACTGGTTACTTGTTGCTCCCAGTTTTTCTACATTACCGATCGTTTCTGAAACGCGCCATGCCGTTGCGCCGCCTCCTCCTGATTCCTGCGCGATCGTAAGCGCAATACGTTCATCAAATGCTCCTGCAAATAGCGCCATCTTCCCGGCATAAGAGCATCCTGTTACGGCGAGATGTTTTAAATCGATCGGAAGATTGGATTGTACCAATTCAAGTCCGTCAATAATTCGGCTGACACCCCAAGCCCATGCCGCATATTGTCCGGAATTGTCAATGTTCTGGTCGGGATAAAGCCTGTAGAAAGGATCTGTATTTTGTGGTCTGTTATAACTTGTAACCTGATCATGTGGAAACGTGATTCTTGCAATATTGCGGCTCGTGAAAACATCGGCCGGAACACTGCCATTTAAATTATTCATCCCGATAACGGCAGGAAATTTTCCACTTCCGGATGGTAAGGAAATTTTGGAAGTGATTGCCATGAACTGTCCGTTTACCGTAATGTTTATCGTAAGTGTGCCATTGGTGGGTGTTGTTGCATCAGCAACCCAGGTAGCTGTAAGGGTTTCTGGTTTGCCTGGTTTTCTTCCTATTTCGTAATTCTCAACTTCCGCTTTTATTTCATTCCGTCGTTTTTCCCAATCGCCAAACTTGGTGGAACGTCCCTTGCCATTTGACCATGCAAAAGGATCTGTTAAAGGATCGACCACGGGTAATTGACTAAGTGATGGTAATACCGGAGGCGTAAACTTTGCTCCGGTATTTTCTGCAGTGTAAACAAGGGGAATCTGGGCAAATGATTGCAGCCATGCAACACTCAGCAACATCAATGCAACAATGATTTTTAATTTCATAGACAGTATTGTACCGAATGTAAGATATTGATGATGTTGACTGTTTTGTATTTGAAAGATTGGATCGGTTACATTCCACTACAGGAGGTTGTAAAACGATTTTAGTACTTCATTCAGGATCTTGCAGTTCATGCAACTTGTTGCAACTTTGTTGCATAAAATCAACGATCATTTCATGCTGTTTCACTCGAAGTTCGCCGTTGAAATGGTATACTTGTAAATTAGATGATGATGGAGATGCCGGCACCGGAATATATAATCACTTTCTGCTTGCATTTCTGCGCAAATACAACTTTAATAACATTCTAAACATGAAAAAGATAGCCTGCATTTTTTGCGGATTGTTGTTTGCATTTACAACAGTTGCGCAAGAAAGCGTTTCACTGAATGACCTTTCGTTTTTCAAACAACCGCCTTCCAGTTGGAAGCTGGCCACCGATGTGAAAGCGGATCTCAGTTCAGCGAATAGCCTGATTACAAGTAATGGTACCGGCGTATTGGTTAATCTTCCGGGAAAAAGTGCTCCTGGTGCTGACTTATTTTCTAACCTGGAGCATGGTGATGCCGATCTTGAACTCGATTACCTGATGGCGAAAGGCTCCAATTCCGGAATTTATCTGCAAGGAAATTATGAAATCCAATTGATGGATAATTGGGGGAATGCGCGTAAGGGCTTCGATGACAACGGAGGTATTTATCAGCGTTGGGATGAAAAACGCGGCAAAGGCAATGAAGGCTTTGAAGGGTATGCCCCTCGTCAGGTTGTATCACGCGCGCCCGGCCTGTGGCAACACCTGAAGATTTCGTTTCAGGCACCCCGGTTTGACGCTGCCGGAAAAAAAACGGAAAATGCAAAATTGCTTCGCGTAGAATTGAACGGTGTGCTGATTCATGAAAATGTTGAATTATCCGGACCAACACGCGGTGCTTTGGGTGCTGAAAAGAAAATGGGGCCGATTCGTTTTCAGGGCGATCATGGCGCAGTAGCGTTTCGTAATATCAAGTTTACAAATTTCAGTAAACCTCGACCTGAGTTGGGTAGTTTGAGTTACGCCGTGTATAAAGGGTTGTTTGAAAAGGAACCTGATTTTTCAAAACTTCGGACCGAAATTCAAGGTACTTCGGCTGTATTAAGTTCTAATTTTTCTAATCTTCCGGATACTTTTCTGATACGCTACGTGGGCACAATAAAAGTGAGTGAAGCAGGCGACTATAACTTTAATCTTTTGCCTGGCGGTGGTCAGGGTTCGTTGAAAATTAACAATCAGGTGGTCGTTCCATTTGTACGAAGAAGCCGTCCCATGAAAGTCACATTACCTTCCGGGGAATTGCCATTTGAATTGCTCTATTCAAAATTTTTGGATTGGGCTCAGCCCTCTATTGGTCTTACAATTTCTGGCCCCGGCATTCGGGAGTACCGCATCAGTGACGCAAACAGTGTTGCTCCTGAGCCTGTGGATCCGATATTGATTGAAGCAACGCAAAATAAAGTACTTCGGAGTTTTATAGATATACCGGGAAGAAGAATTGTGCATGCTGTATCAGTAGGAAGTCCTTCAGGCATACACTACACCTATGATTTAGACAATGGCGCCATTGCACAGGTGTGGCGTGGTAATTTTCTGGATGCTACACCGATGTGGCATGAGCGGGGTGATGGTTCTTCACGGGCAACCGGGAGTGTGATCTTGCTAGAAAAACCTGTTCTGAATATTGCTTCACTTTCTTCATCATCAGCAACGTGGCCTTCGGATACAACCCGCACCGGATTCCGCCCGAAAGGGTATACGCTTGACCCGGAAGACCGACCTGTATTCAAATACAATATCTATGGCACCAAAGTAAGCGATAGCACAAGAGTAATGGCAAATGGTGAAGGACTCACAAGACAAATTTCAATACTAAACCCGGGTAAAGATTTATATGTACGATTGGCCTCGGCAAAGACCATTGAAGATTCAGGGAATGGTCTCTACGTGCTGGATGATAAATTGTATTACCTGAAAATAGAAGATGCAGGCGGTGCGAAGCCGGTGATTCGCGATGCGAATAACCTGAAAGAATTAATTATTCCGGTTAAGAATAAAATAAAATATGCCATCCTTTTTTAAAAACGACATGAGTATGAAATCACATAATACAAATTGTTTGATAAAGCTTTTTTTCTTCACGACGATGGTGTTGCAAACAACCTTGGTACAAGCGCAAGAGTCGGCTAAGGAAGAAGACTTTTTCAGGATCATGAAAGTGAGTTCACCGGAAGGAACAATTCTGGAGGTAGGTGGGCTGTGCACGCTGCCTAATGGTGATCTTGCTGTAACAACACGCAGGGGTGATGTTTTTATTGTTGAAAATCCTGAAAGCGCAAGACCTTTCTTTCGCAAATTTGCTTCCGGTTTGCATGAAGTGTTAGGCGTTGCTTACAAAGACGGGTCTCTGTATTGCGTGCAACGTGGCGAGCTCACGAAAATGACGGATACAAACCGCGATGGCAAAGCCGACGTCTTTGAAACAATTTACGCGTGGCCTCTTACTGGCAATTATCATGAATACAGTTTTGGTCCTAAGCTCGCCCCTGACGGTTCGTTCTTCGTAACATTAAATCTCGGCTTCCCGGATGACTGGTGGCATCCGCGCAGCATGGCACCCTGGAGAGGATGGGCGTTGCACATTCAGGAAAACGGAACGATGGAGCCTTGGGCTGCCGGACTAAGATCTCCCGCAGGGATCAGCATGATCGACGGCGAATTATTCTATACCGAAAATCAAGGGGACTGGGTTGGCTCCGGTCACATCATGCAATTGAAGAAGGGAACATTTGCAGGGCACCCTGCAAGTTTGATCTGGGAAAACATACCCAACTCACCGGTCAAGGTAACACAACAGCAGATTTTTGCAAAAATAGATCAGCGCAGGGAAGTAGATCAGAATGGTAGACCGCAGAAGCCTCAGAATATCGTCAACGAACAATTTATGACGGTTGCTGATATGCAGCAGTATGTCCCTCAATTACAATTGCCAGCCGTGTGGATGCCACATGGAATACTTGGTATTTCAAATACAGAAATTGTAAAAATACCGCAAGGTGTATTCGGCCCTTTTGCAGGACAGTTGTTAGTGGGTGACCAGGGGCAAAGTAATTTGAACCGTGTCTTCATGGAAGAAATTGATGGACAATTACAAGGCGCTGTATGGATGTTCCGCAGCGGGTTTCAATCCGGCATCATACGTTTAGCATGGGGTAAAGACGGAACTTTATTTGTGGGTGAAAGCAATCGCGGCTGGGGTTCAGCCGGAGATTCAAACCAGGGTCTGCAGAAATTGATCTGGAACAATCGCCTGCCGTTTGAAATGAGAACCATAAAAGTGATGCCCGATGGTTTTGAGATTGAGTTCACAAAACCTGTAGATAAAAAATATACCGAAGACATTGCTTCGTATACGGTAGAAAGTCATACGTATAAATATCACGCCGTGTATGGAAGTCCTGCGGTAAATATTTTAAAGCATACGATAAAAGGTGTGAAGGTTTCCCCGGATGGCATGAAGGCAAGAATCATTGTAGACAACATGCGTAAACACTATGTACACACCATCACATTAGAGGGTGTAAGAGATCAGGAAAATTCTTATTCCTTGATTCATCCTACCGCATACTATACGTTGCACAATATTCCCCAAGGGAAAAAACTTGAATTGGGTGAGGTGAGTACTAAAAATTCTGCCATTGCGGTAGGTGCTGTCGGTGCAGTATCGAAAAACAGTTCTGTAAAAACGTCATCATCTACCAAGCCCGCAACGTATGCCGAGATTGAGCCTTTGCTTAAAAAGCACACGTGCGCAACGTGTCACAAAACCGATACGAAGTTGGTAGGACCATCGTTTCAGGAAATAGCACAACGTAAATATTCGGTTGAAAAAATTGTTGACTTGATTTACAATCCCCAACCGGCTAACTGGTCTGATTATGCTGTGTCGATGCCACCCATGGCACAAGTACCTAAAGACGATGTGCAAAAACTTGCAGGCTGGATCAAATCATTGGAAAGAAAATAACATCAACATTATAAATACACACGAACGATGAAAAAGTATAAATACCTTGCTTTTCCTCTTCTATGCACTGTTGCGATAACTACGGGCTACGCGCAGCAACCTGCAAAGGAAGATCCGTCAAAGAAAACAGAAGTATGGACGCCTGTGCCAAAAGTAATTGCACCGTCTGTAAAACCTGGAGGTGCGCCTTCCGATGCCATTATCTTGTTTAATGGTGATGCGCTTACGGAATGGGTATCATGCCGTGATACGACACAGGCGGCGGGATGGACGGTGACGGGTGATCTTTTGTATGTAAACAAGAGAGCAGGGAGTATTCAAACCAAAAGATCCTTTACCGATTATCAGATGCATATTGAATGGCGCATTCCCACAAATATCACAGGCACGAGTCAGGCACGTGGGAATAGTGGTGTGTTTCTCGGAAGTTTAGGAAAAGGTGATGAAGGATATGAAATCCAGATTCTCGACTCCTATAAAAATGAGACGTATGTCAATGGCCAGGCCGGCGCTATTTATAAACAACATATTCCTCTTGTGAATGTGAACTATCCTCCGGGAGAATGGAACGTGTATGATATCATCTGGACAGCTCCGCGATTTAATAACGACGGTACATTGAAAAGTCCGGCACGGATCACGGCTTTTTTAAATGGCGCGTTGGTTCAGAACAACGTAGAGCTAAAAGGAGATACCCGTTGGGTTGGAACACCGGAGTATCATAAACACGGAGCTTTGCCTATCAAACTACAATCGCATGGCGATCCTAGTGAGCCGATTGCTTTCAAAAATATCTGGGTGAGGGTTTTATAAGATTCAACTCTGGAAATCGATAAGCAAAATAGCTGCTTCAATTCGAAGCGGCTATTTTTTTGTTTACGGATCATGAAATTCTTAGTAAATTAAATAAAGTCGATGCAACCTCCAAGGATGAAAAGTCATCTGTTAAATAAACAGTCTAACTTGATTTTATCCTATGAAGAATTTATTCGTTCTGATACTTTCGTTTTTCTCATCATTCGCATTTGGTCAGAAGACAGATACCATCACCTTTTTTTCCAACGCCTTTAGTCAGCAGCGGACAGTCTATATTCAAACTCCACAATTTTATAAGTATCAGTCTGATTCGCTAAAACTACCTGTAATCTATATCCTTGATGGTCAGCATGATTGGTTTGTAAACCCTGCATTGAGTTCGATCAAATATCTTCAATACACCCATGAAATTCCGCAGGCTATTTTGGTAATCATTCCTCTCAAAAACCGTAACAAAGAGTGCGGGCTTGTTTCCCTTGATCAGCCCGAAGCGCCATTGCATACATTGATTACCAAAGAACTCAATGACAAATTGAAACTGTATAATCCAGGAAACTATAGGGTCCTAATTGGACATTCTTTCTCAGCTTCATTTTCTATGTATTCCTACATGTTGTCTCCCGGATTTTACTCAGCGGTGATTGCAAATTCTCCCCTTGATCAGTTGGAGAATCTTGTGAAAGCTTTCCAGCAGAACGAAAAGATTGATAAAAGTCGTATATACCTGTCTTTTGGATCGATTGATAAAGATGCGTATCACCGGAAAGCGTACGATGATCTGAAAATTAAATACCCTGACTTCTTTAACCAGGCACATACATTTTTGGCAAATTCTTCAAGGCATACAGCGATGCCAATCACGGCTATCCCTGAACTGCTCAGTGAATTATTTAGTCCATTCTCCAGCAGATATAAAACAGTTGCGAAAGTAGATGTAACCTATAAACTTGTAACGCCGCCAAAAACAGTCACCAAAGAACTTACACAAATCAAAGGCAACTCAAAACTAGGTGATCAGTTCTATCCGCCTGAACTTCCTGATATTAATGAGATCGCATCGAGATATGATCAAAGTGGGTATTATCCCTACGGGATTAGTGTTTACGAACTTGGCTTAAAGTACTACCCCAATTTTTACGGATTTCATTATGAACTAGGTCACCTTTATGCCGCTACAGATAAACAAAGAGCGAAGGCACATTTAGACAAAGCAATCAGTTTGCTTAACACTATCCCTGAAAAGGATGCAAACCAGATGGTTACTGAAATTCAGGAGTTTAAAATTAAGAACGGGCTTTAGTTATGTTAAAAAGGCTAGTTGCAGTTAGTTCCTTTAGGTCTAAGCAGGGTCTCCGTCTCGGGACCCTGCGTTCCCTGAAGCACTACTGTTATATATCTGTATAGTCTTCGCTAAATTCCATTTTCCTATCAGACTCACTGGAGTTGTATCACGGACGCAGGGTCCCGAGGCGGAGACCCTGCTAAGACGTTAAGGAACGGACTTTAGTTATGTTAAAAAAGCTAGTTTCTTTTTTTACAAAGTGTTAGGTCTAAGCAGGGTCTCCGTCTCGGGACCCTGCGTTCTCTGACGAATCACTAAAGTTATTACATCTGTATAGTCTTCGGCTAAATTCCATTTTCCTCTCAGACTCACTGGAGATGTATCGCGGACGCAGGGTCCCGAGGCGGAGACCCTGCTAAGACGTTAAGGAACGGACTTTATGTCTAGTCC
>Ga0164241_10000252_pt1 | contig 121412 bp, 86 predicted proteins | sample OricomyardsoilBY_FD_108780 | JGI IMG/M metagenome (GOLD analysis project Ga0164241, IMG submission 108780) | Backyard soil microbial communities from Emeryville, California, USA - Original compost - Back yard soil (BY) | ecosystem: Environmental > Terrestrial > Soil > Unclassified | place... | reverse complement strand
TCTCAATAATATTTCCGGTCGTTAGTTGGTCGACCACCGCATCCTTTAGGACTCCGGCCACGGTCTTTGATCTCTGAAAATTAATTTTTACTTCGGACTTGCCGAGTCCCGACGAAGCGGATCCGCCAATTGTAATTGCGACCTCTTTCGAATTGGAGAATTTTATACTTGCCGGGGTGCCGGAATTTATCCACTTTTTCAGATCAATGCCGGGGTATGCATCATTGAAATGTAGAGCCGGTATGAATTGCTCGTCATCCATTTGATAGATCATTCCTAAACGTATTGGTGCGTCAACGAAATTCGCGACATATTTATGTCCCGGTAAAACTTTATTAAAGTTCATATGCTTGCCTCCTGAGAATTCAGATCCTAAAGGGTGCATCGGCAAATATCCGATGTCGTTACTTAAATAAACGTAAATTGAGTTAAAACTACCCGCGTGTTGGGAGCTTGGGAATCGAGGAATCTCTGGATTGCTGGGATTTGCCTGACTTCAAGCCGAAAAATTATTAGTAAGTGATTCAAAAGCCATATATGGACGCTTGGATCACGTTAAAAACTTACGGTTACCGCTTGATTGGCCGAAACTATAAATTAGATTTACTTAAAATGCAAGTAATTAAAATCGATATTTAACTTTTGAGTTAAAGCTTTTTCGGAAGGCTTGAAATATAAGGATCAGAGAGCTACTGCTTTATTTCAGAAAAATGAGAGGGACTTTAGTCGTGATATAAAGAAGGCAATTTAAAGTTCTACTAAATGATAGTTCATTAAAGCTAGCTCAAATGTTATTTCTTGAATAATTAGTAGCTGCTGCCGGACGGCAGTATCTAACCCTATTCATAGCGGATATTAAGGGTTCGAATATTTGATACAGCAATACGGCTTCAACTTGCCGGTCAGCTTAACCATTAAAAAATCTTGACTTCCAATGATTGGTGATGTATCTTCGGGAAAATTTGAGTTCTGCCCTGATCTAATACTTGTTTTAAATTTTGCAATTTGACATCTTTCGGAGGAAAGAATGATCCACCCCCATAAAGCCACCGTGTTCTTTTTTTGGTTCTCTCGACTAACGACAATCGGACTGATATTAGCTATTCTTTTCTCGGTTACGTTTTTACCTATTACCAGCAGAGTGGCCGCGGCAAAAACTGAGGCAGTCAATAACTCACATAACCCACGCTCTCAGCCGCAAACATATACGGCAACGCAGCCAAATTTTTTTATTTGGGGTATGGCCTCACAAATATCTGCCGCTGTTTCATTGATAAGCGGAAGTATATTTGGTGCCGAGCTGCCGCCGGAGTTCGCGGCTGCGAGATCTCATTCATTCCTTCATAATGCGGTCAGTAAGATCGGCGAAGTTGTGAATTCTGTTGATGCGAATCCAAATATCCTAAGCTCACCGGCCGGAACGGTGGACTTTGATTTCGACGGCGACGGCAAGGCCGATGTTGGGAGATGGAACGCCGCCGCTCATGAATATAAGATTCGCGGCAGCAATGGCGGCACTCTTGCGTATTATTCGGTTGGGGATTCCACCTCGATCTTAGCGCCAGCGGATTTTGACGGCGACGGGATCACGGACGCTGCGGTTTTCAAGGCGGGAACTTGGACGATACGAAATAGTTCTACTGGACTGCCCTCAACGATCAGCTCGTTCGGTCAAGCCGGTGATATTCCATTTCCCGGAAATTACACAAGCGGGTCTGGTATTGATGCGGCTGTATTTCGTCCATCGAATAACACCTGGTATGTACGCGAGTCTTCCAATGGAACCATTACATCTACTGCTTTTGGAAGTTCGGGCGATAAACCGGCTCCGGGTGATTACGACGGCGATGGTGTGATGGATCCTGCCGTTTTTAGGCCGTCGACCGGGCAATGGCATATTTCAGGGAGTACGGCAGGTTACAGCGTTCTGCAATGGGGCGTTTCCTCCGACATGCCGGTGCCGTCGGATTATGACGGCGACGGCAAAACAGATTGCGCCGTTTACAGGGCTTCGACTGGAACGTGGTGGATCTATAAGAGTTCGGATAGCTCATATATTTCAGAGATATGGGGAAATTATGGTGATCAGCCTGTACCTGCGGACTATGACGGCGATGGAAAAGCCGATGTAGCCGTTTGGAGGCCAACAACTGGGGTATGGTATGTCATTAAAAGTACGACCTCAGGATACGACCACTTTTCATTGGGCGTACCTGGAGAAAGATCTGTAATTTCAGCCTATATCGATCAGATCGGCGGTCAGATCAACGGATACGATCTCGCAAAGGCTCGTCTTTCGCCGAAGAACGCGACCGGTGGAACCAATTTATATTCGAGAAACTTTGCTTGGAATTCGTCGCTTGTCGGGCTTTCGGGACGCGGATTGGATGCCGGATTGGATCTAAGCTATAACTCGTTGGTCTGGACGAAAGAAGGAAGTGCTGTCTATTTCGATACGAATATGGACAATGTCAGTCCCGGGTTTCGTATGGGATTCCCAACCATCGAACCTGTGTTCTATAACGATGACACTGAAAACTTCGCTTATATTATGGTGACGCCCTCGGGCGGACGAGTAGAATTTAGACAGCTGAATGCCGGCGACACTTACGAAACGGCGGATTCAAGCTATACCCAACTGAAGACCAAAGGCGCGGCGAATCCGAACGATCCGGTCGATAATATTTCGATAGAAGTTATGACGACCGACGGCACTTTGATGAATTACGAATGGAATAGCGGGGCTTTTCGCTGTACTCGTATAAGGGACAGGAACGGAAATTACATAACCAATGACTATGACGAGTTCGGGCTGCTCCAAACCATAACTGATACGCTTGGCCGCGTCCTTACAATAAACTATGACACTCAATTATATCCAACATCGATAACCCAAACTTGGAAAGGCAGTAATGGTGCCGGTTCTAACGAAACACATACGTGGGCGAGTTTTACATATACGACCGTTGCGATCGATACGGATTTTAACGGGTTGACGGTAATGGGTCCATCGGATGGTTGGAACCTAAAGGTTTTGGAGCGGGTCACTTACGCTGACGACAGTTCGACAAAGTTTTATCACAACTCCTATGCTCAGGTGTGGAAAGTGGAGAATTATGCGGCGGATAATCATCTTCTAAATTATGTGAAAACGAATTTGCAAACACCCGCAGCGGCTCAAACTGATGTTCCAAGATTTACGGAAACACGCTCATGGGTGGAAAACTTCAACAGCGGCAATGAAACTGTCGTGACAAATTCGATTACGCCAAGCTCGACCTATTCACTTCCGGGCAGTCTTACCGGAACTGCATCGCTTATAGAAGTGGCTATGACTGGGCATCCGGAGGGCGCTTACACAAAGACATATGTCGGCGAAAGCGGATGGATGGAAGGGCTTCCGATCGCAACCGAGGATTGGGCGGACGGAACAAGCGGTTCGGAACGGAAACGCTGGACATACACCGCTTGGACACAGGACGACACAAATGCGGCTACGATCTTGAATCCGCGAACGACCGAATCCCGCGTCGGCGATACGTCAAATATTAAAAAGTCATCGACGGAATACTATTTGGAACCATCGACAAGTATAGCGGTTTACGGGCTTGTAAAAGCCGTGAATGTCTATGACACAGATCTATCGACGGTGCTGAAACGGGTCGAAACGGATTATGATCTCGATACTGCGTATGTTTCAAGGCGGATAATCGGCTTGCCTTCGGAAACACGTGTTTACGGTTACGAGAACGGAACGCTTCCGCTTGTCGCAAAGGCAACCTACGGATATGACGAAGAGGACTTTACCTATGAATCCAATCAGGTGATCAGCCCGATCCAGCACGAGACAAGTTATTTTGGTTCGAGTATGATCGTCGGGCGGGGAAATATGACAAGTACGACGCGGCATGATGTTCTGTCGCAGAGTTCGGCGGTAACATCAAAGACACGATATGATATTGCCGGTTCGGTCGTTGCAAAGCTTGATCCGATCGGCAGAAAGGTTGCGATCAACTATACGGATTCTTTCAACGATAGCACTAACCGAAACAGTTTTGCTTATCCAACAAAGATCTACGATCCGGCGGGTAATTATTCAGAGGTAAAATATCGTTTTGATACGGGAGCGAACGTTTGGGCAAAATCGCCTGCTCCCGCCGGAAACTCGCAGGGGAAAATAAGTGAACGTGAATACGATTCCGTTGGACGGCTTCTGAAAGACAAGATCGTAAATTACGGCGGGGCATATACGAGATATTCATATCCAAGCAACGGCATACAATCACTTGTTTATTCGACCGTAACCGATACCAATGCCAATAGTGCGGCGGACACTGGCGACGAGGTATTAACGGAGTCGTGGAGCGATGGTGTGGGACGCGTTCGAAGAAGTCGAACGGAGCATCCGGGAAGTACCGGCGGATTTAGCGGTAGCTTTGTCGATTATGATATTTTGGGCAGGGTTGCCCGGCAGAGCGTTCCGACGGAGATCGATTCGAGTTGGGATGCCGCCGGTGACGACGCGGTTCGCGGATTTCTTTGGACATATCAGAAGTACGATTGGAAAGGCCGAGTCGTAAGAAAGATAAACACCGACGGGACGGATTCGCCGACGCTGAATGCATCGGATGTTTTGATCAGTTACGAAGGCTGCGGTTGTGCCGGCGGACAGGTGACAACCATCCAAAGTGAGCTTGTGCCGCGGGACGATCAGCCGACCGTAAATGCCAGACGGGTTCAGAAGGTTTATGCCGATATTCTTGGCCGCGAATACAAAACCGAAGCGATGAACTGGGACGGGACGACGCCATATACTACAACCGTGCAAACATTCAACGGCAGAGATCAGGTCACAAAAACTCGCCAATATGCGGGGACTTCGAGCAGCACGACGTATCAGGATGTGTTGATGACCTATGACGGTCATGGGCGTTTGAAGACGCGGCATTATCCGATCGAGGACACGGCGACGGAGACGACTTGGAATTACAACGCTGACGATTCGGTTAGCCAGATCGTCGGTCCGCGAGGTGCGGTGACGGATATGACGTACGACAGCCGCGGGCTGACGACGCAGGTCGGTTACACTCCGAAAGCCAATTTTCATCATTACTCAACTAGAATACTCCTATCATCAATAAGAGTTTCCATAGAAACTTCGGCCAATTTGGAATACCTAAGTATGATTAAGAGTGAAGGTTCACGTTGATCATTCTCGAATCGAAAAATATCTTGCTTATGGACCGTGATCAGATCATCAGATAATGCTTCCGCCATTTGAGGCATATTATAGCCGAGTTTTTGACGCACCGATAACAGCTTTTCAGCAAGTTTAACTGGTTTTATCCGTTGTGCCCGTCCCATCAGAAGTTTCCTCCTGATAAAAACTTTCTATTTAACTTGACTAATTTAACACTGAGATATATTTTGATATTTATTAAGTCACTATTTGGTGACTTAATAAGATTACTTGTATTAAATGCCGGATCGCAGGAATGTCGATTGGCTCTTCCGATCACTAAGAGATGGATACTCCTTGTGTCATGGATGATAAGCGTTCTGACTGTCAAAGAAATAAGTGAAAGCCGAAAACACAGTAAGAATAGCAGAAGGGATGATATTTAGTCATCCGTTGAGCTGTCTTGTGCTGTTGGCCATGGGAATCCAGCTTGTTTTCTTTGCATCGACGTTAACCGCACAGAACAATACAGTAAGTCTTCCAACCGATAGGGAAGTATCTGAGACAATTGCTTCTTATAGAACCAGTGATTCGGCAGAAAGCGTTGAACAATTTAGAAAAAGCATGCCGGCACCTGTTTCTGATGCGGTCATTAGAAAGAAGATCATTGATGATCTTCCGGACTATGTACCAAAACTGCGTGTCGATAACGAAGCTTTGATCGGAAAAGTAAAGAAGCTCATCCAACCGACCCTAGCGATCTATGGCAGAGACTCAGTCTATGAACTAATTCTCATAGATCACGACACTCCGCTTGTCATGTCCGACTCCGGAGTGGTGCTTGTCATTACGACAGGGGCATTATTGGAAGTATCCAGCGACGATGAATTTCTGGGCTTTATCGCCCATGAGATCGGACATGAATATTTTGGTATCTACTCGATCTATCTAAAACATCTATTGCAAAAGGTCTCGGACCGCGGTCGCGAATCGGCGTTGGTTCACAATCTGCGTAAAATGCTTGCGATCATTGAACTTCAATGCGATGCCTTCGCTGCCATTACCCTGGCCTTTGCCGGATATGACCCGGTCGTCTTTATCGATGCATTGGAGAGGTTCGCGGCAAAATACAAAGAACATCCGATGGCATATCATCCCCCAGTAGGAATGCGTCGTCAGGTCGCCCTAGGCGTTGTCTCGGGGGGCGGAGGCTTTACCCGACATAAAGCACATACATCAGCGCTTCTGAAAGAGATACGGTCAGACATTGTCGAGTACAGAAGATTCAAGATATTGCCGATAGTAATGAGCCATAACGTGAGATATGAGAAAAACCGATCGTAAATACTTAGTATGTCTAGTAAGTATGACTAGCTGCAGTAGTCCGACTAGTTACACTACGAGCCTTGAACGGCCGATTCGGTTAAGAAACCATTTATATTTATTTGTAATTTTTTTACGGATTTTTTAGAATCTAATGTCGCAAGAACTGATTGATACAACTTTTTATCATCCAAAAAAGGATCAAGTTCGCTGCAGGCTGCTCCACGTAGTTTGCGCGAAAACGGGGGAGACGGTGTGGGAGACGTTTCCCCCTCGTTTTTGTATTTTACTATATCGAATTGTGAAAGACCTAGTTTTTTGATTGTTGAGCCATTGTGATCGAAAATCAATAATTCAAGTATAGTAAAACTGTTTTTTGGGAACTAATGGTTTTCTCGAATCTAACAAATATAATGACAGTTAAAGTAAAAATATTTTTATTTATTTATTTGTTTTTTACGCAAAAGCAACCAAACATTTCCGTCAGGTATCAGTATAGTTGTATAGATCGTTATAGAGCTTCTTTCAAAAAGGATCTACATAATGAATAAAGCTGATCTATATAACCGTTTCAGCACTCTAATGAACAAGGGAACAATTTAATAATTTTTTCAAAAGCAGCGTTTTGTGAGATCACGTTCTCACAAGAGTTTTTGTTACCCACTGAGGGATAGGTATGTCTAAAAATAAATCAAACGAATCCGTCATCCAAAATGATATTGTCGATACAGGCCGATCTAACTATGCGAGATCGGTCTTTTTGTTTCTTCGAAGAAGGATATGGGTGATCGCGGCTGTGTCGATCATTTTACTAGTCGGGATCGGTGCGATGGCGAAGAACGGGTGGCTGCCGAATACGGATCCGCTTTCGGGGAAGAAGACCGGCTGGTTCGGGAAGGAACTGCCGAAGAACGCATCGAGCAGTTGGAATCCGTTGGCGGCACCGCTCCCGACGCCGACACCTCAACTGAGCAAAGAATACATCTACGCCGGATCGCGGCTTCTTGCGGTCGAAGACGCCGGAGCGAATGCCGCACCGCCGGCCGATCTTGCCGTGTGGCGGCCATCGACCGGAACTTGGTGGGTGCTTGGCGGACAAGGTTCGGCACAGACGACATATCAGTACGGAGCATCGGGCGATACCCCAATGCCCGGCGATTATGACGGCGACGGCAAGACCGACTTTGCCGTGTACCGGTCTTCGAATCATAACTGGTATTTGGCCTACAGTGCTGGCGGCGGCGACCAGTTCCCATTTGGTGCAAGCGGCGATGCTCCCGTCGCGGCCGATTTTGACGGAGACGGCAAAACGGATCCGGCTGTATTCCGGCCGAACGATCCGACCAGCGGAAGTGCGACTTGGTACATCCTTCAAAGCTCGGATTCGCAGGTTCGCGTCCAGCAGTTCGGGCTGAGTTCGGACGTGCCAGCACCTGCCGACTACGACGGCGACGGCAAGGCCGACATCACCGTCCGGCGCAATTCCAACACGACATTCTATTCTTACAACAGTTCGACATTGACGGTTTCCTCTGCGGCTTTTGGTACGTCCGGCGACGTTGCCGTCTCGGCAGATTACGACGGCGACGGCAAGGCCAATTACGCACTAAAGAGCGGCAATAGCTGGATCATCCTGAACGCCGCATTGACATCTACCTCGACCGTCACTTGGCAGAACTCCGGCGACGAAGCTGTTCAAAACGACTACGACGGCGACGGCATAGTCGATATCGCCGTCTGGCGTTCATCCAACGGCAACTGGTACATTCGCCAATCCGCATCCGGCAGCTCTCTAAGACAAGTCGCCTGGGGAGTAGCCGGCGACATACCCGTACCGGCGTTTTACAGAAGGTAGGAATGGTGATGTTTAGAGCAGATGTTCAGAGGACTGGTGAAAGTATGAATGAAGAGGAAAATTATTATATGAGAAAGACGGTAAAAATAAGTTTGATTTCTCCAGCAAGCACTAAAATACTTGTTAAGAATTTGCGAGATATATTCATACTTATTATTTTTCTATTGACTTTCACGTTTGTCGGATATCCCCAAGCAAGTGGAGGCTCTGATACTTCGCAAAGTAAAGAAACCGGAAATAAAGCTGATCAAAGCCTAAAGTCCATAGCCAAGGTAAATCCTTCGACTTTGGCTATGGAAACTAATCTTTCACTAATGTCATATCCGGGTCGTAATGGCAACGGATTACCAATAGGGTTTTCATATTCATCTAAAGTATGGCGAATGGATCCGGTCGGCTCTTGGTTTTACCTATTGCTTTCTGGATCTAGAAAATATGTTACTGATATATACCCAAGATATTCGGAACGATCGGCGGGAGGATGGAGCAGTACTCTTCTTCCACCGCGAATTGAAGAAAAAGTGTCGATTTACGATATAAACGGGCATGTCTTCAGCTCTGAGGTATCGGAGCAATATTTAAACCTCGACTGGCTTAGTGTCCTCTCAAGTATAACGGTGAATAATATGATACCGGGACAACAATCATGTGGAGGTGGTGTAATTGCATGTTGTACCAGATATCGATGTGTTCAAGATATTCCGGGCGACCCGACCTCCACTTATACTTGCGAATGTACGTTTTGGGAACCAACTGGTCCAAACCCGCAACAAATCCCCGCTGAACAACCGTCAATGTCTCTTTACTATATAAAGAGATTGAATATTTCATTGAGCGATGGTTCAAGCCATGAATTCCGGGCTGGGGATGAGCCAATACTTTGTGGAGATAAGGAGCATGGCTGTTCAAAGGATATGACGGGAACATATGAATCAGTGGATGGAAGCGGAATGCGCCTGGAACGAGATGAAAATGGAAGTGTTCTTTATTTGCCCAATGGCGGGCGATACACTTTTCCCGCAAGTTCAGTAAATGATGGAACTCCAGCCGATAAATTCATCGATTCCAGCGGGAACGTTATGTCATTTAGTAGAGAACCAGTTGGCGGTCGAATGGTAAATAGCTGGACCGATACGGCCGGACGGACAATAAACGATCCAATGCCGCAGAACTGGATGTCTCAAAACCAGTCGGTCGGAGAATCCGTTGCAAGTCTTCCTGGTCTTGGTGAGGACTCGCAAGAATATAAGCTTATTTGGGCTCAGCTTAAACCTAGGGGTTGTGAAGAAGATACAGCAGCTAGCTGTACGGGTGAGGATGGTATTACAGGAGGAGCTCTTGAAAATCAGACAGAAAAATTGTATTACGAGACAAGATTCCTTTGCCAAGGAAACATTTCACAAGATCTGCTCGCCACCACAACCGATATATTATTTCCAGCAAAGGATATAGGAACCAGGCCATGCAATGGTTTCGATCTACAACGTAATTCTTCCGGTCAATATGTGGAAGACGGAAACGGTGATCTGATCCCGATCCCAAAACGCTTCAACCCGACCGTACTTTCGGAGTTCGAATTACCGAACGGAAAGAAATATACGTTTAAATATAACCGATATGGCGAGATCACAAAAATTATATATCCGGACGGTCATTACGAGACCTATGAATATGGCCAGATCACACCTTTATCGGATTCCGGCCTTCTAGTATATGACCAGGCTAATCGAGGGGTGACAACTTACAAAGTTTACGATGTTAACGGAACACTTCAAGGTACTGTCACATATTCGGTGGCCCATACGTCAACCGACTATTCGATCACAACGACAAGCTCGACAGGTAGTAGTGCTTCTGCAAGCGGCGCTATGCATGTTCGGCATCTTAAAAGGGACATATCTGTAGATGGAAATTATGGATTTGGTGAGCCGGACACCGGAATGCCGACGGAAGAATTAAATTATAGTGAAACTGACCATTCTGTACCCCGTTCAAGAACTTTGACCGAATGGTTCCCCAAGGTATCGGGCACGTATGGCGATAAAAAACGTGATGCCAGAGTTAGAAAATCGATCTCGATCGTAATTGAGAACGGTCAGGCTTTGGCGTCGATGGTCGAGAATGAATACGAGACGCCGGGCGAGAACGGCAGTACCGCGCCTACCGATCCGGCGTATTTCGCGCATTTGAATGTCAAGCGGGTGAAATCGCACAATTTTGTAAATATTCCCGTGAGCTTGGCCCAAACTGGGACGATCGCTCAGATCTCGGCTTATTTTGGTTCAGCGACAGTGGCGACGATCAGCGAGACGGATTATGCCTACGATGCGAATTATATGGCGAGAGGCATCAGCAGTTTGCCTATTGAGACGCGGATGATAAATCCGGTCGATAATTCAGTATTGGCAAAGACGCAGACGATCTATGATGGCGGTTTCCCGACGGAACCAGTTACTCAGGATTACCAGTCAATAGAAAATCACGGCATCAGCGGCAATTATGACTGCGGATTAACGGCACCGAAAAAATGCTGGGAAGCTCCCAGCAGTACGTATCTAGGCAGGCCGACGACAAAGCGTTTGTGGAACAGCATAGACGGTACATGGATAGAAAGCCATACGCGGTACGATATTTTCGGGAATGCCGTCGCTGCAAAAGATCCATTCGGAAACGAGGCCACGACCCAATTTTCCGCGGTCTATAAATACGCCTACCCGACTCAGGTGACAACGCCGGCGCCTGACCCGGATAACAGCGGCCACGGAACGACCGAAACATCCACGTCCTCGACGACCTATGACTTTACAACCGGACTTCCGCTGACATCGACTAATGATCTCGGGCAGACGACGGAGATAGAATACAATGACCCTTTGCTGCGGCCGACGCGAAGCTTCGCCGTTAATTTCACAGCGCCGGAAAGTCAAACGATCTACGACGACACGAATCTGACGGTCACAGTTAAAAAGCAGATCGACACCAATAATTGGGACGAGGCGACGACCTATATGGATTCGCTCGGCCGCAAGATAAGGACGCGTGCGAAAGACAGTCAGGGAGATGTGTTCGTTGATACGGAATACGATCTGCTCGGCCGCGTCGCCGCCGTTTCCAATCCATACCGCAGCGGAGACGATCTGCTTTGGAGCACGACGCGTTACGACGAACTAAGCCGTCCTGTCGAAAGCTATGCACCGGCTCCGCACAACACGACCGGCGACAGCTTGGGCGTGACGTCGTTCGATATTTCGACGACACCGGGATATTTTGGGACTGTTGTCGAAACGACCGATGCGGCTGGTAAGAAATCGCGTTCGATAACAAATGCCTTGGGTCAGCTTGTCGTGGTTGAAGAACCTGATTCTGCTGGCGGGCTTAATCCTTTGCCGCAATCGACGCCTCAGCCGACTCCATCGCCCGGCGGCGGAGGTGGCGGAGGTGGCGGCGGTGGCGGTCCAATAGGACAATGTCTTGTAGCAAATTGTCCGCCGCCGAACAATCTAACCGGGGACGTATATTCATCATATGCGACCTATTACAAATACGACGTTCTCGGCAAAATGGTCGAGGTGATACAGGGTGTGCAGCACCGGTATTTCAAATATGATTCGCTTGGGCGGCTTATACGCGTACGTCAGCCGGAGCAGGAAGTGAATTCGAGCCTGAACCTTGCCGACGGCTTTAACACATCGGGGCAATGGTCGGCCGGATTTACGTATGATCTTATGGGCAATGTGCTGACGGCGACGGATGCGAACGGCGTGACGATCACGAACACATACGACAAGGCGGGCCGCGTGAAGACTAGGACTTACAGCGACGGGACGCCGACGGTCGATTTCTACTATGACGGCAAGGGGCTTGATGCTCCGCAGACGCCGAACTACGCCAAGGGCAAGCTGACAAAGGTGACTTCGAGCGTGTCGGAAACACGCTACAAGGTTTTCGATCACATGGGCCGTCTGAAGGAAATGGAACAGCGGACGCCTTTTGATACGGAGACGATCTTGAATGCCACGCCGCGCGTTTCGAAATATACATACAACTTCGCAGGTGCTCTCATCGAAGAAGAATATCCGAGCGGCCGTAAGGTCAAGAACGAGTTCGAATCCGATGGCGATCTGGCCCGAATTTATGGAACGGCAACTCCAACTTCTACAGAGCGAACATACGCGAATAGCTTTTCATATATGCCGGACGGAAGGATCGAGAAATTGAAGCTGGGCAACGGTTTGTGGGAAGCGGCGAAGTTCAATGACCGCCTGCAAGTGTCGGAGATGGCTTTGGGTCACGGAGTGGAATCCGGCGACCTCTGGCAGCTTGGATATCAATACGGACAGATCGATTCGAGCGGCGATGTCGATGAAACGAAGAACAACGGAAACGTCGCGAGGCAGACGCTGAACTTCAACGGTCTAGCTCAGCCGTTTGTCACTAGCTATAAATACGATTCGCTGTATCGTTTGACGGAAGCACAAGAAACGCAGAATGCCACACAGACTTGGAAGCAGGCTTTTTCGTATGATCGTTACGGCAATCGTATCGGCCACGAGAAATTTATCGGTACGAGCCAGTTAACACTCGATGCTCTTACTGCCCCGACGATCGATGAGAATACAAATCGGTTCAACAGTGGGCAGGGCTTTGCATTCGACAAGAACGGCAATGTCATTACGGACGCTACTGACAGGGGCCGGAACTTCGTATTCAACGGCGACAACAAACAGAAAGAGGTCCGCGATGCGAACAACAACCTGATCGGCGAATATTTTTACGATGGCGAAGGAAAGCGCGTAAAGAAAAAGGCTTACAACGCCGGAGTTCTGAGCGAAACGACGGTGTTCGTGTATTCGAGCGGCAAGCTGATCGCGGAGTATTCGACAGCCGCACCGCCGCCGAACCCAACAACGCAGTGGACGGTAACGGATCAGCTCGGAAGCCCGAGAATACTGACGAACTCGTTGGGTGAGGTTGTCTCACGCAGAGACTTTATGCCGTTTGGCGAGGAGATCTCACCGGATGGAACACACCGCTTAGCCAACCTGAAATATAATTTCGGCGACGGAGTACGCCAAAAATTCACCGGCTACCAAAAGGACGAAGAAACCAGTCTAGACTTTGCCGAAGCTCGAATGTACCAAAACCTCCACGGTAGATTCACCGCCGTTGACCCTTTATTGGCCTCCGGCAAATCAGCAAACCCGCAGACATTCAATAGGTATGTCTATGTATTGAATAATCCTTTGATCCTAACCGATCCTGAGGGTTTGCAGGCTACTACAAAACCTTTCTGGACTGTTAGAAATGGAGTAGAGTCCGTCACCTTTCGCAGATATAATTCAAGTTCCCATCAGGAAATGTATGAGGCGGCACATGGGGGAGAAGGTTTCCAGAAATGGGAGGGAGATGATTTCTATTTATGGGGCAATGGGCAAGGTATTTATCTAGGTGAGAATGGTAGTGGAGCAGGGTTGGTCTTTTCAACGAAAGGACTCTCACAAGCAAATATGGAAGGAATGTTTGCAACTCAAAATTCTGGAGGACGATTTAACGATGAACAACGAGAACTTTTGAAATCGGCTGCTACAGAGTCGGTGATGGCAACTCCGGAATTTGAAAAAGGAAAAACGGAGGCAATGATAGCTGGGGGAGTTCTTGCCGGAGGTGTTACCGGAGGATCAAACTTTCTTCTGAGGCGATTTGCATTCGGAACAGTAAAAAATGGTGCGGTATTCTATACTGGTGAAGGAGCTTCAACATTTGCGCGACAATATGCTACTCAAAATGGACTTAAAACAATTGAAATGACCGCTGGTGGAAACGCAATAAATAAAATAACGGGGGCTAGTTTCCTTGGCAACAAAGCATATGAGATGTTTCCGCGCTTATCTAAGAGACTTTGGTCTTGGGGTTCGAGACATTTCGCGAATGGTGCTTCTGGACAACCGACAGTCATTCTTGGTCCAAACATATCGCCAAGGTCGGTATTTCTAACAGTGGAGTTGCCAATATTACGAAGTAGCCCGGCTGTGTCTCGACCATTTTTTATCAAACCTCCTGAACCGATTCCATTGCAACCGTAACCTTAAAATCATGTACCGTTTTTTGAAATATATAAAAAGTTTAGGTCTCCTTAAGGGTAGACTTCAAAGAGAAGAAGATCTTCAGCATATAGAGGGATACTCTATTGTTAATGTTTGGAATGGCGGAGATCAATATTTCCTATATGTTGAGAACGACACTGGCAATTCATTGACGATCGGAGTGGATTTCAGTTGGTTGAACGATGTAAAAATTTACACAGAGTCCTTTCGGTTTTGGAGTCAGCCAGAGGCGACGGCACTCTCTAAGTTCGAAATTGCAAGAGTCAAAACTCGATTGGTACGATATTTTTCAGCATGGGGAGGCAACGTTGAATTTGATGATGCAATGATTAGATCACTGACTGAGATAAAAGAAGATCTTAATAGAAAGGGAATTGCTTATACAGAAGTGGATGGCTTTGTTATATACAAAGATGAAAATATAGAATAACTTTAGAAAACTTGGGTAATATTAGCTAATACAACAAGCAGACGCTGAACTTCAACGAGTTGCACAGACTTCTATTACTGCCTATAGATACGATTCGTTGTATAGGCTTACGGAAGCTACTGAAACAACCGGAAGTACTACAAACTGGTCGCAAAACTGGAGCTACGACCGCTACGGCAACCGCATCGGATTTGCACAGAATATTGCCGGACTGACAACCGCTCCGAATCCGACAATTGACGAGAACACGAATAGATTCAATACCAATCAGGGATTCACTTATGATAAGAACGGCAATATATCACAGACACAGCGTCATATTTCCATGATCGGATATATTAGGCTGACTGAAAAGCAGATCGAAGGCTTCTGTACTAAATTTAGATCGTTCGTTTCGAAGACCTTGTTCGGATAATCTACGAATCGCGGAAATAATTGATCGCGTTTCCAATCTTCGCCTCATTGCAATTATCGGAATCCGCCACCTGATTCCGCGTTCGTACGATTCATGCTTTGCGAGATATTGAGCCTTTTGATTGTTCTGCTCCCGGCGGCAATCGCCCCGAATCTGAGCCGAACGACTTGGGGGCGCAAGACCTATTTACGGCGGCAACGCGATTTTAGGAGATTACCGATTTCGGAATCACTTGCAAATGGAATCCGTCGACCATATTCAAGGTAATTCGAATTTCAGATTGGCAAAGTACTTGACGAATTCATCGGAGGAAAAACGAAATTTTGGGTCCATTGCGGAGCCGGATTTGATAATTGCCGTGCTGACTTTTCCTTGCCGAGCGCTCTCCAACAGGTCGCGAGCCAACCGCTTATATTCACGCTCTAGTGCAGCAGATGCCTTTGCGGTCGCGGCATATCCTTTAGATTGGTAAATCTCGACGATCTTTTGGAAATACCATTCAGGTGAAGCTTGCTTTACAGGATTGCCGTTGATCGTGGTCATTACAACTTTGCCTTTAACTACTTTGATGTCTTTGGGCGTGACTTCACCGAGGTTGGTGCGAGGACCACCTTTGGCTTCGATTAGAATATATTCCGTTCGACCTCTGACCCCCTTTACCTTGAACACGATGTCGAGTACGGGGGCACCGGCACCTCGCGTTGGGATACGGACAACTCCCAGAACCTTGAAATTGGAGCGAATGAAGGATTCCGCAACATATTCACCTGTTTGTTCTTTGGCAGTATTTAAGACCGCTTTTAATTTATTCTCGGCTTCAGTGATTTTCATCACGCCCGTATCAACTTTATACTTTATGTCAGCAACGGCGGCCTTAGCGACCTTAGCTTCGCTAGATTCTAGGAATTGGTAATAGTCATCCAGAGACTTAAATGTGTCGGTCCTGTCCAATTTTGATGAAGCGTTAGTCCGAAACCCTGTACGGGGCTCTCTAGTACCAGAGGTACCAAGCCCTCGGGATTCTTGCGACACACGGAACTGGGGACCGCCGGCAACCGCTGGCTCGAATTCCCCCAGCCGAACTTCCTGCCCTATTTTGTCAGTGACTTTCTTTGCCGCAATTGAAGCATTGTCGAGGGATATCTCAGGCAGGCTACCGATTGTGTCTTCTACCTTATTTTTCAACTTACCCATTGTGCCGCGGTTAAAATCCGTAACAAGCGGTTCGTCTTTGAGGGCACTTGTAAGCCTTTCTTCAAAGCTTTGAGCCACGCCAAAAGACGGTGCCTCGATGATATGAACGGCATCGTCAGCGATACCCGCATTGATCTGCGGTCCTTTCGGACGTGGCGTTACGACCTGAAATGCCAACCCAGCCAGTTTTCCGAACGTAGGGTCGATCTTACTCGCGAGTTCTTCAACCTTTACACTTGCAATATATAGGCCGATCTCATAACAGAGGGCGACAAAGCCTCCTTCGATCAAAACAGGTAGAAATGGCAGTGCCATCATGATTATCTGATTGATATAAACAATTCCAATTGTGCTTTGGTAAATGTAGTTGATGCTGGAACCATAGGCATAATCAGCAAAAAATGTCGAAGATTTCTGTATCTTGAACAGCTGCTTTTTTAGATTCGAGAATTCAATGTAGACAAAACCGGTGCCATCATCAATATGCGTTATGGTGACGCTGCCAAATGATCGATTTTTTCCGATCGTGCTCCCAACACCCCAAGTACCTTGCGAGAGTATTGGGCCACTGGTGTTTGATACTGTGGACTTGGCAACGTTGACGAACTTAATAAAGATGGGAAGATTTGCTTCCTCCATTATGATACGTATTTGTTGCTCTTCGTTTTTTTGATCATTCAACTTGCGCATCAGCGACTCAGTTTTCACCCAGAATTCTGCAAGATCTTTTGCCTCCGCATAATCAACAAGGTAGAGTCCATAGCCGAAGGACTGGGAAATTGCCAGCATATTCACTAGCGCCTTGGATTGTTCAATCACACTGTCTCTGTCGTCGGTTGTGGTCTCAAGTATTTTTCTGTAATTAGAAATGTAGGAATCCCGGTCTATCGCTCCCGTGAAATATTTTTTTTCTTGATCAGTGAGCCAATAACGATTTTTCTTCAATCCGAGGCGTGAAGCTTGATAAACCACTTGTTTGCAGGAGATCAGGTAAAGCACCATCAACAATCTGTTCACGCTGCCTGGCGTTACTACCGACGTGTGAATATCTTTAATGGAATGGAGGTGATCAAGAAAATATTTAACTAATTGGAAGCCTTTGAGAATATCCTCAGACGCAGATCTCTTAACATAAGCGGCGTAAAAATCAATTATCTTACCCATCTCTTTGACATTGTCTTCCGAATAATACTTGGTGACGTTGGTCCAGCCTTCTTCGGCGCGACCTTTCCAAAAATCGAATTCCTCCTTTAGCCCGGTTTCAGGGAAAGGATCGAAATCGTAGAGATCCTCCAGCTTCTCAACAGTAGACCCATAACGCTTTTCATAGGCCTTCTTAAGCAGATCAATGGCGGTAAGGTTGTCCCCCCGTTTCTTTTTTCCATACTTGAAAAAATACAAGACCTTCGAACGGACGGTGCTACTCAAATCAGCGATACGGGATTTGAACTGGTCAAAGATCCACGTGTCTGCTTGAACGAAGGTATCGATAGTTTCGCCGAAATGAATACGTTTGTCGGGGCCAACAGTTGCGCTCTGCTGGATCAAATGAAAGAAGGTTTCATCAGATCGATAAAACCGAGTATTGTTTTTTTGATCTTTATTTCGTTCGTAATTTTGGAGATATGCGATTAGTAAGCTATGCAGTAGTTCCGCTTTTTTTACCGCTACAACGATCCGCATCAGACCATCGTATTCCTTTTTGAAACGCGCACTATATTTGTGGTCGAAATCGATTTGGTCGTCGATAACTTCTGGTTGCGGAGTTGCGAATACCTTAATCAGCAGAAGTTCAAACTTTTGCAATTTTTTTTCGTCAGGCGTCATCCTCGTAGAATCAAATTACAGTAAAAATTTACGCAGAATCGAACTTGCTCCGCTTCGGCAGCACTTATCGGTATAATCGAGAGCCAACTCCCTACTCTAATTGTCCACGTCGATATTCGGATCCACGCCATCTCCTACAACAACGATTTTTTTGTCGGTGTCCGGATCACCTCGCTCATCTTTGAGCAACCTAGCGGCGTATCTTATATTTTCGAGCTCCAGTTTGCGAACCTCAGCCTGAACTTTGTAAACATCCCATTCGCGATGCTTAAGTTTGAAATCTTCCATAAGGGACTTGTCCGAAGGCAGCATCTCAATGAACAAAGAGCCAGTAGGCACGATAATCTCGTCACCATTTCGCAGGGGATCTGCAAGAAGTTGAGATAGCCATTCCTTTAGAACTGGTTTGACCCGTTCGTACTCCTCGGGGTTTTCCTGGTGTAAACAGCAAATATATTTTGAGAATTCCTCCAAATTGATATTGCTTAACTCGTCGGGATCCATAGCCCCGAACGCCTCATCAATATATGGCGCAGCCATTAAATTTGTAAGTCCGTTATGCTCCTTCAGAGGAAAGATCATATAATTTCCCTTAAAGCCGAGTAGGGTATCGAGATCAGCGACTTCGACGAGTTGCTTAGAAGTAATGTCGAGTGCATTATCGCTTGGTCTTCGTTTAATCTTTCCGCCGAGCCAGGCTACATGCTTTTGATCACCCTCTTCGCGAAAATGTGCGAATACATCACTAACAGGTTCATCTTGAATGACACAATTTCGCTCTACGTCAAAATACGGCACATCTACCTTGTAGAGCCTCATGAACCGTTGGTCGGGTGGTTCCATGCTCCAGATAGCCTGCATATAATAAAGAATATTTTCCTTTATGTGAGTGATCAGCCTTCTAGTCTGTGTCAAACGATCGAGGTGGTCACGCATTACAGCATTATAATCTGCAGTTATCTGCTGAAGCGTGTTTACTTCTCGTTGGACAGACAACGCCATTCTCTCCGCTTGCTCGACAGCATGCTTGTGGTCATCCGATGCGGCTTGTTCCATGGCCTTTGCCATTTCTGGGTCAGGCGGTTCGTCCGGTCTTTTATCGTGACCCCACCACCACCACCACTTATAAAATCTCTTATCATGTTCTTCATCGATCCTGCCGCTAACTTTGTCCTGAAGAGATGCGTACTTATTTTCTACCTCAAATTTCAGTTTTGAGAATTCTACTTGTAAATTATTTACTAGTGTTCGTTGGTGACGTAAGTTCTTTCGCAGTTCTCTTATCGCAAAATCATCTCCGATATTTTTCTGGGCGAGATACTGTAACGTGTTCCGAAAACTGTCATCTAAAAGATTTCGGTTTAATATCCAATCATGCGTTATTATCCAAGCTTCCGTTATCTGGTCGGGTGACGGGACTTCTTGAGCTACAAGCACTACCGGCATAACCCTATAGAGTTGCTCCGAAACGCGGTACCGCCTTTGCAATTCATAGAATAGGTAAGTCACTGACAGTTCATCGTTCGGATTAACTATAGTGCCGGATTCATTGTATTCCGTAGTGTAAGATTCTTCGGTGTCAACCTCTAAACTTCTCTCATCCCTAAATTCTTGGGCTGCTTTTATAACTGCCTCTCGAAAGTCTTTTCTTGACTGGGTTGACTCCTTTTCTGCTGTTTTTCCAAATCCGACCTCGGAGGTAATTTTGGAATAATCGAGCTTAACGCTCATATTGAAATTTGATTTATCTTGTGCTTTCGCAACTATCTCAGATTCAGCTCGCGAGGTCGTATTGATTTCCTGTTGGAGCATTGAATTGTTCTTTTGAGCCTGTTTGCGTGTTATTTTCGTGTTCTGGTTCGTCTTGACCGAATACTTGCGTTCTTCTTTCGGTGAAAGCGGTATAGTTTTTACAAGTTTTCCAGCCTGATAAGAAATAGGCTCCCATTTCTGCCGAAATGTATTCATTAGCCCGAAGTTCACACTGTGGTAATCCTTATTTGCCGCAAACACGGTAAATTCATATTTCGATAAAAGTCGTTCCTGCAATTCTTTTAATAATTGATTTGTGGAAAACGGTTTATTGATCCTTACATTATCGATCAATCTTTCACCCTGGTCGCGCAATACGTTTGCCTGGGTCGCATAGTCGATCTTTACGGTGTTGCTAATATTATAGAACGGATTCCACCACTCTTGTTCCGACTTGATCTTTTGCTGTGATGTAGCAATTACCTCGAACTTATTTATATCCTTCGCTAACTTTTCAAGTTTCGACTTATTCTCTGACGTGAGTGAATCATATTCGAGCAACGAAATGTCAAATGCCTGTGAAATTTCAGTAGGAACTTCATGAAAAAAAGTCATTTGAGCATTCACTAGAAGCGGTATAATTTGCCCGATACCTGAACGATCCAGATCGGCAGTGTTTTCTTTAATGGATTGTAAAATGCCCTTCGTTCCCGATGTTTCTTGAGAAATATGAATTTGTTTACCTATATCCACCAACGATTCGTCCAATAGTTGATGCCATACATAGTCAAACGCAATCTGCAGAGAATGGAAATCATAGAATGCGGTTGCGTCCGCTGGCCCTTTTTGAAGTGCAAATCCATCTACATTGGCCTGAATGCTCGTTCCGGTAGATCTTTGCGAACTATAGTCACCGTTGGTCTGAAATTGATCTGAATGTTTATTCGCTAGGATCTTTTCAAGATAAATGGGTATATCACTATCCTGTATTCCAATTGGAGGATCTGGCTGAGTTGTCGGTGCGGGTTCGTCGTCGTCATCGGCTGGGATTAGCTGCGTATGAAGCAATGCACATTTTTCATCTGCCGACTTCTGACTACAATATTTTCCGATCGGATTATTTGAAAAAAGAATGGTTGATACGCCATTGTCATCCTCACGTTTTGAAATAATTTTCTGTATTTCAGATTCATTCAATTTGTAATAGACCTTATTTTGGTGAATAAATCGATTATTCGCCAGATCCGATTTCTCATCGTCCGTAAGAATAAGATTTATTCGGATGCCTTTGCCGGGAGTTGGATGATCAGGATCAATGACATCGATCCTGTTTTCTATTAAAAGCGCACCTGTGTCAAAAACAGCTTTTTGAACGTTTTCAATGCTTCCCGTTTCACTTACAAAGTTGTATCTACTTTCAAGTACAGATTTATTAGGCAAGATCGCTTTTTTGAAAATTTCACCCAGTGAAGCGATATGGCGGTCTTCGTCGACATTGATTTCTTCATTTACTTCGCGAATACCTTTTCGAAGTGCCTTTTCTTCAGTTTTCTTTGCCCTGTATGTCTCTATTTTACTGTCTGAGGTGTTTTCAGTGACTCTATCTATTGGTAAGGTGATTTCAGCCTCAAGAAGCTGTTTTTCAGTAACACGTATGAGATACGATTCAGTTCTTCCAGAATTGACCCTTAAAACCTTACTTGAAAAGAGAATTATCGGTGATTTTTCAGTGTCCGCATCCTCGGGTGCGAGAACCGTTAACTGAAGATCTGGCCGTTTTTCATCTTTGTTGAGTACTCTGAACTCTTCATCCTCATAGGAGAGAGACCAAGAGCCGTCAGAATCTGTGATCACCGAGCCGATGCGGTCCCCAATGGTATTTAATCTCTCGTCATTTGCCTGATCTGGATCAAGATCATAAATTACAACGAGTAAGTCCGGCACACCAATCCCAGATTCCTTGACCGTTACTTTGCCAGCAATAGTGTTCATGCAACGTCTCCAATCAATCAGATTTTTATATGAAGCTTTTCGATTTATATACCTATGGTTGACGGCTGTCAATGAAATTTTTTGCGATTAATAGTCGTGGGCGACGTAATTGTTGGAACGCTCTTATTCGTGAGCACTCCTTGTAATTTCTGAAATCTCGATTGATGGATAAAACAGATTCGTAAGTGTTTCGGCCAATTGTGGATTTCCAAAAGATCGGCATCACTCACCAATTGTTAAAATCGTTCTTTCAAGAAATTTAGTGATGTTAGACTCATTATTGGGAAGTGTCAGTTGATCCACAACAAAAACAAAACAATGGAGTTGGGTTCGTTTATTGGTTGCCTTTAAGGCTTTTTGAATTAAAAAGTTATTGCAAACATATATAGTTATTGCAAACATATATAAAGTTTGGCTTTTGCGATTTTAACAAATCAAAAAAGTTTTATGACGCAAGTCCGAACGGACGAGTAATAAATAACATGCGGACGATCCGACTGGTACAGTGCGATTGATAACCTAGTTTCGTATTTGCCTTTTTATAAAAACATTAGGATGTGCCTAAATAAATAATTTAATCGCCAGGCACTATCGTGACATAACTTACTTCTGATTGACATAATCAGTCACTGCTGATAAGATGCGACCAATTTGACTCGCGCGGACAGGAGACTCTCATGCTAAATAACTTCTCGCGAAAACTTGAAATTTCCGCAAATATTCTTATTGTAGCCGTGGCTTTGTTATTCGGCTATGTTCTTTTCCAGAAAGCCTTTCTCAATAATTCTCAGACAAAAGCTCCATCTTTCGAATTAACTGCAGGCACGAAGATCGCGTTGCAGGATGTTGATTTTCAGGCAAACGGTAAGACATTGCTATTGGCGCTTCAGAAGGGATGCACATACTGTTCGGCAAGTATGCCTTTTTATAAGACGCTTATGGAGAAGGCTCCCGAAAAGGGAGTAAAGTTCGTCGGTGTTTTGCCGGATGCTCATGAAGAGGCGCTCGGTTATCTAAAAGAACATGGAGTCATATTGCCTGAGATCCGGCAAGCAGAACTTGATTCTGTGAACGTCCGCGGAACCCCGACGTTGATATTAATAGATCAAAATGGAGATGTTCTGCATTCTTGGGTTGGCAAGCTGTCGCCAGAAAGAGAAAGCGAAGTGATAAGCCAACTCTGATCCTTAACCCACAGCCTAAAAGGAGGAAAACTATGAAACGATCAACAACACAAAGAATTCTGAGCCGCTTTGCGATCTTATGTTTTCTTGTGATCGGACTGATCTATATCGGCAACGTCGATGCTGGCAGAACTGAGGCGGCCGCTAGGCCGTGCTGCAGCACCTGTGGAGGGGCACCGGGTGATCTATTTGAATGCCTAGATGCATGTGGCGGCGACCCTGCCTGCGAACTTGTTTGTCAGCACAACGAGGCTTGTTGGCGGGTCTGCCTCTTCAGTTGTTAAACTTTAGACTAGATCAAAAAGTTACTTAAGAAAGGGACGGGATACATATCTTGTTCCTTTTCAATTTAGCAGAAAAAAACTCTCAGAAAGGCCCGAAATAGATAATTACTTTGGGGGAATGCGGACTTCCTACTAAAGCATTTTCATGGAGAAAACATACAGAAAACCGCTTTGGAATCCGGCAACTTTCTCGCCCCGCCAATTAAGAAACAGTTTGACTTAGAAGCACATCATCTTCGCCGCTTAGGGTATTGTTCATAAGTTCCAAAAGACCCTGATCGCCGTACTCGGCTGCGTATATTTCCATGGCAGCAAGAGTAAGCTGGTTGAACTCGGATCTCGAAAAATTCAGCATCATGCTTCCCATATTGAAATGTATCGATCGGCAGTGAGTGCAATACCAGACCTGAAGCCGTTGTGATGGAGAATTCTCAAACGGAGAAGGTGGATGATTCATAAGTTTTTTTTTGTGCTCCATTTCTATTTGGAATAATATTCAACGATCATGTTCTCGTCTGCGATGACCGGGATCTCTTCACGTGACGGGATTCTCAAAAGACTCGCCTCAAAACCGGTCGGCTCCCGAAAAATGTAGGCTGGAGGAGGAGGCGAGTATTCAACCGCTTCTAGAATATGAACATTTGAACGGCTGCTTTCCCTGATCGAGATAACTTCTCCGACACGGAGCTGATAAGACGGAATATTGACACGTTTTCCATTGACCTGAATATGCCCATGTCCGACAAACTGTCGGGCCGCGTAGATTGTTCTTGCGAGCCCCGACCGCACAACAAGTGCGTCAAGCCTTGATTCAAGCAACTGAACTAGGATCTCTCCGGTTTTACCTGTTCGTCTGCGTGCCTTTTCAAAATAATTCCGCATTTGCCTTTCGGAGACATTGTATTGGAAGCGCAGTCTCTGCTTCTCCAAAAGCTGTGTTCCGTAAACAGATATCTTTTTGCGGCCGCCCTTTGTCGGTCCGTGTTGACCCGGCGGGTAAGGACGTTTGTCCATATACTTCTGCGCTTTTGGAGTGAGCGCGATTCCGAGTGCCCGCGACAATTTTACCTTTGGTCCATTAAACTTCATTTCTTGATCTTGTTCTTGCCAAAACTGGTCGAGGAGCATGTTCGGCATCTATGTTTTCCAGCATTATCTCGTGTCTTACGCGATTAAGACTTTCTGAGAACTCAACGAACCTGTCCTTTGAGAAGCTGACACCGGCATCGCCGAATTCGAGACATATCTGCCCATCCTCCGATTCGTAGCAATAAACTTCAAACTCCTTTTTCATTATTCTTTAGTTCGAACTCTAGGGGAATGGCCGCTCGTATCGGGAAGTGTATGAAGATTAATTTCAACCGCCGAGCAGATAAAGTTATATATATGAAAATGAAAGTCATTTTCAATAAAAGATAATATTTAATATTATTATCACTGTCAAGCCTTATTCGTTTTTTTGAGTGGAATTGCGGCCGGGCTCTTTTAGTTTGATCAAATAAATGAGTAGAATTAAAGATCATGAAAGCATGCGTAGATAGAAGCTAAATTACATTTACTGATATGTTCGGAATATCTACATTGGGAGACCAAGTAATAGAGATAGACCTTGAACCAATTAAAAACTTACGTAATTTTCTAAAACGATATTACAAATACGTTCATTGATTACCGAATTTGATACTGCAAGTATTCATGTGCCTTTTTTATTTTCAGGTATTGAAAAGACAAAAGGACTTCTTGATAATTAATGGGGATCAATTCTTATGGCAATTCCGCAGACAATGCTTTCGGTAGTCGCTCGTAACGAGATTCATATGCAGTTCAAATTTAAGGACGGTATTGATCGCGGGCTTTTTTTCAGATCGATCGGAAAGCTTTGGGAGTCGGAAATAACCGGTATTTCCGACCCGACTCTTAACAAACATCATCAATTAACGGGCGGGACTGCAAATGTGGTCGTGGGGTTCAAGCCTGAATTTTGGAGGGATGTTTGCGCGGAAGATGTCCCGGATAATCTTTTTTCATTTACTGAAGATCTGATAGGAATAAATGGGATGACCGCACCAGCGGCACAGCATGACCTTTGGGTATGGATAACTCAATCGAATGCCGCAACGCTATATGACAGTATGAGCGATGCCATCGCCTTGTTGCGTCCTTTTACAGACCTTGCAAGCGAGCAGGTTTGTTTTCCTTACCACAATAATGTCACATTCGATGGATTCGCGGACGGAGTGGCAAACCCGAACCCATTTCGAGCCAATAGTGTAGCCATAATCCCTGATGATGAAAAAGGTGCCGGCGGCTCGACGGTACTTATCCAGAAATGGCGGATGGATATCGACAAATTAAGGAGTTTGTCTGTCCTTGAGGCCGAACAAGTTTGGGGCAGGACGAAAGCCGGTAGCCATCAACTGTCACCGTTGCCCGTTGATTCCCATGTCGGTAGGAACCAATTTCATAGGAATGGCAAGGAAATAGATATTATTCGTAGAAACGCGAACTTTGCGAACGCGAAAGAAGCAGGCATCATGTTTGTCGGTTTTTCCAATGATATTACGGTTACAATTGGGATGCTCAAACAGATGTATGGAGTGGGGGACGACGGGATCGCAAAAACGGATCGGCTGCTGGAATTTGCGACGGCGCTTTCATCAGCGATCTACTTTGTACCCAGCCTTGATGCGTTATCGAAAATAGGGATCTCTCCTGTGGATCCCGACTAAAATGGAAATAATAGAGCATATTATTGGTGGTGGAGCCGCCTTCGCTCAAACCAGAACACATAGCTCAGTTTATTCAGCCCATGCCGCATTAGAGTCATTACACAATTTCATTATTTTAAATGCTCTAAGTATTTCTATTAGTTTTTTGTTATAAGGTTTTCTTTAATGGGTATTCGTTTTGTCCAATCGTAATTTGTTATTAAAAACCCCGGAGAATGCAAAGTACGACGCTGCCGGGAGACAGCGTCTAGGCCAAAGTATTAAACCCTAAAAGGAATGGCTTGTCAGGATATTATAATAACTCATTTTATTTGTAAACTTTGCTAGTCAAAGGTTAAAAGCGGATTATATATTATTTGATAATTTGTCATTACAAAGTTGTAAACTTTGTAATTTATCAGCTTCCGAATTATCCATTCTTATTATAAACTCTCCACATTCACATTTTTTGATCTACTGATCTAATAGACCGATCTAAATATTCTCAGAATTCGTTTGAGAGCCTGCGGTTTTTGTTGTTCGCAAGCTTTATTAAGGAGTAAGTATGCCATCGCCACTTTCGTTTTTCTCGTTATCAGTTTCGACAAACCATACTCGTAACCGAACCCTTCGTTTAACTGCGACATTCTTTCTAGCTGCTTTTGTTCTTCTGCAGCAACTGGTTGTGGTGGTTCCAGGACAAACGAACTCGCGCCGAGTACTAAAGGATTCGCTTGTCTCGGATGGTGTGGTGATAAGTCAGGTATATGGTGGTGGAGGTAACTCGGGAGCCACTTTTACACAGGATTTTGTAGAACTGTTCAATCGAGGTAGTGTGGCGGTCAGTCTCAATGGTTGGTCTATCCAATATGCTAGTGCAACCGGTACAGGTAATTTTGGTAATAACGCGACCGCGATCACCGAACTGCCGAATGTGACACTTCAGCCGGGACAGTATTTTCTTATACTCGGGGCAAGCGGAAGTAATGGTGTGCCGTTACCAGTTGCCGGTGACTTAGTGGATTCCACTCCGATAAATTTAAGCGGTACCGCTGGTAAAATAGTTTTGGCAAATGTTGCTGTTTCGCTCGGTTGCAATGGCGGTTCCGCACCATGCTCCCCGACCCAGTTGAGTCAGATCGTAGATCTTGTTGGATTTGGAAACGCCAACTTTTTTGAAGGCGCGGGCGCAGTTCCGACACTAAGTAATTCGACAGCGGCATTTCGCAATGGCGGCGGATGTGTGGAAACCGACAATAATAATACTGATTTTGCGGTGGCCACACCAAGCCCACGTAATACGGCATCATCTTTAAATCCCTGCACACCGACGACAACAAATCCATCGGGTGTCGGTTCAGCAAATCCGGAGTTGGTTTTGCCCGGCGAGTTCACCCTTTTGACCGTTAATGTTACTCCGGGAACAAATCCAACCAGTACGGGTATTGCGGCGACTGCCGATCTTACTTCTATCGGCGGTTCTCCGACACAAACACTTTTCGATGATGGAACGAACGGCGATGTAACTCCATTTGATAACATTTTTTCATACCAAGCCACGGTTGATGTTGGAACGCCTATCGGCGATACGATCATTCCGGTGGCGATCTCGGATGCTCAATCACGAACCGGAAGTGCGTCGATCTCGTTGTCAGTGACCTCATCATCGATTCCGCCGTCAGGTGTCGGAAGTGCTTCACCATCGACAGTCGAAGCCGGAAGCGCAACTCAGCTTACCGTCAACGTTACACCCGGCTCAAATCCGGTCAGTACCGGCTTGGCAGTATCAGGCGATCTTACATCGATCGGTGGTTCGGGAACTCAACAATTTTTTGATGACGGCTCCAACGGTGACGTGAACCCCGGCGACAATGTCTTTACTTATAATGCGACGGTTTCGTCTGGAACAACGGCCGGCGGGAAAAACCTGTCAATTAGTATTTCGGATGCACAATCACGAACAGGAAATGCGAATATATCTTTGACCGTGACATCGCCGCCTGAGCCTGCACAGCCGCTGCCTTTTATACAAAACTGGACAAATACAGGGTTGATAACGGCCGATAACGATTGGAGCGGTGTTCCAGGAATAATAGGATATCGAGGCGACGGACTCGCCGGTGCTACTGCGGTTGACCCGCAAACGATCCTTCAGGATGGTTCGGCGACACCAGTAAATGTTCTGGCCAACCAAACCAATCCGAGTTCGCTTACATCCGGCGGTATAACGGAATTCGAATTGGCAAACCCTGCGGTAGCTTTCCAAGGTTCAGGTACCGCAAGAGCACCGCATTTCGTTATAAGCATAAATACTGTCGGTGCGAGCAATATTACGGTTTCTTATGATCTAAGAGACCTCGATGGCGGTGGGGACAACTCCGTCCAGCCTGTCGCCCTGCAATACCGAATAGGAACATCCGGTAACTTTACAAATGTTCCGGCTGCTTTCGTAGCCGACGCATCATCCGGCCCGAATGAAGCCACTTTGGTAACCCCGGTTGGCGTACTGATGCCGTCTGCGATCGATAACCAACCATTGGTTCAACTAAGAATAATTACGGCGGACGCCATCGGTTCTGATGAATGGATCGGGATCGATGACATTTGGATAGAGAGCAATGGAACGCTTCCAATGTCGGTTAGCGGTTCGGCCTCTCCGACCACCGTAGATGCGGGCAGTACAACACTTTTAACGGCAACGGTCGGTCCGGGCACGAATCCGATGAGTACCGGGATCGCGGTGACCGGCGATCTTTCGGCGATCGATGGGTCGTCGGCACAACAGTTCTTCGATGACGGCACGAATGGCGATGCGACACCCGCCGATAGGATCTTTTCTTATATTGCAACTATCCCGGTTACCCAATCAGGCGGAAGCCGGACGATTCCGGTTTCGGTCGTCGATGATCAGTCGCGCACGGCCGCGACCTCGATAAGCCTTACCGTTAGAGCGGCTCCAGATCCGCAGGTTCATATAACGATGGGCAATCCGTCGGGTGCGGTCGCGGATATCAACTTCCCGAATAATTATTTAATGCTCAAGAATCAATATGCCATGTCGTATAACCGCGACCGTGGAACGCCAAATTGGGTTGCGTGGCAGCTTGATACCTCTTGGCTCGGCTCCGCTCCGAGACAGGATGATTTTAGACCCGACGATACTTTGCCTGTTGGCTGGTATCGTGTAACAGAATTCGATTACTCGGGTTCGGGCTTTGATCGCGGGCATCATACCCCGTCCGGCGACCGAACGGCGACGATCCCTGATAATTCGGCTACATTCCTTATGACGAACATGATGCCGCAGGCACCGGATAATAATCAGGGGCCATGGGAATCACTGGAATCTTTTAGTAGAACATTGGTCAATCAGGGAAATGAGCTTTATATATACATGGGCGGCACAAGCATCGGCGGAAGCGGGTCGGGGGGCGGTATAACGACCACGATCGCCGGCGGAAACGTTACCGTTCCCGGCTATACTTGGAAGGTCATCATGATACTGCCAAGCGGCGACAATGATGTGAGCCGGGTGGATGAGAACACTCGGATGATCGCCGTGATACTTCCAAATAGACAAGGTCTTCGAACCGATCCGTGGCAGAAGTATATTGCGACGGTCGATCAGGTCGAGGCATTGACCGGTTACGATTTCTATTCGAATGTTTCGCCTGCAATACAGACAGTGATCGAATCGAGACTTGATGCTGCCAGCAATACCGCTCCGGAGACGATCGCTGCGGGAACTTTTACAAATCTTGCGATCGACGCGCCTAATACAACGCTTACCGGTGATGTGACCGTCAACGGAGTACTAACTCTTGGCGGCAGTACATTACGAACCGGAACGAATAACAGAATCATCCTCGGGCCGAATTCATCTGTGACACGCATCAGCGGTTATGTTGAAGGAAGTTTTGAGAAACAATTTGATAGTACCGGTACGTTTCAATATCCGGTCGGAACTGAGAACGGCTATTCCCCGGTTGATGTAAATGTGAACTCTGTTGTCGGCACTTCAAGCCTTACGGTTTCTGCCACACAAGGTGTGCATCCAAATGCTCCTACGCCGCTTGCTTCACTTAATCGCTATTGGACGCTTACGGAGAATGGAGACATCACAGCCGATCTAACATTTAATTATCTTAATGCAGATGTTCCGAGCGGAGTTCGCGACGAAGCGACCTTTGAATTACAGAGATACGAAGGAACATTTCAGGCGATACCGACAACTGTAAACACGACTGCAAATACCTTATCGGCATCGAACATCAGCGAATTTTCAGACTGGACCGCCTTTGGCGATCTGGCTCCTACGGCGGCTACTGTCTCCGTATCGGGCCGTGTGCTGGACTCGCGTGGGAATTCGATCTCTTCGGTTCGCGTTAGCTTAACGGATGCTAACGGAAGGGTCTGGTCAGATCGGACGAATAACTTTGGGTTCTTTAATATCTCGGGAATCCCGTCCGGCTTGACCTATACGGCATCGGCTGTCCATAAAGAATTCACATTTGTTCCTGTTGCCGTGAATGTTCAGGATGACATTACCGGACTGAATTTTGTGTCCAAACAGTAATGCGGCTTTATCCAAAAACAAAAAGGCAGTTTGATTTGCCTTTTTGTTTTTGGTGTCTCTAAAATAGACGAAATGTTACCGAATACTGATATAGGTTACTTAGGGGCACGTATCCCTTTTATATATCATGTTCGACTATCGTGACCGGTTCAACGTTTAAGAATTTTTGATTTGGTGATCCTGTATACGGTTTTTTGAATTTGATCGGTTTCTCGATCAAGAAAGGTTTTTCTTTCGTATTAGACTGACTCGGAACTATGCGGGGAACTGACCTGCTATCATATGGTTTCCATTTGGAAGTTATCCGTTCAACACCGATGGGGTAGATCGTTAGATCTCCATTTTCCGCAATATTGAGTCGAAGGAAATTTTTGAAATCCGGGATCTTGATCGCAGAGAACGCCTCGTTGTGGTGCATGCTAAACACGTTCAAGGAAATGAGAAGATAAAACCCCATGATCACCGAGCCTACAACCCCGCCAATTAAAAAGACCAAACCGCCCGCGACCAGAATGCGCCATACCGAATAAGAACCGATCGCTTGCCCGGCGAACATAATGGTGGATGTGTTCCACCCGATGATAAATACGGCGATCAAATGAACGAACGCATGTACCGGTCCAGCGATACGCTGATAAATTTTGGAATGGGCATCCGTAAAAAATAAAAAACCTAAGATTATTAATATCACCCAAAAGAATGCCGGAGGTTGGCTCAGAAAGGTGGCCACGGCGGTATTTATCGATTTCCATCCGAACGGTCCGGTGAACGCTCCCATACCAGCAAAAAAGGCTTGTGCGGTGAGCAAGTAGAGAGCCCCGGTTATAAAGCAGAACCGCCAGTTCCAGATCGGGAAGAGCAAGTTCCAAAATGCAAGCCGCCGAGAGGTTCGTTCATCCAGAAAACTCTGCTCGATAATATATTATCCCCGCGCCCGATCTCATCGACATGTTCATTATGCGCCGGCCACCAATATTACTTGTTTGAATTGCCTTATTAATACTGTTTTTAGATTTAATCATTTCATTGCTGATACAATATTCTGTAGTATAAAGGGCACAAATAATAAAACAACTCAACTATAAGCCTAACTTGTGGCGAAAGATTGTATTTAGCTAATATTTGATTGATTGCAGTTAATACTTCGATGTTTCAACTGGATAATAAAGTGAATATTCAAATAAAAAGATGATAAAACCTGACTTTAGCGGGGCGCGTGGTTCAAATGCAGGAGACGATTTCCACGAACTTTGGGCGTTGCGCCAATCTCTATTACTTCTCGAACAAAATACAACTCTTACCGCTGTTGCCGTTGAAGGTTTGGGTGCAGAAGATGAATCTGGTTCATCACCAGATGCTTGGGATGGAGTAGATTGCACTTATTACTTTGGAGGAGAAAATGCATCTTCAGCAGAAAAAGTCATTGTTGAACAGCTCAAATATTCAGCATCAGACCCAAATAAGAAATGGACGATTGCACGACTAACATATAAGGTAGCTAAGACCAAAAATAACTCTGTTATAAGGAAATTAGCCAACATTTTCTTTGAACTTAAAAAGAATCACCTAAAACTTATTGAAGATGGACATTTAGAAGTGCGTTTCGTCAGTAATCAGCCAGTTGATTCATCAGTTATTGATTCTTTCTTAAAATCACAATCACTCAAAAAACAGTCAAAAAACATACCAATTGAAATAAAGACTCTTATTGAAGCAAGTGGGCTAGAAATTGATGATTTCAAATTGTTTTCAAAATCTCTTGATTTTTCTAAATGTGGCTCAGAATCTCGTTTTGCAACAGAAGAAAGAATTTTAATAACTATTTCTGATTGGACAGAAGATGATGCAAGAGCCGCTAAAAACAATCTTCTTGATTTTATAAGACGAAAAATGATGCTTCCTGAGGGGAGAGGGGAGTTTATTACTCGCCAGTCAATTTTGGCACAATTAGGATTCTCCGACCCTAGAGCATTATTTCCTTGTCCAACGGCAATTAAAAGGGTCAATAATTTAGTTCCGCGTGGCATTACACAGGACATTATTAAAGATATGTTGGCAGGTAAAAAACATATCTGTCTTCACGGTGAAGGAGGTTGTGGTAAGACTACTACTTTACAAGAACTCAAAGAAAATTTGTCAGAATATTCTACTTTCATTATTTATGACTGTTATGGTGAAGGTCGTTATTTAGACTCAGATGCTTATCGGCATAGGACAAAAGATGCATTTCTTCAACTCCCAAATGAGCTAGCTCAGAATCTCCGCACACCATTATTGATCAGTCCGTCAAATAATCTTGATTATCCAAGAGTTTTTAAGAAGAGGCTTGAGAATGCCTCCGAAATTGTAGCTTCAACTAACAAAAATGCTCTTCTGGTTATTGTCATTGATGCGGCAGATAATTCCGTAACAGCAGCAAAAGAGTCTGGTGAAAAGAGTTTTGTTCACGAATTCTTTAATTTAGGAGCATTACCGGATAATGTCCGTTTCTTAGTAACTGCCCGCACAGGTAGATTGGATTCACTTAATTTATCCCCAAAATTTGAAAGAGTTTCAATAGAAGGATTCAGTTTACCTGAAACGAAAACGGTTGTAAAAACTATATGGAAAGACGCTCCTGATAGTTGGATTGAAGATTTCCACTTCCTATCAGGTGGCAACCCCAGAGTTCAAAGCTATGCTTTAAATTATGCAGAGAATGAGATTTCGTCGGCTCTCGATTATCTTCGCCCTAATGGAAAAGGTCTTTCTGATGTTTTTCGTGAGCAACTCGAACACGCTAGAAATAAGGGCGGAGTTAATCAAGATATAAAATATTTTTGTGCCGGATTGGTAGCTTTGCCTAGGCCTATTCCATTAAAACATCTAGCAGAAATCTTAGAACTTAATGAAAATCATTTACGAGACATTTGTGCGGATTTAGCTCCTGGAATTCGCTTAATAAATAATTTAATCAGCTTTGCGGACGAAGATTTTGAGCGTTTTATTCGTGATGAAGCAAAAGAGAGGTTGCCTGAAGTTAGAAACCTAGTCGCAGATTATTTTCTCGGTAAGCATAAGTCCGATTCTTATACCGCAACTCATATTGCTACAGCCCTTTTTGACGCAAATCGTGGTCAAGAAATTATTCAACTTATTAATTCTGAAAAAGAGCCTTCAGCTATTGGCGACCCTGTTTTGAGACGCGAAACTCAATTACAGCGGTTGAAGATAGCAATGAAAGTTTGTAAAGAAACAGGTAACACAACTGATGCGATACTTACACTTCTTGCAGGGGCAGGTGCCTTAAAAACTGGTAGTGCCATCCAAGAAATGCTCATTAATAATCCTGATTTATCTGCAAACTTTGCCCGTGATACGTTTGGAAGAGTCATTTTGCGAGACTCAATTCAGATTGAAAATCACGGTGTTCTCTTATTCCATCTGATGGCTTTTGATGCGCGAAAGAATAATGGGATTTTAGTGCGGGAAGGGCATAGACAATTGCGAGCTTGGCTACAACGTCGAAATGATGCATTTGAAGAGCAAAAGAAGGAGCATCCAAACTCGCATCCGCAAGGTTGGGAAATAAGTTTTAATGATATTGCTGCCGAAACGGAAGCAATTCTCCGCACTTCAGGTTATCAAGATGCAAAATCACTGCTTCTTAGGTGGAAGCCCAAACATATAGGTTTGAAGGTTGTTTCTATTCTTTTACACAATTTGATGGCTTTTGGAGATGAGAGTTTATTGGACGAATGCTTAGATGATGAAACCATCAAAATACCTTGGAAACTGTTTCTTCTAACTCCACTTGCTTTTACCAAAAAACAGATTGATATAACGCATTTGGAAGCAAGTTTAGAAAAACTAGCAAGGCTTAAATTTATAAATCTTAGTAAAGTTCGAGAATCATACCGTGAAGATGATGTTTATACAGAAGTCTTAGAAACGATTATGACTGCTTGTGAAATTGTGATTTCACGCGGAGGGAATAAAGATGTAGTAATTCCTATTCTTGAAAAATTATCTGCCTCAGAATTTCGTCTAGCTAACAGATTACACAAAAGCAAAACAGCCTTAATTGATTTAACCTTAAGAGCCTTTACTTTGCTTGAGAATTTAATGGGAAGAGAATGCGTTCTCAAAACTTATTTAATTGATAAAGATTCAAGTCCGGCAGATGAGGCAAAGGAAAATAAGCCTCGAAATCCTGACAGAGAAAAATTGGAAACATTTATAGGCAGGTTTATAGGACTTTACAATACACGAGCTAAAATAATTTCAGGACAAATTTCTCCGCAATCTTGTCAAGAAGCAATATCTAAAATTGCTACCCCTCACGGACAGGAAGACTATCGTTTATACAACGATTTCGATATTCCAAAAATGAGAAGGCTTGCAGCCTTATCTCTCACTAGACTAATGTTTATACCCGACTTGAATCGTGAGAGTTTATTAAAATCTGCTTGTAGCTTAATAAACACTAACCCGTTTAATTCAGCCGAAACTGAGATTTTTCAAAGATTTATAATTGATAAATCATTACAGCAACAAATTCTCAATGAAGTTGGCATTCGTGTTAAAAAGATTAAAGAAACGCGGACATCAGCCGACGAAAAAATAGAAGCCTTAGTTCGATTTGCTAGACTCATTCTGCCAATTAGTTACTATGATGCAGAAAGTATTTTTAATGAAGCAATATCAGTAGCCGGAGAGGTTAATTCTGACTCTATTCACGAAATCGCCTTGTTTGCGCCGTTATCAAAATCTGCAATCAGAACAATGCAAATTGAGAAAAGCCGCGAAGTTGCTGAGAAGTTTGCAATAGTTTCTAGTGATTTAGGTATTCGCCTTGACGGTTATGACAATTTTCCGTGGGGTAAAATTGCTCAAACCTTAACAAACTTGGATATTTCTGTTGCTTTAGCAGCCTTAGGACGTTGGGAAGATGATAACCTAGTAGACCGATCATATCTTTTACCCAAACTATTAGAAACATCGTTGTCAAACAAAACTCTCTCTCCAATCCAAATTATAAGTCTATTTCCTTTACTGGATTATGTTGATGAGGAACTAATTAATAAAATCGTAAATGAAATTAGCAAAGATAAAAACAACTTAGAATTAAATTGTTTAGTCGAAGAAATTGCCAGAGAAGAATTATTGAGATTAGGAAATGGAAAACGAGAAAAAGTTTATGAAGAATTAAACTCACTAAATCAAGATAATAAAAAAGGATTTTGGTTTGACCATCTGTTTCAGGCAACAGCATTTCATAAAGCACAAAGTAAAGAAAATCCAGAAAATAACAATTCTTCAAATAGCGTAAGTAACTACGAGGCTGTTAGAGAGAATTTATTAAATAGTTTTGATTGGGGCAAATATAAATTTGTATCTCCAGAAGAAATAAATGCTGTAGTCAAAGAAATTTTTGACTCTGCAAAATCTTCAGATACTTATATTGGAACTTATCAGATTTTAGAAAAAATACGAGATTTTATTTCAATTGGAAGTCGAGTTTTATATTTAAAAGCATTAAGTTTGAGTGAGTCAAAGCATATCAGTGATTACGAAATTGCACGAGAAATCACAATACTTACTAAATTATGGGAAGAATCACCTTCGGTGCAGAACTGGAACCGTCAATATGTTCTCCAACTAATCATTGATAAATTGCCTTCATTTACAATGTATCTATCTTATGGGGACTATCCTCCTCCAGAACTCCCAACTTTACTTACAAGGTCTAAAGCCTCAGACAAAGAAATTTGTGAAGCATTACTGGAAGCTACTCAGCGGCACGTTGATTCTTTAAATGCCCCAACTGTTTATGCACTTGTTGGGCTAATTACACAATACTGTCAACCTGATGAAGCAGTTGGGGTTATTGAGTTTTATTCAAATCAACTTCTTCAACAAATTTCGATTGAGGATAGAGAAGAATGGGATTTATCAGATATTCCAAAGAAACCGTCAGAAGGATTTGCCAGGTATCTTTACTCTTTGATGGGCGATATAGATGTGCGTAATCGTTGGCGAGCGGCACACTCCTTGCGAATTTTAGCGCGTTTGAACGATACATCTATTATTGATGAAATTGTTCAGCTTTATGATAGAAAAATTGAGAAGAATTATCGTAAGACTGATGCTCCTTTTTATTGGATTGCCTCGCGTCTTTGGTTTGTAATTGCGTTAACTCGAATAGCTGATGAATCTCCAGCATCTGTTAAACATTTGACTCAATGGCTTTTGGAAATTGCAAGTGATGAAGATTTTCCGCACGTTATTTTGCGGGCATTTGCTAAATCTGCTATTTCAACTTTGCTAAAAAACAAAGAGATTTCTCTCAGTTCTGAGCAAATAAAAACTCTCGAACAAATTAATGTAAGTCCGTTCCCTAAGAAGAAACCTAAAAAAATTGGTGATACTCATTTTGATAAATACAACTATAAAGAAAATGAAAAACGACGATTTCATTTTGACAGTATGGATACGCTTCCATATTGGTATAAAGGAAAAGCAAGAATGTTTGAAAGGGTGGATTTTGAAGAGTTTATTAATATTGCTGAACAATGGATTGTAGATAAATGGGGAGTTAAAGATAATCCGTGGGAATGGAATCGAGAACCTCGAAAAAATAGGCTTTCAGGTGGTTATTTAGAAAGAACCAGCGGACACGGACACGGTTCATTACCGATTGCTGATAGATTTCATACCTATCTTGAATGGCACGCAATGTGGTGTTCAGTCGGAAGTCTTTTGCAAATTGCGCCTTTAATTAAACCTGAATATGATGACGATGGTTTTGAGGAACGTCTGAAAAGTAATGGTCTAAGTCTCCCGCCATATTGGTTAGTTGATTTTCGTAATCCAAAGCCATTGGCTAAAAGATTTTGGTTTGCCCCGCAAAAGGATATTGATGCTTGGTTAGAAGATGTTAAGGACAATGATTTTCTCATAGAATTGCAGATTTCTGATAAAAGTGAACATATCATTGTTGGAAGCGATTATGATACTCGCTCAAGCGAATTTACCTTGTCCGTTAATATTGACACCGCATTAGTTTCTCCCGAAACAGCCAGTTCATTATTGAAGGCACTTCAAACAGTTAACAACCCTTGGGATTATCGAATTCCGCCATTTGGTGATGAATTGAAAATTGATTCTTCGCCATATAAATTGATTGGATGGCTTTCAAGCGATTACTCTGAATCTGGGCTTGATGAACGAGACCCTTTTAAAAATGAAATCAGTTCAATTTGGTGTGTTCCTTCAGATGATGTTCTATCATCTCTAAATATTGAATTCAGTTTTGAAAATGAGTCAAAATGGATAGAAGTAGTAAGTAAAAAAGAAATTTTCAATTACAAATCTTGGAGCGATATGCGTTGGGATGACTACGAAGAAAGAAGATATTCTAGTAGTTCAGTTCGCTCAAACGGTTGGCAATTATCCATTGATAAAAATGCACTTAAAAGTTATCTTAACCAAAAAAGTCTTGACTTGATTGTTGAGGTTAGAATTGTTCGGAAAAATAGAGATTATGGCTACTCAGAATATAACACGAAAGAAACCAAGGAAGCGGAATTCGAGAGACTCTTCATCCTCCGCAGAGACGGAATCATTGAAGCCGCCGAAAGATGTTTTGGAACTTGGTAAATATCTCGTCCGAGAACTTGATTTTGAAGATGGAGTTGACACTTTGGGACGTTGGATGGCACATCATCTAGCGGAACTTATTCAAGAAGCAGAGAACCGTAAAACTCAAGAAGCAAAGCTAAAAGCCAGTCAACAAGCAACAGAAACTATTCTCAAAATTTGGGAATATCGAAAAAATCTCCCCAATGAAGCATATCCTCTTGCTAAATATAAAGATTTGTTAAGGGTAATAGGCTTTTTACGGATTGATAATAATCCATACCGATTCTTTAGGAATAATTTCGACAAAACACACGAACTTGCATCAGTATTATTTGATAATTTTGCTAGATTAATTCTTTCCTTGCTTTTTATTAAAATGGAGTCCTTAAAATCAAAAAAATTAGCCGAGAATGTTATTGAAGCGTTAGATGAGGAAGAAAAACAAATATGGCTAGCCATTCAAGATTGGTTTACTGTTTTTCCAAATGAATCAGATGAAGAGGGGACAGCCAAAAAGGAGAAACGACAAAAAACTAAGGATATTAATCTAAAAGAGAACTCCGTTAATTTGATTAATAATATTAACAAAACTCTTATTGACCTAAAGCAGGAACTGGATAGGTGATTTAGTTTTTACCTTCTAAATCGCTTGAATAAAGTGGATCCATCCTTAAGATTCAATCCGAAACCTTCTTTATGCATAAAATACATTTATTTTATAAATTTGTGCAAATTTATTGCAACGAACGACTCGGCATCGGCGAAATAACAAACAATCGCTAATAACACATGCCGCGCCGCCAAGAAACAGATTAGCGGCAACGAATAGTCGTTTATATAAGCCATAACTTCCTTTCAGATGGTAGCGGAGGGTGGGATTGGGCAGGGCATCTATTGTAGTCGGATTACAATTGGCTTGGTTCTACTTCCATATTTTTTATTGAAACTTCTTTTTCATATAATAATTAAGACATTGAATGACCTAAACTAATATTATTTTGAGTCGTAGGTGTTCAAGCTATAATGACATCTTATCAACGCGGGGATGTCCGTGCGGATATTTCGGTTCGACGCGCGAATGTTCATGTTCGCCGATGCAGATCCAGCGTTATGTCAGCAAGATCTCCGGCCCGCTGATGGACAGAATAGATATTCATATAGATGTTCCGGCGGTGAAATTCAACGAGCTTCGCGGCAAAGGCGTAGAGCCGGGCGAACCTTCGGCTGTGATCCGCGACCGCGTGATAAATGCACGTGAGATCCAGATCGGGCGGCTGAACGGCGATGGCGTTTTTTCTAATTCGGCAATGTCGCCGGCTCAGATACGCAAACATTGCGCATTGGATGCCGATTCCGAAGCACTGCTTGAAAAAGCTATGGTAAGGCAAGGACTTTCGGCTCGTGCTCACGACCGTATTCTGAAAGTTTCGCGGACGATCGCCGACCTCGCCGGAGCCGAAAACATCGCCTCGGAGCATATCAGCGAAGCGATAAACTATCGTTCGCTGGATCGAAATTACTGGTCGTAATGATATATTTACAGTCTGGAGTAAGATCATGTCAGAACCGGTGCGATAGCGACTGGGTTCTTTCAAATTTTACATGACGATCTATGAACAATAACTTAGCGGGTTTCGATACTATTCCGCAGACAATTCCACATTTTTGCATCGAATCGTTCATTAAAAGCGGCCGCGAAAATGCTCTTGGATTCAAAGCCGGTGATGCATGGAAATATCTTTCTGGAACAGAAGCCATCGACCGCATAAAGAAGATCGCTCTCGGACTTTCTTCGCTCGGAGTAAAAGCCGGCGACCGCATTGCGATCATTTCCGAAAACAGGCCGGAATGGTCGCTGACCGATCTTGCGATACTTTCATTGCGAGCGGTAAATGTGCCGATCTACACAACACAGGCTGTTGATCAAATTCGGTATATTCTCGAAAATTCCGGTGCGAAGATGCTTTTTCTTTCGGGAAAAAAGCTTCTGAAGCATGCCGAAGAAGCTTTCCAAGGTGCGGAACAGATCGAAAAATTGGTCTTTTTTGATGCCGATGCCGCGCCTAAAGACGACGGCAAAGCCATTTCGCTGGAATACTTGGAAAAACTCGGAAGCGAAGCCGACGCGATCGACCGCGAACAGTTCGACCGCGGACTTGGCGAAATAGATCCGAACGATCTGGCGACCATAATTTACACATCCGGCACGACCGGCGATCCGAAAGGCGTTATGCTGACGCACGAGAATTTCGTTTCAAATATCAAAGCCATTTCCAAAGGATTGCCGATAGAAAAGGTTGACCGTTCGCTGGCCGTTCTGCCGCTTTCACACATTTTCGAACGAGCTGTTTTTTATGTGCTTTGTTCGAATGGCGTTCTGGTACATTTTTGCTCGTCGTTCGATCAGCTTGCCGGATATCTGCAGGAAGTTAAACCGACGATCATGACCGCCGTTCCGCGGCTTTTCGAACAGGTCTATCACAAGATCGTCAAAAAAGGTAAAAGCGCCGGCGGCTGGCGGACAAAGCTTTTTAATTGGTCGCTTGAGGTCGGTCAGGAATATTCGTCGGCGATAGACGAACGGCGTTCGATCTCGCCGGCTTTGGCGGCAAAGCATAAACTTGCAAGCCGTCTTGTCTTTTCAAAATGGCGTGCCGGCGTCGGCGGCGAGATACGTTTTTTTGTTTCCGGCGGTGCTCCGCTTTCCAAAAAATTGTCGTTCGCATATCGAGCCGCGGGCATTCCGATACTGCAGGGTTACGGCATGACCGAAGCCTGCATCACTTCGGCAAATCGGCCGGGCGACAACAAGCTCGGCTCTATCGGCGTTCCGTTCGAAGGGATCGAAATGAAGGTTGCCGAATCGAACGGCGAGATATTGATACGCGGAAAAAATGTGATGAAAGGTTATTTTGATAACCCGGAAGAAACCGCAAAAGTTCTGGATGCCGAAGGCTATTATCATACAGGCGATGTTGGTTATATGGATTCGCACGGCCATTTTTACATAACCGACCGCATAAAAGATCTGTTCAAACTTTCGAACGGAAAATATGTCGCACCGCTTCAGGTGGAAAGTTTGTTAAAGCAAAGTCCGCTTATTTCGCAGCCGGTCGTTGTCGGTTCTGGCCGCAAACAAACCGGAGCGCTTATCGTGCCGGATTGGGACGCGCTGAAAGAAGCATTAAAAGAGGATGGAATTGCCGCCGAAGGTTCGCGCGAAGAAATGTGCGCCGATCCGCATATAATCAAACGCGTTCAACGCGAAGCCATCGAACTTACACGCGAAATGAACGATTACGAACGCGTAAAGCGTATCTTTCTTTTGCCCCGCGAATTTTCCATCGACAAAGGTGAAATGACGCCTACACTAAAAATAAAACGCAGCGTTATAGACGAAAAATACACCGAAGCAATAGACGAGATCTGCGGATCTTAATTAGTCTAGAGCAGATCTTGCCAGAATCGGAAGCGATAGCGACCTGGTTCCGCTTCTCGGCAGAAACGCGACCGGTAGGAAGCGTGCTTCTCAATCTTGAGTCCGGAGCAGATCTTGTCAGAACCGCAAGCGATAGCGACCTGGTTCCACTTCCTTGACAGGTGAAATACAATAATTACGATAACAAAGCTTTCTACACCTATGGTCAAGCTCATCACACTTTCTTTATTGCTCTTCATACCGGTATTTATTGTCGGTTCGACAGGTCATCCGCTCGCATCCGCCGAGGCTCTCGTGACGACCACGCCAACACCGATTCCTGAGGCGGTCGGAAATGCGTCTTGTAGTTCGTCAGACTTCCTAGTCGTTACGACATCTTCTCGCGTAAAACCCGGAAGTATAATTACGTTCGAGATCAAAAGCGATAAACCACTTCAGGGACAGCCGATCTGGAGCGTTTCGTCCGGACAAATAGTTTCCGGACAAGGTACAACAAAGATCCAAGTGCTTGCTCCAACTGATCCCGAATCGATTCCAATAGCGCCAATGACATTTCCAGATATCGGAGAGCACGGATATATTTTTATGGGCGGAATCGGTCCTAGGAAGCCGCACTTTGAGGCATCATTTATGAGTGCCGATACCTGTTTTAGGCCTGTTCGATCGCGGAATATTTTTTTGGGAGATCCGCAGGAAAATCAGTTCGCTAACATGCTGGACCTAAAATTAAGTGTGTCTGAACTCGGTCTCAGTTGCGGAAACACGGGCGATGAATTAGGACCGATGGCAGTGTCTGTTAAAAGCCTTGCCTTTGACGAGGAGAACGACGTGCTTGTTTACAATTACACCGTTACCGGCGGTCAAATAAAAGATAAGGGCGCAAACGTTATCTGGGATCTGAGCGACGTGCAGCCCGGCATCTACGAAATAACAGCGGCTGTGGATGACGGCTGCGGTCTCTGCGGGCGAACTATCACCAAACAAGTCACTATTTACGGAACATGCGACGGTAAAACGGAACCCGCTTTTTCGTGCGCTTGTCCGGAGCTAACTGTTGAAGGCGGATATGATGGAGTCCAACCCGGCGACGAACTGGGATTTTATGCAGACCTTTCGGACGAACGAATCGCAGTTCCGGTTTACAACTGGACAGTCGAGAACGGCAAAATAATATCGGGGCAAGGTACGGATGAGATCAAGGTTCTGACAGACGAGAAAACTAAAATCGGATCTGTAAAAGCAACGGTTAAGATACCGGCGTACGACACATACTGTAACTGTCCGACATCCGCTTCGGCCTCAGTCCCCTTTTCAGAAAGTTCATATATTGTTGATATTAACAATTTCGCGAATGTCCATGACCTTATTCTCAATGAAACCGAATTGACACTACCACCGGAGCCCGGTAAAAGGCCGTTTAAGGGAACAAAGGTCTCGCCCGATATGCTCATAGATGTGACGACAGAGGCGATTGACCCTGAAAACGATCCGATCAAATACGTGTATGCAGTCAGCGGCGGCAGAATAATAGGAAATGGCCCGAATGTTCAATGGGATCTGAGCGGAGTTCAGCCCGGCATTTATAAAATAACCGCGGGCGTCGACGACGGCTGCGGCATCTGCGGAAAAACTATTACAAAACTTGTAAAGGTCATCGAATGCCGCGTGAACCCTTACTGACGTGCGGGCTACTGACATCGGAAGAACCGGCCTTGCAGGCCGCCTGCTTCCAGTTTTCTGTTAGTATTTTTCGATGTATTTTCGTTCGACAAAATTAACGACATTTATAATTGCAGCGGTTTGGCTGATAAATGGGTTGTTTGCAAAGGTTTTGGGCTTTGTGCCGCGGCACGAAGAAATTGTTGCTCGTATTCTCGGCGCCGAACACGCTCATTTATTTACAGCCACGATCGGCATCGGCGAAATAGCTATTGCTTTCGCAGTCGTTATAGGAATTTGGCAGCGGCAGTTCGCCGTATTTCAGATCATATTGGTTGCGGCAATGAACGTCATCGAATTTTTTCTTGTTCCCGACCTGCTTCTATTCGGCAGATATAATGCCATAGTCGCCGCCGCATTTATTTTGCTGGTCTATTTTCACGGATTTGTATTGAAAAAGAAAAACGCGTAACTTTCCGGTAATGTTCTCGTTCTTAAAATCGCATCCTTTCGCTGTTGAGGCTTTTTTCGAATATTCGATAGTTCTTGCATTTGCTGTTCCGAAAAAGGAACTTGCAAAGCTGATACCGCCGTGTTTGGAACTTGATATTTTTGATGACAAATGGGCATTCATTGCCGCCGCGACGGTCAAAACACGCGGGCTTCGGCCAAAAGGTTTTCCGTCTTTTTTCGGCAGAGATTTCTTTCTCGTCGGCTATCGAATATTTGTTCGCTACACCAATACCGAAGGAAAACGGATGCGTGGACTTTATATAATCAGATCGGAAACGGACAGCAAAATGCTCGAACTTTCAGGAAATATATTCACGCATTATAGCTATACGACGACCGATATAATGGAATCGGCGACAGAAAACAGCATCGAACTTTCTTCCGACCGATCGAATTTTAAGGTCATCGTCGAAGAATCGGAAAATGAAGTGAATCTGCCGGAACATTCGCCGTTCGCGACCTGGAAAGAAGCCAGAAGATTTGCCGGGCCGCTGCCTTTTACTTTTACTTTTGATAAAGACACGAACAAGGTTTTGATCGTCGAAGGCGTACGAGCGAACTGGACGCCGAAGCCGATCAAAGTCGTTGATCAGAACTTCGGGTTTTTGAATGGCCTCGGTTTGAAAGAGGCGGTTCTGGCGAATGCCTTCATCATAAGGAACGTTCCTTATTGGTGGAAAAAGGGAAAGGTCGAACAATGGAAACCGTAAGAAGTCAGTTGCAGGGAACGCTGAACATTGTTCGCTTTAATTGGCATTTGTATCTGCTTGCGTTCATTGGTTTGATCATCTTGAGCTTCGCCGCTTATTTTTCCGAAGGATTGCTTAGGCCGATATTTCTTGCCGCCGCGACTGTGTCTTTTTTGACGCTTTTCGTTTCGCTTGCCGTTTCTTTCTATGTATATGATCTTTCAGGGTTTTACGATCTGAAATGGATCGACGGTATCTCGATCCCGGAAAGCGGCAAAACCGCAAATATCAGCGCCGGGTTTGATGAAACGACAGAGTTGCTGAAAAAGAAATTCCCAATGTCGGAAATATCCGCTATGGATTTTTACGATCCGGAAAAGCATACGGAAATTTCAATCGAGAGGGCGCGCAAGGCTTATCCGGCACAGTCGGAAATTCGACGAATAACAACGGCGAATCTGCCGTTCGAAAATAATAGTTTCGACACGATCTTTCTTATTTTTGCCGCGCATGAGATCAGAAGTTTCGAAGAGAGACGGATATTTTTTGCTGAACTTTCGCGTATAGTGAAAACCGACGGGAAGATCATTGTTACGGAGCATCTCCGTGATGCGGCCAATGTTTTAGCGTACAACATCGGAAGTTTTCATTTTTATCCGCATGCCGCGTGGTGCAAAATATTCGTATCCGCCAATTTGCTGATCAAGCAGGAATTAAAAATAACGCCCTTTGTCACGACGTACGTTCTGGAAAAAAATGGAATTTCATATTAAAACGGCAGGCTTGATAATGATCGTTCTTGCGGCTGTTCACATCGTATTTCCGCGATATTTTGACTGGAAGGTCGAACTCGGGCGGCTCAGCGTTATTAACCGGCAGATGATGTATGTGCACACATTGTTCATTGCGCTGACCGTTTTTCTGATGGGCATTTTATGCCTGTTCTATTCGTCAGAGATCACGATGACGCTTTTGGGTAAACGCATTGCCATCGGTTTTGGGATATTTTGGCTGGTGCGCCTGCTGGTACAATTTTTCGGCTATTCGTCCGAGCTTTGGAAAGGCAAAAAATTCGAAACATTCGTTCACATTCTTTTCATACTGCTTTGGACATATCTTACGACCATATTTTTTATTGTCGGCGTGAGTCAGTAGCCCATTTTCCCACATCTCGCGATGTGGGCTACAAATATCCCGCAGGCTCCGCCGCTTGATCTGAATCCGCAGCCCACACGTGAGTAATAGCTCAAACGTTGAGCATACGTCGCGTTGAGCCCTTACTTATATGCGGCTACCGACACGCATGACTGGAACGCAGGCGTCCCGCCTGCAAGGCCGGTTCCTCCGGCCTAAAAAGTCTGATCACCGCAGACTTGAGATGATACCAAAGTTGGTTAGCGTCCGATGGACGCTTGCAGGCGGGTCGCCTGCGTTCCAGTCGTAAGGTGAGAGCCGGTCGAAATCTCCAATATCATAAGAATCGTCATAGATCATAAAAATCACTACATATCGACAAGATCGTCGTTCGCTTATCCAGCACAAAATGCGATGATACGCGCGGCGGACTTAGAGGCTAATTCATGCCTTTTGGGATCTTTCAGCTTCGTCGCCCACAAGTGAGTAATAGCTCAAATGTTGAGCATACGTCGCGTTGAGCCATTACTAACGTGCGGGCTACTGACATACATCTGCGATGTTAAGCGCGGCGAACAGTCCGTCCGGTCGAACTAGATATTTGAAAACAATAATTAGCAGGCTAATTTATATCTTTTTGGGATTTTCGCAAATGAACGAACAATAGATCAGATAAATCTACTATATGCAGATAGTTAGGTGTTCAGTAGAACGTTTGAACAGGCCTTGAACACCCATTGGACAAGCACTGGACAGACGTTGGACAAGAACAGTAACTACAGTTCATATGCTTCGGTGGTTTTAATAACTATGGAAAAATCATATAATCTAAAGTTTAGTTCTAATTCAGCATAATTTTAGGAGTGATCGCATGAAGATCGGATTACCGAAAGAAATTAAAGACAATGAATACCGTGTCGGATTAACACCGGCCGGAGTCCACGCTTTGGCCGATGCGGGCCATGAGGTTTTTGTTCAAAAGACGGCCGGCGAAGGTTCTGGTTTCGCTGACGAACAATATGTACAGGCTGGCGGCAAGATGCTTGGTACGGCCGACGAGATTTGGGAAGCGGGCGATATGATCGTCAAGGTCAAAGAGCCGATCGCACCGGAATATCCGCGAATGCGCGAAAATCATCTGCTGTTCACGTATCTGCATTTGGCTCCGGAACTTGAGCTGACAAAACAGATGCTCGAACGCAACGTGACCGGTATCGCTTATGAAACGATCACGGATAGGAACGGCCGTCTGCCGCTGCTTACACCGATGTCCGAAGTTGCGGGACGTATGTCGGTGCAGGTCGGTGCGACGTGTCTGGAAAAAATGAACGGCGGCCGCGGCATTCTGCTTGGCGGCGTTCCCGGAGTTCCGGCGGCGAATGTTGTTATTCTCGGCGGCGGTATTGTCGGAACCGAAGCGGCGAAAATGGCTGTCGGTTTGGGAGCCAAGGTCACGATCATCGACCGCAGCCTGGAACGGCTTCGCCAGCTTGACGATATTTTCCTTTCGAAAGTTCAAACGCTGGCTTCGAGCCATTTTGCCATCGCCGAAGCTATCTCGCATGCTGATCTTGTGATCGGTGCGGTTCTGGTAGTTGGTGCGGCGGCACCGAAATTGATCACGCGCGATATGCTGAAACTCATTCCTGATGGAGCGGTTTTGGTCGATGTTGCCGTCGATCAAGGCGGATGTTTTGAAACGACACACGCCACGACGCACTCGAATCCGACCTTTTATGAAGAAGGCGTGCTTCATTATTGCGTGGCGAATATGCCCGGAGCAGTTCCGCGCACATCTACATTTGCCTTGACGAACGCGACGCTTCCGTATGCGCTCGACCTCGCGAATAAAGGTTTTGAACAGGCGATCAAGGACGATAAAGGATTGCAGGAAGGCGTAAATACATACGCCGGAAAGCTCACCTATAAAGCCGTCGCCGATTCGCAGGGTCTTGAATTCACGCCGCTCAGCAGCCTTGTCGATCTCAAGGCCGCGGCTGCTTAGATAGCACAGTTCCCGCGGATCATATCAATGTATGATTCGCGGGAGCTATTTGAACCGGATTGTTTCGATATCGTTCAGACAGCCGGAATCCGGTTTAGTGTCAGGGTCATTTAGAAAGGCTATCGGCATTTCGGCAAATGTACATCGCCGTCCCATAGCCTGATGACTTGTGCTTTTGACCTTAAAGAAATAGCCTTTTTCAGACCAGGATGCGACCTTTTGTCCCCAATCCGGCGGCGTATCTGGATCGAACTCGCCGCCGAAAACCAGCACCGGGACAGGGATCCTTACCATATCATTTTCGACCGGTTCTGCGGCAGGGACATTCCAGACCTTACAGATCTGCGGAAAAGTGCCTTGTATCGAAAAGCCTCTGAGGTTTGGATATCTCTTTACCATTTCGGATATCTTACGCTGACTTTGAAAAGGCATCTCTTCGGTACACCAGACCGAATATCGCATTCCCCAGATAAAGCCGCTGCTTGTTAATGCATTTTCAGCATAAGCTTTTAGTGGTTCATAGTTATGCTTGCTAATGGCGTCTATTGTCCAAGGAATGGCTTGGAGCGAACCCGTGCTTTCCAGAAGGTTGTATATCAGATCGACAAAGTCGCGACCGATCAATTTTACCGGGACCTTTTTACCGTCAATGACCGCATCGACCTTCGCAGGAGAGCGGTCGAGATCTTTTATTGTACGGTTGAATGTGTTCTTAAGATCGGCGTATTTCACCGAACAAGACTTGTCTTCAGAGCAGGCATTGAAGATCAGATCGAGCGATCCGACGACATTTTCAATGCCGGTCTCATCCCAATTGGCCGTTGGCGGCAGAACGGAATCCAAAATTATGCTTCGCACTTTGTTCGGATATTCGCGAACATAATTGATCATTAGCCGTGTGCTGTAGGAAATTCCGTAAAGGTTCCATTTCTTGATCCCGAGCAGGTTCCGGAGGTCGTCCATATCAGCCGCACTTTCGCTGCTGTTATAGACACCAAGGTCAACGCCCATTTTCGAGAGCCGGTCTCTGCAGGTTTTCGCGGCGCCGATCTCGGCCTTTGCGGAATTTTTCGGAGAACGGTTGAGTTCGCGGTTCTTGTGAAGAGCTTCGTTAACTTCCGGGCATTGTAAATTTGGCTCGGCGTATTGCGTGCCACGCTGTTCAAATATAATAAAGTCACGATCTTTGGTGTATGGGACAAGGTTAGCGGCCCCGCGAACCATGCCAAGCGAGCCGACGCCGGGACCGCCGGCTGTATATATGACCGGATCAGGGCTCGGTTTTGACGAAGTGCTCTTTATTATCACGACCGGAAGAACGATCGTGCGGCTGTTCTGGCGCCGGCGCGATTCCGGAACTGTCAGGTTATAGCATTCGCCGCTGACACCTTTAGGTATCGGTACGCGGCAAGCGGCCTGCTCAAGCTGCGGGGCTTTGGGCAGATCGTTCTTTTGAGCGGTCACTAACGACGAACTGCATAGAAGAAGGATAAGTAAATGGATCAATTTGAGTTTCGTGATGTTTTGTTTAGTTGGCATATCTTTAAAATAACACCGTGAAAAGCATTTTTGTGACAGTCTTTTTGAAAAACTTTGAACTTCAGTTGTGATCTTATCTATATTTGAATGGATTGCGCCTTTCACAAAGACTATAATATAAGGTTGGGTCGATGACAGTTTGGAATTATGTACGAGTTTGCCGTCACACCGGCCGTAACGCAGCTTCGGCGTGCGGGCGTGATAATCACAGAAGTAACACCGGAAAGCTTGGCCGAAGAATTGGAGCTTGAGCCGAACGACCGTATTGTGCGCGTCAATGGCAGGGTCGTGCGAGATTATCTCGATTTTCGCTTTCAGACGGCAGGCGAAACCGAGCTCACGATCCGCGTTAAAAAGCAGAACGGCGAAACGCTCGATATAGAATTCGACCGCGACGAAGGCGAGGATTTTGGGCTCGGCTTTGAGCAGATAGTCCCGCGGCAATGCGCAAATGAATGCCTATTTTGTTTTTGCAAAGGCAATCCGGACGACGCCCGGCCGTCGCTTTTTGTGCGCGACGAAGATATACGGCTTTCGTTCCTTTACGGCAATTACACGACGCTTTCATCGATCACGCCGGATGAAATGAAGCGCATCATTGAGCAGCGTCTGTCGCCGCAATATGTTTCGGTTCATGCGACCGATCTGGCAACGCGGGCGTATCTTTTGGGAGTTCCGCCGGAGCGTGCGGATATTGACGATAAGCTGCGGACACTTTTGGATAACGACATCGAACTTCACGCGCAGATCGTGCTTTGTCCCGAGATAAATGACGGCAAGATACTTGAAAAAACTCTTCGCGACCTTGCGGCCGAATATCCAAAGGTTGTCAGCGCGGCGATCGTTCCGGTCGCACTGACGCGGTATAACAAAGACGAACGATTAACACGTGTCACGCCCGAATTTTGCCGGCGGACAATAGCCGAGGTCGAAAAACTTCAAAAGGAATTCAGAAAGGAACTCGGCGTGACGTTCGCGCATTTGGGTGATGAGATATATGTCAAAGCCGGTGCGGACATACCAAGCCGCAGGGCGTATGGAAATTATCCGCAGATCGAAGACGGCGTAGGTATGATCAGGTCGTTTTTGAACACCTTCGAATCGCTGATGAACCGGCGGTCAAAACGCATAACGCCGGCAAAAAATGTGCGAACGCATTCGGCCGCCGTCAAACCGCGTTTTGCCGATCTGATCGACGCTGCCGACCAATTCGAATTCCCGAAAAACTTGAATGGGACAATTCTTACCGGCGAAATGTTCGCTCCGTTCCTGACCGAACAGATCGAAAGATATAATGCCGCAGCCGGCACAAAGCTTGGCGTAATGGCGGTTCCGAATACATATTTCGGCGGCGATGTTTCTGTCGCGGGTCTTTTAAGCGGCAGAGATTTTTTGGCTGTTGCCGACCAGGTCAAAGGCGAATTTGCGATCATTCCAAAACACACGATAAAATCCGACGAACCGATAATGATCGACGGAATGTCGCACGAAGAACTAAAACAAAGATTTCCACTGCCGCTTATCGATCTGGATATGGATGGCTTGATCGAACTTCTTTCCTAAATTCGCAGGTTCCTCTTGCCCATCTTTTCTGTCGTAAAAATTAACCACAGAGCGGGATGAACAAGAGGAAAGAAACGGATCAGCGGGTGAAATTGTAGCGGATAACACCGGTGACCTTTACCGGTACGTTCGATAGCAGCGTCGGGGAAAACTTAGCATTCATTGCCGCTCTTTCCGCTGCGTCTTTCAATAAAGGATGGCCGCTACTGGCTTTTGCCGAAACAACATTTCCTTTTTCATCGATCAAGACTTGGACAGTTACAATTCCTTGGATGTTCATTTTCAAAGCGGCCTGCGGATACGGCGGCTTTGGCAGAGAACTTGCCTTGCCATTCAGCGGGCCAAGGCTGATCGGAGCTTTTGGACGTTCCGGGCGTTTGATCGGCGGAACCGGTTTGATCGGTATTTCGTTGGTATCGGAACTGCTTTTATCGTTAAAACTTGAGGTTCCGATCTTCGATCCATTCGGCGTTCCGTTCTGTTGATATTTTCCGATTCCGTCAGTTTCCGGGCCGGATTTAATATCATATCTACCCAAAGGTCGAGCCTTATTGGTATTCTGCGTTACCGATACAGAGGTTGGAACAGACTGAACTTCGTCGACTCTCGCCATATTCGAATTGCGGGTCGGGAGTGCGGCTTGTTTATTCGGAGCGGTTGATGGAGCTTGCTCTTCGACCGGTTCGGGCTTGTCCACAGTTACCGGTGCAAGAAATCTGGCGCTGTCGAATTCGCTCATTCCTATACCGTATTCGGCGGCAAATATACTGATAAGCACCGCTGACAGGAACAGTATTCCGACGGCAACCGTTGACACCAAAAAATAACGCGTACGGCTTTTGAATTCGTTTCCGGCTGTTTCCGTTTCAATTAAATTATCAAACATTTGGTCCTCCTTCGCGTAAACGGTGCCAACCGTTATTAATATAGACACAAAGGCAAACAAAAAGTTCCCGAAGATCTCGGGAACATTTAGAGGATAATTTTAAGACCTAATATCGGCGGATAACGATAGCTCCGACCGTGATCAAGATGATACCGCCGATCCGAGCCAAACTTACCGGACGAACCGGTGAATCGAGCAGTCCAAAATGATCGATCACTACCGAAAATATCATCTGTCCGGCGACGATTATGCCAAATGTTACCGCGACGCCAAGTCGAGGAATGAGCATTATAGTTGATGCGACGAAAAACGCTCCGAAAATGCCGCCTGTCCAAGCCGATGGCGGTGCGTTTTTTATATTGGAAAGATTCCCGAGCGGCGTTCCCGATAGAATGACATACACAAAAAGAGCAGCGGTTCCGACAGCGAAAGAAAGAAAAGCCGACAGGATCGGACTATCCAAAGCTCCGGCAAGCCTCGTGTTCAAAGCTCCTTGCACCGGAATGACGATACCGGCAATTACTGCGAGCAAGATCAAAATATATACATTTTGCATTTTAATATTCGATCTTATCTGGATCGGTTTCCCAAGCTTTGAAACATTCGACCGCTTCGTCATTCAGCATTCGGATCGCGGGAATGGTTCGCTTTGCAGGATCGAGGCCGATCTCGTCATAAATAAATGCATCGTCGAAGCCGAACGCGGCGGCGTCTTCGCGTGAACAGCCAATATAGATCTTCTTCGCGCGAGCCCAATAGATCGCGCCCAAGCACATCGGACACGGTTCGCAGGAAGTGTAGATCGTGCAATCGTCTAGCTGAAATGTTCCGAGTTTTGAGCAGGCATCGCGGATGGCGACGACCTCGGCATGCGCGGTCGGATCGTTGGCCGAAGTTACCAGATTACGTCCTTCGCCGACAACTTCTCCGTTTCGGACAATAACGCAGCCGAACGGTCCTCCGTCTTTCTCGTTCACACTGTACATAGCCAATTCGATGGCGCGGCGCATAAAGCGCTTATCATTTTCAGTGATCTCCATTATTTTTCTTTTGGGATGATCTTTATCTCGTAAAGATTTTTCCAATTTTTTCCGGTAACAAAGATCCTGTCGCCCGCTTCGTCATAGGCAATGCCGTTCAATGTGTTTTCCGATTTTGTATTGACCGCCAGATCTGATCCGGGCCGGGCCGACATGGGTGTGTTGTCCATTTGATCTGAAGGCGAAATGCCGCCTAAGTCGATCCAGCCGACAACATGCCCGGTCGACGGATCTATGCGGGCGATGATATTCGGCTTACCTATATTTGGAAAAGTTCCTTGTGAAGTTTGGGTTTGCGTATCTTCGGAGTGCCAAATATTAGCCCAGATCTCGCCTTTCACCCATTCAAGTTCGTTGATCAAAAACAAAGGCTTGCCGGTTTCCTGAAGTATAGGCTGATTTTTTATGACCTTAAAATCTGTTGGATCGATGTATTTCAAAATGTGCGTGCCGTCACTCATTATCAGATAAGTTCCGTCGGTCGTTAATCCCCAACCTTCGCCATTGTAGCGAAACTCCGGTCCGGGAGACATATCGGCGGCGTTGTATGTAAATCCAATATGATCCTGCCAGGTCAACTGATAAAATTTATCGGCAAGCAATTCCAAACCTTCGGCAAATATCTGTCCCGGAAGGTCACGTTTTTGCAATACTTTCCCTGAAGAAATATCTACCTTTCGCATTGAAGATTGGCCTTGTTCGCCTGTGCTTTCGTAAAGGAAGCCATCGTGATAAACAAGTCCTTGTGTAAACGCCTTTGAATCGTGCGGATACTTATTGACCACTGTGTATGAATAGACAGGAAGCTTAGCTGCTGCCGGCTGCGGCGTTTTAGCTGCGTTTATATTCGTGTTATTTGTTGGGGTCGAATTTCCTCCGCAGGCTGTTGCGGCCAAAATAAGGCAAATCAAAACAAAATATTTCATAATTCCTTTTATTTTTTACCAATAGCGGCGTTTATTGCATTTCGCAGGGCTTCCGGTGATGTCCGGCGGGCTTTGACGCCATTGATAAATATCGTGGGTGTGCCGCCAACGCCGTATTTATCTCCATCGGCAAGATCTTTTCTGATCTCATCCTCAGCGGCTTTGTTATTCAAGTCTAACTCAAATTTTTTCTGATTCAAACCAAGTTTTTCGGCGAATTTGATATAGGCCGTCATGCCTAAATGTTCTTGATCGCCGTATAGAAGTTCGATGTATTCGAAGAATTTTCCTTGTTTTGCGGCGGCATTTGCTGCGAGTGCGGCTGAAAACGCATTTTCGTGAATAGATTCAAGCGGAAAATCGCGTACGACAAATCTGATCTTTCCGGGAAATTCGGCCATTACTTTTTTCAAAACAGGATGTGCCGCCGAACAAGAAGGACATTGAAAATCACTGAACATAACGATAGTTACCGGAGCATTTGCCGGGCCTTCGGATGGATCGTCATCGGTCGAAATATCCTGAACGATCGGCGTTGGTTCATTCAGAGATATTTTGGTGTTGTATTTTTTTGCAAGTTTTTCTCGAAGTGTGTTTGTTAGCTCGTAGCGTTCAGTGTCGGAATAATCGCGCATCTTGTCCGTTATCTCAGTGGCGATTATAGAATTGGCATCGGTTTTGCGTTCTGCCGCTTCGGCTTCGAGAGCGGCGAGATATGTCAGATCTTCAAGTTCGAAGCGAATCTGATCGAGCGTATCCATTTTGTCATCGTATAACTGCAGTTTAAAACGATCTTTTAATTCGGCGTAAGTTATCGATCTGTCGCCGGCTTTAATAACAATGTCTTTTCCTGCCGGTTCGGTTTTGGAAATATCGCCGGTTGCCGCGATCTTATGTTTATCGGTTAATGAACGCAGTAATTCTTGGATCGCAAGTCTTCGTGCCTCGCCTTCCATAAGTTCTTTTATCTGATCGCGGACATCGGCAAAAGTTCGGCCGCCCATTTTATCAAGGTTCTTATCAAAAAGATCGCGCATTTCTTTTTCGGTCGGTTCCGATATTTTTGCGGAAACTGCGTTGATAATTTCGTCTTCCGTTTTGCCGGTCTCCTTGCTTTCGTATTGAAGCGCGAGTTCGACAATATAACGTCTGACCAGCGTTGATCTAAACTCGCCTTCATGTTCGGCGAGGTGTTCGTAAAGATGTCGTGTTTCCGGTGACAGATCGGCGGATGTAAATGTTTTTCCGGCAGACGAGGCAAGAATTCCATCAGCAGGTTTCTGTGCAGATACCATTGCTGCGGAAAATAAGAATATCGCGAAGATGAAAAGCTTTTGAAACATCGCCGTTATTATATCAAAACCTTTTCATTTCAAATGTATGCAAGCATTTTTTTAATCCGTTTGTTAAAATTAGATCATACGGAGGAGATCAGATGGAAGATACAAGGTTTTCGGGAACGCTCGATCATATTGCGGTAAAGACGGCGAACCTAGAGCAAGACATCGAAGAATATAAACGCATAGGTTTTAAGGTCGAAACTATTTATCCTGATTGGGCGATGGTGCGCGATCCGAAAGGTTTTGGTATCGCGTTGCTGCCGCCTGAATCAAAACATCCGGAACATTTCGGTTTAAAGGTCGAAACGATGGAAGAACTCGAAGCCGCCGCGCAAAAAGAAGGCCGCCCGATAAAACCGCATCGTGACGGCACTTCTTCTTTCTATACAAAAGGCGCAGGCGGAAAGATATTGGAAGTCATATACTATCCGCCCGATTTTGGTTCAAATTAGGCACTTGCGTGAGCCGCGGCTTTCGAAACTTTCTGGACGACCTCGGCTGTTTTAGACTGATCGGCGTTGATCGCAATGTCAGCCTGCGAAACCATTCCGCAACATGCACCGTCCGCGTCAACGACCGCGATCCTGCGGATCTTGTTCGTTTCCATTAAGTTGCAGCATTCTTCGACGGAGCTGTCGTGTTTTGCAACGACCGGCGTTTTTGACATCGCATCTGCGGCTGTCAGATCGAGCGGGTTTTTACCTGACGCAACCGTTCGAATAACAATGTCGCGGTCGGTGATCATGCCGATAGGCTTTTTCGAATCAGTGTTGTCGACCACCGGAATGCATCCGCAATCGTTGTCGAGCATCATTTTTGCAACGTCCTGCAAACCGGAATCTTCCGTACAGCACGCAGGATCTTTCGTCATAATTTCTTTTGTTTGCATAATTATTCTCCTAATGTGCGCATCGAAACAATGCGCTGTCTGTGTGTAATGCTGATAATTGCAATTGATGTTCCAAGGAGCAGCTAAATTCGTGAAAAAATTATCCACACAATTTTATTTAAGAGAAGACACCGTCACAATAGCACGCGATATGATCGGCAAGCTGATAGTCGTCCCCGACGAGAACGGCAAACGCGTTTCCGCGATGATCGTTGAGACAGAAGCTTACTTAGGTGAGATCGACAAAGCAGCACACAGCTTTGGCGGCCGCCGGACAAACCGAACGGAAATAATGTATGCAAAAGGCGGCAGCGTTTATATATTTTTTGTTTATGGAATGTATTATCAGCTGAACGCCGTTGTTGGGCCGGTCGATCATCCGCACGCGATATTGATCAGAGCGGTAGAGCCGATCGAAGGCATCGAAACGATCCGCGAGCGGCGCGGCAAAATGTCGGATAAAAATCTGACTTCCGGTCCGGGAAAACTCTGCATCGCATTTGGTATCGACAAAACCTTTAATGGCGAGAACTTTCGCGGTAAACGCATCTGGATAGAAGATCACAAAGAAATTTCCGACGCCGATATCGAATCCGGCCGACGCATCGGCATCGACTACGCCGAAGAATACGCCGAAAAACCTTGGCGGTTTTGGCTAAAGGGAAATGTGTATGTTAGCAAGCGATAAGTCAGAACCGCCTGCATAAGCGGGCGGCAGAAACTCTCATTAGTAAAACTTTAAAATAAATATCAATCGTAGATCAATCGCGTATGCACCGCCCCGCTTACGCAGGCGGTTCCGACCTGATGCGAAATTTCACAAAAACTGATATTTTATATGAATATGACAACAGCAAAATCACAGAAAATTCGTCCGGATATCCGCGCGATAACGCGGCTTGTGCCGCCGAGCGGAAATCTGGTTCAGGGGCAATCGGAATTGCCTATCGATCCTAGATTGGCGGAAGAAGCCGCAGAGATAATCGCGGCAAGCCAAAATCATTATGGAGGCAGCGAAGGCGACGCGAATCTGCGAAAAGCCGTTGCGGCAAAGATCGCCAAATTCAACGGTATAGATATCGATGCGGAGGCACGTCCATTTGAACTATTGATAACGACCGGCGGAACCGGTGCTCTCATCGGCATTGCACAGGCGTATCTTCGCGGAAAGTCGGCTTTGGTCTTTGAGCCTTATTATCCGTATCATCGGCGGATTTTAGAAGAATTCGGCGCGAATACCGAGACGTTCGAGTTGGATGAAAAGCTAACTTTTGAAAAAGACGATCTGCTTGCACACTGCCGCGAATTAAAAGATCGTTCGGAATATCCGCTGAAAGCGATCATCGTTTGCACACCGGCAAACCCGAGCGGAAAAGTTCTGACGCAAACCGAACTCGAAGCCATCGCCGATGTCGCGAAAGAACTCGACCTGCTGGTGATATCCGACGAAGTTTATGAACATTACGTTACCGGGGAAAATCCGCATATCCCGATCGCAAAACTCCCGGATATGCTCGATCGAACCATAACGGTTAATTCTTTCTCGAAATCATGGAATATTTCGGGTTGGCGTTTAGGCTATGTTTACGGAAAAGGCGAATTGATCGCACCGATAAATAATGCCGTGAATGTGATCTACGTTTGTCCGGCAACGCCGCTTCAGTCGGCTCTTTCACGCGTTCTGATGGCGGACGAGAATTATTATTCACGTTTGCAGGACAAATTTGACGCCAAACGCCAAATGGTTTCCGATGTAATAACGGAACTCGGTTTTGATATATATAATTCTGGCTCTGCGTTTTATTTATGGGCACAGATCCCGGAACAATTTGACGATGCAATAACATTTAATGAAATGCTCATGGCAAACGCAGGCGTCGGTGCAACACCGGGAAGTGCGTTCGCCGACAGCGACCGTTGGGATCGCCATATGCGCATCTGCATCGCCCGCGAAGACGCGATACTTGAAGGAGCGATGGAAAAGCTTCGTCTGACGTTGAGTTGACCACATTTTAGAGATCGATCTTTTGAGTCCTTAGCCGACAAACTGCATAACAATATGAAAAGACTTATCTGTGTACTACTCTTATTTCTTTTGAACGTTCCTTTCGTCATTGCCGACGAAGGAATGTGGACGTATGACAATCCGCCGCTGAAACAGTGGAAGGAAATATACGGCTTTGAACCGACAGCCGAATGGCTTGAGAATGCACGGCTTGCTTCGATAAAGATCGGCGGCGGTTCTGCGAGTTTCGTTTCGCCGAACGGGCTGATCGTGACGAATCATCACGTCGCTTCCGGTATAATCTCGCGGCTTTCGAGCAAAGAAAAGGATTATCTTAAAAACGGATTTTATGCTCCGACACTTGCCGATGAACTCAAGGCCGAAGCCGAGGCTCGCGTACTGGTTTCGTATGAAGATGTAACGAGTCGCGTTCACGGCTCTGTAAAAAGCGGAGCAACCGATGCCGAAGCCAGCGAACAGCGCTCTGACGCAGCCAACGGCATCGAAAAAGATTGTTCGGCAACGACCGGTCTTCGCTGCACCGTTGTTTCAATGTACAGCGGCGGCGAATATTGGCTTTACAGATTCAAGGTCTATGACGACATTCGGCTGGTGACGGCTCCCGAAGAACAAGCTGCTTTTTTCGGCGGCGATTACGACAATTTCGTCTTTCCGCGTCATGATCTGGATTACACGTTTCTTAGAGCATATGAGAACGGCAAACCGGCTGTAACGCCGCATTATTTCAAATGGTCGCAAACCGGACCGAAAGACGGCGAATTTGTCATTGCCAGCGGTTCGCCCGGTGCGACCGCACGGCTTTTGACCGTCGCACAACTCGAATATGCACGTGATTTCGGCAATCCGATGCTGAAAGCTTCATGGGAAACGCGCCGCAATGCGTTAATTCAATACGGCAAGCTCGGCGAAGATCAGCAACGCGAAGCGGCCGGCGGCATTCGCGGCCTTGCAAATTCGCTCAAGCGGCTAGAAGGGCAAGAGAACGGCCTTCTTAATCCAAAAATGTTCTCGACAAAGCAGGTCGAAGAAAAAGACCTTCGCGATAAATTAAAGGCAAAGACCGAATTAAATGCAAAATATGCCTCTGCCTGGACCGATATCGAAAAAGCGTATGCTGAATTGCCTAAGCATTCTGCAACGTTGAATTTTGGCAACATCAGCATTGCTCGTCTTGGTTTATTCGCATCATCGATCGTTCGTTATTACGACCAGATGGCTTTGCCCGAAGCAGATCGTTTTCCTGAATTTAGAGCCGACCGTATCGAAGGTTTCCGTAAATCGTTCGGTTCGGATCAAAAGTTCAACAAACAAATGGATGAAGTAATGCTTCGCAGTTGGCTTAAAGAAGCCGTCAAGATTATGGGCCGCGATCATCCATTTATAAAAGCTGCTTTAGGCGATGCCGAGGCAGATGAAGTTGCCGCTCGTGCCGTTCGCGAAACGAGACTGGACAGCGTGGAATTTCGACGCGGACTTTTGGCAGCGGATGCAAAATCGATCGCGAAACTGACCGATCCGATGATCACGCTTGCCCGCCGCATAGAACCGCTTATTCGCGAAGCAAGAGTATGGAATGAACTGAACGTCCGCGATGTCGAAGAATCCGCCGGTATCAAGATCGCGCAGGCAAGATTCGCCGTCTATGGCAAAACTATGCCGCCCGATGCGAACAGCAATCCGCGCATAAGCTTTGGCAAGGTCGCGGGTTATGAAGAAGACACTACGCTCGTTCCTTTTAAAACTACGTTCTTTGGGCTTTATGACCGAGCTCTTGGATTTGAAGACGCATTTCCTTTTACACTTTCGACGAAGCTCCGCGAACGCCGCGATAAGATCGATCTTTCCGTACCCGTCAATTTTGTTTATACGGCGGACACGATCGGCGGTAATTCCGGTTCGCCAGTGATAAACCGAAATGCAGAGCTCGTCGGGCTGAATTTCGACAGTAATAACCAAAAGCTTTCGAACAAATATTGGTATGTTCCGGATGATGAAGGTTCGCGTGCCGTCGCCGTTCACTCGGGCGGTATTCTGGAAGCCTTGCGAAAGGTCTATGACGCCGACCGCGTCGTCGAGGAGCTTTTGGCCGCGGCGAAATAGCACGATCTTTTATGCATTATCATTTAATCGGAATTTGCGGGACGGCGATGGCTTCGCTCGCGGGAATGCTGCAGGCACGCGGGCACAAGGTTACCGGTTCCGACCAGAATGTTTATCCGCCGATGTCCACGCAGCTTGAGGCTTTGGGCATTAAGATACTCAATGGTTATAAGGCCGAAAATGCTGATGTCGGAGCCGATTGCGTTATTGTCGGCAATGCTATTTCACGCGGCAATGCCGAGTTGGAAGAGATCCTTAAACGCAAGAAACTGTACCGTTCTCAGGCAGAGATCGTTAAGGAAGAATTCATTCGCGGCCGTCATTCGCTCGTCGTTGCCGGAACGCACGGCAAAACGACGACGACCAGTCTTGCGGCTTGGGTCTGCGAAACCGGCGGACTTGATCCAAGCTTTCTTGTCGGCGGTATCGTGCAGAATTTTGGCGCAAGTTTTCGCGTTACCGGCGGTGACCATTTTGTGATCGAAGGGGATGAATATGACACCGCTTATTTCGATAAAAAGCCAAAATTCATGCACTATCTGCCCGAGATCGCGATCATCGGGAATATCGAATTTGACCATGCGGACATTTACCGCGATCTGTTCGAAATAAAATATCAATTTTCGCGTTTGATGAATCTTGTTCCCGGCAACGGGTGTTTGATCGTCGGCGTAGATTCACCCGAAGCGGCAAACGTTCTAAAGGAAATGGACGGTAAATTATTTACCAATATCCATACTTTCGGGCTTTCGGATCAAGCCGATTGGCAGGCACGCTATATTGATTTTTCCGGCGATAAGACAAGATTCACGGTTTTTCATGATGGCACAAGTTGGGGCGAATTTGAGACAAATCTTATCGGTGAATTTAACGTCCGCAACTGCCTTTCGGTGATCATCGCGGCGAATTTTTGGGGCATTTCCAAGGAAAAGATCCAAGCCGCTTTCGATACTTTCAGATCGGTCAAACGGCGTGTGGAAGTTCGCGGCGAGATCGGCGGTATAACCGTTATCGATGATTTCGCTCATCATCCGACAGCGGTCGAAGAAACACTCAAAGCTCTGCGGATGAAATACGACGGTAGACGGCTTATCGCTGTTTTCGAGCCGCGGACCTGGTCTTCGCGATTGGCTATATTTCAGGAACCTTACGGCAAGGCATTCTCTTATGCTGATTATGTCATCATCGCCGGTGTTTACAATACATCAAAAGCGAGCGAACTCGGCAAGGTTTTGGATACTGACGAACTTGTTCACGAAATAGGAATGCAGGGCAAACCGGCATTGAAATTTCCGGATGCCGACGCCATAATTGCCCACCTCACACCCGAACTACACGAAGGCGATGTTGTTGCCATAATGTCCAACGGCGGATTTGGCGGCATCCACGAAAAACTTCTTGATATATTAAAACAACGCCAGTAAGTTTTTTTAATCGTCGAGCTTTCCGGTGTAATTAACTAAATAAAGAACTGCATCATCGATAAGCGAAGTTCTGGTTCGCGGTGTCGGAACGCCATTGACAATGGCAGAGAATGCAACATCTTCGCCGCCGGCTGTGGTCAGATAACCTGAAAGAGCAGAAACCTGATCTATCGTTCCGGTCTTGCCTCGAACGTTGGAAACCGCCTTTGTTCCGATGAACCGATTTTTCAAAGTGCCGTCAACACCCGCAATTGTCAGAGCATCGCGCCATGCCTGAGTATTTTTGCTCTCTTTTGCCATATAGACATAAAGACGAACGATGGCTTCGTTCGTAACCAGATCGTGCCGCGAAAGACCGCTTCCGTCATATTGAACATAAGCATCATCGGCAACGCCGATCGATCTTAGGAAATCCTTTACAGCCTGAATGCCAAGATCAGAACTGTCTGCACGAATTGCACTTGTGGTCAGCATCTTTGTACGCAGGTTTTCGCCCAACGTACGCAGCAAAACTTCCGTGTACATATTTTGGCTCGGTTTTAATGTTTTCTGAGCGATAACGGCAAGCGGCGGTGATTCGAGTTTTGCGATCTCGATCTGGCCGGATATTGGCGGCAAAGACCTGTCTATCGCACGCGTTTTGCCGGTAACGACAATGCCTTTTAATGCAAGCCTGTCCTTTAATAACTGCACGAAAAGTTCGGCCGGCCGGCTGACGGTGATGTTATTGGAAAAGCCGGTGTTTCCGGCAGGCAAAGAGCCCGAGATGATCAGTTCGTTGCGTTCAAGACCTTTGGTTATAGCCAGCGTACGCGGTGTTCCGGCAGCTGTTGTTGTGCATAAATTACGAACGCGAAAAAAAACGATATCCGGATCGAATCTTACCGCACAGCCATAGCCGACAGGGCCGGGTTTTACGCTGAGACCGATAGTATTGTCATTAAGTGATAACGCGGAAACTTCGGCACCATAATACCATTGCAGATCGTCCCATTCCCAGCCGTTCGGCAATGCGTTTCCGGTAAAATATGTGTCGTCGCCGATCAGATCACCATCGATACGTTTTACGCCGGCATTTGATATCGCGGCCGCCAGATCATCCAATCCTTCGTAAAAATTATCCGGCCAGAAACTTGTCGAAAACGAAACATCGCCGCGGCCATATATACGAACATTGCCGTGAACGATACCGTCAGTTGATGGCGGTTGATCGGAATAAACACTCGTAATAAAGCGAAAATCCGGTGAAAGCTTTTCGATGGCCGTTGCAACCGTCAGATTTTTCATATTCGATGCCGGCATCAGATATTTATCGGCGTTCTGTTCGAATATGACCTTTCCGGTCTTAAGCGAAACCGCTTTAAAGCCGACAGTTCCGCGGCGTGTTTCGGGCTGCGACATTCGCGATGCGAGCTTTGCTCTAAGATCCGCGATAGTTTCAGGATTGGTTGCGGCAATCGTCTGTTTTTCGACCGGATCGGTTATTACAACACGAGGCCTTGGTGACGGCGTAGGCTGTGTTTGGGCATTTGTATTGAAACTAAAAGCCGTAAATATGACAGCCGCCGTGGAATAAAGAAAAAAGGATCGAGTTTTTGATCGTTTCATTGCATAGATTTTAGCTTAAATCGGAGCGGCTTAAAAGATGCATTTTCTACATAATTTTTTAGGATTTGAAAAAAGGTTGTGTTAATATACTTTTTTCGATATCATTTTCGACCGTACGTCCACGGAAATATTTCCGCTTCACGGCGTCCATTTGACCAAAACAATTAAAATTACACGGAGACCAATCTCAATGCAGCGTCTGAAATTGTTCGTTTGTTTATTTATTTCGCTGGCAGCCATTTCGTTTTACGGCTATCAGCATTTTACAACATCGGTGCGTGCTGCCGGTGTGGCTCCTTCGGTTCCGACAGGCGTTTCGGCGTCAAATAATGATTATGCGAACAAGGTCGGCATAATGTGGGACACAATGCGCGGAGCTACGGTCTATCGTGTTTTTCGGAATACGGTGAATAACTCCGGAACCGCGACCGATGTCGGCACAAGCGTTTCCAACGAATTTTACGATTTGTCCGCCGTTCCGGCTCAGACATATTTTTACTGGGTCAGAGCAGAATCGGCCGGCGGAAACAGCGGTTTTAGCCAAGCGGTACAAGGAGTTCGCGGAGTTTTAGGCAAATCACCAGGTCCTTTCACACCGCAGGAACCGCCGCCGGCTCCTGCCGGTAATGAGCTTACCGCAGCAAAAACCGCTCTTGGTAAGACGCTTTTTTGGGACGAACAACTTTCTTCGACCGGAACTGTTGCTTGCGGAACCTGCCATCGTCCGGCCGAAGGCGGATCGGATCCAAGAACCGCTATTGGCGACGACCGCTCTCGAAATCCCGGTCATGACAATATCCCAAATACAACTGATGATATTTTCGGTTCTCCGGGAGTTCCGCGAAACAATCTTGACGGCACATATACTTCAATTCCGTTCTACGGTTTCCGGGCACAGGTCACAGGCCGCAAGGCTCCATCGTATCTGAATGGCGGATATTCGCTGACCGGATTATTTTGGGATGGCCGAGCGACCAACGAATTTCGCGACCCGATCTCTAATATCATAATTTTGACATCCAATGCGAGTTATGAGAGCCAAGTGCTGTTTCCGCCTGTTTCAGACGCAGAAATGGGGCATGTAGGCCGAGATTGGTCGCAAATAGCAACACGCATCGCCGAGGTCAAACCGCTTGCTCTTGCCTCGAACATTCCGGCATCGCTGGAAACCTGGATCGACGGCAGAACATATGCCGAGCTTTTTGAAGAAGCGTTCGGTACGCCTGAAGTAACTCCATCGAGAATAGCGATGGTCATTGGTTCACATGAACGGCATCTGATAACCGACCGCACGCCTTTTGATCGTTGGGCCGCAGGAATGGGCGGATTGACGGAGCAGGAAGCGACAGGCGCGATATTATTTTTTGGCAAACAATGCAATCAATGTCACTCAGATGCGATCTTTTCCGATAATTTCTTTCATAACATAGGCGTTCGGCCGCAAGCCGACGATCTTGGCCGCGGAGCAATAACCGGCAATACCGATAACGACGGCGAATTTAAAACACCGACACTCAGAAATGTTCAGCTTCACGCCCCTTATATGCATAACGGACGTTTTGCAACGCTCGAAGAGGTAGTTGATTTTTATAATCGCGGCGGTGATTTCGATGCTCCGAATATTGACCGCGGTGTTATTCGCCCCATGGCTATGACAACACAGGAAAAAGCAGATCTGGCGGCATTTATGAAGCGTCCGCTTACCGATCCGCGTGTGGCGAGCGAATTACCGCCGTTCGATCGGCCGCAGCTATTTACCGAATCAAGTCGTGTTCCGGTTGTTTCCGGGACTGGACGATCAGGTTCAGGAGGAATTGTTCCAAATGCTGTCGCAATCGAGCCGCCTCTGGTTGGAAATCCCAGTTTTACGGTTGCAATAGATCAGTCGCTAGGTAACGCGAATGCGGTCGTTGTGATCAGTTCCAGCGATCCCGGCGTCGGAACTACGATACCGGCGGCAGGTTCGTTCGCCCGCGTTCAGACGACACTTACCGGAACCGGGAACGGCAACGGAACCGGATCTGTAAGTATTGCGATCCCGAATGATCCGGCGCTGGTCGGACAAACTTTCTACGGCCGCTGGTATGTGACGGACGCTGGTGCGGCAAATGGTTTTTCGGTTTCACGGCTCTTTACCTTTACTGTGTTCGGTGATGGAGTTTCGACTTCCCATGCAGCTTTTGTGGATTTTGACGGCGACCAAAAGACGGATGTGTCTATTTACAGGCCGTCGCTTGGCCAATGGTGGTATTTGCGCAGTTCCGACAGCCAAGGAAGGGCTTTTCAGTTCGGCTCTTCGTCGGACAGGATCATTCCAGCCGATTTTACAGGCGATGGTAAAACCGATATTGCGGTCTTTCGTCCGGGATCGTCGCAGTGGATGATCCTTAGAAGCGAAGATTCGACGTTTTATTCTTTTCCATTCGGAGCTTCCGGAGATAAGACCGCAGTTGGAGATTTTGACGGCGACGGCATGGCAGACCCAACGATCTTCCGTGAATCAAATTCTACATGGTACACACTCCGTTCATCAGACAATTCTGTTACTAATACAGGCTTTGGTGTTGTCGGCGATGTGCCGCAGGTCAACGATTATGACGGCGACGGCAAGGCGGATATTGCCATCTATCGGCCGTCGCTGGGCCAATGGTGGGTCAGGTATTCCAATAACGGCTCCGTTTATGCGGCACAATTCGGTCTTAGCACAGACAAGCCGTTTGCTGCCGACTATACAGGCGACGGCAAAGCGGATATGGCTTTCTGGCGGCCTTCCAACGGCAACTGGTATGTTCTTCGCAGCGAAGATTCGACATTCTACGGATTCCCATTCGGTGCGAACGGCGATATCCCGGTTGCGGGCGATTATGACGGCGACGGCAAAACCGATGCCGCTGTATTTAGGCCGTCAAACAGCACGTGGTATATGAATGGTACTAGCTCAGGTACTACGATCATCGCATTCGGTGTGGCGGGCGACAAACCGGCACCGGCGGCATTCGTTCCGTGATCCCTTATCCTGATCTATAACCAAAACGGCGTCCGGCTATCTAGTCGAACGCCGTTTTTATTGTGATGAGTATCCTTGGTGAAGAACTATGTCTAGTTCTGATACATTGACGATATTACTCAGAAGAGTTTTTAAGATCACATGGATCGATAAATTCTACGAAAGGAATGTCTTTTCTTGTCCGGCAAAATACGGAGTACGGTTCAGCGTGCGAACACCCGAACGCACTGCATAAAAAAAGGCTGTCTTTTCAGACAGCCCTAAGTTTGATAATGAGCGGCCCGAAAGCCGCTATTTGTTAATTATTCGACGCAGCCACGAAGTTAAGATTCGTGATATTGTCTGAAACATCGAATGTTTGCGGTGTAAAGGAAAGTCCTTTTGCTGCTACACTCATCGTATAATCGTCTGCCGTTCCAACATTGTCGAAACTGTAATGACCGAAAGTTCCGGTTCTTGTCGTGCGCCTGTTTCCTGATGAATCAGTAAGCGTAACGAGTGCGTTTCTTACACCAAAGCCATTCGGTGTGGTAACCCGGCCGGAGATCGAAACATTTACCGTAACTGAGCTGGCAGGTACCATTACTCCAACGTTGATAGGTGATCCGGTTTTGAAGAATCCGAGTGTCGCGTTGCCGGCTTGCGGCGGCTGGTTCGAATCGAATCGGAAATTATACATCGTTCCCCATCGGATAGCGTTGGCGTTCGGGTTTTGAGCAAGTGTTTCCGTGGCCCATGTTAGAGAACCGGAAGTCTGTGTATTAACCCAAGGCGTGTCGCTGAAACCTGCGTTTCCGGTTGTTCCGTCAAATGTCCATCCCGGCTGCTGCGGCGGGGCATGGAAACCTACATTCGTAATTGTAACTCCTGCTCCTGCCGGGATCGAGAAAGATTGGATCGCTCGGTCAAGATTTTGGTTATATACCGCATATTCGTAATGCCAAACGCCCGGTGAAGGGTTGGTCACTTTATAAGCGATAGAACCTGTGCCGTCAACTCCAACCTCCGGCTCAAATCCAATTAGTGTGGATCCGGGCCAAGCGGTTACGGCTATTTTGCCGCGTTGAGTTGAAGAGGCGGAAGAGAAACTGAACGGACTGGTCGTGCCGTTTACATTATATTTGCGATAAGACACGTTGTTGTACATATTGCACTGACCCGGATGCGATTGGCACCACGAATACTCGTGCGGTGTGATGTACTGAGCTTCGGCATAATAAGTGGCGCCGGCATTTTGCGACGTGCTCAGATCACTGATCTTTGTATATATCCTGTGCGAAGGGCCGCTGTGTGCATGGCCGCTGTGATTGTTCGGCGGTGTGGACGAATCTCCGCGTGGAAAGAATCCGGTGAACGGATTGATCCAGGCACGCGAACCTAAGCTTGGGCCGGCATTAAGACTTGCTACATAAGGATCGGAACAACCTGAACCGAGCCGTGTGCCGCCGGTGCCGTTACAGCCGAGACTGCAGAGATTTTGGGTCAAAGCCGTAAATGCATGCTTTACATTTGATTGACCGATCTGTTCAAAAGTTGCGTCGTTGTTCGGGCCGCCGCTCATACGATACATATTTTGCGGAATTACCGGATGATCGTTGCTCGGCAAAGCCTGCCAATTCAGATCAACGGTGCCGAAATTACATGAATCCGTTCCAACTGCAAGTCCCACGTAATCGCCGCTGCTGCTGCCGAACTGGGCTAAACCGTTAAGGTCGCCAACCATAACATCCGGCCCCGGAACTGTACCGGAGAGCGAATCTTTCATTGCCGGCAGGTTGTCTGAAACTATTTGTCCGTTGTCAACAACAGTCGTTTCGATGACACGCATCGATGTGTTGATAGAAATCTCCCCTACAGGAGTGCCGGCTGCTTTCGATTGACCGAGAGCATCGGCGAATTGTTGAGCCAAAACGAGCCGTCCGCCCGAAATAGCAAGCGAATGGTCGGCCCCGTTAAAGTCATACTGGTGGCCTTCGATGCCGAAATATTCAAAGCCTGTTTTGGAGTCACGAACAACAAGTTCATAATCGCCGCCAAAAGGCATGCTTTCGACCGCAAGTTGTTGGTATGAAGCATTCAGCGGTGCCGGGAGAGCCGTCACTGAACCCTGCGGTATAAGATTCATTGAACTAGGCAGCGATCCGCGTAGTTCGTCATTGAAGGTCATGACAGTAAAGAATGCATTCGGTTCAACCGAGAATTTAAGATCGGCTTGCTGCGATCTTCTTGCATTTATTTTGCCAAGATCGATATTCATCGAAATAAGGCCGTCCGCCACGATCAATTTTTCAAGTTTACCTGTCTCGCCCTGCGGTCCGGCAACTGTTTCCTGTTCCCAGAAATTCAACGCAATTACCGTCAAAAGGCATAGCCCCAATACTGACAAAACGATCCTAAATCGACCGCTCAGTAATTTCTTCTTCATTATTCTCTCTCCTTTCGGTTACGCTTGGTTAACAGCGGTCCATACGCAGAATGTGAGGACAGCTGGTTTTTGGATTATTTGGAATAGCAATAAACTTTAAAACACAATCGGTTCATAGTCAATAAAAAACAAAGGATAAATGGCTGTGGCGGTCATTTGCCGACTTTGCGAATGTTCATTGCCGCGAATATGATTTAAAATAAAGATATAGAAAAAACCACCGCATATATTTATGAAAAGCGAATGTGCCGGCGAAGGTTCAAATAAAAAACGGTCTATCAGCCTTCCGATCCTAAAAAAAGAAGGTATTGCCGTTTCAAAAACAAGCCGCTGGCGTGCGGCTGCTCTGATAGCGCTTACATTGCTGATGGTTGTGCATTTTATACAGTGGCGAATTACCGGAAGCACTGTTACGCCGATCGAACCTTCCGAAGCGATGCATACGATCCAAACCGGAGCAATAAATGCGGGTTTCATATTTTTTACGGCTGCGATCTTGGCGACGCTCATTTTCGGACGGTTCGTTTGCGGTTGGGCATGCCATATTGTCGCGCTTCAGGATCTATGTGCATGGATGATGAAGAAGGTCGGTATAAAACCACGGCCTTTTCGATCGCGGCTATTGGTTTATGTGCCTATTTTGGTTGCTTTTTATATGTTCGTATGGCCGACGCTTTTTAGATTCTTTGCCGCGCCGAAAAACGAACCGCTCATACCGCAGTTCACGAATCATTTGATCACAAGCGAATTTTGGATCACGTTTCCGCCGTTTGCCGTTGCCGTGCCGTTCTTGTTCATATGCGGATTTATGACCGTATATTTTCTTGGTTCAAAAGGCTTTTGCACATACGCATGTCCATATGGCGGCGTTTTCGGATTAGCCGACAAAGTAGCTCCCGGCCGCATCCGCGTTACTGATGATTGTGAGCAATGCGGACATTGCACGGCGGTTTGCACTTCGAACGTCATTGTTCATGCCGAGGTGAAAGAATACGGAATGGTTGTCGACCCGGGCTGTATGAAATGTATGGATTGCGTCAGCGTATGCCCAAATGACGCGCTATATTTCGGATTTGGTAAACCGGCGGTGAACGTCCCGAAGAAAATAGAAAAGAACTATTCGCTGACATGGCCGGAAGAGATTTTCGGCGCCGTTGTATTTGCACTAAGTTATTTTGCAGTTTGGGATGTTTATCAATTAGTACCGATGTTCATGGCACTCGGAATCGCGGCTGTTACGACCTTTTTGGCATTGCGGATCCTGCGGTTATTTACTGTGGAAAGTTTATCTTTTCATCGGTATATTTTGAGATCGTCAGGCGTTATCAAAAAGTCGGGCTGGGTGTTCCTGGGGTTCTCCGCTGTTTGGATCGGGTTGAATATACATAGCGGTTGGATACGCTATAACGAATCTGCCGGTTCGCGGGCATTTGAAAATATAACGATCCCTGATGAACTAGCTTTGGCCGAATCCGACCCGAAACAATGGCTGAGTGCCACAGACAAGGCAAATATTGAAAATGGAATAAAATATCTTGGCAGAGCACAGAGTATCGGTTTATTTACGAACACTCACACATTGCCGAAACTCGCCTGGCTTGAATATCTCTCAGGAAATACTGATAAAGGGATCGATCTGCTTGCGGCGTCCGCCGAACATCAGAGCGGCCAAGCAAAAGCTCTGAGTTTATATTACAAAGGAGCTATTCTGAATCGTCTGGGGCGATCTGATGAAGCCGTAAAAAGTCTGGATCAGGCATTGACCGAACGCCCTGATCTTGTTTCCGCAATTGAAGAAAAAGGCGAAGCCTTTTGGAGGCTTGGCCGCAAACCCGAAGCCGTTGCTGCTTGGAACGAGGCGATAAAAAACAATCCGGCTCTGCCGCTTGCTAACAATATGCTTGCTTCCGCTTCGGCTGATATCGGCAGATCAGATGCCACCGAAACATACGAAAAACAAGCTGATCAATATACACCGAACGATCCGTATTTTCACTGGATGCTTGGGCTGAGGCTGCAGAATATTGGTATGCCGGATATGGCCGGAAAACACTTCAAAAAAGCGATAGAGCTTAATCCTGCCTTTGCTCTGCGTTTGTCCGCCATAAAAAAATAAGACCGCCGCTTTTATCGCGACGGCCTTAAATCATAGTTCAAAAATAGATCATTTACATTTCGAATAACCACAGTCACGGCAGAAATCGCATCCCGAAGCGTGTTCGAGTTGGCCTTTGCATTCCGGGCATTCGCCGATCAATTTTGCCATCTCATCAGGAACCGTAAGGCTTGCGGCCGCTGATTTTGCTATGCTTCGTTCGGATTCCGGCAGCGAACGGATCCGACGATCGATGAGTAAAAGACATTCCGCCACAGCTTGTTCCGGCGATGTCAATAGTCTTTCATTGAACCAAACAGCATGAGTTCCTGTTACTTTGTTCAAGCTGCGTGCGACCTCGTTCACCTCAAATCCGCCGCGAAGCATTTTAGAAGCGAGCAAGCCGACGCCTTGACTGATCGGGCCAGCAGCGAAAATTTCAAGGATGCGGCTTCCATCGTGGTTGACCGTTACGTAAAGATTTTGAGTGTCAAATGGAATTCGCCAGGTCGAACCCTGCAGTTCGCGCGGACGATCGATTCTTTGCGGTTCGGACAATTCGGAATATGCAGATCCGATAATTCCCGGATCGGTACTTTCTTTCGTCGGCGTGTCCTTTTTCATTGTATTCAGGACTTGGTTGTCACGGCTTCCGTCGCGGTAATAACTTACGGCTTTGCAGCCGAGTTTTCGTGCAAGGTGGTAAAGTTCATTCACCGATTCGACGGTATCGTTGGCCGCGCCGTTGCAGGTCTTGGAGATCGCGTTATCGACATGTTTTTGTGCGGCCGCCAATACTTTAACGTGATCTATTGAACTGATCTTCATAGCGGAGATGAACTCGGCCGGAAGCTCGGATTCGTGCTCGACAACGAATTCTGCGGCATTTTTGATCGATCCTTCGTCGGTCTGATCGACATCAATGCCGAGAGCGTTTGCTGCCAAAGTATTTACATATGTCCGTGTTCCAAGTGTGTCCTGACGAACGTAAGCCCACGAAAAATTCGGCTCGATACCTGATGATGTTTCGGCGACCAAAGAAATGGTCCCGGTCGGGGCAATGGTCGTAACCTCATAGTTTCTCGGAGTCAACGGCAGATCTCTCGATAAGCCGATCTCGTCATAAATAAATTTGGCATAAGCCTCGCGGTTCGGTTCCAATTCCGGGAAAACGCCTTTTTCTTCGCCAAGTTTCATCGAAGCCATCCATGCCTCGCGGCGGATAAAGCCCATTACTTTTTTGATCAGATCGAGCGAACTTTGTTCGCCGTAAACTATCTTGAGTTTTAGACAAAGATCGGCAAAACCCATTATTCCAAGTCCGACCGGCCGCGTGCGTTTTACAACATCGGCGATTTCGGGCAACGGAAAATATCCGGCATCGACGACATTATCCAAAAAGCGTGTCGAAAGATGAGTTGTACGAGCAAGCTTTTTCCAATCGATATTCTCGTTCGGGTCGATTCCTTCGCCGATGTAAAATTTCGCTACATCGATCGAACCCAGATTACATGAATTATTAAAATGGAGCTGTTGTTCGCCGCACGGATTGCAAGCATATATCGGCCCCATCGAGTTCATCATATGGTTGTGACGATTGACCTCGTCGATGAAAATAATTCCCGGTTCGGCGTATTTATGAGCAGACGCGATGATCCGGTTCCAAACATCCGGGGCAAAGACCATCCCATCCATTGGCGGTTTTTCTATAGTGTATGAACTGACATCGGCTTGTTGAAACGCCTGCTTGTCGGCAAAGGTTACGGGCTTTCCATCGGCATCGCGATAGACGACGTAATCAGCGTCGGTTGCCGCATCGAATATCGGCTGTGTCCAAGGTTCTCCGTCAAATTCTGTTTGGAACCAAGTGCCCGCATCGACAGCGTCCATGAACGCATCTTTTACGGTAACGGAAATATTAAAATTCGTCAGGCTGTTCTGGTCGTTCTGTGCGTGAATGAAGCGAAGAATGTCAGGGTGCGTTACGCTCAAAATTCCCATGTTCGCGCCGCGCCGCACACCGCCTTGTTTAACGACCTCGGTCGTTTGGTTGACGATGTTCATAAAGCTGACCGGCCCCGAAGCTACGCCGCGCGTCGAATTAACCATCGAACCTGCCGGTCGCAGAAATTCATAAGTCATACCTGTTCCGCCGCCGGTCTGATGGATTATCGCGACATTCTGTGCGTGTTCCATAATGCCTTCGATCGAATCAGGAACGGCGAGTACAAAGCAAGCCGCAAGCTGTCCTTTCGGCCGTCCGGCGTTTACCAGACATGGTGTATTCGGGATAAATTCACGGTTAAGCATTACCGCGGACATATCGCGGTAGAAAAGATCGCGCCGCTGAGGGTCGGTTTCGGCTGTTGAGACGAATCCGACAACGCGGCGAACAATGTCGCTCCAGGTTTCGAGCGGTTGGCCGTTCTCGTCTTTTTGCGAATATCGTTTGGCGACAACTTTTTCGGCATTCAGTCCCAATGGACGGATCTCAAAGCCGGCTGCTAACCCGTTAGGTTCTGAATTTTTCGCCGCAAAACCGCCAGCTTCCGTTTTTTCAAGAACAGCACTCATAGTATCAATCTCTCCTGATGCTTTCGCATCTATTCGGTATACCTTAATTTTAACATTTTGAAATGGTCATTGAAAGAAAATCAACCCGTCGAACCGAGCTTCAGCCGGCGTTGTTCCGGGCAGTGACTTCGACAAATATACGCCAGCGATTTTTATATGTCAATACAATATATTGCGGTAAGTCTTATATAGACAACAACCTATGACGGTCAAGTTAATGCAGAACATAAAGTTAGCAAGTAAATACAACGTGAAATATTTATTCCCCAAAGGCATTTGACATTAACCGCAGTGACTATCGAAACTAAAACAATGGATAAATTGATTCATGGAACGGCTGCCGAAGGTTCGATAAGGGTTCTCTCCGCCGTTACGACCGATCTTGTCCGCGAAGCGGCACGGCGGCACAACACATCACCGACCGCAACTGCGGCTTTTGGAAGAGTTCTAACAGGAACTATATTGCTGGCCGCAACCCAAAAGGATTTTGACCGATTCAGCGTAAAAATAGAATCTGACGGACCGATCGGCGGCATTGTTGCGGAAGCCACACCCGGCGGAACGGTTCGCGGCTATGTGCGAGATCCACTTGCAGATCTTCCGCCGAACGAAAATGGAAAATTCGATGTTGCTTCCATTGTCGGCAAAGGAACGTTCTATGTGATACGCGAATCCGGTTTTGATATTGGACTTCATCAGGAACCGTATATCGGTTCGGTGCCGATAGTTTCTGGCGAGATCGCCGAAGACTTTGCATTTTATTTGGCCAAATCGGAACAGATACCGTCAGCAGTGCTGCTTGGGGTTTTACTGCAGAATACGGAGCCGTTCATTAGTTGTTCGGGCGGTGTGCTGGTACAGATACTGCCCGGAGCTAACGAGCATTTGATAACGATGATCGAGGACACGATCGCGCATTCACCGCAGGTAACGTCGCTTATAAATGACGGCGCCGGTCCGGAAGAATTGCTGCAGAGCGTGCTTGGTGTTATCGACTATGAGATCTTGGGCGAGCAAGATCTGCAGTTCTCATGTAATTGTTCGAAAGAGCGTGCGATCGCTTTGATCTCATCGCTTGGTAATTCCGAGGTTGAATCGATGCTGAAAGAAGACAAAGGAGCGATAATGGATTGCGGCTTTTGCAACGAATCGTATCAATTAGATGAATCAGATCTCAGAGCGATGTTGAACGACTGATCAAATGCCGCGTTTGCCGATCCAATGATAGTCGCTGCGGAAATAGATTATCGGATCGCCTTCGGCAGTTCGGGCGTCTTCTACTTCGCCGATAAAGATCGTATGATCGCCGCCGTCGTAATAATTACGAACACGGCAGTCTATGTTTGCAAGGCAATTTGAAATGATAGGAATTCCGTCAATATTAAGTTCCATGTCAACGCCGGCAAATTTGTCTGTGATCTGTGCGGCAAACCGTTCGGAAAGTTCGACCTGATCGCGAGTAAGGATATTGACAACGAACATTTCGGATTGCTTGAACGCATGAAGACTACCGGCGGAATTTTCTATACAGATCAGCACGAGCGGCGGTTCAAGCGAAACCGAACTGAAGGCCGACACCGTAATGCCATGTAGATATCCGGCTGCGTCTTTCGTTGTAACAACTGTTACACCGCTGGCAAATCTGGACATGGCGTTGCGGAAATCTTCGGAAGTGATCGGCATAATTTTGTGCTTTGCTTAGCCGCAGAGCGTTTAAGGTAATCTACAATCTCAAAGCGCTATTGTCCAACAAACGACGGTTTGCAGTTTATATATGATCGAATTCGAACAATTTTTGGCAGATTCATCAAAGCTGGTAGATCAAGCTTTAGAACAGCTTTTGCCGTCGCCGGAGTGCGAACCGTTGCGGTTGTACGCGGCAATTCGCTGGAGCCTTTTCGGCCGCGGAAAGCGTTTTCGTCCGGCTCTTGTATTTGCATCAGCAAAGGCTTTCGGCGTGGAATTTGAAAAAGTTCAGGCGACAGCCGCGGCCATCGAAATGGTTCATACATATTCGCTGATACATGACGATCTGCCGTCAATGGACGACGACGATATGCGGCGCGGCCGTCCGACGTGTCATATAAAATTTGACGAATCGACCGCGATCCTTGCTGGCGACGCTCTTCAGGCGATGGCTTTTTCGGCGATAGCGAATAATGATAATTTGCCCGAACCGGTTCGGATCAGATTGTTGGTAATGATCGGTGATGCCGCGTCTAAAATGGTGGCCGGTCAGCAAATGGATCTCGAAGCCGAAGGCCGCGACATTTCCATTGGATCGATCGAAGGAATTCATCGTAACAAGACGGGTGCTTTGATAAAAGCTTCGGCGTGTGTCGGAGCGGTAGTAGGCGGAGCACCTGATGTCGAGATGTCCGCGATCATGGATTTTGGCGAAAAGATCGGGCTTTTGTTTCAGATGACCGACGATCTTTTGGACATTACCGAATCTTCGGAAATGCTCGGGAAAACAGCGGGAAAAGATCTTTCATCGGCCAAGGCAACTTATCCAAGCGTTATCGGGATCGATGCAACTCGAAAGAAGATAGAAAAGATACACGCCGAAGCGATCGAAACTCTCAGCCGGATTTCGGGTGAAACCGGAATATTAAAGAATATTGCTGAATATATTATAGACCGGCGTTCATGATATGAATCCGCAATGCTTCACGCGTTTGTCAATGTAGATAATTTTTTCATTGATAGACGGAGGCAATAAATAATGGCGGATTCAACAGCATTTGACAGAGCTGTAACAGCGGTAAAGGTTTGGGCCGGAGCGATCGGGGCGAACGGTGATTCGGAGGATATAAAAGCGGCGGCGATAGTTGCTCAAAAACGCATCGATCTCGCACTTCAATCATCCACTTTGTTTCAAGGGAACAATTCGGCGTCTTACCAAAAATTGGTTGACGCAAACGGATATTTGGGCAAGATCGTCGAGCATATCGAAACAGGCGAAAAGATCGTAAAAGATTACACAGCGGTTCAGCAGATATATTCGGCGATACAGGTATTAAATGATGACGATATTTTGATCAAGAGACCGGCCGAAGCGGCTGCGGCATTCGATATGTTGTTCATGGGATTTGGAACTCTGGCAAAAAAACTGCCGCCGCCTTTTGATTCGACGATCGGCGAGCTTTTGCTGCAATGCGGATCTATGAAGTTTTTCACCAATATGAATAACGTTATGTTCGGGGCGAACTCCAATATGGGGAGAGCAATGCGTGCCCGCGACGGCAATTATTAAAACCATTTCCACATCAAAACCGCGGCGTTTGGCTTGACAGCCGCATCAGCATTCTCGTAAGATGCTCGTTCGCCCTTTTTACACAAAATTGGGCGTTCATTTTGAAAATTTGGTGTGGGCAGACGTATTGCATACGGTAATACATTAAATTTCGGGCACGTACGTCAATTGGTAGACAGCCTCCCTTACAAGGAGGAAGTTAGGGGTTCGAGTCCCTTCGTGCCCACCAAAAATCAGTTGTCAGTTGCCAGTATGAGTGGTGAGCAGGATCGGTTCCGGCTTGTACGAATTACTCGCACATGATAAATTTTGCGGAGTCGTAGTTCAGTTGGTTAGAACGCCAGCCTGTCACGTTGGAGGTCGCGGGTTCGAGTCCCGTCGGCTCCGCCATTTACTTCTTTATTATCAGTAGTTTCGAAGCCGCCTCTTGGTGGCTTTTTTCATTTTCAGGCACTGTAGCCAAAACGTACCGCGGCCGGGTGGACTTCAAGTTTAGGGGCAAATTTCGGAATTTCGCGGCTATGGTCCGGTTTTACCAAATGGAAACGACAATACCGGGTATTATAGAAGCTACAGGCTTAGGGGCTAGCGTAGCTTCTCTAATTGTCGGCGGTGGTGGCGCAGCGAACGGTCTACTAACCCGATTTGGAAAGGCGGGGATTTCTATCTTAAAGGAAATTAAATTAGCACGTAATATTACTGTGCTTGGAAAAGTAGGCAAATACGAGAGAATGGCAAATTCTTTAGGAGCCAACTATTTTCATATTTCCGATGAAGCTTGGAAGGCTATGACTGACGCAGAACGTTGGGTAAAAATCAGGCATTTCTTGATCAGGTGATCGAAAGAGGAGACGATATCTTACTGTCAAATCATGCGGGTCAGGCGACTGGATTTTTCAAGCGAGAAATCGATTATCTAATTTCTCAGGGATACAAGATAAGTGAGGACGGATCACGAATGATAAAGCCGTAGAAGAGAATGATTATGAACAATAAGGATAACGATTTCTACGAATTGTTTACAGAATTAGGGCTTTCTGTCATTAAGACTGAGAAATTTAAATGGTTTGGAGATTATAGTGTTGAAGCTTGCTCTGCCGATTTTTGCGTAAAAGGAGTGAGTGATAAGTCGGTGCTTTCGTTTGAGTTTAGAAATATAACTGAACCCGATGATTGGTTTATTGCCGAAGTAGTCATGAGCTTGGTACTGAATGAACAAATTATTGAGGCACCTTTTATTAAGCAGGTAAAATTTATTAAGGAGCATATTAGCGATTTATCTGCGCTATTTAATGTAAATAACTACTATTGCACTAAAGCTCGATTAGAAGAGCTTGTTGTTCTAAGAGGAAGAATCCTTTTCCAGCAAGATTAATCAAAGCTCCGAATCCGACAATTGACGAGAACACGAATTGAAGGCTTCCATAAACCATGTTCATGTTCTGCAACTTGATTAAAGCTTCCTCGAGCATTTTGACTGGGCTTTTGGCTCGACGGTTACGTCCCAAAGGAATGAAAGTGAGTGATACTTTTAGGAACTACGCGAATTCGTTCACATACACGGCGGCCGGTGCGGTTTCGAGCCTGCGTCTTGGAAACGGTCGTTGGGAAAACACCACTTTTAACAGTCGACTCCAACCAACACAGATCGGCCTCGGTTCAGGAGCCACGAGTCAGAATTTGCTGAAAATCGATTACAGCTACGGCTCGACGAACAACAACGGTAACGTCTTGTCGCAAACGATCACAGTTGAGCGTCCGAGCCAGATTGATCTTGTTTTTGACCAAACTTATACATACGATTCGCTTAATCGGATCACGTCTGCGGAAGAAAAAACAGGAGCGACGCAGAATTGGAAACAGACTTATGTGTTCGACCGGTACGGAAATCCCGCGCAACGGATACTGGAGGAAAACTAAATGATGAAAATAAAAAAGTTTATTGCACTTATTGCGTGGTTCCTGATTGCGATCGTGGTTTTTTATTCGCTAACAACTACGTCATTCGCTCAAACTACAGAGTCTGCCTGCGACTATGATTGTCTAGCCGATAAAATCAAATCTAGGGTGAATTTGATGGTCCAATATCAGACCGCAAAAGACTACTATAAGATGTTCGATCTAATGCAGTTCGACGAAAAGGTAGCTAGAGACGATTTTATTAATACCGAAAAATCGTTAGATGAGACGGTGAGATCGCGGAATGAAATTGAATATTGTGAATTTGCCGGTTTTCGCACAGACGATATTTCCATTTTAGAACCGGATCGGAAATTCGCAATCATTTCGGGATGCATCAAATGTAAAAAGGGAGCTAAAACAATCTTTTTTCAAGGACAGACAGAAGCTATTTTTACAAATGACAATTGGTTTTTTAATAGTCCTATTGTCGGCAATAGTGGAAATGGCATTGTATCATGTGCAAGATCTATGTAATCCACGGCTATAGAAATACTCTGGATACGAACGGCGGGCTGGGTTCAAAGCCGGACGGCAAGCGACACTTTTAGGAACTACGCAAATTCGTTCACATACACGGCTGCAGGTGGGTTTCGAGTCTGCGGCTTGGGAACGGCCGTTGGGAAACGGCTAAATTTAACAGTCGGATGCAGGTAACGGAACTTGGGCTTGGTGCCGGTCCGGAAGACCCGAGCCTTTGGAAAGTAAACTACGCCTATGGTGAGTTGGATTCGAACGGCGATATCGACACAACGAAGAACACGGGAAACATCGCACGGCAGACGCTGACAGTTCCGTGATCGAGTTTCGTTCAAAGCTACAAATACGATTCGTTGTATAGAATTACGGAAGCAACCGAAAAAAACGGAAGCACGGCAAACTGGTCGCAGAACTGGAGCTATGACCGCTACGGTAATCGCATTGGATTTGCTCAGAATATCGCGGGGCTGACGACTGCTACGGCAACCGCATAGGATTCACATATAACATTGGGGGATAACGAACGCTCCAACCCATGTGATAAAAATGCAAAAGCCGTCAGATCAAATTGACCTGACGGCTTATTAATAAACAAATTGTTGTTTAGCTTTTTCGAAGTTCTGTAAGCACTTGTTTTGCGACAGCTTTTAGCGTGTCGAAAACTCCGGTGCCATTTGTTGCGACGGCTTCGAAAATAGGTTCGTTCTTTCTGCCTAGTTCCATTGACAGGTCTTCGATCGGCGTTGCATTCGGAAGGTCGCGTTTATTGAGCTGCAGAACATAAGGCAGAGCCGCAAGGTCGTAACCTTGGCTTTCGAGATTTTGTTCAAGATTGTATAAGGATTCGATGTTCGCATCCATACGTTCTTCCTGGCTGTCGGCTACGAATACGACGCCATCGACGCCTTTAAGAATAAGTTTTCGCGAAGCATCGTAATAAACTTGTCCGGGAACGGTATATAAATGAAAACGCGTTTTAAATCCGCGAACCGTGCCGAGTTCGAGCGGCATAAAATCGAAGAAAAGCGTGCGATCCGTTTCGGTAGCCAATGAGATCAGCTTGCCTTTTGCCTGAGGCGCCGTCGAATCATAAATATGCTGAAGATTCGTCGTTTTTCCGCATAGACCCGGACCGTAATAAACGATCTTACAATTGATCTCTCGCGATGCGTAATTAATGAAAGTCATATCTTTGGGGTAATTCTATTCTATCGATGTTAACGAAAAAGGCTGTCTATGTCTTCATCGGTGATCTCGGCAAACACAGATTGGTGGTTTGCTCCGATAACGACCGATTCGCGAACGGCTTCATCAAGTATTGCGGCGACCTCGTGGCTTGCGCGTTTTGCTCGGATCTTTACTAGGCCAAGGGTTGAGCGTTCATCGAACACAACTACCAGCAGACTGCGGCCTATAACGCTGATAAAGATGCTTTCGCGTTCGCCTTCGTGAACGACCGCAGGGAAAACTTCTTCGCCGATAAGTTTTGCCATACTCGTCGTCGCTGCGACATTGCCGGCAGCAAGCGAAGCAAAGCTAGTTGTATCCATATCACCTATCTCGCCATGAAGGGCGATCGGCTGGCCGTCACGATCTACTAAAAACACCGCACGAGCGGCGCATTCGACGCAAAGACGTTCCAGAACGATCTTGAGGCGGTGAAACTGTTGTTCTTGTATAATGAAAGGCGATTGTGCCATTTGAGTCTCTCGTAATTATAGGCTCTGTGCGGAAATATAATATTTCTTTCGATTCTATCTTGGTTACAGGCGGGATTCTGCGATTAACCGAAATCAAATTTAGCACGAACAGTCGAAAAATTTCAAGTATTTTTTAACGTTGTTAAAAGTTTTTCGTCGAATGACCGATTTTCTTACTGAATTTGAAAAAAATATAGAAGATCTAGGCATAAGCGATTTTATTGATTCGTATAATCAATGCTTTTTGTGGCAATATTTATTTTATGAAAATTCGGGACGGACAAAAGAAACTCGATATTCTGATCCTTGCCGCCGGACTTGGAACACGTATGCGTTCGGATGTGGTAAAAGTGCTTCATGATCTTGATGGAAGGCCTTTGATCGATCACGTATGTCGAACCGCGTCGGCTCTCGGTCCGCGAAATGTTTACGTCGTTGTAGGACATCAGGGCGAATCTGTTAAATCGGCTGTTTTGAAGGTTTTAGAATCGGATCAGGTCAAATTTGCTGTGCAGACAGAGCAAAAGGGAACCGGTGACGCAGTAAATGCGGCTAGAGAGTTTTTGGAGAATGAAGATTCTACGCTGCTTGTACTTTCTGGCGACGTTCCGATGATCAAACCGGAAACATTGGCGGCTCTTATAGATACACATTCAGCCGGCGATGCCGCTTGTACGATCTTATCTGTAAACCTTTCGGAACCGACAGGCTATGGACGTATGATACGCGATGACAAAGACGGCTTCGAAAAGATCGTAGAACAAAAAGACGCGACCGACGCCGAACGCGAAATAAAGGAAATAAACGCCGGCATTTATTGTTTTGATTCGCGGAAATTATTTTCCGCCTTGAGCAGTGTAAAAAACAACAATTCACAAGGCGAATATTATTTGACCGATGTTCCATTGCTTTTGCGTGAAGCCGGTGAAGCCGTTTCGATCTATAAACACAACGAACCAAGTGAGATCGAAGGCATAAACAATCGGATGCAGCTTGCTGAACTCGAAAGATCGATCCGACGCCGAACGATCGCTCGATTGATGCTCGAACAAGGCGTGACGTTCATTGACCCGCAAAATGCATATATTAGCGAAGATGCCGAGATCGGCCGCGATACTATCATCTATCCAAACGTCACGATCGAAGGACGCACGGTCATAGGCGAGGGTTGTGTTATTCGTTCGGGGACACGGCTTTCGAATGCCGTTATCGGAAATAATGTAGAGATACGCGATAACTGTTTGATCGTGGATTCAAGCGTTGATGATGAAGCAACGATCGGCCCGATGGCTCATTTACGAGGCAATGCTAAAGTTCAGAAAAAAGCTAAGATCGGAAATTTTGTCGAGCTTAAGAAAACGACGCTTGGCGAGGGCTCGAAGGCGAGTCATCTGACATATCTCGGCGATGCGACCATTGGCAAAAATACAAATATCGGAGCAGGTGTTGTTACATGCAACTATGACGGCAAAAGCAAACATGAAACGCAGATCGGCGATGACGTAAGGATAGGTTCAGATACGATGCTCGTTGCTCCCGTGAAAGTAGGCGACCGCGTTGTCACCGGAGCAGGAAGTGTCGTGACAAAAGACGTCGAAGCAGATTCTCTGGTAGTAGGAATTCCGGCAAAAAAGATCAAACATTTGACATAGTTATCTTAGGAGAAATTATGAAAATACTTTTTTATATATTAGCAGCGATAGCAGGCCTTTTCGGGATATTGGCGTTGGTTAGAATGATCGAGGTCGCAGCTCTTGGCGGCGGAATCAATTTGGTTCAGATCTTGATCGCGGTTATCTGTTTGTTTCTAGCAGTGCTTTGGATAAAACGCGCTCGCTCTAAATGACTAACTAAAGCAAATGCAGTAGTCTGCATGAAAAAAATATGTGTGGAATTGTTGGATACGTTGGAAATAAACAAGTTGTGCCGCTGATCATTGATGGATTGCGGAAGTTGGAATATCGCGGTTACGATTCGGCGGGCATTGCTGTCGTCGATGAAAATCACGAACTTTCGCTTCGCCGTGCCGAAGGAAAACTTCGCAATCTCGAAGAGGCGATACGGCTCAAACCGCTTGACGGAACATACGGCATCGGGCACACGCGTTGGGCAACGCACGGCCGTCCGACCGAAGAAAATGCACATCCGCACCGCGATCAATCAGGAAAGGTCGTCGTGGTTCACAACGGCATCATAGAAAATTACCTCGAATTAAAAGAACGTCTTGCTGAAAAAGGTCATGATTTTCGCACCGAAACGGATACCGAGGTTGTTGCGCATCTAATCGGTCATTATATAGATACGGACTCGCTTTCGCTTGAACTAGCGGTGCGAAAGGCCGTTCAGGAACTTCGCGGAATTTTCGCGCTGTCAATAATTTCAATTGACGAACCCGATATGGTTATAGCAGTTCGCGAAGGGCCGCCTGTCGTTATCGGATTGGGCGACGGTGAATTTTTTGTCGCGTCCGATATTCCGCCGATATTACAGCATACGCGTGACGTGTTCTTTCTCGGCGACCGCGAGATCGCTGTGCTGACGAAAAATGCGGTTCGCGTCACCGACTTTGACGGCAATATTGTCGAACCCAAACAGCAGCGGATAACCTGGGATCCGATAATGGCGGAAAAGGGCGGCTTTAAGCATTTTATGCTGAAAGAGATATACGAACAGCCGCGAGCCGTTCGCGATACTGCGCAAGGCCGTGTTTCGCTCGATACGGGAAAGGTTTACCTTGATCTTGTAGATATTTCTGATGAGGAGCTGAAAGCTGTTACATCAATAAAGATCGTCGCCTGCGGAACGTCATGGCATGCCGGATTAGCCGGAAAATATATGCTGGAACAACTTGCGCGTGTTCCTGTCGAAGTTGATTATGCTTCGGAATTTCGTTATCGAGATCCGGTTTTGAGCGAAACTGATCTGATCATCGCAATATCGCAGTCCGGCGAAACCGCCGATACGATCGCTGCAATGCGCGAAGCGAAACGTTCGGGGTGTAAGGTTTTGGCTGTCTGTAATGTGCAGGGTTCGATGATCCATCGCGAAGCGGAAGGTACGATCCTGACGCACGCCGGCCCTGAGATCGGCGTTGCATCTACAAAAGCATTTACATCGCAAATGGTTGCGCTTTATTTGTTTGCGTCTCATTTAGGACAAGTTCGCGGAACGATCGGCGAAGAAAAAGCAAAACAGCTTGCACAAGAACTCGCCGAATTGCCGCTGAAGATCGAACAGCTATTGAATGACGCCGATCTGATCGAAGATCTTTCGAAAGATTATTTTCGCGTTCAGGATTTTTTATATCTCGGCCGCGGTATCAATTTTCCGGTAGCTCTCGAAGGCGCTTTGAAATTAAAAGAGATCAGCTATATACATGCCGAAGGTTATCCGGCAGGTGAAATGAAACACGGCCCGAATGCTTTGATCGATGAAAAACTTCCGGTCGTTGTCGTAAATACACGTGAATCGGGCAACCAAGCGAGCGAAATTCGGTACGAAAAAACTCATTCGAACGTTGTTGAGGTAAAAGCCCGCGACGGCATCGTTCTAGCGGTGCTGACCGAAGGCGACAGAATGACCTCAAAGGTCGCAGATCATTCGATCGAAATACCGGAAACGTCAGATCTGCTGGCTCCGATCTTATCGATAGTGCCGCTGCAGCTGCTTTCCTATCATATAGCTGTCCGCCGCGGCTGCGATGTTGATCAGCCTCGAAACCTAGCAAAATCGGTGACTGTGGAATAGACAGTCGGTAATATAATGAAAGCAATAGTAGTAAAAGAATTTGGCGGGCCGGAAGTTATGCAGCTTGAAGATGTTGCGGTGCCGGAGCCGACGGGCACGCAGGTGCTGGTAAAGATCATGGCCGCAGGTGTTAATCCGGTCGATACATATCTGCGTTCCGGAAATCATGCACACGCACCGAATTTGCCTTACACGCCGGGAAAAGATGCGGCCGGAATTGTCGAATCGGTCGGAAGTGATGTCAGTGCTTTTAAGATCGGTGATCGTGTTTATACTTCGGGTTCGATCAGTGGAACATATGCCGAATATACGCTGTGCGGCGAAAGCCAGCTTGGGCTGCTTCCGGATAACGCGAGTTTCGAACAAGGCGCCGGAATTTGGACGCCTTATGCGACGAGTTATCGCGGCCTATTCCAGAAAGCAAAGATAAAAGCCGGCGAAAAGATCTTGATACACGGAGCTTCGGGCGGCGTCGGCATCGCGGCGATACAATGGGCGAAGAATGCAGGTTTAACGGTTTACGGCACGGCGAGTTCGGCCAAAGGCCTCAAGATAGTAAAAGAACAAGGCGCGGATGAGGTTTTCGATCATTCAAAAGACGATCATCTGGAACAGATAAAGGAAGCGGGCGGAGGCGGTGTCGATGTCATTGTCGAGATGCTCGCAAATGAAAATCTTGAGAACGATTTCAAAGCCCTCTCAATGTTCGGACGCATTGTTATCATAGGTAATCGCGGGAGCATTCAATTCACGCCGCGGCTTGCGATGACAAAAGACGCGACCATTTATGGAATGTCTTTATTCAACGCACCTGCCGAAGCAATGGCAGAGATCCACAAAGCAATTTTTGACGGGCTGGAAAATGGTTTTTTGGCTCCGGTGATCAGCCGGACATTTCCGCTTTCCGGCGCACCCCAGGCACATGATGAAATAATAAATAAAAAGGCTCTGGGTAAAATAATTTTGATACCTTAAACTTTTGGAGGGAATTTTTTGAGCAAATCAGAAAAATATGTCGATATGATCATCGAAGACGACCTTTCTGAGGTTGTTTCAGAAACAGCGGCCGTTTATACCGATAAGGAAATTCGCCGCGTTTATGAGTTTAGCGATGGAGCCGTAGTTGAATATGAATGGCAGGGCACAAAGGATGGAAAAAGAAGTGCAGATGATCTATTCAATCACCGATTCACAATGACCAAAACACCAACGCCAAATCCTGACAAACTAAAAAAAGGCGTGATCAGAACGATCATGTATCCATAAATAAAAAAAAGGACAACCGAAGCTGTCCCTTTCTGTTTTCGCCGAACTACCCCCAAGTTATTCGGCGGCCACAAAATTAAAATTATTCGTATCGCCGTCAAGATACAGCGAACGTGTCGGCACGGCAAAGACATTGCGTCCGGAACGTACATTTATAAAATAAGTCGATCCGGCCGGTACTTCTAATTGAAATACGCCGAAAGTATTTGTAGTTGACATAATTCTTGAAAGCAGAGATTCGCCCGAAGCCGTGACCACCGCTCCGCGAATGCCTGAACCATTTGCCGCCATCACTCGTCCGGTGATAAATGCGTTCGCCGCCGTTGGAGCAAGAAGCGTCAAATTTGCTGCCGAAACTGTTCCGGTATCAGCTTGAGCGCAATCCATAAATCTAAGCGTCCATACTCCGTTCGGATCGGCCACGCTTGAGAACGCCGTATTCAAATTCGTTTCATCCGGGCCGGAACCATCATTGCCGAATGGTCCTGGTAATTGTGTGCGATAGCTGCCTTCGGGGATCACATAACTGCCGCCGCCCGCTGCGGCCGCTGACCAAATGTTGCTTGTTGCCGTATCGCTGAACTTATAAGTTCCGCTCAAAAGCGAACTGTCGCCGTTGTCCGCAGTTGGGGCCTGTTGACCGACACGGGAAAAGACCGGAAAGGTCGTCAGATCCGGCGCAATAAGAAAAACCTGCAGATCACCGATCCACGAATGAGCCGGGAACATCGTAAAATCTACTGAAACCCCAGCCAACGGAGCTCGCATGCCGGACACATCAAAATGAACATCCCGCGGAATAGATGTACAATTTGGCGGTGTTCCCGAACCCGGATCGCTGATCGGTCCGGTATCGCGGCCGGAGAAAACGCCGGCTGAAACCATTGATGAAAGAAAAGAAACGATCGTCAGAATTACGATCGCGGCGTGAAAATATTTAGTTACTGAAGGCGGGACAAATTTTGTTGGCATTTGAGAATCTCCGAAAACTCCGGCGGTGTTGAAAGGCATGCCCGTGTAATGATCGAGCTAGATCGATGATAGCAAGATATGAAAAACATTGTCAATATATTTATTAACAATGTTAAACCATTATTCTTGAGAAAAAGTTTTGAGGTTAAACCGAGGCAGATTCTGATGAACGCGACCGAAATTCATCAAGAGCTTCAAAAACCTGAAGAGCGTAGCGAACATTGTTAAATGGAGCCGAAACCTGCACACCGGCGATGATATCGCGAACCTCTAATAGAGATTCGCGGGCAATGGCGATGCCTTCTTCGCGGGCGTGATCTTTGCTTTGATCTGACGCTACACGCATTCTTTCTAATATCTCAGGTGTGACATTAACGCCCGGAACTTCGTTGTGCAGAAATTCCGCATTTCTAAAGCTTACTAGCGGCCAAATGCCTGCGATGATCGGGATTTTTACGTGCTCGATCGCTTTGATAAATCGGCGAAGCTGTTCGGTATCGAAAACGGGCTGAGTAATTGCGTATTCGGCTCCGGCTTCGACCTTCCATTCAAAACGGCGGATCTCTTCTTCTATATTTACGGCTCCCGGATTTACACCTACGCCGATCGAAAATGCGGTCGGTATACCGATCGGGTTATTGCCGAGATCGAGTCCGTGATTAAGTTTGTTGACCATATTGGTCAGGCCGATCGAATCAATATCGAAAACAGCGGTCGCATCCGGATACGGACCCATTTTTGGCGGATCTCCGGTTATGATAAGTAAATTATGCAAACCGAGAGCAGCGGCTCCGAGCAGATCCGACATCATTCCCAAAAGATTTCGGTCGCGGCAGCAATAATGCAGAACAGCTTCGATGCCGATCTCGCGTTCAACCAGCACTGCCGTGGCTTGAGCCGACATACGCGTTTGGGCTCGCGGGCCGTCCGGAATATTCACAGCGTCAACACCGGCTTCTTTTAAAAGGCCAATTGAATCGAGCGTTTTTGCGGCATCACAGCCTTTTGGCGGAAGAACTTCTACGGATGTGACAAATTCGCCGCGTGCGACATTGGCCGACCATTTCGAACGCAACAAAGGATCGACGACCTGAATATCTGTCGGCGTCATTTCTTCGACGCGTGCGTTTCCTGAATGCGGAAAAGATCTTGCCTGCCGCGGACTGATCGAACGAACTGCGTCGGCTATCAGCTTAATGTGCGTTGGCGTTGTGCCGCAGCAGCCGCCGACAAACCTTGCTCCCGCCTGAACAAAGCGCTTAGCAAAGGTCGCCATATATTCCGGCGAACCCATATAAAATTGGCGTCCCTGAACATCCCGCGGCAAACCGGCATTCGGCTGTGCTGAAAGGCTGCGGCTAGTTAGCGTTCGCATTTTTTCAAGAGCCGTCAGAACATGATTCGGACCCATTCCGCAATTTAACCCTATGATATCGACACCGAGTTCATCGAGCTTTGCGGTGAAGGCTTCGGGTGATGTGCCATACAATGTTTTGCCGTCCATTTGAATGGTCATTTGTGCGGCTATCGGAAGATCGCAAAGTTCGCGGACGGCTTTGATCGCCTGTTCGATCTCAGACAAGCCGGAAAAAGTTTCCAGAACGAAAAGATCCACACCGCCTTCGAGCAAGGCTTCGGCCTGTATTTTGTATATCTCTTTTGCCTCATCAAATGATGTCGGGCCGAAAGGTTCGATGCGAACGCCCAGTGGGCCAATGGCACCGGCGACAAATGCTTTTTCCCCGGCAGCTTCGCGAGCGATCCTGGCCGAAGCAGTGTTTATTTCTTTTAATTTCGATTCAAGGCCGTATGGCTTTAGTTTATGAAATGTCGCTCCGAATGAATTTGTTTCGATGATATCGGCACCGGCTTTTACATATTCTTCGTGAACCTCACGGACAAGCTCCGGTGCGGTCAAATTCAGTTCGTCGTAACTTCGATTTATATAGATACCTTTATCGTAAAGGCGCGTTCCGACAGCTCCGTCAAAGACGAAAACACCGTTGGAATTCAGAATTTCGCGAAAATTCTTCATAACTTTTGCGGCTGAAATAAAAAAGCCTCGCTTAAACAGCAAGACTTTTTTGAACTTTGTTAGTCGGCAAGCTGTTTAGCAGATTATTTAACGTGGTCGCAAGTCGCATTAACTCACCACGAATCGTATAATCAATGATGCGACTTTGCTGCATAAGTGTCAAATCAATAGATCATCGCTTCTGACACTTCCGGCAAAAGTAGGTTGAGCGGCCGGCTTGTTTTATGCGTTCAATTGGGCGTTCGCAGTTGCGGCAGGGTTCGCCTTCGCGTCCGTAAACGCTCCAATCGCCTGATGCACCTTCGCCGTAAAAATCACCTCCGATATTTGTCGGATCGACCGGAACGGCTTTGCTGAGTTCGATCGAATAACTAAGTACTTCGCGTATTGACGAATGCAGTTCGGCTGCCTTTTTCTTGGAAACAAGATTCGCGGGTTTTTCCGGATGAATTCCTGAGCGGAACATTGCTTCTGCGGCGTAAATATTTCCAAGCCCAGTAACCTTTGTTTGGTCAAGCAGAAATTCTTTCAGGCTTTTGCCGGATCTTTTTAATGAAGCGTATAAATGTTCGATGCTGAATTCATCGCTGAAAGGTTCCGCCGCGAGTTTTTTAATTTCTTTCGCCTCAAATAATTCGCTTGTGGCAACGATCTTCATCAAGCCGAAATGCCGCTTGTCTTCAAAAACCAGTCTCACATCGTTTTCGAAATAAAAAATGGCATGAGCAAACTTTGGATCAGGCAGATCAGCGTTCAATAACATAAATCGCCCGCTCATGCGCAGGTGTGTTATCAAAGTTTTCCCGCCATCAAGTTCGAAAAGTATATGTTTACCGCGCCGATCAACGGTTTTGATCAACGAACTTTCAAGTTTTGCCGCAAATTCATCCGCCGTCATATCCGGTACGAGTTTTTCGCGGCGGAGCTCAGCCTTGATAATTCTTTTGCCGGGCAAAAGCTGCTGCAATTGTCGTTTAACGAGATCAACCTCAGGCAATTCTGGCATAATGCTTAGATCCGGCTGTAATCCGGCAAACTGGCTTTATCACCCAACACGCAGCCTTCTCCTACAATGACGTTCCTTCCGATATGACTTGACCGGCCGACCAGAGCTCCTTTTAATTCGGCGTTGGCGGAAATACGTGTATGTCCCCACAAAACCGAATTTTCGATAACGGCCTTTTCCTCGACATGCACTCCCGGACCGAGAACGGAATTGATGATATGTGCATTTGGTTTAATGATGCAGCCTTCGCCGATGACGGATCTTTTGTCGATCGATGCGGCGGTCGCGATCTCTGCAGGAAATTTTTCCGGTGGTTCAAAGCCAGTGATCTTTCCGTTCAAGAAGTCATGATGAGCAGCAAGATAACTAGACGGATTTCCTATATCGCGCCAATAATTTTCCTGCATCTGAAAGGCAGAGAATTTAAGTCCTTTTTCTAATATCTGTGGAAAGACATTATATTCGAATGACATATTTTCGTTCGGTGCGATCATTTCCAGTATCGAGGGTTCTAGGACATAGATGCCGGCATTTATCGTCTTGACCTTTAGATCTTTTAATTGTTCGGCTTTTGGTTTTTCGAGAAAATTCAAGATATTGTCGTCTTTGTCTGTTTCGACAAGTCCGTATGCGGATGGATCCTCGATCGGCTTCAAAGCGATCGTCGCTTGAGCTTTGCTTGCGGTATGACGTTCGATTATTTCCGTAAGGTTGATGTCAGTAATTATGTCGCCGTTAAAAACGAGCATTGTGTCGTTATAACCTTCGGAGGCAAATTTATATGCTCCGGCGGTTCCGAGCGGAACCGGTTCGGTCACATATTTCAGCGACACACCGAAATCAGTACCATCGCCCAGAACCTCTTCGATCTTGGCCGGCTGATAGCTAAGTGAAAGTGTTATATCGGTAATACCTGAACGCCGCAAAATATCTATTTGATAAAGTAAAAACGGCCTATTCAACACAGGTACGATCGGTTTAGGCGTATAAACGGTCAATGGCCTCAGACGTGTTCCTTTGCCGCCGGCAAGTATAAGTGCTCTCATAATCTCCTTTTACAATTAAAGCCAAAGGCGGCATTAAAGTAAACCGTTGAAAATATTTACGTGTTACAATTTTTGTATGTTCAACATTGCCAAAAAATGTTGACACTCAAACTGCGTGTATGTTAGTTTACTGTTTGCAGGCATATCGATTCGCTCCTGCCGCTCCTGCATTTATTAGATTTAAAGTTCGGCTTCGAGCTTGCGTCCCAGAGCACTCAAAAATACATAATGACGTTCGATAAAACTAAAGCAATGCGTAGCGCTGAACGCTATCTGTCCCAGGGGAAAATTCCCTCAGCAATTGAGGAATATAAACGAGTAGTAAAGAACGATCCCTCGGATTTTGGGACGATGAACATGCTCGGCGATCTGTATGTAAAGAATTCGGAAAAAGGTGAAGCGGTCGGCTGTTTCACCTCCGTTGCGGAACATTACAGCACGCAGGGTTTTGCTCAAAAAGCTATCGCGATCTACAACAAAATAGCGAAACTCGAACCGCGTTCGATCGAAGTATCCGAACGTCTCGCCGATCTTTATAAAATGCGCGGGTCGTATGTCGATGCACGCAAACATTATCAAACAGTTGCGGAATATTATCAAAAACAAGGCAGAGTTGTAGATGCTCTCGATGTTTGGAAAGAGATCGCATTTCTCGATCCGGCCGATACAGAAGCTTTTATAAATATTTCCAATTCCTATTTAAAGGAAAATCGCCCGGAAGAAGCCGCTGACGCATTATTGGAAGCCGGAAAGCGGTTCTTTGCTCACGGAATTCATGAAAAAGCAGTAGAATGCTACGAAAACTCGCTGATGCATAAATCAGATGACCTGCGTACGCTTCGTGCTTTTTTGGATGCAAAGAGTGAACTTGGCGAGCGTGAATCGGCGAATGAAAAGCTGGCTGAAATAAGCAAAAAATATCCGCATAACCGAGAGATCCTTGCACTAATAATCGATTCGCATATTCAGGCGGAAAACGCCGCGGAAGCCGAATCCGCCATTATTTCGCTGGTCGAACAAGAACCGGCAAATTATGCAAAGTTTCTAGAATTAACACGGCTTTATTTAAAATTGCGTGATGCCGACGGATCTGCCAGAGCGCTTTCGATGGCATCGGAACATCTTATTGTCGGTGGGCAGGCCGAAGAATTTCAAAGCTTTGTAAACGCGATCTTGGAAATCGATAGCGAGAATCTACAAGCGCTTCGATTAATGGCTAGATATTTTTCATGGAGCGGCGACGGCGAATCACTTCGCACAACTTTTGAGAAATTGGCGGCTGCCGCGAATCGGCAAGGAGCCGCTGAAGATGAACGTTATGCGCTTTCTCAGCTTGTAAAAGCCGCACCGCATGAAATGGCGAACGTCGAACGTCTGGCAGAGATCGACGCCGAGAACGGATTCGATACAAGCATGGACGTGGAAAGCCTTTTCGATAAAAGGTTTATTCGTTCGAGCGAAGAAAAAGAATTTACGGGAACAGAGATAATTGAAAATGTAGAAAATCCGGTCGGTTTCGATTTTGAGATTTCAAACGGCTCGACCATGGAAATGCCGGCTTCGTTTAGATCTGAAAATGAAAATGAAAATGCCGAGCCGACCAGATCTTTGGAAGATATCTTTGTTGACTCTGCCGATGAAGATGATTTTGATCCAACGCTAAACGGACATTCCGCAGACACTGAGACAGATGGTGATCTACGGCTTCGAAAAGAACTGGACAGCGTAAAATTTTATATTGAAAGCGGCTACGCCGATATGGCGGAAAAGGCTCTTTCCGATCTGCGTGAAGAGTTTGGCCATAATGTTGAGATTGAGAAACTCGAAGCTGAGTTGATGCTGATGTCGAGTTCGGCTGCCGGTGTTGAGCCAAGCGAAAATATTCACATCGAGATCGCAGATGATGACGAACCGGAAACGCAATCCGGAGGATTTGATATTGACGAATTCCGCAGCGAATTTGGATTGGACGAGATTGATGCCGCTGAGAATGGCGATTACGAAACACAATACAGCACTGCTGTCGCCTACTCGGAAATGGGATTGACCGAACAGGCGATCAGGGAATTTCAAGATGCGATAAGTTTAGTTTCGCCAAAAGACGGTACACGAAGATTTTTTCAGTGCGCGACATTACTCGGTCATTGTTTTATCGAACAGGGAATGGCAAAGCTTGCTTTGACGTGGTTCGAGAGAGCTCTCGAAAGCACCGAATTGAGTTCGGATGAAAAGCAAGGCGTTTGGTATGAGATCGCCCATGCGTATGAAATAGACGGCGACACCGGAAATGCGGCCAGATATTTCGAACAGATCTATGCGGAAAACGTGAACTTTCGAGATGTAAGCGAACGCGTTAAAAATTTGACGGTGAGTACCTAGTTTTTGGGTCTAACGATCTCTACCGAACAGCTTGCACGCGATGCAACGGCTGACGCCGTACTTCCGATCAAGAAACGCTCTAATTTACTTTGTAGTGCGGTTGCACCGATAAAGATAGAATCGGCATTCCATTCTTCAGCTTGATTTACCAAAACACTTTTCGGATTTCCGGGGACAATATCCAGCCGTGCCGAATATCCGGCTTTACTAAATAATTCCAAAGCCGGTTCGGCCAGTTTTTGTATCATTTTGTCTTCTTCGGCCATTGTTTCTTCGGCAAAAGCTGCGATCGGCTGGGCAAATTGCCCAATGACCGAAGGCGAGATCGGGTCGCTTGCAGCGATCAAACGTATCTCGGTTCCTGACGGCCATTGTCTAGCCGCAGCCGAAGTCGCCGCAATATCTGACCCTTCCGAACCATCGAATCCGACAATAATGCGGATCGGCGATTCGACCTGCTTATCTCGGCTGCGTGCAACTCGAACCGAACAGCTCGATTCAGCGGCTACTTTCAATGAAACGCTGCCCAGAAAAACCCTCGAAAGCGCCGAAAGTCCCTGCGATCCGACGATGGTCAGATCAGGGCCATATTCACCGGCAATATCGAGTATGGCCCACGCCGGCGAACCATAAGTAGCACGAGATTCAACCTGCCAGCCGAGCATTATATTTGAAATACGTTCCGCCGCGGCCTTGGCCAAATGTTCTGAGCCCTCGACTATTTTTTCGCTCCGTTCACGGCGATCCTTTACGAGCCTTTCAATATAAGGATTGGTTTCTGTCTCAGGATCTGCGGCCTCCGCTCCCAAAGCCGGCAGCCAAACCTCTGCAACCGAAACAACTAGAAATTCACCGGATTCAGGAAGACCCGCTCGTGTGAGATCATCGAGAGCGGCTTCGGCATCACGCGAGCCATCGTATGCGACTAAGATTTTCATAATAAATTTATCTGTTCAGAACAAATAATTTACAATATTCTAACACACGCAACTGTTCGCTTCGAGTCTATTGAATACAGTGGATAAAGGCGTTACGATAGTCATACGAGGTTAAATATGATCGAAGTAAGAGAAATGCGTGATTCGGATAACGTGGATCTGCTCGAACGTGTCCAATTCGGACATTTGGGAATGGCTCAAGAAAATGATCCGTATGTCGTCCCGATTCATTTCGCCTATGTTGAACCGGATATCTATATCTATACCACCGAAGGGCTGAAATGGGAGATAATTCAGGAGAATCCGAAAGTTTGCTTGAACGTGAACGAGATCATCGATAATCGTGATTGGAAAAGCGTCATAGTTCGCGGCGAAGCTGTTCGTTTGACGAATGCTGAAGAGATAAAAGTAGCCCGTGAGCGGTTAGTAAAGGTAAATCCCACCCTAACACCTGCGGTCAGCATTCAATGGATGGATCATTGGGTACGGGAAAACGTTGAAGTGATCTTAAAGCTAACTCCGACTTTAATAACCGGTAGGCGTTCTGTAAAAGGAAGCGATACAAGAACGCCATTTGTTCCGACCAAGAAAGAACTTGGGCCTTTGTAAATTAAAAAACGGATGCTTTCAACAGCATCCGTTTGAAATGTTTTGGTGGCCAGAGACGGGGTCGAACCGCCGACACGCGGATTTTCAGTCCGCTGCTCTACCAACTGAGCTATCTGGCCTTATAACGCTCATCTCAGAGCGAATTTTGAGTGTAAATAAGCAGTTTGCCGATGTCAAATGCGAAGATGAACTTGGTCGTTCCGTCGCCCTGTTAATTGCCGCTTTTTGACTTCAACGGCCGCAGACATATAATTGAACTTCTTATACAAATTCAGTTCGCCAAGAGGATATTTTAATGAAAAAACAAACTGCACTGATCTTTATATTGACCGCCGCGATCGGTTTAGCCGGTTGTGGTTCAGCGGTCGAAACGAATTCTAATTCTAATGCCGCAAATGCAAATGTGAATTCGAACAGTTTCACAAACATGAATGTGAATGAACTTCCCGAAGGCTTTTCAAATAAACCGTTAAATGTCGATGGCAATTCTGTCGAAGGAATTAATGCCAATACAAAAATAGAAAAGGTTCCTGACGATGTTTCGCCAGCTCCTGGAATACCAAGTGCGAATGATCTGAAGAAGAATATGAAAAAAGGGACGACGCCGACACCTGGAATTCCCGCCAATCCTGAAATAAAAAGGTCTTCCAATTCGGCGAACGTCGTGTCCGGCTCGAGCGAAACTGCCGATAAATCTACGGATTCAGTTACTGACAGCGGTACTATGAAACAGCAGCGGCCGAAAAGACCTTAGCATTTTATATAATGGAAAAGAGGCTGTCTGAAAAAGACAAGCCTCTTTTTTTGTGAAAGTAAGTTTGTTTAAGCCTGAGCCGCTTCAGCTTTTACAAATCCGAGAGCCGTTTTAACATCGTCTTCGATGCGTTCGAGTATTTCCGGATTTTCCTTCAAAAAGTTCTTGACATTTTCGCGGCCTTGACCAAGTCGTTCGCTTTTATACGAGAACCAGGCGCCGCTTTTTTCGACGACCTCATTCGTTACGGCCAGATCGATCAGATCGCCTTCGTGCGAGATCCCTTCGCCGTACATAATATCGAATTCCGTTTCCCGGAACGGCGGAGCAACTTTGTTCTTAACGACCTTGACGCGTGTACGGTTGCCGACCATTTTATCGGCTTCTTTGATCGCGCCGATGCGGCGGATATCCAGCCGAACGCTGGCGTAAAATTTCAAAGCTTTGCCGCCGGTCGTTGTTTCCGGCGAACCAAAAAATACGCCGATCTTTTCGCGAAGCTGATTAATAAAGATAAATGTTGTTCGTGAATTCGCGACGATCGCGGTGATCTTTCGCAGAGCTTGCGACATCAATCGGGCCTGAAGTCCGGGAAGCGAATCGCCCATTTCACCGTCGAGTTCCGCACGAGGTACAAGAGCGGCGACCGAATCGACAACGATCACGTCAACGCTGTTCGAACGAACCAAAGTTTCTGCGATCTCAAGGGCTTGTTCGCCCGAATCCGGCTGCGATATCAAAAGGTCGTCGATGTTAACACCGAGATTCTTTGCGTATTCCGGATCCATGGCATGTTCTGCATCAATGTAAGCTGCGATGCCTCCGGTCTTCTGCGCAGAAGCGACGATATGCAGAGCAAGCGTCGTTTTACCAGAACTTTCCGGGCCGTAGATCTCAACGATCCTGCCGCGCGGAACGCCGCCGACGCCGATCGCCGCATCGAGACTCAAACACTGCGTCGAGATCGCGCCGATATCTTCGATCGGACGTTCGCCAAGCCGCATTATCGAACCTTTGCCGAACTTTTTCTCGATCTGCTGCAACGCTGATTCTATCGCCTTACCTTTATCCATGCTCATAAAATTTGGGTTTCTCCGTAATGTGTTCTCTTAACTAGGGTGAATTCTAACAGTGTTGTGGAAATAATGCAACGTTTCGTAGGTGAAACATTCTTGTCTTATCTACAATTAAGGTTTTGAACAAAATAGACGAACTTATTGTTTAAATCAAGAGATGATAGCAGTTTTTCTAAAACGAGGAAAAAAATTTGGTACAACGTCATCGCTATGATATTTTTTAATACGGAATCTCAGCGCGTCACTCTTTTTAACAAATATGAAACTCCTAAAAAAACCTATATATGTAACCGTATTTTTAATGATCGTGTTTTTTGCGAATTCGTCCATTTTGGCAAAAGACCAATGGCTGCATGTCAGATCGCAGAACTTCAATCTGATCGGAAATGCTTCAGAGAAAGACATAAAAAAGGCGGCGACCAAGTTAGAACAGTTTCGCGAAACTTTCAGACAGGTTTTCAAAGCGACAAATCTGACATCTACGATCCCGACAAATGTCATAGTTTTTAAGAGCAATTCATATTACAAAGCGTTCAAGCCGATTCGGGCCGACGGGAAAGTAGATAATTTTGTTGCAGGGTTCTTTCAGCCTGGCGAGGACGTTAATTATATAACGCTTTCGATGGATGGTGACGACGCTGATGTTTTCGGCACGGTCTTTCACGAATATGTCCATTCGATCCTGAATACAAATTTTACAAGGTCGGATATTCCGCCTTGGTTCAACGAAGGCTTGGCGGAATATTATCAAACATTTGAGATACAAGACGATCAGAAGGTCAAACTGGGTTTGCCGCAATCAAATCACCTGGCTTATTTACAGCAAAATGATCTGATGCCGCTGAAAACCTTGTTCAATATCTCTTCTTATGGGTTGCTGCAAATGGAACCGCGTCCGCGCAATTTATTTTATGCCGAATCGTGGGCTCTTATACATTATCTGATACAAAGCGGTAAAACAGATGGGTTAGGTAAATTTCTTGCGGCCTTAGGCAGCGGAGCCGAAGCGGAGCTTGCTTTCAGAAATGCGTTTCTGACCGGTTATGCCGAGATGGAAAAAGATCTGAAGAAATATGTCCGCAAAGCCACATATCAGTACAACCAACTGACCTTCAAGAACAAACTGGTCTTCGACACCGGTATGGCCGTTACGCCGCTTGATGAGGCCGATACAAATGCGTATCTGGGCGATCTGCTTTATCACACGAACCGTCCGGAAGATGCCGAACCGTATTTGTTGAAAGCATTGGCTGTTCGGCCCGATTCACCGATGGCGAATATGGCAATTGGAATGGTCAGATTCAGAGCAGGAAAATTTGACGATGCTCGACAGTTCTTAGAAAAAGCTCTTGCCAAAGAAAGCAAAAATCATTACGCATATTATCGATTGGCTTTTGTTTTGATAAGAGGAAGATCCGACGCTTCGGGGATCTCTGAAAGTATGACGGAAGAAACGGCAATGCGTGCCGCCAAGTTTCTGAAAAGATCGATCGAGATCGATCCAAAATTTTTTCCAAGTTACGACCTGCTCGCATTTTCAAGTTTGATCAGCGGCAGCGGTATTGATGATGCGGCAGCGGTTATCGCTCAAGGGTTGAAATATAAACCGGGCGATGCTTCTATGACCTTGCGTCTCGCTGAGCTATATATGCGTACAGATAAATTCATTGAAGCCGGTCAACTTGCCGCCAAGGTGGCGTTGAGTGTTGATGATCCTGAACTGAAGTTGAAAGCAGAAAACCTTAAGCAATATGCCGCAAGACGAAATGAATCGAATAATTCGCCAACAACATTTTCTGGTCCGGTTCTAGTACGCCAGAAGCCACCAGCCGAAGAAGATCCGAAGGCAATTGAAAAGATGAATATCCGTTCAATTAATGGCGAACTGAAGCCATTAGCTGACGGCAATGCTAGGGTTGTAGGCCATTTGGAAAAAATATCTTGTGTCGGCGGAAAAATATCCTACACGGTAAAATCCGGCAGCGAAGTTTTCCAATTGAGCAGCACTGATTTTCAAGGCCTTGAGTTAATGACCTATGGTGGAGAAGGCGGAGTAGTCGGATGCGACGCGGATCTAAAAGCTAATACAGCTATTTTCACCTACAAAAAAGCGACTGCTAAAAAATCGGCTACACGTGGAGAACTGTTCGCTATAGATTTTGTGCCTAGTTATTTTTACTTGATGACCGGAGATGAAATGGCGGCTTTTGATGATGAGAGATCAGCCGAATACCGACGTCAACAAGAAAATAATTCCCCAGCCACCAACGGTTTTGAATCATCAATGCTTAAAGCCGGACAAGGAGAAAAACGCGTGCTCGGTAAGATCGAAACAATGGAATGCTCAAATTCAGCGATCCTGAAAGTATCGGTTGACGGAAAAAGCATCCGTTTGCTGATATCGCGGGAAACTCCTTTGCAGATAAGGTCTTATGCCGGAGATCCGCGGTCGATGGATTTCAATTGCGGCATGAAATCCGTGGCACAGCCGATCGTTGCTATCTATAAAGACACACCTGATGCGAAATCAAAAACAGCCGGCATATTGCTTTCAATTGAAGTCGTAACAGAAGGATTTAAACTTGATTAGATCCTTCCACCGGATCGCTTTAATGACCGATCCTGATGCTGTTCAAGATATTCGAGCGGTTGGCTCGAGCGGCGACACCGTTCGTGAAGTTCGTCAACAAAACCAATATGAACATGCGGTTGTCTTTTCGAAAGACGATCGCATCGGCGATCAGCGGAACCTTTGGCGTTTCGCCGTTATTTGTAATGCCGCAAATAACATGCAGGCCGGCTTGACCGTCAATTACGATAATTTGCGATTCTTTTTCTACAGCCGCAAGATCCAGTCCTGCTTTTTCGCCAATACCTTTTAGCAGTGAATTTGCCGCCGTCATAGCAGATCGTTTTATCGAAGCATCGGCCGCAACGGCTGATTCGACCTCGAACATAGCGATCATACCAGTATTGAATTCGTAAGCAGCCGTCATTTCGTTCTCTACGAATGGTTCTTTTAGTTTGATCGGTTCAGTAAACGCCTGCAATGAAAGGCCTAATTTGCCAAAGCTCTGCCGAACAGTTCCGGAAACAGGCGGAAGACTCACGCGAACGCTTTGAATGGCTCGGTGGATCAGATCGCCGTAATTTTCCGTGCCCATGATATCTATTATCCATTCGGTGGTGCCGCCGTAGATCAAAAGCATCTGGCGGATGTAAATATATTTTCCGCTAGTAACTTTGGCATGTATGAGGCGAGCTTGAAAACCATCCACAAGAATTTTTTCGATGCTCAATATCTCGTTCTTATCTTTTGAAATAGCGCTGTTTATTTCAAAATAATTTTTTGCGGCAAAGTCCGGATCGAAAGTGGAAGCGAACATAGGTTCGACATCCCGTATCTCGTAACCGAACAAAGGAGCGTCGATGTTATAAATAGTAACTGCATTTTGCTGCACCGGAGCTTTCGGAGCGATCGGCGAATCTATCATCAAGCCTTGTCTTCCTATTTTATAGGTTGACCAACCGTAAAGAGGTGAAGTCGTAGTTCTGAGTGAAGAGATTATCTGACGGGCTGTTTCCTGTTGTTTCGTGTTGTTCGGATCGGTTTGCAGCGTTAAGGTCATCGAATTCCGTTTTTCGATGGCAAGTACTTTGTATATTTTGTAAGGTTTGCCGTTTTCCTTCATGTCCATTACGACCAGAACGGCTTTTTCATCGCTGATCTTGATCTTAGAACTTTCGGCTCTGAACGTATCTTTATCGGCACGCTGCCTGTTTCCTTCTACGATATCTTTGATCGTACCATCGGCATTGAAAACATAACCCGCCGAAGGCATAGACGAAATTACTTTAACCTGCATGCCGTCGAAATACGCTTCGTATTCTTTGTCGTCAGGATTTTCAGGCGAACTTTCGGAAGGCAATAATTCATATGGAAGCATAGCCGCAAATCTGCCCGTGCCTAGTCCGCGAAGAACCGGTTTTGGCGTGCCTTCGCGTTCGGCGATGATGTTGGAGATTATCGACCGTGCCGAATTGGCTAGATCAGCTCTGTCGTATCTTACGAGAACTGCCCAAACCGATCCGGAATTGGTTTCGGGGTCGGTGCCGATAACGCGGAGCATATAACCGTTTCCGTATGTTCCGATCGTTTTGCGTCCTGAAATTTTCGGCATATCCACAGCGGCCGAATTTATTCCGAGTTTTTTTACAATGGTTCCATAAACCGTATTCGGACCGTTCGGCCATGATATTTTTCCGACTTCGACACGAAGCCCGGCGTCTTCTCCGGCCCAAGCAGTTGGAAAGAACGAATACGGAGTTTTCTCTATCCAGCTCAGATCTGTCGGCGAAGGTTTTCCTGGAATGTCGATAAGCAGAGAAGGATTGCTGATCGCCCAACGCGAGGTTTGCTGAGCCGCGGCGGTCAGGGCTATGCCGAAAATACAAAGCAGGATCGAAGGTATCTTGATAATCCGTTTCATAAATTTATTGGATTCGTGCTGCGGTTGCGTTGTCCGCGTTGGCTTTCGCTTCGTCGCCTTTCATTTGATATGCAAAAGCGCGTGCAAGATAGAGATTTTTTATTGTCGGATCGATATTTATTCCGGCGGTCAGATCGCTGATCGCTCCGTCAGCATCTTTTAGGTAATACTTCGTCAGTCCGCGATTCAAAAGTGTTTTGGCTTGACCTGAATTCAACTCAAAGGACCTATTAAGATCGGCAAGTGCTTCTTTGTATTTTTGAAGTTGAAAATAAGACGTTCCACGGTTGTAATAATCGGTGAATTCTTTCGAACCTGCTGCGATCGGGATCGAAAAATCTTTTATGGCGCTTTTATAATCTTTCAGATCGTTCATATTTATCAATCCGCGGATCGATGCATATTCGATCCTTGCCGGATCTATCTTTAATATCTGCTCATAACAATCCACCGCAAGCTGATACTTTTTAGCTTTCTGTGCCTGTTGAGCAAAGTCTGAAAGTTCACCTGTTGTAACAGGAGAAGTGTCGTGATTTTTCTTTGCATCAGAGATTATGGTCTTTAGCCGGACATTATCAGGATATTTTGAAAGATCCTGACCATATGCGGCGGAAAATATTGTAAATAACAATGTTAGAAGTAATAGTAGTTTTTGAGATTTCATATTTAATTTACCGCGGCTGTTAGTTGCGATATGCCTCCTGAAGATAATCGCAAAATTCTTTTTTCCGGCGGGTCATTTAAAAGATAAAAACCTTGGGATAGGTCCAAGGTTTAAGTGTGGGAGCTGGGGGTATTGTTGATCGGAAGTATGACCGGGTCAGTCCTTTGAGTCATCGTCGTCTTTGCCGATTTCGGCTTGATCGACGGTTTCCGTTATTGAAAAAGCCGAGAGTTCGCCTTTGTTCATATTGATTATTCGCCCGGCTGCTTCGTCAACTTCGTAATCGGGCGTTTTGTCGCGGAACATTATTTGATTTACGGCTTTTCCGCTCATCAGATTAACGCCGACAAGTCCGGAGCCTTTATCGCCGCCGCTTTTTATAGTCGTGAGCATATATTGAATATTGCCCGACCGTTTTGACGCCGAATATTTTTGAGACATGAATTGCTGATACGAACTCATCATATTCAAGAAACGGCTGTTCTCATCAAAAGCCGAATTATATCGACCTTGTTGTGAATACCCTGCTTCGGCTACCTGCGAAACCATTGCCGCGGTTATCGTCAAGGCGGTCATTACTATCGATTGCCAGCCGCTGATGCCGGGAGCATCGAATTTAGTTGACCAAACTATTTCACGCGTTGCCGGATTGAATGCGAGCAGATGCTGACGTCCGCGAGCGACAACTGTGCCGTTTTCCTGTCGAACGAGCGATATCGGTTCGTCTGTCGTATCTGCACCTTTTTTGAAAAATCCGCCGACTCCGCCAAATGCTATTGCGGCGACCTTACCGGCCGTTGCGGCGGCTCCGACCTTGAATTTGAATTTCAACGGTATTTTATAAGCTTCTTTAACTTTGCCGCGGCTCGACAGGTCTAAGCCGATGAGGTTCTTTTCGTCGCCGATCAGCATTACATTGTCGTTTTCGAGAACGATCATATTTGTGATCGAATTTTTTGCGCCCGTGTAGATCCAGTTCGTTTCGCCTGTTGTTTTATTCAATGCAACGACGCCGATCGGACTCTTTTTCTGCCATTCGCCTTTTTTTGCGGAAAAGAATTGGCCTCCCATTCGGCCGTAAACGACATCGCCGAAAAGCTGCATTTCTGCGATACCGCCTTTGCCAAAATCCTTTGTGGACCATTTTACCGACCCCGAATTCTTATCGATCGCACGTATGATTCCTTGAGCGGATGTATATATCAGGTCGCCATCGACTATGGCTTGGCCGTTGGTATTCTTTAACGAACCGTCGGTTACGTCGTAAACATTTTTCCAGACGAGCTTGCCATCGGAAAGGTTGTAGCGATGCAGACCGGCATAGGTCAGATACATCGAATCGCCGTCGAACATCGGCGGATTTTCGCCGCTCAGATCAAAACGGTCGCTGGCTCCGCCGCCGCTGCCGAGCAGCATTGCACCGGCACCGCCGCGTTTTTTCTTTTCAATTCCGTAAAGATCGACCTTTTCAGAATATTCATTTTGCCAAAGCAATTCTCCGGTGGACATTTTTAGGGCAAAGATATCCGGTTTGTCCTTATTGGAGCGGTTGTCTTTAATAGTAAGAAATACGATCATATCGCGGATGTAAACCGGAGAAACGCTTACCGTAAAGCCGAGCATTTTGTCGGTTTGCCAAACGGTTTCCCCGGTAAGCGTGTCCAAAGCGTACATCTTTGTCTTTCGCTGAGCCCAACCGGAATTATCCGTTAAAAGCAGAAGCGGTGTGCCTTCGAGCTCTGTAAATTCGGTTTCTTTTATTTCGCCGACGTCGGTGCGTTTCCAAAGCTCTTTGCCTGTAGCGCCGTCTATCATTGAAATGCCGTTCGAAAGGCCTACAACCGCATTGCCGGTATCTGTCATCGAATACCATTTGGCTCCTTTATAAGACCAAAGCGGTGCATCTGCGTATGCCGACGTGATATCGGCGGCTAAAATTACAAAAGCTGCCAGTGCGAGGCAAAACATAAGTCTTTTGAGTTGGGTACGAAAAACCGTAAGTCGGATCGGTTGCTGCATTTTTTTTCTCCGGTGTTGATTTTATAGCGTAAAATAACGCTTTCAAACTAATCGCACAGGCTGCATCAAAAACGGGTCAAAATTCTTGAACTTAAAGATATTGCCGTTTTGACAGTATCAATTATAATTATATTTCGATGACGGATAAGCAAGACCTAACATTACTCCTTAACAAGGCTCGCGAAGGCAGCAAGGAAGCTCTAGATGCGATGCTTCCGCTTGTTTACGACGAACTGAAACGCGTCGCGGGAAATCAGCTTCGCAGCGAACGCGGCGATCACACGCTGCAGGCGACGGCACTTGTTCACGAAGCATATGTTCGGCTGTTGGAGCAACGCAATGTCGATTGGCAAAACCGAGTACATTTTTTCAGCATTGCGGCGGAAATGATGCGGCGAATATTGGTGAATTACGCCGTTCAGCGTAATGCGAAAAAACGCGGTGACGGAGCCGCAAAACTCGAATTGGATGAGGCTTTGGGATACACAGACGAACGCGGTATAGATATAGTTTCTTTGGACGAAACACTGAACGATCTGGCAAAACTCGATCCTATTCAGGCACGAATTGTCGAGCTTAGATTTTTCGGTGGATTAACGGTCGAAGAAACCGCTGCCGCAATGGATGTTTCGGAATCTACGATTAAACGCGAATGGCGTATGGCAAAAGCCTGGATTAAGGCTAGAATGTCCTAACATTTTGAACATACATTTGGCTGAAAGCGTATCAACTACATAGTATAGTTCGGCAGCAGATAAATTAATGAAACTCTCGAATATCATCGGACAAAACCTCGATGAAAAATACAGGATCGAAAGCGAGATCGGTCGCGGCGGAATGGGAGCCGTGTATCTTGCGACCCATTTGGGTACCGAACGCCCGGTCGCTGTAAAAATTATCGCGCCTCAATTTATGAAGCGGGCCGAATTTGTCGAGCGTTTTCGCCGCGAAGCACGAGCCGCCGGACGATTGCGTCATCCGAACGTCGTCGATGTAACAGATTTCGGTTTTGCCCATACAGACGACGGCGAGGTCGCCTATCTCGTGATGGAATATCTGGACGGCTGTACGCTCGGCGAGATCCTCGAGGAGGAAAAACGCCTGCCGGTCGGCTGGACACTCGATATAATAGAACAGATATCATCCGCCGTTCACGAAGCTCATCAGCAGGGAATTATCCACCGCGATCTGAAACCGGACAATATTTGGCTAGAACCTAATCAACGCGGCGGTTATACCGTGAAAGTTCTCGATTTCGGTATAGCTAAGGTGGATGGTCATTTCGAATCGGAAAATGATGCGGTCAGCGTTGAAACTGAACTTTTAGAACGAAATGTTCGTGAAACAATAGCTCAAGAAAGTAAGAACGACACATTTCACGACGGTGCGGGTGTGACGAATGCTGCGGTGAATTCAACGTTTTCGGCCGCCGCCGCAGGTTCGACGGCTGTTCTTGAAGGTGAAACGATGATCCAGCCTATAGAGGCTTTGGCCGAAAGCGGCACGGATGCGGATTCGATCGGCACACGGATAATCGGGGCGGAAACGGAAGATCCTAGAGTTTCCGGTGAAAGCGGTCCGGGAATAATCAGGACGCTGACGACCGATACTAATCTGACTCGAGTCGGTGCGGTTCTCGGCACGCCGCTTTATATGTCGCCCGAACAATGCCGCGGCGAAAAGCTTGATGCCCGTTCAGATGTTTACAGCCTTGGCGTGATCGCTTATCAAATGCTGTCCGGTTCGACGCCGTTCGACGGAAATTACCGCGATGTGATGGAGGCTCATAAAAATGCCCCGGTTCCGCCGCTTAATGCAAAAAAAGTCCGTCGAAAGCTGAAGCATATTATTGAGCAGGCCCTCGCGAAGGATCCGGCCGACCGTCCCGAAACCGCCGAAGCGTTCGCGATCGGCCTTCGCTCGCGTGCCGATGGTATATTCGGCCTGCTGCGCCAAGCCGCGATGATCTACACCGAGCACATGCCGAAGTTCATTTTTCTTTCGACATTTTTTTGGCTGCCGGTGCTTTTGGCAACTGTCCTTCTTGTAACGGTTAACTTTTTGTCGATCAGCGGAAATATCCCGGAAACATTGTCGAATGTTCTTTCCGGTATTTTTACTCTGTTGATCTTTTTTTTTACATCACTTGCAGCATTTTTTATCGTTGGGACAATTACATGGATCGTTACTCAGAACCTTGCGGTTCCGCTTAGGCCGATCAGTCTGCGCGCGGCTTTGCGTGCGGCACGCTCAAAATGGAAAACATTTGCGGCAACCGGATTGTTTACAACGATCCTGACTATTGTCGCCGCCGGAATTGTTGGTTTAATTTTACTGATCCCGACACTAGTTATCATTTGGCTTATTTTCGGTCTGGAAGGCCCGGCTCCTATATTCGGAGCGGTTTTTGCCGCTGTCGGAGGGATGATCGCCTTTTTTGCAATTAGCGTGGCGATGATGCTGCTTGGTCCGGCTGTGATGATGGAAAATGTTCGCGGGATAAAGGCGATCAGACGATCCATCGAACTTATCCGAAGATCGCCAGTCACGGCGTTCAACGCTTTCGTTATAATGTTCTTAGTGCCTTTTGTTACCGCGTCTCTGATTTCCGGGGTCGTAAATTTGACAGCCAAGCAGATCGATCCGACGCTTTTTGAAAAAGACGGTGCAGTCATTTCAAAGACCGAAGACGGTGAAACTGTGATAAAACCATCCGAGAAAGAATCGGATATACAGATAAGCATCGGCACCGGCAACAAAGCTAGTGTCAAAGTTTCCGACCCGAAGGCAAATGTTCAAATGCGTTTGAAACACGCTTTGCTTGAAACGATGCTTCAGATATTGCTTTTGCCTTTGCAGATCTTGACTACGTCATTTACGGCAATAATAGTGGCGTTGCTTTATTTAAAGACACGTCAGGTCGGCGGCGAATCGCTGCAGAGTTTGCTGTATCATTTCGAAGAATCCGGAAGGCCGCGCAAGCATTGGCAGGAACGCGTCAAACGCCGATTGATACAATCAGGAAGAATTTCCGAAAAGACCTGAAAAATGCCTCACAAACTTTTTTTGATCTCCGCGATAGTATTCGTTTCGGCTCTTTTTCATAATGCCGCAGCGGGGCAGGAATTTACACGCGAATTCAGATCGGGAACGGGAACGACCATCGAGATAACCAATGAATACGGCCGCGTCGATATTTCAGCCACTGCGGAACAGGATGCGGTCGGTTCGATCAAAGCCGTTTCAACGGTCGCGATCGGCAGTAAAGATGTAGTTATAGAAACAAGCGGGTCGACGACCAAAGTGACGGTTTCGCCGGCCGACAAAAAGAAACGTATCGATATTTCGGCCGTTGCTTCAAAAGGTACAAAAATAAAAATAACGACAAAAGCCGGCGAAGTTCGTGTTTCCGGAAATCCTGAAAAGGCCGAGGTTACGACCGATACGGGGACAATCGCCGCTGACGTCCCGCTCGAAGATCTTCGCTATGATCTTATTTGGATGCTTTCAAAACCACGCATCGTAAGCGATTTTCAAACCGAACAAATAAAGGAGATCTCGCGCGGAAGATTTCAAATAAAAGGCAAATATTCCGAAACGGATCAAACAGCAGACGACGAAGAAATTGAAAATCCGCAGGCGATAGAACTGGATTTCACAACCGCACGCGGGATAATCCTTTTGAATGTGCCGCCGAGCGAGGTGGCCGACGACCTCCGCGACCGGCCGCTTACCGAAGCCGCAAAAGCGATAATTCGCAGCGGCGATTCAATCTTGACGGATGCGATCAGGCGTGTAAGCCCAAAGAAATTTGACGAATACACTTCTGGCTTGCCACCTTTTAAGCGCGAACCGAGCCTCGCCGAAAGAACTCTCGAACAAAATGAAAAAGGTACGTTGGTAAAGACCGCAATAGTTCGCGTTACAGGAAAAGACCGCCGAGTGATCGCAGATCTTAACGCAGACGATTTCAAAGTATCTGAAAACGGCGATATTCGCGAAGTGCTCGGTGTTAAACCGTCGAATGCTCCTTTTAATTTGGTGCTGCTTTTGGATGTTTCGGGCAGCATCGATAATTATGTGAATTTCATACGAAAAGCGGCTCGTAATTTTGTTGAGACTGTCGGCAAGGACGACCGCGTTTCTATCATCGTTTTTAATGACGACGTGAAAACCCTGTCTACTTTTTCAAAGGACAAAGCAATGCTTTCGGAAAGTCTCGACAGTTTTAACGCCGGCGGCAGCACAGCTTATTACGACGCTTTGGCATATACAATAGTTGATACATTGCATCCGCTGAAAGGCGAGGAGACGGCGATCGTCGTGCTGACGGACGGCGACGATAACCGCTCATTTTTGGCGTTCGATACGTTAAAAGGTGCGATCGGCGAAAGCGGAGCTTTGATATATCCGTTATATGTTCCATCATCGCTGGTCGCCGCTTCGTCCGGTGATATTAATGCGAACATCGATCCGCTCCGATCGCGTTTTATGACACTCACCTCAAAATCAGAAGGCGAAGGTGCCGAACTCGCTAAAATTTCGGGCGGAGTGTATTATCCGATCACACAGCTTTCGCAGATACAAACAGCTTACGAAGATATAGTTCGCCAATTGCGGACGTCGTATGCGATAACATTTCGTTCGACGCTCGCCGACAGCGGGCGCCGTGCGTCGCCGCGGTTAAGAATAACAACAACGCGGCCCGATTCGACCGTGATCATCGGTTCAATAGAAACGGCCGGTAAATAAAAATGCCTGACAGATCAATATTAAATTCTTTGTTTGATGAGACGGAAGTACAACCGCTTTCGGTTTCGGAGTTGAACGAGCAGGTCAAAGGCGAGATAGAACGCCGTTTTTCTAATGTTTGGGTTGAAGGCGAAATATCTAATTTTCATGCCGCAGTTTCCGGGCATTGGTATTTTACTTTGACGGATGGCAATTCGCTTTTGAAAGCGGCTTGCTATAAAGGTCAAAATTATCGAATTCGGTTTAAGCCATTCGACGGACTTCAGGTGCGCGTTCGCGGACGGCTTACTTTATACGAACCACGCGGCGAGTATCAGATCTTGGTCGAATCGCTGGAACCGGTCGGCGAAGGCGCTTTGACCGTCGCATTTGAGCAGATAAAAGCAAAGCTTGCCAAAGAAGGCTTGTTCGATCAGGCTTTGAAACGGCCGCTTCCGGCGTTTCCACGAAAGGTCGGAGTTGTCACGTCAGCGACCGGAGCAGCTTTTCATGACATAAGAAATGTTCTGACACGGCGTGCTCGTTCGGTCGGTATTATGTTGATACCGACGCTTGTTCAGGGCGAATTTGCCGCCGGACAAATAGCCGAGGCAATAATTTCCGCATCGGAATATAACGAAGCCGTTCAGCAGGAAGACCGCATTGATGTTCTGATAGTTGGACGCGGCGGCGGTTCGGCTGAGGATCTTTGGGCCTTCAATGAAGAGATCGTCGCACGTGCGATACGAGCTTCCGCCATTCCGATTATTTCGGCAGTCGGGCATGAGATCGATTATTCGATAGCCGATATGACCGCCGATCTTCGTGCGCCGACGCCATCCGCAGCCGCAGAATTAGTGGCAAAGGCCGAAACTGAGATCGCCGAACAGATCCGCACGAACACAGATCGTCTGATGCGGTCGATCGACTATTTGTTACTGGAGGCAAATTCCGAACTGCGGGCATTCGAGATGTCGCCGGTCTTTGTCGATCATCCAAATAAGATCATGCGTATGCGTCAATATGTCGAAGACCTTGATGACGATATGCATCAGGCACAGACCGATAGAGTCCGCGATCTTTCCGGCATGCTGGAAACCGCCACCGCAAAACTTTCGCCGATCAGCCTTTCGGAACAGGTCGGTGCGAATAGAACTCGGCTTGCGGTTTTGAACGAACGCGCAAATTCGGCGGCATCGGCATCGATCAAGAATTTTTCAAAGATATTGAATATCAAAATGGCAACGCTTGACGCACTTTCGCCGCTCTCGGTGCTTGGCCGAGGTTATTCGATAACTCGTCTTGAATGGGGTATGATCCTTCGCGATCCGACAGATGCCGTTGAGGGCGACCGTTTGAATATACGTTTGGAAAAAGGCAGCATTAGTGCAAAAGTTATCGATGAGTAGATCACGCGGGCGTAAGATTTTCGTTTATTTTATTGCGATACTTTTAATAATTATCGTCGCGGGTTGTGCGGCGGGCTTTATTTATTGGCGAAATCTGCAGAAAACCCCGCAGTATTCGATAGCTTTGATCGTTGATGCGGCGCGTAATAATGATGAAAGAACGTCAAACGAATTGATCGATATAGATTCGGTCGTCGATGATTTTGTGCCGCAGATAGTTGCAAAAGCGACCGAACTTTACGGCCGTGGATTACCGCCGGAGTTACTCGCAAAAGCCGAAATAGCCGCCGCTCCTCTTATGCCCGCCGTAAAAGAAAGAGCCCGGGCCGAGATACCAAAGGTTATTCGGGCGAAAACCAAGCAGCTTGAAAATGTGCCGTTCGCCGCTTTGGTTTTCGGCGCCGATCAATATTTGAACATCGAGATCGCGGGAGATACCGCAACCGTAAAAAGTGTTCGGCCGCAAGATTCATTCACATTAAAGATGCGGCGGAACGGCGACAAATGGGTTATCGTAGGTTTGTCTGACGAACAGCTTGCGGATAATATTGCCCGGCGGATCGGACAGGAATTAATGCAGCTTGCCGTGACGAATCCTGACAGCGGCAACGCACAGGAAATAATAAAAAATTTCGGACGCATCCTGGAACAGAGCGACGAAATATTCAAATAAAATATGGAACGTACATTCGAAGAATCATTGAACGAACTCGAGCGGATCGTGAAACAGCTTGAGAACGGCGACCTGCCGCTCGAAGAAAGCCTCAAGCTTTTTGAAGAAGGCGTAAAACTTTCACGCTCTTGCCGCGAACGCCTGACCCTCGCCGAAAAACGCATCGAAGTCTTGATGAAAGACAACAACGGCGACATCCGCATAGATAACCTTGAACTTGATAATGATGAATGAAGAATGCAGAGGAGAATTCATCACTCACCCTTCACCGTTCATTCCCGGTGAGCGTTTGTGACAAACTAATAAATTTGTTTTAATAGGGGTTTGTTTTTGCAGAGGTTTTTAGGATATATGAGCAACGCATTTATTGATTATTTGAACAAATTTACCGAGGCGGAATGGCTTGAGACTGTCGAATCGCTTTTGCCGCTTATTCATGAGGTTGATCGCAACGCGACGCAGATCTGGTTTCGTTTTTACCCGCTTGATCTGTTCCGGTTTATCGAATCAGCAGAAGACAAAGATCTGGCATTGGCCGGGTTGGCGATCCAGGGCAATTATGCATTGGCAGATCAGGTCGATTCTTCGCATCATTTTCTTTACGGCCACCGCTATTGGAAAACCGTAAAGGCTGCCGTCGAAGCAGAAACCGTTGCTTTTGCCGGAACTCATATCAAATTGGCCGATGAGATAACAGAGATCGCCAAAATGATATCGGAAAAATTAAAGATAAATTCTTCGCTGCTTATAGGCATAACCGCAATCGGTTTGATGACTCTGAACCAAACAAGTCTAGAGGTTTTCAAAGCCGCCTCAGGTGAGACCGAAAAACCCGGCGGCCTTATGGCCAGTTCGCCGGCCGCGATAGTTTCCGACCGCGCTAAAGATGACAGCCAAGGAATGTTGGGTTTTCTAAAAACGATCAATAAGAAGTTTTCCGTTATTTATGACGAAACCGCAAACAACGGAAAATTTCCTATAATGAACGATCAGGAAATAACGAGCGCCTCGGCCGCTGACCGTTCGCAAAATTGGCAGGAAAAAGACGAACGCTGCTGGAACGGCGTTGTACCGGTCGAATGCACGGCTGCTTCGTGCGGAACATGCTGGGTCGGAGTTATTGCCGGCGCGGAAAAACTTACGGACGTCGCCCGACGCGAACGCCGCTCGATGAAACTTTTTGGCTACAACCAACCGAACGAAGATAAACCGATCCTTCGTTTAGCATGTCAGGCAAAAGCCCTCGGCAACGCAACGATAGTTATCGCACCGTGGAACGGAGTTTTCGGCAAAAAGGTCTATCACAATGTCGAGGACAAAGAACTGGAACCGGTAACGACCTCGGCGAAAAAGCTGCGTGAAACCATCGCTTCGGCGGTGTCCGGTGATTCCGATGTTTAAAAAATTAAGCTAGAAGCGGCAGTTATGACAGAGCGTCGGTCTTTGCATTTGAATCCATATTTGCTCGTCTTTATCGCGGCGGCTTTGTGGAGCACCGGCGGCTTATTCGTTAAGGTAACAACGCTCGATGCTTTTTCGGTAAATCTTGGCAGGTCGTTCTTTGCGGCCGTTGTCGTTGCGGTGTTCACATATAAAAAGGGATTGAAGCCGGACGGAATGGTCCTTATCAATTCCATTTTATATGCCGCTACGCTGAGCTTCTACGTTTACGCATTAAAGAACACTACGGCCGCAAATGCGATATTTCTTCAATACACTGCTCCTATATATATCCTTATTCTCGCACCGTTTTTATTAAAAGAAGCCTTTCAAGTCAGTGACATTTTTACGGTCGTCGCATGTCTGATCGGAATGTCGTTATTCTTTCTGGAACCGGGTGCCGCACAAGCCACAGCTCCAAATATTTACGCCGGGAACTTAGCCGGATTGGCGTCGGGCATCTTCTTTGGGCTGTATCTTATATTTCTCCGTCATCCGCGTTCAAAACAGGGAAACCCGGCTGTTTCGGTGTTCTACGGAAATTTCATAGTTGTTTTGTTGATGCTACCTTTCGTTTTTACCGACCCGCCGAAAACCATAACAATCGGCGATGCGGCGGCGATACTTTATTTAGGTATCGTTCAGATCGGCATAGCATACATATTTTTCACGAACGGCATCGCCGGCGGCGTACGTTCCATGGACGCAAGCATAATCGGTTTTATCGAGCCGATGTTCAATCCGCTTTGGGTATTTGTCATCTTGGGCGAAACACCCGGAAAATGGGCTTTGATCGGCGGCATAATTATACTTTCATCGGTGGCATTCCACACTTTCCGCCAATACAAAAAACGTCCGGCAATATCGACCGCATGAACGCATTACACGATCATTAACAAAATCGAAATAATATGATAAAGTTGGCTTATATCAACATAAGGCCGCGTTTTTTCGGCCGTATTTTTATTTAAAACACCAGTGAGATCTTAATTATTCAGCAACCGAACAGGTCGGAGAAAAAACGTTTATGGCTACATCTAACATTCCCGAAAATATTACAAATAAAGAACTTGTCCGTTGGGTTACGGAAATGACAGAACTTTGTAAACCCGACAATGTCTATTGGTGCGATGGGTCGCAGGAAGAATACGACAGACTTTGCGCCGAAATGGTGCAAAGCGGAACCTTGATCCGTCTTAACGAAGAAAAGCGTCCGAAAAGCTTTTTGGCGCGATCTCATCCATCGGATGTTGCCCGCGTTGAAGACAGAACATATATCTGTTCTCGTGCAAAAGGCGATGCCGGACCGACGAACAATTGGATGAAGCCTTCGGAAATGAAGGAAACGCTGACGCCGAAATTCGACGGTTGTATGACCGGACGAACGATGTATGTCATACCTTTCTGCATGGGACCGATCGGTTCGCAGATATCACAGTTCGGTGTTCAGCTCAGCGATTCGCCGTATGTTGTCGCAAATATGAAAACGATGACGCGAATGGGCAAAAAAGCATTGGATGCTCTAGGCAATGGTGAATTTACGCATTGCCTTCATTCTGTTGGAATGCCGCTTGCCGCCGGCGAAGCCGATGTAGCATGGCCATGTTCGCCGGATCCGAAAAATAAATACATCGTTCATTTCCCTGAAGAAAATATGATCTGGAGCTACGGTTCCGGTTACGGCGGCAATGCTCTTTTAGGTAAAAAATGTCTTGCGCTTCGCATTGCGTCAAACCTTGGCCGCAAACAAGGCTGGCTTGCCGAACATATGCTTATCGTCGGCGTAAAATCGCCCGACGGCCGTAAAGATTATGTCTGCGCCGCTTTTCCTTCGGCGTGCGGAAAAACTAATTTCGCAATGCTCGTTCCGCCAAAAGAATTTACCGAAGAAGGCTGGGAGATCACGACGGTCGGTGATGATATTGCCTGGATCAAACCGGATGAGAACGGCAAGCTCCACGCGATCAATCCGGAAGCAGGATTTTTTGGCGTAGCACCCGGAACGAACTACAAAACGAATCCGAACGCAATGGAATCGATGAAGGAAAACGCCATATTCACGAATGTCGCGCTTAAAGACGACGGCGACGTTTGGTGGGAAGGTATGGACGGCGAACCTCCGGCACATGCCATTGATTGGCAAGGAAACGATTGGACACCGGCAAGCGATAAAAAAGCCGCACACCCGAATTCGCGTTTCACGGCACCGATAGAACAATGTCCGGTTGCCGATGAGAATTTCGATAACCCGAAAGGCGTTCCGATCTCGGCATTTATGTTCGGCGGACGCCGCAACAGCGTTGTGCCGCTTGTAATGCAGTCATTCAACTGGACATTTGGTGTTTATGCCGCAGCGACAATGGGTTCGGAAATGACCGCCGCCGCATTTGGAAACATCGGCGAAGTTCGCCGCGATCCTTTTGCGATGCTGCCGTTCTGCGGTTATCACATGGGCGATTATTTTGGCCATTGGCTTGATTTCGGCCGAAACATTCCAAATCCGCCGCGTATCTTTTCGGTCAAATGGTTCCGTAAGGACGAAGAGGGTAAGTTTGTTTGGCCGGGATTTGGCGAGAATATGCGCATCCTGAAATGGATCGTCGAACGTTCGCGCGGAAAAGCTGCCAGCGTGGAAACGCCTCTTGGCTGGATGCCGAAATACGAGGATCTCGATTGGCGTGGGCTTGATTTTTCAAAAGAACAGTTTGAGAAAGCAATGAGCATCGACCGCGATCTGTGGATAAAAGAGATAGCGATGCACGACGAGCTTTTCTTTAAACTTTATGACCGCTTGCCGAAAGAAATGACGTTCGTTCGCGAACTGCTAGTTTCCGCTTTGTGGCGTTCGAAAGAAGAAGGTTTGGCGGCTCCGAGGATCGAACCGGAAACTCAGAAGGCTGTCGGCAAAGGCGAATAACCAATAACAGAATGGCGGGCTTTGCGGCTCGCCATTTTTACGAATATATACAAACAAATTCCACAAAAGAACATCTTAAAATATATGGACACGGAAAACTTTACATCGACATTTGGCGGTTCGGCGGCGGAAGCTTTGCCGGCAGATAGAGCTCGGTTTATACGCAAAACGTATATGCTTCTCGCAGCGGCTATTCTTGCGTTCATTCTGATCGAATCGTTCCTATTCGTTTCAGGAGCGGCGGCGGTTATTGCGACGACCATCTTTTCGGCGGGCAGCATCGGCTGGCTGGTTGTTCTAGGTTTGTTCATGGTCGTTTCGTGGATCGCGAATAATTGGGCGACATCGAAAACATCGGTCGGAACACAATTTTTAGGGTTAGGTTTGGCGGTCGTTGCGGAAGCCGTGATATTCGTTCCGCTTTTGACGATCGCCGCTATCAGATCCGACGATCCGTGGCTAATGCTGTTCAAAGCCGGAACCGTAACGATCGGCTTATTTTTGGGTATTACGGCGACGGTATTTTTGACGCGTACCGATTTTTCATTTCTCGGCCCGATACTAGGTATCGGCGGTTTTGCCGCATTGGGTTTTATCGCCGCCAGCATTTTATTCGGATTTACACTTGGCAATCTTTTCATCTTTGCCATGATCGCGTTTGCCGGTACAGCGATAATCTATCAGACATCAAACGTCCTGCATCGTTACAACACACAGCAGCACGTCGCCGCTTCGCTCGCTTTATTTGCAAGTATTGCACTGCTTTTCTGGTACATAATCCTGCTTTTCAGCGGTCGTAAATAAAGATCAATACAGGTCAGTTGGAAGCGGCTGGGGCAATAAGCTCCTGGCCGCTTTTGTTTTTGGTGCAGACGGAAAAAGTTTCCGAAAATGCAAAAACCCTGATATAGTAGCACCCAATTTTAGCTACGTTCATAACTATGCCGCTGTGGCGTTTAACGAGATCAAATATGATCAGGAACCTCTTAACATTGATATTCCTGTTGTTGACATTCTCGCTGTCGGTCTTTAGCCAAGACGATACGATCCGTGTCGATACCGATCTTGTGACTTTGCCGGTAAATGTGATCGACCGCGATGGCAAATTCATCACTGGCCTAAATGAAAAGAATTTTACTATTTATGAAGATAGCGAGCAGCAAAAGGTAGAATTTTTTCGCTCGGTGGATGCTCCTATCACTTTGATGGTTTTGCTCGATATAAGCGGTTCTATGGTTCCGCATTACCAAGAACTAGCCGCCGCCGCTGATGAATTTGTAAAGCAGCTCAAGCCGGATGACACGATACTTGTTGCGACATTCGCCGATAACCCTCGGTTGATCGTCGGTCCGACCGCGGTTCGCGAGATCGATAAAGGCATACGTATTTATGCAAATCCGGAGGATAAGAACACGATGTTGTATGACGGGATTGAATTCGGATTCAAAAAATTAAAAAAGGTCACTGGCCGCAAAATGATAGTTTTGTTTTCGGACGGGATAGGCGAAGGGTTATTTGCATCGGCAAAAGAGAATCTTCAGGACGCGGACGAATCCGATACTCTAGTTTATACGATCCGTTTTCAGCCTCAGTTTTTCGGAAAAGACAAAGGAAGTATAAAACGCTTTGAAAAGGCGAAGGCCAAATCGCTGCAATTTATGAATGATCTTGCTGATAGATCCGGCGGCAGAAGTTTTCAGATCGACGACATCTCTGATTTGTCAATGACTTTTACTCGGATCGCACTCGAAATATCGGGTCAATATACGCTTGGCTATTATCCAAAAAAAACCGGCAAAGAAGGTGAGCGGCGGAAGATCCGCGTCGAGGTCGATGTCCCGAACGCCGCCGTCAGATCGCGAAGCGAGGTCGTCTTCAAGAAGAAATGAAAGCTGTCCTAGTTCTCATCATCTTACTTTTAACTGTTGCGGCTTTCGGTCAAGACGATACGATTCGTGTTGAGACTGAACTTGTTCGCGTTCCTGTATTGGTGTCGGATCGTGATGGGAGATATCTTACCGGGTTGGGGCTCAAAGATTTTAGTGTTTATGAAAACGGAAATAAGCAAGATATTGAAATTTTTGAGACGGCCGACACTGATATTTCCCTAATTTTAGCGATCGATGTCAGCGGATCGATGCTCGTTAAGCAGGACGAACTGACAAAAGCAGCGAACGCATTCATTTCGAGTCTGCGTTCGACTGATAGAGTAAAGGTTTTCGGATTTAGCGACCGGATCTTTCCTATACGTGATTTTGCCACGGTCGAAGAATATAAGAAAAGAAAGTCGATAAAGTTGCGGATGGATGGATTACCGCCGATTACTGAGGTTTATAACGCGGTAAACCACGCAATGGATAAAGCGAACGAAACAAAAGGTCGGACAGCGATTGTTGTTTTAAGTGACGGCATCGGCGACGGGCCGTCGTCGGATTCGGCAAGGTCAATAACGTTTGCTCAGGAAGGAAATGCTCCGATATACACGATAGGTTTTGAAACGAATGAGCCGCTTCGCTCCAAGTATGAGACAAAGAAGGACTACTCACGGCGAATGGAGTCAGCCGCTTTTGCAAAGGTCTATCTTTTGGATCTAAGCAATAGCTCGGGTGGGCGGAACTTTCAGATCGAAAAATTAACCGACCTTCGGGTTACTTTTGAAGAGATCTTTGCCGAGCTGTCACATCAATATACCTTAGGCTATTACCCGAATACCGCCGGCAAAGACGGTGAGCGGCGGAAGATCCGCGTCGAGGTCGATGTCCCGAACGCCGCCGTCAGATCACGCAGCGAGGTCGTGTTCAAGAAGAAATGAGTTCTTTGGGCGGACGATGTTTATCCAACTTGATGTATTTTGCCCGCCGCCGCCAAATTGCCTCGTTTAGACTTGACAGTGCTTTCACAAAATCATAATATCTAGAGTTTCGGACTTTGACGGTTCGGCCTGCTTTGTATTTTAGTAATAAAATACGGTGGAAGTTTGAAAGTTGAAACAGGAATTGTTGCGTAAACGGGATGTCCAACATCTTCGGGCCAAGTTGATTCACTTCTATTTAGTGCCACGCTACAGCAAAGTTACTTCTTTCGAAGTTGGTTTAATCAGTTTAATTTAGCTATGCAAGTGACCGCTTGTGCTAACTGCCGGATTTATTCGGCAAGAGTCAGGTTTGGTGGTTACTTTTGCCTTTTGAGAGAAGCAAACCGAAGTTTGCGGGACATAGAGAAGATAGGAATAAAGAATGCCGACTATTAATCAGTTAGTTCGCAAAGGACGCAAGAAAGTTCAATATAAAACGGCCAGCCCGGCACTGCAGGCAAACCCGCAGAAGCGCGGTGTTTGCACGCGTGTTTACACATCGACACCGAAAAAGCCTAACTCGGCTCTTCGTAAGGTCGCTCGTGTCCGCCTGACCAACCAGATCGAGGTTACAACATATATTCCGGGTATCGGACATAACCTGCAGGAACACTCGATCGTTCTTATCCGCGGCGGCCGCGTAAAGGATCTTCCGGGTGTTCGTTACCATATTGTCCGCGGAACGCTTGATGCCTCCGGTGTCGCGAACCGAAACCAAGCCCGTTCGAAATACGGTGCGAAGCGTCCAAAGGGAGCAAAATAGCAGTAAGCAGTAAGCAGTAAGCGATAAGCAGAAAATGATCTGCAAACAGCTCACGGCTCACAGTTCACAGCTCACGAAAAGTTATGGCTAGAAGAAGAGTTGCAAGCAGAAGAGAAGTATTGCCGGATCCGATCTACAACAGTGTTGTAGTAACCAAGTTCATAAACGGCATGATGTGGCAGGGCAAAAAGACGACCGCTGAAGAGATTTTCTATAAAGCAATGGAAAAGATCGGCGAAAAAACAGGTGAAGAGCCACTGAAAGTGTTTAAAAAAGCTCTCGATACTGTGGCTCCTACTTTGGAGGTCAAATCACGCCGTATCGGCGGTGCGACATATCAGGTGCCGCTAGAGGTCACAAAAGACCGCCGCAACACGCTTGCGATCAGATGGATCGTTTTGAACGCGCGTAACCGCAGTGAAAAAACAATGCGCGACAGACTTGTCGGCGAAATATTGGATTCAACCAGCGGACGCGGCGGAGCCGTTAAGAAAAAGGACGATGTCCACCGTATGGCCGAAGCAAACAAGGCGTTTGCTCATTATAGATTTTAGTAGAGGGTCTTGGGACTTTGGTTTTTGGTCTTTGGTTTTGCGAAGACCCAAGGCCGAAGACCAAAGGCTGGCGACCGGGAGTATTAGGTAGCCAAATAGCTTTATGGCAAACATTAGTTTAGATAAATATAGAAACATCGGCATTATGGCCCATATCGACGCGGGTAAAACCACGACGACAGAGCGCATTTTGTTCTACACGGGCGTTTCGCACAAGATCGGCGAAGTTCATGAAGGAACGGCGACGATGGACTGGATGGAACAGGAGCAGGAGCGCGGCATCACGATCACATCGGCCGCAACGACATGTTTCTGGAAACGCAACAATGTCGAGCACCGTATCAATATCATTGATACTCCGGGCCACGTTGATTTTACTATGGAGGTCGAACGCTCGCTTCGCGTACTTGACGGAGCGGTCTGTGTGTTCGATGGAGTCGCCGGCGTTGAACCGCAATCCGAAACGGTTTGGCGGCAGGCTGATAAATACGGCGTTCCGCGTATTTGTTTTATCAACAAGCTTGATCGTGCGGGTGCTTCATTTGAGCGTTCGTTCGATTCGATCGGAAAACGCCTCGGCGCAAATGCCGTAGCGATCCAGATACCGATCGGTTCCGAAGAGCATCTGAAAGGCGTTGTCGATCTTCTTTTAATGAAAGCTCTTATCTGGAACGATGAATCGAAAGGGGCCAATTACGAAACAACGGATATACCGGCTGAGCTTTTAGATGATGCGAAGGCTGCCCGCGAGATCATGGTCGAAGCGATCTCCGCTATTGACGACGATCTGATGATGAAATACCTCGAAGGCGAGGAAATAAGCGAGGCTGAACTTCGCAAAGCATTACGTCAAGGCACTATCGATCTTAAGATCGTTCCGGTCGTTACAGGCTCGGCTTTCAAGAACAAAGGCGTACAAACGCTTCTTGATGCTGTTATAGATTTTCTTCCCAGCCCGCTTGATATTCCCGCCATCGAAGGCGTAAACCCGAAAAACGACGAGGTCGAATCACGAGCCGCCGATTCAAAGGCAGCGTTCTCAGGGCTCGTTTTCAAGCTAATGGCCGACAAACATTTGGGCCAACTCGCATTTGTCAGAATTTATTCGGGAACTGTAACTTCGGGCTCGTATGTTCTGAATACGATCAAGAATACGAAAGAACGCGTCGGCCGTTTGATGCTTATGCACGCCAATAAACGCGAAGATGTCGAATCGGCCTCGGCCGGCGAGATCGTCGCTATCGGCGGCATGAAGAACGTCACAACCGGCGATACGATCTCGGATGAAACAAATCCGATCGTGCTTGAATCAATGGAATTTCCGGATCCGGTCATCCGTGTTGCGGTCGAACCGAAAACCCGCGCCGATCAGGATAAAATGGGCGTCGCGCTTAACCGCCTTGCTCAGGAAGATCCATCGTTCCGTGTTTCGACAGATCACGAAACAGGCCAAACGATCATTGCCGGAATGGGCGAGCTTCACCTTGAGATCATTGTTGATCGTATGAAGCGTGAGTTCAGCGTCGAGGCAAACGTCGGCAAACCGCAGGTCGCTTATCGTGAAACGATCACGATCGCCGCACCTGGTAAAGAGATATTCAAGAAGCAATCCGGCGGCCGCGGCCAATTCGGCCACGTCGAACTGCAGGTCGAACCCGCTCCGGGCGAAGGTTTTGTTTTCGAAGACAAGATCACCGGCGGAGCGATCCCGCGCCAGTTCATCAAACCGGTTTCGGAAGGCATCAGAGACGCAATGCGTCGCGGGTTCCTCGCTGGATACGAACTTGTGGACATCAAGGCATCGCTTGTTTTTGGTTCGTATCACGAGGTCGATTCGGACGAACGTTCGTTCCATATCGCCGGCAGCCTTGCGTTCCAAGACGCTATTAAAAAAGCAAAACCGATATTGCTCGAACCGATCATGAAGGTCGAAGTTGTCACGCCCGAAGAATATATGGGAGCGGTCAACGGTGATCTTAATCGCCGCCGCGGACAGATCGATAAAATGGAACCGCGTCCGGGAGGAGTTTCGGTCGTGACGGCATTTGTGCCGCTTTCCGAAATGTTCGGCTATACCACCGATCTGCGTTCATCGACGCAGGGCCGTGCGACTTCGAGCATGCATTTTGAGCGATATTCAGAAGCTCCGCGCAACGTTGCGGAAGAGATCATTGCCAAAGTTAAGGGAGCAAGTAATTAAAAAGAGAATACTTTTTAGGAGAAGCTATGAGCAAAGAGAAATTCGACAGATCGAAACCGCATGTGAACATAGGGACGATCGGGCACGTTGACCACGGGAAGACGACGTTGACGGCGGCGATCACAAAGGTATTATCGAAGCATAATCC
>Ga0164241_10000251_pt1 | contig 122193 bp, 152 predicted proteins | sample OricomyardsoilBY_FD_108780 | JGI IMG/M metagenome (GOLD analysis project Ga0164241, IMG submission 108780) | Backyard soil microbial communities from Emeryville, California, USA - Original compost - Back yard soil (BY) | ecosystem: Environmental > Terrestrial > Soil > Unclassified | place... | reverse complement strand
TGATAACGGGGGGGATGGGGTCACCACCGGCGCGGGGGCCGGGCAGCACGGGTGCTACCCGATTCACAAACTCACGTTTCTCCGATATCGACCGCGATGAACCGTTCACCGCCGCCGCGTGTCCCCAGCAGCAGAACACTCTTGCGGCCAGCGGCCTTAGCGTCTGCGATGCGGCTTTGCACATCCTGCGGCGAATGAACGGCGCGATTGCCGATGGAGCGTACAATATCACCTGCCTGCAAACCTTTGTCCGCGGCATCGCTTTTCGGATCGACATTGGTGATCACCACGCCGTTGACCGTTTCGCTCAGATTGAGTTGACGGCGCACATCCGGCGTGAGGGATGACAGGCCAAGGCCGAGCGCCTTAGCTTTGTTGGCGGGTTGTTCGCCACCGCCGGTTTGGGCAGACGCGACCTGTTGATCTTTGCGCAGCGTGATATTGGCCGTCACATCCTTGCGTGCGCCATCGCGCATAACAGTGAACGTCGCCTTTGACCCTGCAAGCAGTCCGGCGACGCGGCGGGACAGATCACGCGAATCCTGCACGGGCTTGCCGTTCACCGCGACAACGACATCGCCCTGCTGCAGCCCGGCTTTTGCCGCCGGACCATCGGGCACGACTTCAGCAATGATCGCGCCTTCCATATCTTTCGAGCCGAGACTGGCGGCAAGTTCGGGCGTGAGAGACTGGATTTGCACGCCCAGCCAGCCGCGATTGACATGACCATGGGATTTCAACTGCGCGATGACATCGTGAATGGTCGAAGCGGGAATCGCGAAGCCAATACCGACACTGCCACCGGTCGGTGAATAGATCATCGAATTCATGCCAATGACTTCACCACGTAAATCGAAGGTGGGGCCGCCGGAATTGCCGCGATTGATGGGGGCATCAATCTGGATGAAATCTGTATAGGGGCCGTTTCCGACATCACGCCCGATGGAAGAGACAATGCCCGCCGTTACCGAATTGGACAGACCAAACGGGTTGCCAACCGCCACTACCCAATCACCCACACGCAAACGGCGATCATCGCCAAATTCGACGGTGGGCAAGGGCTTGTCGCTTTTCACTTTGAGCAATGCCACATCGGTCGCGCTGTCAGCGCCGATCAGCTTGGCTTCAAACTGGCGCCCATCCGGGAGCTTGACCGTGATTTTGGAAGAATCGCTGACGACATGGTTGTTGGTGACGATGAAACCGCTTTTATCGACGATGAAGCCGGAACCGACACCAATGGATTTTTGCGGGGCAGCGCCCGATCCGCCGAAATTACGGAAGAACTGACGGAAGGGTTCGGGAATATTGTCTGGCACCTCGCCCATGGCGGGCGTGGGAGCAGCTTTGGCTTCCACAGTCACGCTCACCACCGCAGGGCTGACCCGCTCTACAAGGTCGGCAAAGCTGAAGGGCGCGCCATTTTCGAGCATACGGGGTGTCTGCGTACGCGGCTTGATCGCGGCATCATTCGTCGCAACCTGAGTCATTTGCGGGACAGCTACAGAGGGCTGCCGGTCGGGGGCAAGCGCAAAGGCGCCAAGGCCAACCAAAACGATAACAGCCGCCGATGCGGCTGCGAGCAAACGGGAACGACGCTTTTGCGGGTTCGCGCCGGGCTCTGAAGTCTGCATACAAATCATCTCCTAACATCAAGCAGGTCCGGCACCCCATGCGGCCCGCCAAAACTGAAGGCGACACTATAGGGGCATAATTACCAGTTTCTAACCGATATATTACAATTATGTAATTAAATTGTCCGTGCCCGCTTTCGTGCCCTGAGAACAACAATTGCACCGGTGGCCGCCCCGCCCAGCAGGACAGCCAGAGGCCCAAACCATAGCAACCAGGTCGCGGGCTTGAGCGGGGGCGACATCAGCACAAAATCACCGTAGCGGCTGACAAGATAGGATTTGATCTCGCCATCGGTTTCACCCGCAACAATCCGTACGCGGATCAAGCGCCGGATGTCTGCGGCAATGGGAGCGTTGGAATCGTCGATGGATTCACCCTGGCAGACGACGCAGCGCAGTTCTTTTTGCAGCGCCCGCGCGCGCATCTCTTGCGCGGGGTTGGACAGAGAGCCGGGGGCGAGATCTGCATAGGCTGCGCCCGACACAAAGAGGAGAATAAGAAGCAACCGTTTCATGCGACGGGTACAGCGTCTTCAGCAACACGGCCACGGCGAAATGTCACGCGACTGCCAAAACCCACGAGGCCACCCAACGCCATAATAGCACCACCAAACCAGATGAAAGGCGCCAGCGGATTGTAATAGGCCCGCACGACAAAACGGCCCCTGCCCCGCTCATCTCCCAAAGCGAGATAAAGATCGGAGAGCCCGGTGGTGCGGATTGCGGTTTCGGCAGTTTCCTGTTGCTCGACGGCATAGACCCGCTTGGCGGGCGATAGTGTGGCAAGGTGTTGACCGCCTCGCCGAACATCTATTTGGGCGCGAATGGCGGCGAAGTTGGGGCCATCATCACGGCTGACCCGGCCCATGGTAATGGTATAGGGGCCAACTTGCGCAGCATCGCCGGGGCCAAGCAAGGACAGGGTTTCCGCGCGCCACAAGGTTGTGCCTGCGACACCCATCAAGGTCACGCCGAGGCCAGCATGGGCAATGGCGACCGCGAAGGCCGCAGCAGATTTGACGGGGCGCTTCACCAGATCGGTGATGCTAGCCGCGATCACCCAGGCCGCGAGCGCAAAGGCACCGGCACCCGCGAGAAACTCTGACGACACGACGAAGCACACAATGACAGCGACGATTCCGGCAATGCCCAACGCCGGTAAAAGCAGGCGTACCGCTTCGGTGATGGACGCTTTGTGCCAGCCGAGCCGGGGGCCGAAAGGAAGGATCACCAAAAGCGCTACGCAGATAGGAGCGAATGTGATGGCGAAAAAGGGCGGCCCGACCGAAATTTTTGCGCCGGTCAACGCATCCAGAAATAGCGGATAGAGCGTACCGAGAAATACCGTTGCGGTTGCGGCGATCAAAAGGACGTTGTTGGCCAGAAGAGCGGTTTCGCGGCTCACCGGCTCGAACGCAGAACCGGCATTCAGGCCTGGGGCACGCCAGGCGAACAGCGTCAGCGCGCCGCCAATTGCCAGCACCAGCATGATGAGAATGAAAGTGCCGCGCTCCGGATCGTTGGCGAAGGAATGCACCGATGTCAGCACACCAGAACGTACGAGGAATGTGCCAATCAGGCTTAAGGAAAAGGCGGCGATTGCCAGCAACAAGGACCAGGTGCGGAAAGCGCCGGTGCGTTCGGTTGCGAGCGCCGAATGGAGCAGCGCGGTTGCGACCAGCCATGGCATCAGCGAAGCGTTTTCGACCGGATCCCAGAACCAGAAACCGCCCCAGCCAAGTTCGTAATAGGCCCACCAGCTTCCCAGCGTGATGCCGACTGTCAACGCAACCCATGCTGCCAGAATGAACGGCCTTGCGGCGCGCGCCCATGCGGCGCCCACCTCACGCGTGATCAGCGCGGCAGCGGCATAGGCAAAGGTGGCGGAAAGGCCGACATAACCGATGTAGAGCGAGGGCGGATGGATCGCCAGACCAAGGTCTTGCAGCAACGGGTTGAGTCCAGCGCCATCGAAGGGCGGCGGATCAATGCGCAGAAACGGGTTGGACGTGAAAAGAATGAAAAGCAGAAAAGCGATGGCGAGAAGCCCCTGAACGCCGAGTGCCGCCGAGGTGAGCCGCGCGCTGCCGCGATTGGCGAAGGCCATGGTCGCGGTGTAGAGCGCCAGCACCAGCACCCAGAGCAACATCGACCCTTCGTGATTTCCCCAGACGCCGGTGATTTTGTAGAGCATGGGCTTGGCGAGGCTGGAATTGTTGGCGATGTTCAGCACGCTGAAGTCAGACACACTGGCGGCATAGACGAGCGTGCCGAAGGCCAGCGCGATAAAGACCGCGAAGCCCATTGCGGCGCTGGAGGCAATCTGGCGGGAAATGCCCGCTGTGGCGCGCGCACCAAGAAGGCCGCTTGTCGCCATGATGGCTGCAAGGGCCAGGGAAAGGGTGAGCGCGATCTGGCCTATTTCGGCGGTCATACCCCGCCTTCCTTCCAGCGGCCGGAACGCTTTAAGGCATCGACAACTTCGGGCGGCATGTAGTTTTCATCGTGTTTGGCGAGGACCTGCGTAGCGTTGAAAATACCTTTGTCGTTCAGCGCGCCAACCGCAATCACACCCTGATTTTCGCGAAACAAGGCGGGCAAGACGCCCTGAAAGATCACCGGTACTGTTTTCTTGCCATCTGTGACTGTGAACATGATTTCGGCGCCGCCGCCGTGATTGATGCTGCCTGCCGCGACCAGACCGCCAATGCGAAACGCCGTGCCGGGCGCCACATGTTTGATGGCAACATCGCTCGGACTATAGAAATAGAGGACGTTGTCGTTCAGGGCCGTAATGGCAAGCGCGGCGCCTCCTGCCCCTGCGACAAGCAGGGCCAGAACGAAGGCTAAGCGGCGTTTTTTTCGGGCGTTCATGGTCGCGGAATATACAGAGGACCAACCGCCGCGACCAACGCTGGCGATGCGGCACTAGGACCCGCTCTAAATCCCCACTTACCGCGGCGGATTAATGACCGCCGCGGTGCAAAATCTCCTTCGCCTCGCCCGTATCGTAGGCCAGACCATCCGCCAGAAGCGTGATTTGCCGTGGCCATTCCGCGCGGGCGAGGCCTTTGCGAGTCAGGGCGTTCCAGACCGCTTCATTATAAAGGCCGGTGGCGTCCTTGCCGGACACAACACCTTCGCCCAGATGGAAATGATCTCCATGGGCCTGGGGGAAGGTGTGGATGGTCATTTCCCCCTCTCCGGGGCCGCCTTGGGCCGCTTGCGGGAGCCTTGCCAGAGCTTGGAGCAAGGTGAGGGTGCGCAGTTGCAGAGGGTTGAGTTTTAGCGGGTTTGTTTTCGGCGGCATGCGGTTGCCTTTCGGGCCATGTTTTTCCGGCGCAGAGGGGTATAATTCGGCCTTCGCTACATCGCAATTGCAAGGAACAAAATGACTTTACCTCTACACGGGCTGAAAGTGATTGACTTTGGCCGCTATATCGCCGGGCCTTATTGCGCGGCTTTGCTGGCCGATCTGGGGGCGGACGTTATCCGGGTTGAGAAACGCGAGGGGCGCGAGGACCGGACCCTTGTTTCGCTCGCCGAAAATGCCGATGGCAGCCCCCGCGAAGGGGCGATGTTTTTGCAGATGAACCGCAACAAACGCAGCCTTGTGCTCGATCCCATGCATGAAAAGGGGCGAGAAGTCGTCAAACGGCTGGTGCAAGGCGCCGATGTTGTGATCGCCAACCTGCCGGGCGAAACATTGAAGGCGATGGGGCTCGATTACGACAGCATTTCGGCCATCAATCCGCGCACGGTGGTTGGGGTGGTTTCGGCTTTCGGGCTGGAGGGACCTTATGCCTCTCGCGTGGGATTTGACGGTGTGGCGCAGGCCATGTCGGGCGCGACATATTTTTCGGGTATGGAAGACCAGCCGGTGCGCTGTTCGGCGCCATATGTGGATTTTGGCACGGCATCCTTTCTCGCTTTCGGTGTGATGGCTGCTTTGCGCGCGCGCGATGAGACGGGGCGCGGGCAATTGGTGGAAGGCTCTTTGCTGCGCACGGCACTGACCTATTTCTCACCCACTTTGATTGAAGAAGAGGTTCTGAAAATCGACCGCAAGCCCACGCTCAACCGCAGCCAAACGGCGGGGCCTTCGGATATTTTTCGTACCCTTGATGGCTGGATCACCGTTGCGGTCAATGGCGACCCGCTGTTTCGGCGGATTTGTAAATTGATTGGCGCGCCTGAATGGATTGAGGATTCACGTTTTACCTCCGACAAGGCGCGCGGCGACAATGGTGAAATCATTTCCGAGCGGCTTGCTCAATGGTGCGCCAGCAAAACCAGCGAAGATGCTGTCGCGGCGTTTGAAAAAGCGCGCGTTCCGGCTGGGCCTGTGTATCGGCCACGCCAGACCCTTGCCGATCCACATGTGCAGGCAAGCGCGTTGTTCACCACAGTCGATTTTCCCGGCATCGGCAAGGCGCCGGTTGCGGCGACGCCGGTGAAACTGCACGCGACGCCCGGGTCGGTGCGGATGCGGCCGCCAGTTCTGGGTGAGCATACGGACGAAGTGCTCGGCGAACTTGGCTATTCGGCATCTGAGATTACAGCGTTGAAACGGAGCGGCGCGGTTTAGGCGGCCAGGTTTGCGCGGGCACGGCGACGCAAGAACTCTGCTTCTTCTTCGCTGAACAGGGTGGCGGTGAGGTCTACCGCCGTTCTGAAAAAGGGCTCTGCCTTTGCCCGGCGCGTCTCATCGGGGTCACGCACTAACTCTACGATATCCTCGTTATAGGCGCGCAACAGGCATTCCATCTCGACCTCGACATCCTTGTGCTTGGCACCGAAGGATGCGTCGGGGGCGAGGTGGCGGCAGCCCGCGAGTAGTTTTGCATAGCGGAGCGCGCGTTCTGCTTTTTCCGGTTGCCGCGGCATGTGTTCGATATTGGGCACTAACGGGCCCCCGCCATAGGAGCCGCTTTTTTGTGTGGGGATCGCCGCTGCAATTTCGACGCCTGCGCGCTCCATCATGGCTTGCATGGTCTCGCCGACGACGGCGCGATCACGCATCAGGGTTTGGCCCCAGCGGCCATCCTTTCGGATGTCGATCTCTTTCACCACGGCGGTTGAAAGCTCGGTGAACCGCACAAGATGACGGATGAGAAGGTCTACATCGAATTCTGGATGGCGAACCGCGCGAATCTGGAAGGCGAAGTCTTCAAGATCGTGAAAGAGAATTTCGCCCGCCAAACCCATGTCGGTGGACGAAATCAATGTGTCTTGCGTTTTGCGCACGATCATCAATGGAAGGCGCAATGCTTCCCATGGTTTGGCGAGGCGGCCCATGGTGATGACCGGAACGTAGGGCGCGGCATCCGGGTTAGACAAAAACAACGCATCGTAGATTTCACGCAAGGACCAGATGAGGTCTTCGGTCAGAGCTGCGGTGCCGCGCGGGAGTTTTTTCTGGATATTCAGAACTTGCGCGCCGACGCCTAGCAGCAACGCCATTTCTTCGGCATCGGCCAATGCAAGCTCGCCCAGAATTTCGCGCGCGGTTTGGCGGCGATCCGGTGCTTTCAGCGCGGCACGAATGGTTTGCGAAACCAAATTCCAGAATGTTTCGGCATGGGTATAGGCTGCGGGAATGGAGTGGTTTTGAATCGTCTCGCGCGTGGCGGCGGAATAAAGCTGTGTTTCGGCTGGCAGGAGCGTGGTGCCGATCCATGCCCAGACCGGCAGAATGCTTTCGCGCGCAATGCGGCCTTTCAATTTTGCCTTTCCACCTGCCGAGAACAGCAAATCCTCGAACGGCTGGCAGAACAGGCGCAACGGGGTGAGCGTTCGCGTTTCAGGGTTCGCCCGACGCAAGGCGGGGCGCAGGCTTTCCAGAATGGCATCATGCGGCAAGCTATCGCCGTTTTGCAGCCTGTCGCGCTCGATGGCGCGCGCAAGTTCGGCGGCTGTCGCCGGGGGGAGACGGCGCAGAAAGGAGCGCAACAAAGTTTCTTGAGCAGGCAGCATTTGGCTTCAATAGACTATTCTGGTTAAGGCCCGCTTAGTGCTCAGGCGATGGCGGGGAGGATTAACACGGTGCGCAGGCCGCCCAGCGGACTTTCCTGCAATTCCAGCGTGCCGCCATAAAGCTTTGCAATGTCATGCACGATGGACAGGCCAAGGCCGCTGCCGGGGACGGACTGGTCGAGACGTTCTCCGCGCTCGACCACACGGGCACGGTCTTCCGGGGCGAGGCCGGGGCCATCATCCTCCACGGTGATGGTGAGTTTGGCTTCGCTACGGCTGGCGGTGACGTTGACGCGATGTCTTGCCCATTTGCAGGCATTGTCCATTAGGTTACCGGCCATTTCTTCAAGGTCTTGACGGTCTCCGCGGAAATAGAGGTTGGCATCGCATTTCAGGTCGATCTCGATATGTCTTTCGATGTGGATGCGGGTGAGTACCCTTGTGAGGTCGGCCAGAGCAGGTTCGGCTTTCGTCCGGTTACCGAGCACATCCAGCGCGCCTGCGGCGCGGGCGCGGGTGAGGTAGTGATCGACTTGTCTGCGCATGGCGCCGACCTGCTTTTGCACCGATTCCGCTAGCGGACCCGGTTCAGCGCTCGCCTCGCTGGACAGGATGGTGAGCGGGGTTTTCAGGTAATGCGCGAGGTTGGAAACATGGGTGCGGGCACGGCCCACCACTTCGGCGCTGTGCTCGATCAGGCTGTTCAACTCGCTGGCCAGCGGTGCGATTTCGGACGGAAAATCTCCTTCCAGCCGTCTGGCGGAACCATCGCGAATTCTGGCGAGGGATTCACTGACCTTGCGCAAGGGCTGCAGACCAATCCGCACCTGAATGAAGATTGCCGCGATCAAACCTAATCCCAAAAGGACGAAGGACCAGATCAGTGTGCCGTTGAATTTTGCGATATTGGCTTCGCTTTGCGACGTATCGCCGGCGACGAGAAACATGAAAGCACGGGTGTCTGTGGGGTCTGCGGTGGCAAGAATGGGAAATTCTATCCTTCGTTCGAGCACGCGGACATGCTGATTATCCGGGCCATCGGCATGGCCCCAGACAAGATTTCCTGTTTTTGATTCGCCTTCGATCTTGATTGCCTTGTCCCACAGCGAACGCGAGCTTTGCTGGAAACTTTTGTCGCCTTCGGGCACGATCTGCCAATACCAACCGGAATAGATGCGTTCGAACCTTGGATCGGTGAAACGGCCGACCAACGAGACAATACCAAAACGATCCGGCTCGGCGGCGGCGATCATGCCGTCCATGTCGAAGCGCAACTGGGAATCGAAATTGCTTTCCACGGTTGCCCGGAACAGGCCGGACAAAACAGCGCCGCCTGCGGCGAGGCCCAGCATCGTCCACACCGCCGCCGCGATGATGAGGCGGGCGGAGAGCGAATTAAGCCTTGGGGCGATCTTCTTGCCCAGCACTTTTCGGGTCTTCGAGGCAGTATCCAAGGCCGCGTACCGTTTGAATCAAATCTGGATCAAGTTTTTTGCGCAACCGGCCGACAAATACCTCAATCGTATTCGAATCGCGGTCGAAATCCTGATCGTAGAGATGTTCGACCAGTTCGGTGCGCGACACCACCTTTGACTTGTGGTGGGCAAGATAGGCGAGCAGACGATATTCCAGCGAGGTCAGCTTGACGGGATTGCCGTTCAGCGTGACCCGGCTGGCGCGCGTGTCGATCCGCAAGGGGCCGATTTCGATTTCGCTGGTGGAAAGGCCCGCGGCTCTGCGCAGCAGCGCGCGCACCCGCGCCAGCAATTCTTCTGTGTAGAACGGCTTGGCGAGATAATCGTCCGCACCGGCATCGAAGCCGGTGACCTTGTCGCTCCAGCGGTCGCGGGCGGTCAGGATGAGGACCGGCATGGTGCGATGATCGGCACGCCATTTTTCCAGCACCCGGACGCCATCCATCTTGGGCAGGCCGAGATCGAGGATCACCGCGTCGTAAGGTTCGGTATCACCAAGGAAGTGACCTTCTTCACCATCGGACGCGGTGTCGACGACATAGCCCGCATCTCCCAACGCTTTTTTCAGAAGGCGTTGAAGGTCTTTATCGTCTTCTACCAGAAGAATGCGCATTTAATCGCCTCTGCCATAACCGCGTGGGCCCTGCCAATCGCGCGAACCATTGTTGCGGTTGCCACGACTGTGATCCCAGTCGCGGCCCCGTTGATAGCCGCGACGCGGCGTTTCTTCGTTGCGTGCATCTGGCGGGCCACCATCCATACTGTGGCGCGCGCCGTAGCGGCTTTCAAAATAATCCCGTGGCGAGGGGCGCTCAGTTGCGCGTTGCCGCCCACCTTCGACCCCCAGAACACGGCCTGTACGGGCATCTGTATCCAACCAGATGATCCGTCCCTCTGGGGTCATCCATTTGAGGCGATAGTGATAGTCCCCGTTCGGACCGGGATAAGGGCCTTGCGCATCGTAGAACTTGCCGGGATGGGAGCGACGGATTTCAGGGAGAATCCGGTCGAGGGAACGGAATTCGCCGCTATTGACCTGGTCACGCCTATGATCTGCCTGGGCCGCGGCGGGGGTAGCGCCTGCGGCCAGCATGACCAACAGCAGCACGGGCATACCTATACGCATGGGGCTTTGTAGTTCCCTCCGAATGAACCCTTGATGAATAGCCTAGCCAGAACCCGTTCAGAAACCCTGGCGCAATATGCACCCAGAACAGAGACATTCCCCCGTTTCTGTTGGGTGAACGGACCAGCGGACAAGCCCCTCCCCGTCAGGTCCGGGCACCAAAAGCGAAAGCCCGCGCAAGCGTTCGTCTGCGCGGGTTTTCATTTTTTCAGCCCTTGAAACTTGCAAAGTCATCGATCGCGGCGCGTTCGCTGACGAGGCTGTTCACCGGGGCTGCATCATCGGCGTGGCCAAGTGCCATACCGCAGAAGACGATTTCATTTTCGGGCACGTTCAAATACACGCGAATGACCTTGTGCCAGACGGCCCAGGCTTCCTGCGGGCAGGTGTGCAGACCATGGGCGCGGGCCATCAGCATGATGTTTTGCAGGAACATGCCCAGATCGGCCCATTGGCCTTCCTGCATCTGGCGATCCATCGTGAAGATGAGGCCGACGGGCGCGCCGAAAAACTCCCAATTGCCGGAGAAGAATTTGAGGCGGGCCGCTTTATCCTCACGCGGGATGTTGAGCGTTGCATACATCATTTCGCCGACACGATAGCGGCGGCTGCGATAGGGCTCTGTCAGATCGGGCGGATAGATCTTGTATTCAGGCGGTTCGCCCATTGGGGTTTCGGCCCGCTGGGCACGCACGCGGCGGAGCAATTCTTCCCGCCCTTCACCGGTCAGCACATGCACGCGCCATGGCTGGAGATTGCCACCGGTGGCAGCTCTCGACGAGACCTCCAGAATATCCCGAATGGTTGTTTCGGGGACCGGATCTGGCTTGAAGGCGCGGATGGATTTGCGGGTCAGGATGGCGTCACGGACATGCATGGACAGGCTCCGAAAAATAGCGATCCACGCATGAAGGCAGGCGCGTGGGAGACTGTAAAGGCGGCGGCGCTCAACCCAGCGCCGCCATGGCTGCGGCAATCTGGGCGTTCAGCGCCTGCCATTCCTCAGGCGTGGGATCGCGCTTTTCGGCCCGCAGGACGCCGAGTGTGGACTGAATTTGCGCCACCAGCGCCAGCGCGTTGCCGCCTGCCTTGAGGATTTCGGCGATGGCGGACAAAGCCACCAGAACATAATTGAGGATCATGGTGTTGTGGTCCCTTGCGCAATGAGGGCTGCGAAGGCGGTGACCGCGCCGCTGGCGGCGATGGTGGCCTTGTTCAGCACATCACCTTTGAAGGCGGGATTTGTGACTACGGCTTGTGCGGCATCGAGGCTGATGCGGGCCGCTTCTGCGGAACTGCGAAAGGCGGCCACGGTTTTGGCATCGGAACACAGCGGCTTGGCCGGGCAGCGCGGCAGGGCGGCATAGTCGCCTGCTGCGCGCAAGGCGACGAGGAAGGCGGCTTTGGCTTCGAACACCGCTTGCGCCGGGGTTTGCGGCGCGGGGAAAATGTCGGCGCAGGCGACCAGCAGCAGCGCCATGGCCCCTGCAATAAACTGGAGGCGCATCACTTCACCTCGCGGAAGAAGCTGTGCAGGAACCAGGTGAGGAGCGATTGCGCGGCCTGAATGAACGCCACCAGTTCGAGCTTCACCGCATCGGGCATGTCTATGCCGAAAAGCGTGAGGAGCATGGCGAGAAAGGCGACGGCTTGAGTCCAGTTGATTTTGGAAAAGGTGAACGTCATGGAAAATCTCCGAAAGGTTAGCCGATCACGCAGCCGAAGCTGCGCGCCGAGGGAAACGATGAGGCTGGTGTGTAGGTGATGACGATGAGGCCGCGACCGACGCTGCCGACAGTGCCGGTGCGCACCGTGCCGCAGCCCGGCGCGCTTTGACCGGCACCGTAGGTTCCGGCATCGCCGGAATTGCCGCCGGTGCTGGGCGAGGAACTGCCTGCGCCCCCGCCGCCTGCAGAGCCGGGGCCATGTGTGGCATCCCAAGACGGATAGGTGCTGCCGCTGGCGCCATCACGCGAGCCGGTTGTGTCTTGGCCGCTACCGCCGCCGCCACCATTGCTGCCAGCTTCGGCAGCGGACGTTGGTGTGCCGCCTTTGCCGCCGCCGGTGCCGAGCGGGCCTGCACCGCCATCAATTCCGGTGGTGACGGCTGCGGTATCGGCGCCATCGGTGGAGGAGAGGCCATTGCAGCCTGCGCCGCCTGCGCCTGGACGCCCGTAAGGGGTCGCGGTTGCGCCGCCTTTGCGGCCTGGTCCGTCTGGTCCGGCTGCCCCGCCGCCGCCCGCGCCTGCACGGCGTGACAACAGCGTTACGCCTGTGCCGCCATCGCCGCCGTCATAGGCAAGATCGCCGATGGAGCTTGTGGCTTTGCCACCTAATCCTTCTGCGCCGTCAATTGCGTTCGCGCCGTGCTGGGCCAGTACTGCGGTGGTCGATGCGTTGTTTTTGAACCAACTGTCGGTGCTGCTGCCGCCTGCGCCGACTTGATAGTGTGTGCCGAGGACGAGGGCAGCGCCGGATGTGAGGCTGATATTGGCTGTTTTGGCGTAGGCGCCACCGCCGCCGCCAGCCGCGCCGCCGCCACCGTTGACGGCGCTGCCGACACCGGCAAGGCCGCCCTCGCCGATCACTTCGATGGTGTTGTCGGCGTTGTTCCAGTCTGCCGGGACTTCCCAGCCTGCATCGGACGCGGTGAGGAAGATGCGGGTCATGTGCGCTGCGCTTTCAGGACCAGCGTGACGCGGCTGATGGTGGCGGCGCTATCGACGTTGAAGCGCAGCGTTTGACCTGCGGTGATGGCGGTGGTCCAGCCTGTGAGGCTGCTGTCTTGCGATTTGGCGGCGCTGCTTAATGTGGGCTTGGCCGACGCGGTGATGCTGTCGGTGTTGGTGGGGGGATAGTTTGCGTATGTATCTTTCCAGATGTCGATGACGATGGCGCCAGATTGATCGGCGAGCAGGGTGGCGCTTTGCAGGGTGCAATCGAACGGGATCAGCAGATCGCCCTTCACCCCGGTCGTGATGGCGGAGCCGCCGCCGTCTATTCCAAAGGTGATGGCGACGAGTTTGGTATTGTCGAGGCCGAGGGTGGTGACCATGGCGGCGGCGTTTGCATCGTCCAGCAGCGCGCGGGCGGCGGCGGTGCAGGTGATTTCTTCCACCACGCCGGTGCCTGCGCTGGCTCGGCCGAGGATTTTATCTGCCCCGCTGATATTCTGGAATTTGGCATAGGTGATGGCGGCATTGCTGATGTCGGACGTGCCGACCGTGCTTTTGCCAGCGAGGGCACCTGCACCGGACAAAGCGGAGATGGCGATATTGGCGGGCACCACATCGAGGTCGATTTTGCTGTTGGACGGATCATCGGTGATGGAGAGTTTGGTTGAGCCTGCGTTCAGTTTTTTGAACTGGAGATCGACGCCGGATTTTTGTTTGAAGATGCCGGTGCCGGTGCTGCCGACATTGCTGGCGGTATTGGTTTCGCCGCTGCCGCCGCCTCCGCCGCCGGAATTGGCATCGACATATTGTTTGGTGGCGGCGTGCAGGGCGGAGGTGGGATCGCCTGCGAGTGTTAAGAGACCGGTTGTTTTGTCGAGGGTGAGGGCGTCTGTCCAACTGCTGCCGTCGGGCGAGACTTTGAGGTGGAAATTGTCATCGCCCGTGAGCCCCGCTTCGGCGCGGCCTGACCAGCCGTTTTGAAACAGCAGCGAGGCTGTGTTGCTTGCGGTTTGTTTGTTGACGGTGAAGCGAAGGTCGCCGCTGCCGCCATTGTCTGTTTCCAGCGCGGCGAAGAGGACGGCGTTGGATTTGACGGCGAATTTGTTGGTTGCATCTGCGCTTGTGTTGACGCCGAGATGGGTGAGATTGTCCAGCGGGATATAGGCGGCATAGTCAGTCCAATCCGTGCCGTCGAAGACGATGAATTTGTTTTCGTTATCCACCAGCGCGGTGAGACCTTTGAAGGGAACCAGGAAGCGCCATGCGCCATCGAGGCAGAGGGCGATCTGACCGTCTTTATTTTCCCATGCGCCGGTGGCGGAGGTTGGAACGAGATAGGCATCGCCGTCTGCCGGATCGGCGGGCGGGATTGTTGTGTTACGGGCGAGGAAGCAGGCGTTGAGCAGGGCGTCGATGCTGCTGAGAGATTCATTATGGGTGACGTGTTTTTGCGCTTGTGCGGCGGCGAGCAGGGGCAGCCCTGCGCGCGGGGTTTGTGTGGTCATGGTGGAGTTTTCCGGGCTTAGAGGAAGATGTGCGCGCTGGCTTTTGTGCCGCGGCCTGTGGTTTGGGACAGTTGATAGACGTTGAAGCGGAACGGCGTGGGCAGGCCGCTGGGGAAATCTGTTGCGATGTTTGCGTCGGTGTAGAGGGCGGCGGGCTCGCTGAGGGCGCTTAATGTTCGGACGATGTTTTGATCGTCATCTAGAATTTCGACGTCGTAGCGTTCTTCGGTTTCGCTCATCGGGATTTCGGTTTGATCCCAGCCATCGCTGCCGGGGGCGCGGTCGCGGCGGGTCCAGCTTAGGGCGATGTCGCTGCCGCTTTTATGTGCGCGAAGGTGGCAGGGGGCGAAGGGGCGAAGGCCTGCGCCGTTGAACTGTTTTTGTGCGCCCTGGAAGGCGGGATCGGAAATGGGTTTGCCTTGCGGGCCCCAGAGATAGTTCAGCGTGAGGCCGAGTTGATCGCGGGTGAGAGAGAGTTGCTTTTGCGCGCCATCGAGCAGGACGATGCGCGCGCCTGCGGGCACCGGATTGCGCATGGCGGCTTCGGTGCCGGCCTGACCGCGCAGGAGTTTTTTGAGCGCCCATTGGTTGGGGGCGATGAGGGTGGCGTGGGCGAATTGGAGGACCTCCCATGCGCCACTTTCGCTTTCCAGCGCCAGAACATTTTCGCCGCCGAGGACGGAGAGATCGTCCTGTGACGACAGCGTGCCATTAAACAGGCGCACGGTAAGGGTGTTCGCGTCATCCCAGCGCCAGAGAGGGCCGCTATAAAAATCCGCGGTCGTGACGCCGAGGGTTGCGGGGCGGGTGAGCGCGGTATCGAGCACATAGCCGGATTCGCTGGCGCTTTTGAGCACCAGCACAGAGCCTGGCCAGGGGCTTGCAAAACTTGCGACCGTGGGAGCGAAGGGAATTTCATCGCCGGTGAGGCAGGGCAGATCGAGGAAGCTCAAGAGGGCGCGGCCTGTGACGGCGATGGATTGAGCGGCGGCGGTTTTGCGCGAGGGGCCGGGGAGGTTTTCGTAGATTGATGGATCGGTTGCCACGGTTTCGAGATTGCGCGCGCCTGCATCTTCTATCGAGGCGATGCGCAGGCGGTGATTACGTGCCGATGCGGTGAGGAGAATTTCATCTGCCGGATCGAGCGCGAGGCGTGAAGGCGGCAGAGAGAAGCGCGCGGTTTCACGCATCATCCACGCATCCTGTAGCAGGCGCGCGCCGATGCCGATGGCAGCGCCCTGCCCTATCACCAATGGCAGGGCTGAGGTGGCGACGCGATCGGACCGCGTGACAAGACGCCGGGCTTCGGCGACGGCCTGACGGTAATCGGCATCCGCATCGATATAGGTGATGCGCGAGGCGTTGGGCAGATCGGTTTCCTGCACGCGGGTGAAGCTGTAGCCGGAGCCTTTTTCGCTATCGGCGAGCGCGAGATCGGCGGGTGTGAGCGCGTGCGCTGTGGCGCGCCCGCGCATCAGGCATTTGATCTGGCCTTCGCTTTCCACCGCGTCGAAACCGAATGCGAAGCCCAAAGGCGCGAGCGCATCGCGCGGGCTCATGGTGTCGGTGATGGCGTAGCCGGTGACGAGACCATCGAGGCCGGAGACATCGACAGCGGTGAAGTTTGCGGTGGCGCAGATTTCACGTACCAGATCGGAGAGTTGCACCGCGCCGAGGCGGCCATTCAACCAGTGGCCGAGGGTGTAGTTTGGTGCGTCGCCCCAGACATCGCTGCGGCTGGGGAAGAAGGGATAGGGGCGTGCATCCCATGTCCACAGATAGATGTTGGAGGTGTCTAGCATTTGGCCGGAATAGGCGCTGGATGCGGGATTGTTGGACGGGGTGTTCCAATAGGACAGATGGGCTTCCAGGAAGCGGCGCTGGATGAGATCGTCGCGATCTCCGTTCGAGAAGTACGGAACCGCGCTTTCGGAGGATTTGGCATCGACGAAGACGTTGGGCTGGTTGGCGCCTTTGTTGACGGCGGGGCAGCCGAGTTCGCAGAACCAGATGGGTTTGGATTTTGGCACCCAGCTGGTGGGGCTTGCGCTTTCGCTGCCGTCTACGCGGTTAAAATGCTGGTTTTCCCACCAGGCGCGCAGATCTTTCTGGCGGTAGACCCATGGCTGGCCGAGACCATCGGTAATTGGCGTGCGCAGTTGGGCGTTACGGTCTTCGGGGCTGGCGTAGAACCAGTTGTAATATTCGCCGCCTTCGATGTTGGATTGTAGATAGGTGATGTCGTGGATGTTGCTGTGGTCGGCGGCATCGGCATGGGCTGTGCCATCGCGCCAATCGGCCAGCGGCAGGTAATTGTCGATGCCCACGAAGTCGATATTGTGGTCGGACCATAGCGGATCGAGGTTGAACTGGAGCGCGCCGGGGGCATCGCCCGTCTGGTGGTTGTTGTATTCGGACCAATCGGCGGCATAGCCGATTTTTGTGTTTGGGCCGAGGATGGCGCGGACATCAGCGGCAAGGGTTTTGAGGGCGGTGACGGCGGGATAGTTCGTCTGGCCGTCGCGCAGGCGCATGAGTGCTGTGAGCTCGGAGCCGATCAGAAAGGCATCGACGCCACCGGCTTTTTTGCACAGTTGGGCGTAGTGCAGGATGAAGCGGCGGTAGCCCCATGTGTTGTTGAAGAAGGTGGCGATTTGGGCGGCGGCATCTGTTGGGGACGCGGCGGTGATGCGGCCACGCCAGGGATAAGGCGGTTGACCGGTCTCGCTGCTTGCCGGATCGGGCAGCGTGTTGCCGGGAGGCACGTCCATGAAGAGGAACGGGTTGAACAGGATGCGAAAGGCGCGCGCTTTGAGATTACGGATGGCGGAGAGGATGGATTCGTCTGACGGGGTGCCGCCATAGGCGGGGCGATTGTCGATGCGGCTGACGATGTGGGCATTTTCACGCGGCACATCGTTTACACGCCAGTCTTGCGGATAGGTGTTTTTGGTATCCTGCTCGACGCCGGGTTTGATTTCGCATTCACCGCAGCGCAGGTCGGTGCCGAACCAGCCGCAGACGAGGGAAACCGCGCCGGTGTTGGGGGCGATGGCTTGCAACTCGTCGAGCGAGGCGGAGATGTCGGATTCGCCGTCGCTGTTATGGGCGTTTTCGGGCGTTGTTGTGCCTTCGCCATTGTCGGAGGTGATGATGTTGTCGGAATAAATAAATTCGCCTGCGCCGGGGATGAGGGTGACGGCGTGTAAGGTGTTTTCCAGCGCGTCGGCGCGCGCCGCGGAGAGGCTGCGGATGATTTCGAACTGCAATTGCGGGATGCGGTTGCCGAACTGGGCGAGCGGCATGGCCTCGAACACGATGTAGCTGAGGCCGCGATAGGCGGGGGTGTTGTTTGTGCCTTCGATCGCTTCCATCAGCGGGTCGGGGGATTGGGTTTCATCGCCTTTATAGAAACGTGTGGTGAAGGCGGAGAGATCGAGCAGTTTTCCATCGGCCCAGACGCGACCGATTTTGGTGGTTTCTCCTGCACAAAGCGCGACGGCGAAGGAGATGGAGTAGGTGAAATCGGTCTCGCTCACTTTGACGCTGGAGCCGGAGCCTTTGCCGCCGCCGGATTTTGTGGTGGCTGCGGTTTCGCGGAATTTTGAGGCCCAAATGAGTTGGCCTGCCACCCGCATGCGGCCAAACACCAGCGGGATGGGGGCGCCTTCGGTGGAGGACTGGATGTTCACATCTGAGAGGCGGGGGCCCTGGCGGGTGATGTGTTGGCCGGGCATCAGCGCGGAATCGATGAACGAGCCAGCAAGCGCGCCGATGGCGCCGCCGATTTGCGCGCCGGTGATCGACATGCCGAACATCGAGAAGCCAGCGCCGAAGATAGACGGGCCAACCGCCGAGCCGATGGACCCGAGGACGAGGGAAGCCATGAGAAATTATCCGAGTGGTTAGAGGCGGAAAACGAAGGCGAGTTTGCGCTGCCAGAAGGGCGCGAACGGTTCTTCGCGGACGCTGATGTTTTGACGGGCGTGGATGAGAGTTTGCGCGCCACCGCGTTCGGCGAGGATGCCGCAATGTTTGGCGGGACCGTTGCGCGCCATGCGAAACAGGGCGATGTCTCCGGGCGAGATTTCTGCGATGGGAATTTCGTGCAGGTGGCGTGACAGGGCTGTGTGGAGGGTTTCTTCACCTGTCGCTTCGGCCCAATCCGCCGAATAAGGGGGCGGGATTTCGGGTTCTGTGCCGTTCAGTTCACGCCAGATGCCGCGCAGCAAGCCTAGGCAATCGCAGCCTGCGCCTTTGCAGCTTGCTTGATGCACGTAAGGCGTGCCGAGCCATGTGCGCGCGGTTTGGAGGATGCGTTCAGTTTCCATAGCGGCTGCCTCCATCCAGCGCCTGGGATTGGGTGGCGGTGGAGACCACTGCGTCATTGCCGGGCATGTAGGGGAAACCGCGGAAATTTTCTGTGTTGGTGAATTTGGCTTTGCAGGTGGAAAATTGTTTGTCGCAGCCTGCGGTGATGGAGAACGCGTCGCCGGAGTTGAGCGGTTCGCTCAACGGTTGCCAGAGCTCGAGGCTGATGCCGAGCGCGGAAACGGCGTGGCGTTTCACCTCCATCGCGCGGGATTCATTTGCCCCGCTGGTGAAGGTGAGTTTGCCTTGGGTAAACCAGCCATCGGCGAAACTTTCCAGACCTGTTGCGGTGAGGCGGCGGTTATCGGCGACGCTGGCGATGATGCCGGTTCCGGTGAACGCTGACGTGGCGAGGGTGAATTTGCAGCTTGTGTCACCCAGATCGGCATCGCAGGAATAGCCATAGGCGCGGCCTACGGGCTGGTTGAGGATGTGGGCGAGGCCGCGCACTTCGGCTTGAAATCCAGTGCGGCCGCGTTGGACTTCGCCCAGGCTGCCTTTGCGCATCAGCACGCGCTGATCGGGAGATGCCCAGTTGACGCGCCAGATTTCTATCTCCGCATTGTCATAGAGACCGGCGGAGAGATCGCGTTCGTTGATCGTGTCTGATGTCAGCGCGCCGAGGACGGTTAGGTTGTCGACGCTGAGGCCCAGTGTGGATTGCACTTCGCTGGCGGTGAAGCCGGTGGCGGCTTCGTAGGTGAGGCCGCCGAAGCTGAGGGGGCGATCGTGATCGGTGAAGCCTTGGGATGTTGCGTCATTGCGGGTGATTTTCCAGCACCAGCACAGTGTGGTGACGCCGCTTTGCAGATGGGCTTGCAGGTCGGGGTTGAGGGTTTTCATTGGGCGAGCTCCACCAGCGGGATCGACGGGATTTCGCCGCTGGCGAAATGGGAGAGGTTGACGGAGAGGCGGTCGGTATCGAAGCGCACGGGCGTATCGAACTCGAAGCCTGCGGTGAGGGTTGCGCCGTTTGCGGGCGCGGCGACGAAGGTGAGAAGGCCGGTTGTGGCATCGAGGGTAAAGGCGGCGGTTTCTGTGCCGTTGATAGCGGCGCGCGCTGTTCCGCTGACCGGTTTGGTGATTTGGCGGGACCAGCTTGCGGGGCCGGAAATGTAGGTTTTTGTCAGCGCGAAGGTTTTGGTTGTGCCGTCGCCGGTGCCGAGAGGTTGATCGGTGGGGGAGATGGCGTTTTGCGGGGGGCAGGATTTGAAATCGGTAAAATCCTTGAAGCGGAAACCGTGGAGGCGGCCTAGCCTTGCTTCGAAAAATGCGATGACGAGGTGCAGGTCGTTCAGGGTTTTGACGCCGTAGCCGACATCGTAGCGGCGGCGCGACTGGGCCCAGACGGCGTTGCGTTCTTCAAAGCCGGAACCCAGCGTTACGATTTCGGTTTTGCGTTCGGGGCCGCCACTTGATTGAAACGCGATTGTCGTGGGGAAGCGGATGTCGTGAAAGCTCATCACAAATTCCTTTGGCCACGGGCGAGGGCGCGACTCATCATGGCGGCGAGTTGCGGCTCGGATTTGAGGAAACTCGGCGCATCTGCGGTTTGCACATTGAGGGTGATGGAGGCGCGGGCTGACCCAAGCGCGGCGTTGGGGGCGATGTTTCCGTGCGAGGACGGCACGAAGAGTTCGGGGCCGTGTTCGCCCACCAGGTAGGGCACATCTGCCGCCACCGGGCCGCCGCTGGCGCGCGCGCCGCCAACGCCGAAGATGGAGCCAGCCATATTGCTGATCACGCTTTGCAGCGGTTTGACGATGAACTGGCTGATCGCGACGCGTTCCAAATCGCGGAGGATGGAGGTGACCATCTGGTTGATCGACAGTTTGCCGGAGACGGCGGCGCGAGAGATGGTGTTGGCGACCGAATTGAAGCTGCGATTGACTGCGGTGTCGATGCGGGCGCTCGCTTCGGCGACGGGGCCGGAGGCGAAATCGGAGAGGGCTTTGGCGGCGCTATCGAGCGCGCCGGAGAGTGGCGCGATGTCTGCGCCAATGGAAATGTTGTCTTCAGCCATCGGGGTGGGCTTTCAGCAGGTGATCGAATGCGTTGCGGGAGAGGGCTTTGGCGCGTTTGGGCAAGTGACGGGCTTGCCAACCGATGGCGGCGGCGCGCCATTCCTTGAGGCTCATGGTCCAGAAGATGTGGGGTGGGAGCGCCATCAGGCCGAGGCCGAATTCGAGCCAGCGCTCCCAGCAAAAGGGGGCTCTGTGCCCTCCCCCGTTGTGTCGCCGGAAAGACCTGCGGCTTCAAATGCTTCGCGCACGGCGATGACGAGGGCGCTGAGATCGCACGTTAGTTTCAGCACATCTGCCGGGAAAATGTTGTGGCCGCCACCGCGCAGCAAAGCGGCGGCGACGATGGCGAGATCGGCGGCGCGCAATGTTTTGAGGCGGGTGGCGACTTGAGACAGGTCGTTGAGGCCGAGGCCGTTTTCAATTTCTGCGAGGGCGCCGAGGGTGAGGAGGAGGCGGTAGTGTGTGCCGCCGGATTCGAGGGCGGCTTCGCCGCGGGCTTTGTTGGGCATGGGGGATTTTCCGATTGCGCTGGTGGGAGCCGCCCCCTCCCCGAAATTTGCGAAGGGCAAATTTCGACCCTCCCTCAAGGGGAGGGTGGAGGAGCGTGCAGATTCATTAGGCTGCTGTGAAAGTCAGTGCGCCTGCGGAGGCTAGTGACAGCGAGAGTTTTACTTCGCCGTCATAGGGGCCGTCATATTGTAGGGCGGTGATTTTGAAGGGGCCGGTTACGGTTCCGAAGTTTGGGATCACGATTTGAAAAGTGGGGAGCGTTTGGTTGAAGAAGGTGGTGCGCAGGGCTTCATCACTCGCTGCATCCTTGAAGACGCCGTTGCCGCTGATGCTGGCGGATTTGACGCCGGCGTCGAGCAGTTCGCGCCACATATCGGCGGAGTCGGCATTGGTGATCTCGATGGTTTGAGCGTTGAAGGCGAGCGTTGTGGCACGCAGGCCTGCGATGGTTGAGAAGGTTTCGGGGCTGTCACCATTGCTGATTTTGATCAGCAGGTCTTTGCCTTTTTGAGCGGACATGAGGTTTTCCTATTGGGGTTCGGTGATGGCGCGGAAGCGTAAAGTGGCGCGCGTGGTTTGGCCGTCGCTCAGGCGTTGAAAATCTGCGTTGCGGAAGTTCAGGCTGATGAGGACGTGGGCCGGGAGCGACAAAGCTGCGTTATCCAACGCGGCGATGATTGTGTCGGTGATGGATTTGCATTCTTTGCGGCCACGGGCGCGGGACCAGACGTTTAGGGTGAGTGCGTGTTCGGTGCCGGTATCTGTGGCGGTGCTCCAATCGGCTTGTTTGTCTTCGCCGATCACCAGATAGGGCATGGCGGCGCTGCGCGGGACTTCATCGTAGATCCTTGGTGGATTGCCGAGCAAGGTTTTGAGGCCGGTGTTGGCGCTCAAAGCCGCGAAGATGGCGGTTTGCAGCGCCCAGCTTGCTGAACTCATGGTGCTTCCTCTGCGAGCAGCGTCATCAATGAGGCTTGCGGGCCTTCATCGAGGATCGCCTGGATGGTGAAAATGCGAGTGGTGATGCGTGCGCGCATCCCTGCGGTGATGGCGGGCTCACGGCGCAGGGTGAGGCGGTGGCGGATGCGCTGCTCGTTGCGATCCGGGCCGAAGACATCGCGGCCCGATAGTGGCTCGATGCGCAGCCACACGGTTGTGACGGTTTGCCAGGTGCCGGTTGCGCCGCCGCCATCATCAGGCGCTGTGGTTTGCGCTTCTATGATGGCGCGTTGGTTGAGCGCGCCGATCATAGTTTCAGGCTTCTGTAGGGTGCGAGCAGTGCGCGGGCGGATTGTGGTGGTTCGAGATTGGCATCGCCGCGATTGGTGTAGAGATCGGCGATGATGTGGAGGATGGCAGTGCGGATGGGCTCTGGCACGCTATCCGCCGTGTCGCCATAGCCTGCTCTGAAATGCAGGGCTATGGCGTTGAGCGCGCGCAACGGCGTGGGTAGCGGTTGGTGGAGGAGAACGCGCGCCTGTTGGGACGCGGTGTCCACTGAGAAGAGGCTTGCATCGAGAGCCGTTTCGGTATCGTCCTCGGCGTAGGTTTTTAAGGTTGTGATCGCCTGTGACGGGGAAAGCGGAATCTCGATGCAATTGCGGTTCGGCCAGCGATCAAGCCACAAAATCCAATCCTGGGTGATGAAGGCGCGGGCCGTGTGCCATTCGGCGCGGGCGCGGGCGGCGGCGATGAGGCTGGTGATCAGCGCGTCGTCCGCATCTGTATCGACCTTCAGATGGGCGCGGGCGTCTGCGAGGGTAATGGGCTCAAGGGCTGGCGGGGAAATGAGTTGGAGGGGCATGGGGCTGTTCGCTTTTGGCAAAATCATTCCCGGCGAGGGGAAGGGTTGGGATACCTTTCGGTGTTGGGCACCTGGGTTCCCTTCCCTCCCCCGGCTCAAGGCCGGGGTCGCCGGGAATGACAGAAAGGAGGGAGTTTAAGAGGCGGCGAATTTCAGGAGTTTGATGGCTTCGAAATTCTGTACGCCGCCGCCGACGCGTTTGGTGGTGTAGAACAGGACGTATGGTTTGGCGGTGAACGGATCGCGCAGGACGCGGATGCCGATGCGATCCACGATCAGATAACCGCGGGCGAAATCACCGAAGGCGATGGAGGTGCTGCCTGCTGCGATGTCCGGCATGTCTTCGGATTCCACCACCGGGTAGCCGAACAGAGTGGCGGGCTGGCCTGCGAGGTTGCTGGGCTGCCAGATATAGTTGCCGGTTGAATCCTTGAACTTGCGCACGGCTGCTTCGGTTTTGCGGTTCATCACCCAGCTTGCATTGGCGCGGTAGGATTGTTTGGGCGTGTAGGCGAGATCGAGCAAACCATCGGACGGGTTGGAGGCAGCGAAATCAGCCGAGACGCCGGTGGCGACATAGCCGATTTTGCCCCAGGCCCACGAACCATCCGCGACATTGGTGTAGGAGAGGAAGCCTTTGGGTTTGCTGCTGCCATCGCCGTTGACGAAGGCGGCGCTTTCCTGTTCCGCGAAGACGGTTTGCACTTCACCGGCGAGCCAGGTTTCGATATCGACCTGCGCATCGTCCAGCAGCGTCTGGGTGGCGGCGGGCATCGCGTAGAGTTCCATCGCCGGGAAATCAATCACCGACAAGGTGGGCGAGTCGGTCTGGCTGCGCGATGCGGTTTCCGCAACCCAGCCGGTGGAGGCGCCGACCGTGGTGATGGGCTTGCGATAGATGTTGCCGCCGATCTGGCGCACGCTGGCGATGGAACGGATGGGCGAATAACGCTGAAGGATACGGTCGATCGTTTGTTCGATTTCCGTCGGGACGACATAGCCGCCATCCGCCGGTGTGCCCGCGGACAGGGCTTTCAGTTCCAGCGCGTCGAAGCCAGAGGCATCGCCTTTGCGGACGTAACGGTCGAAGGCGGTTTTGCGTTCGCGGCTGGTGCGGTCGGGGGCCTGCTTGAACTCACCGCCCAGGCTTTGACCCAGGCTGGGGCGGGTGGCGGCGAGGGTCAGGTCATCGAGCGCGCGTTTTTGTTCATCCAGCGCGCGGTTGATGCGGTCTACCTTTTCTTCGGTGACGACATCGCTGCTGCGGCGTTCGATTTCAATCAGGCGGTCGTCGTTGGATTGTTTGAAGGTTTCGAAGGCGCGCATGAAATCTTCGAATGCGTCTTTGATTTCGAGTGCGTTGGCGGCGTCTTTGGTTTCGAGAGTCATTTGGTTTCCTTGGGTGGTGATTTGTAATTTGTGTCCAACACCTTTCGGTGGTGGGCACCTGGGTCCCCTTCCCTCACAGCGCGCTTACGCGCGCTATTCGCCGGGGATGACATTTTTTGGTGAGAGGAGTGTGCAAAGAGGTGGTGGCTTTTCGCAGTGTGTCTGCTAGGGCGTTTTTCTTTGCGCCGATGGCCGTGATTTGGCTTTGTTTCAGCAGGGGGAAGGTCACGACCGAGACTTCCCAGAGCTCTATGTCCATCAGTGTGCGCAAGCCCGTGGCGGCGTCGCGCCTGGCTCGGCGGGTGCGGAAGCCGATGGACAATCCGTTGAGGGCGCCTTCGCGCAGGAGGGCTGCCACATCGCGGCCGCGTTCGATATCGGTGACGAGGCGGCCGCGCACATAGAGGCCGCGGGAATCTTCGCGCATCTCCCCCCACACGCCGATGGGTTCGTGCGCGAAGTGTTGGTAGAGCATACGGATGCGGGCAACGCCGTTTGCTTTGAGCGAATTTGCGAAAGCGCCGGGGGCGACGATGTCTCCGCCGCTATCGGGCACGCCGAACAGGGAGGCGTAACCTTCGAACTCGTTGGCGCCAAGCGATGTCAGTGTGGCAGGCGTGGAGACGCGCGCCAGACGGCGTCTGGCGTGGTGTATTGTGACGGTCATGAGATGTTACCGGGGTTGGGTGCGGTCTAGTTTGGTTTCGATACGATCCAGTTGTTGGCGGATCGTGGTGATCTGTTCTTCGAGGACGGCCACGCGTTCGATGGCGGCCTGATTGTTGGTGGTGGTTTTTTCGAGCACGGTGATGCGTTCGGCGGCGGACCCGGCCCAGAACACCGCGCCGATGCTTTGCAGCGCCAGCGCGGCGATGAGGGCGGTGGGGAGTTTGCGGTCGAAGGCGGTGCCGAAATGTTCGGCGAGGGTCATTTGTGTTTCCGGGATGGTGTTAGAAGTGTTGATACCGTTCGGTGTTGAACGCCTGGGTCCCCTTCCCTCACTCCGCTTCGCTACGTTCGCCGGGGATGACATCCTGTGTGGGGCTGTAGCCGGCGGCGGTGCGTTTTTCGTTGAGGGTTAGGAAGGTTGCGTTGCCGATGCGGCTCCAGGCGCTTTCGCGTTCCAGGGTCAGGGCTTCGACGTTGTCGGCGTCGTAGGCGATGCGCAAAGTTTCGCCGAAGTGAGGGGTGAGCCAGCGGGTGAGATCGGCGGCGGTGCGGCTGACCAGTGGCAGGATGGTTTGGCGCCAGAAGGCGAGATTGGCTTCGCGGTAATTTGCGTAGGTGTTATCGCCGGGCAGGCCCATCAGCATTGGCGGGATGCCGAAGGCGAGTGCGATTTCTCTGGCGGCGTTGGCGCGAGTGTCTGAAAAGTCCATGTCTGATGGGGTGTAGCTCATGGCGCGCCAATCGAGGCCGCCTTCGAGCACCATGGGGCGGCCTGCGTTACTTGCGCCTTGATAGGCGTTTTCGAGTTCGCTTTTCAGGCGCTGGAATTGATCGTCTGTGAGGCTGGAACCATCCGGGCCTTTATAGATCAGCGCGCCGGAAGGGCGGGCGGCGTTATCGAGCAGGGCTTTGGTCCAGGCGGCGCCTGCGTTGTGCACATCTATCGCGTTGGCGGCGGCGCGGATGGGGGAGAAGCCGTAGAGATCGTCCAGCGGGTGAAAAAGTCTCGCGTGCAGGACGGGGAGGAAGCCGGTGGCATCGCGTTTGATGCGCAAGGTGCAGCCATCGACCGTGTAGTCATAAGCCTCAGGCCAGCCGCGTGGGCCGGGGACGATTTTTACGCGGTCGGGGCGCAGGACATGGAGTTCGCGGATTTCGCCGCGCAGGGTTGCTGCTTCCAGATAGGCGTTGCCTGCGCATTGCAGGAAGGCATACCAGCGTTCGAACAGGCTCGCGCCGCTGTCTTGCGGATTGGGGGCGGCGAGCAGGGTGAGCAGCGGGTGGGTGCTGAGTTCCTGTTCGCCGTCATAGAGCAGGAAGGGCACGCTGGCGGCGGCTTCGGCGATCATGCGGACGCAGCGATAGGTGACGGCGTTCTGCATCACCCCTTCGCGGGCGAGGGTTGGGTAATCGCGCGTGGTCCAGTTTGCTTGGCCGCCTTGCCAGAGGGCGAGGAAGGCGGTTTGGGATTTTTGTTCGGGCGTTTTTTGTTTGCGGAAGATGTCTAGCATTGTGGGTCCTTGTTGGGGTGGGGAGACTGTGTTGGACAGCCCCCACCCGCCGTGCTGCGCACGTCGACCTCCCCGCGTGGGGGAGGTGGGTGTTGGTGTGGTGGTGTTGGTGTGTGGTGGTTAGAGGGTTCTTATTTTGGGGGGGGGTGCGTTTGGTGGTGAAGAGATCTGTTAAGGCCCAGACCAGGGCGTCCATTCTATCGGGGCTTTGGCCTGTTCCATCGTAGGTGCACATTTGATCTTCCAGGTCTGGGAAATTTCCGCTGTGGTGGATGCGGGACTGTTCGTAAAGCGCGGCAATGGGGGCGGCGCGGGTGATTTTTCCGCGCCTTGCATGAACGAGTTGGATCGGCAGGTTTGGTGCGGCCTGTTGCAACACCGTGCGCACCATTTCGCCGCCCTGATTGGCTTCCGCGATAATCGCATCCGCATTCCAGTGCTCGAATGCATCGGCGACGCGGGCGGCCCAGCCGTTGGGGGAAAGACCGCCGGCGGAAAGATCGGCGAGGACGTAGCCTGCCTCTCCTTCCGCCCGGGCGGCGACAACGATGCCACATTCATCGCCATGGGACGATATGGGCGGGTCCACGCCGATGACGACGCGGGTGAGCGAACACGGCGCGGGGGTGCGCGTGCGCTCTATCCAATCGCGGCGCCAGAGCGCGGCCTCGTTGTCTTCGATCAATTCGGCATCCAGTTCCTGTCGGCCTAGCCGTGTGCCGCCATAGCGTTGGTGCATCAGTTCCATAAATCCGGGGGCGAGGTTGGCGCTGTTGGCTTTGGTGGTGCTGTGGCTTTTGGCGATTGTGGGGTCGGCCAATAATCTTTTGAGGCTTTCGATGTTGCGCGGGGTCGAGGTGAGTGCGAGGCGCGGATGTGTGCCGAGGCGCAAACTCATCAGCAGCATGTCGAGCGCGTTTTGTGCGTTTGACCATTTGGCAAATTCATCGCCCCAGGCGGTATCGAACTGGTGGCCGCGAATAGTGTCCGGTTCTTCGGCGCTGAGGACTGTTGCAACGGCACCGCATGGCCAGAGCACGCGGTTGTTGGACGGTTCGTAGCGGGTGACGGGCGCCACACGCAGCAAACCGGATTCGCCTTCGATCATCACTTGTCTTGCATCATTATGTGTGGCGCCGATGAGGCCGATACGGTTGAAGCGGCCCTGGGCCACGCCTTGCGCGATCCATTCGGCACCGGCTCTGGTTTTGCCGCTGCCGCGCCCGCCGAGGAACAGCCAGATGCGCCAGTCGCCCTGTGGTGCGAGTTGTGCGGGGCGGGCCCAGAAGGGCCAGTCGCGAGCGAGGAAATCTGCTTCGTCATCACTCAGCGTCTTCAGGAAGGCTGTTCGCGCGGGTCGCGGCAGCAAGTTGAGTGAGGCGGCGTTCAAGCTGGGCGCGTTTGTCATCTTTCGGGGTCGCTATTTTGGTGTCGCGCATGGAAACGCGTTCTTTTTCGATGCGGGTGAGCCGCCCCAGCGAGCGTTCCATCGCGGCGAGCGCGCGGGCGTTGAGGGCGCGGGCGGACGCGTCTTTCGGCGTGTCGCCTTTTTCGATTTGATTGAGTTGGCGGTCGAGTTCGCGGAATAGGCGTTTTACCATGAGGTCCATCCAGTTCTGGTCGATGTCTTCGGGTTTGAGTTCGCAGGTGCGTTTGCGCGCCCAGGCTTCGAAGACGCCGGGCGCAAAGTTTGCCTGTTCGGGCATGGGTGAGCTTTCGATACGAAAAACCGGCACGTTTGAGCGCGCCGGTTTGGTGAGGTATGCGAACGGGTTTGCGAACGGGTGTGCGACCGCGGGAGGGCGGTGCAGCGGGTTGTTCGCAGGTGTTGGGATGTAGCGACTATGCACAAAGGAGCGTTGCGCTGCAAGTGGCGGTGTGGAGTTTTTTGCAGCGTTGCGCTGGTGGGGGTTAAACCGTTGAAATTGTTTTTGCGGGTGGTGATGTGGGGTGTGCGGGTGAGGTGTGGCGGGTGGATGTTGTGTGAGGTGTTTGTGGGTGGGGGAAAATATTTGAGTTTGAGCGGGTGAAATTTGTGTGATGTCACCTGGGTGGCCCGCAACTAGCGGGCCATGACAAGGACGGTGAGGTTTATGTTTGGTGCGTTGCGTTTGGTTTGACGCCTGGGTCCCCTTCCCTCGCTTCGCTCGCCGGGGATGACAGATGTGTGTGAGCGGGGATGACAGGTGAGTGTGTGGGGGATGACTATAGAAATAGAGTGATGTGCGCCTTGAATGTGCCGTAAAGTTTCTGGATCAAAGGTCATGGCAAAATCTAAATTTAGGAAATCCGTGGCGCGGGTTTGGGCGCGGTGGCGGGTTGTTGTTTTGCGTAGCGCGCTGGCATTGGGGCTTTTGGGCGTTTTGGCGGGGGTTGGGCTTTATATGCTGCCCGATATTATTTCCGCGCTGGCGCCAAAGGTGGATATTTCGCGCGATCTTTATGCGCTCAACCGGCCTGCGGCTTTTACCTTTCTGGATTCGCAAGGGCGGGAAGTCGGCCATCGCGGGGCGGTGGTGGGGACGCGGCTGACGCTGGACGAGATGCCGCCCTATTTGCCCGCCGCCTTCATCGCCATGGAGGACCGGCGTTTTTATGACCATCGCGGCTTCGACCTGAAGGGGCTGTTGCGGGCGGCCTGGGTGAACTGGCGGGCGGGGCATGTGGTGCAGGGTGGCTCCACCATCACCCAGCAATTGGCGAAAATTCTGTTCCTCACCTCGGACCGCACCTATGCGCGCAAGATGAACGAGTTGATGGATGCCGCTGCCCTCGAAAAGCAGCTCAGCAAGACGCAGATTCTGGAACTTTATTTGAACCGCATCTATCTCGGCTCCGGTGCCTATGGGGTGGATGGGGCGGCGCGGATTTATTTTGGCAAATCGGCGCGCGATCTTTCCCTCGCGCAAGCCGCCATGCTGGCGACGTTGACGCGCGCGCCCTCCGCCTTTTCACCCCGGCGCGATCTGGCGGCGGCGCAGGCGCGCAGCAAGACGGTGTTGACGGCGATGGTGAAGACGCGGGCCATTACACCGGCTGAAGCTAAAGCTGCGAAAGCGGCGCCTGCGTCCATCATCGACCGGACACGGGTGGAGGCGCGTAATTATTTTCTCGATGCGGCGGTCGATGAAGTGAAGCGGGTGGCGACCATTGGCGGGCGGTTGCCGGGCGAAGATCTTATTGTACGCACCACGTTGGAGCCGGGTTTGCAGGAAGACGCGCGGCAGGCTCTGGCGCGGCAGTTGAAGAAAAACGGCAAACGCTTACGCGTCTCCCAAGGGGCGATTGTGGTGATGAAGCCGGATGGCGCGGTGACGGCGATGATTGGCGGGCGCGATTATGGCGACAGTGTTTTCAACCGCGCCACACGCGCGCGGCGCCAGCCGGGTTCTGCGTTCAAACCCTTTGTTTATCTTGCTGCGGTGGAAAACGGGATCAGCCCGTGGGATTTGCGCACCGACGGGCCGGTGGATATTGGCGGCTGGCAGCCCACCAATTATGGCGGGCGTGAATATGGCACCCTCACGCTGGCGTCCGCGCTTGCCCATTCGGTGAATACGATCACCGCCTCGCTGGCGCAGGAGGTGGGCATTCGCACTGTTATCGCGGTGGCGCGCGAGGTGGGGATTTCTTCGCCGCTTGTCGCCAATGCGTCTTTGGCGCTTGGCACCAGCGAGGTGACGCCGCTGGAATTGACCGCTGCTTATGCGACCTTTGCAGCGGGCGGGTTGAAGGCGGTGCCGTATCTTGTCACCGAAGTTTCGGATCGGCGGGGGCGGATATATTTCAGCCGCAGTACTGCGGTGGGGCGGCGCGTCATTGCGCTGGAGGCGAACCGGGATTTGACCGCGATGCTGGCAGGCGTGGTGACATCGGGCACCGGCAGGGCTGCGCGGTTGCCCGACCATGAGGCGGCGGGCAAGACCGGCACGACGCAGGATTATCATGATGCGTGGTTTGTGGGCTTTACCGCTGATTATGCGACGGGTGTTTGGGTCGGCAACGACAACTCCAAGGCGATGCGCAATGTCACCGGCGGTACGCTGCCTGCCGCGATCTGGAAAGAGGTGATGGTGTTTGCGGAGAAGGGGCTGCCCGCGAAGCCGCTGGATAAATCCGCGCCGCCGGTGGTGGAGGATGAATGGGATTCGCCCTATGCGGGGAGCGATTCTGCGCCGGGTTATCGCGGGGGGGAGCCAGCGGCGCAAGGCGAGGCGCGGGCGCAGGAGCCGCCGCCGCGGCGTAAGGGGCGGTCTTTCCTCGACTGGTTGTTTGGGTCCTCGGACGATGAGGAGGATGCGCCGCCGCCGCCACGGCGCTATCGCGATGCTGAGCCGCGATTTGACGGTGGGCCGCCGGTGGCGGACGATGAGGGGCGGTAGGTTTGGAAATATACATCTGTCATTCCCGGCGACCCCGGACTTGATCCGGGGGAGGGAAGGGAAGCCAGGTGGTGGAGATTGAGTTTGGTTTTGACGCCTGGGTCCCCTTCCCTCTCTTCGCTTCGCTACGTTCGCCGGGGATGACAGGGAGGGGACGCGTGCGCCTCGCCGGGGATGACAGTTAAGGGTGGGGTGACATTTGAGTGAAGGTTCGATGCGGCTGGTTTTGAAGATTTTTGTGGTGTTGGTGGTGGGCGTTGCCTTGGGGTTGGCGGCGACTTGGGGTTCTGTGTCGCGGTTGAATCTGGGCATGGTGTCCAATGGGCCGTGGAAGATGAGCCTTTATACCGGCAGCAGCCAGAGCGGGCCGTATTTGCGGGCCAATATCGCGTTGCATGGGCTGTTTGCGCTTAATCGCAGCGAGACGATTTATTATACCGCCGATCATGACAGCGCGGGCGAATGGCTGGATGGGAATTGCACCTATCGCATCGAGGGGCGCGAGCCCAATGCGCGGTGGTGGAGCATCACCGCCTATGGGCCGGACAGCTATTTGATGGAGAATGCGGCGAAGCGCTGGTCTGTTTCGGGCCAGACGGTGCAGCTCAAATATGACAGCACCTTTGCGATCACCGCCGCGCGCAAGAAGGCGCCGTATAACTGGATTCCCGTCACACGCGGGCGCTTCAGCCTCACCTTGCGGCTGTATAATCCGGCGCCCGGCGTGGTGGCGGATCCGGCCAATGCGATGGTGCCCACAATCAAGCGGGTGTATTGCGTATGAGGAAAATCTGGCTCTGGATTGTGGCCACGCTGATTGTTGCAGGCGTTGTGCATGGCTTCACGCTGGTGGCGGCGCCCGGTTTCATCATGCACAAGGTGCTGGCGCGGATGGGGCCGGTGAACCAGATGCAGCATCAGGGCCGGGTGACGGCGGCCGCGCGCAAAGTGGTGCGGCCTTCGCCGGATTTGCTTTACTCCATCTGTCCGTTTGATCTCGCGCAAGGGGCGCTGCATGTGACGGCGAAGGTGCCGTCCGGCACCTATTGGTCGGTGTCTGTTTTCGATGACGACACCAATAATTTCTTTGTCCGCAATGACCGGCAGGTGAAGGGCGCGATTGATTTTGTGCTGCTGCCGCCGAAGGGGGCGACGGGTGTTGTGTTGCCCAAAAACGCGACCACGGTGCGCTCGCCCAGCCTGAAGGGGCTGGTTTTGTTGCGCACGCTTATTCCCAATGACGCCGCGTTTGCGCAGGTGGATGCGGTGCGGCGGCAAGCGGCGTGTGCGCTCATCCGCTGACGCGCAGTTTGAAGATGGGGGACTGGCCTGTGGAGATGAGCGCCGCATCCAGCCGCTCGATCAGGCGATAGGGTTCGACCGGCTTGATATAGAGGCCGGTGAAGCCTAGCCGCTTATAGGCGGATTCCGGCAGGCCCGTGGTGTTTTCGGTCATGGCGATGATGGGCGCATTATAGCCTCTGCGGCCTGAAAGGCGGATATTGCTCAAGGCATCGAAACCATCGCCTGCGGGCAGGTTCAGGTTGAGGACCACTGCATCTATCATCAGGGTGCGGAACATTTTGACCGCCTGCATCCCGCAGGACGCGAACAATGGCTCGGCTTCGATCAACTGACAGGTGGCGCCGAGCAGGCGCTGCTCGGCCGTTTCGGCCTCGGCAAAGAGGATGTGCAAGGGGGAGGAGCGGAAGGTCAGGCGGCTCATGGCGGATAACAACTCTAGATTGCAATAAACAATAACACCCGCACAGGTTAAGAGGCAGTTTCCGCCTGCGCGCCAAGGGGGCATTGTGGGGGCGCAACAGGCTGGGGATTGGCATGAAGGGATTGAGATGGCTGGGCATTTTGCTGGCGGCGGGTTTGGGATTGGCGCTGGCAGGGTGTGATTCTGGCGCGCCGCCGGTCAAGCCCGCAGGCGGGCTGACGACCATCCGCTTTGTCACCGACTGGAAGGCGCAGGCCGAGCATGGCGGGTTTTATCAGGCGCTCGCGCTCGGGCTTTATAAGAAGCATGGGCTGGATGTGCGCATCATCGAGGGTGGGCCGAGTGTGAATGTGCCCCAGATGTTGGCGGGAGGGGCGGCGGATTTCGGCATCGGCTCCAATGCGTTTATTCCGCTCAACCTTGCGCGGGAACATGCGGGCATCAAGGCCGTGATGGCGGTGTTTCAGAAAGACCCGCAGGTGCTCATCACCCATCCGCGCCCCGATGTGAAATCCATCGCCGATATGAAGGGCAAGCCGATCATGATTTCGGATGCTTCCACCGCCGCGTTCTGGCCGTGGCTGCGGGCGAAGTTTGGGTTCTCGGATTCGCAGATCCGCAAATATAGTTTCAGCCTTGCGCCTTTTGTGAGCGACCCGAAGGCTATTCAGGAAGGCTATTTGTCGAGCGAGCCTTATACGGTGGAGACGACGGCGGGGTTTACGCCGCAGATCTTTTTGCTCGCCGATAATGGCTATCCTGGTTACGCCAATATGGTTTTGGTGCCGCAGACATGGATCGACCAGAACCCGCGCGCGGTGCAGGCGTTTGTGGATGCGACGCGCGAGGGGTGGGAGAGCTATCTGAATGGCGACCCGTCTGCTGCCAATGCGATCATCAAGCGGGATAACCCGGAAATGCGCGACGATGTGATTGCGCAGGCGCGCGAGAAGCTGAAACGCTATGGCATTGTGGGGGCTGATATTGGCGTGATGACGGATGCGCGGTGGCAGGCGTTCTTCGAGGCGATGCGCGATGTCGGGGTTTATGATGCGGGGCTGGACTGGCGGGCGGCGTTTGATACGCGGTTTGTGCGGGGGAAGTAAGTATTTCACCTCCCCCTTGTGGGGAGGTCGAAAAATTGGAGCGCAGCGGAGATTTTTCGGGTGGGGGGCCGCTGGTGAAACGACGCGCCGACAAAGAAGCCATCTCACGCGCTCGTGCCTTGCGCGCACACGCGACCGGAGCCGAGCAGAAACTCTGGCGGGAATTGCGGGTGTTGCGGGGGCGTGGGCTTCACTTTCGGCGGCAGGCGCCGTTTCGTGGGTATATTCTGGATTTCGTTGAGCATGGATTGAAGTTGGTGGTTGAAGTGGATGGCGGGTCGCACGCGGCGCCCGAAAGTGTGGCACATGATGCGGTGCGTGATGCTGTGTTGAAAGCGGAAGGCTATTTCACGCTGCGGGTTTGGAATGATGAGATCAATGCGGACATGAATGGGGTGATGGAAACGGTGCATCGGGTGATTGAAGGGCGGCGGTGTTTGGTGGCGGGCAGCGGCCCCCCACCCGGATCGCTGCGCTCTCCGACCTCCCCACAGGGGGGAGGTTAAGTGATGCTCGTCACCCTTTCTGGGCTTGGCAAGGTTTTTGACAATGGGGTTCGGGCGCTTGGGCCGCTCGATCTTTCCATTGCGCGGGGGGAGTTTGTTTCTTTGGTGGGGCCTTCGGGCTGCGGGAAGTCTACGGCTTTGCGGGCTATTGCGGGGTTGATCGCGCCGACGCAAGGGGCGGTGGTGTTTGCGGGCGGGCGACCGCGGATTGGGTTTGTGTTTCAGGAGCCGACATTGATGCCGTGGGCCACGGCACTTGCCAATGTGCGGTTGCCACTCGATTTGGCGGGCGTTGCGAAGGTGGAGGCCGACAGACGCGCGGCGGCGCAGTTGGCGGCGTTGGGGCTTGCCGGGTTTGAAAACGCGCGGCCGCGCGAACTTTCGGGCGGGATGCGGATGCGGGTGTCGCTGGCGCGGGCGCTGGTGGGGGAGCCGGAGCTTTTGCTTTTGGACGAACCGTTTGCCGCGCTTGATGAGCAGACGCGCGGGGAATTGAATGACGATCTGCTTCGGCTGTGGGCGGCGCGCGGGCTGACGGTGGTGTTTGTCACCCATTCGGTTTCGGAGAGCGCCTATCTTTCGACCCGTGTGGTGGTGATGAGTGCGCGGCCCGGACGGGTGCGTGCGGACATGGCGCTGGAGGTGCCGGTGGCCGATGCGCAGCGGCGTTTTACGCCTGCGTTTGGTGCGACGGCGCGGGCGATTTCGGATGCGTTGCAGGCGGGGCGGACGGTATGAGGCGCGCGCTTTCTTTTCTTGTGCCGTTGCTGGTGGGTGTTTGTGCACTGGTGTTGTGGGAAGTTTTGGTGCGGGCGCTGCATGTCTCGCCCATCGTGTTGCCGCCGCCGAGTGCGATTTGGGCAGCGTTTATTGCGCAGTTCGGGCAACTGATGGCCGCGCTGTGGACGACGTTGCGCATTTCTGTCGCCGCTTTTGTGCTGGCGGTGGCGGGCGGGGTTTTGCTGGCGGTTTTGTTTAGCCAGAGCCGGATGATCGAGAGAGCGTTTTATCCCTATGCGGTGATTTTGCAGGTCACGCCGATTGTGGCGATTGCGCCGATTGTGACGATCTGGATTGGCTATGAGCGGATTGATCTGGTGCTGCTGATCCTCGCGGTGATTGTGGCGTTCTTTCCGGTGCTGGCGAGCACGACTTTGGGCCTGCGTTCCGCCGATCATAATTTGCGCGATCTGTTCCGGCTTTATGGCGCCAGCCGCTGGCAGATTTTGTGGAAGCTGCAATTGCCCACTGCCCTGCCCCATCTTTTGAGCGCGATGAAGGTTTCGGGCGGGCTGGCGCTGATTGGCGTAGTGGTGGCGGAATTTGCCGCCGGATCGGGCACGGCGACGGGGCTTGCCTGGACCATTACGCTGGCGACGCGGGAGTTGCACATTGCCACGGCGTTTGCGGCGCTGGTGCTGCTGTCGCTGCTGGGGATTTTGATTTTCTTTGCGCTGGCGGGGCTGGAATGGGCGCTGCTCCGGCGCTGGCATGAGAGTGCGGTGCGGCGGGAGGGGTGAGTTTGAGCTTCACCTGTGGGGGGCGGTAGCGACAGCGTATCGGCGAATTGTAGCGCAGCGGAGATTTTTTGGTGGGGGGCGGTGGTTGGTGTTGAGAGCGGGCCCCCCACCCGAAGCGCGTTGCGCTTCGACCTCCCCGCAAGGGGGAGGTGGAAAAGGACAGTGATTGTTTGTATAAATATTGAAAATACACTTTCTTCCTGTGTGATGTCTTGATTTTGCGGTGCGAAAGTGTGACGTAACGGGCCATGGCTGCACCTGCTCCTCAGATGATTACCGCGAACCGCCTGATTGATGGCGAGGTTCTGTATTTTCGTGCCGGGGGCTGGGTTTCGGCCTTTGTGGAGGGGGAGGTTTATGATGATCCCGCCGCCGCCAAGGCCGGGCTTGAAGCTGCTGAAGCCTTTGTGCGGGACAATGTTGTGGTGGGGCTTTATGCGTTCGACGTGCGCCATGTCGCGGGCGCCATTGAGCCGGTGAAGGAGCGCGAGATGATCCGCGCGGCTGGGCCGAGCAACCGCACCGATACGGGCAAACAGGCAGGCATGGGCCCGCTGGAGCCCAGGGACGTTCAGCCGATCATTTTATAGGCGCCGATCATGTACAGATATGACGAATTCGATGCGAAGATGGTGCGTGAGCGCGCCGATCAGTTCCGCTATCAGGTGGAGCGCCGCATCAAGGGCGAACTCACCGAAGACGAGTTCAAACCGCTGCGGTTGAAGAACGGGCTTTATCTTCAGCTTCACTCCTACATGCTGCGCATTGCGGTGCCCTATGGCACGCTGGCGGCGCGGCAGATGCGCCAACTGGCTTTCATCGCGCGCCGTTATGATCGCGGTTATGGCCATTTCACCACCCGCACCAATATGCAGTTTCATTGGCCGCGGCTGAAAGACGTGCCGGACATTCTGCACCATCTGGCCGATGTGGAGATGCATTGCATCCAGACCTCCGGCAATTGCGTGCGCAATGTCACCGCCGATCAGTTTGCCGGTGCGGCGGCGGATGAGTTGGAAGATCCGCGGCCCATCAGCGAGATTTTTCGCCAGTGGTCCACCTTTCATCCGGAATTCAATTATCTGCCGCGCAAGTTCAAGATTGCGGTGTCGGCGACGCCGCATGATCGCGCGGCGGTGAAGTGGCATGACATCGGCATCGAGATCATCAAGGACGATGCGGGTGAGATTGGCTATCGGGTATTTGTCGGTGGCGGCATGGGGCGCACGCCCTATGTTGCCAAGCTGATTGGCGCGTTCGTTTCCAAGGCCGATATTCTGGCCTATGTGGAAGCGATTTTGCGCGTTTATAACGAATATGGGCGGCGCGATAATATTCATAAAGCGCGGGTGAAGATTCTGGTGCATCAGTTGGGTGCCGATGAATTCCGCCGTCAGGTTGAAATCGAATTCGCCGAGATTAAAAAGAAGGGCACGTTGCAGCTTCCGCCTGAAGAATTGGCGCGCATCGAAGCCTATTTTGCGCCGCCTGTGTTTGATGATCTGCCGGATGAATGCGCCGAGCTTGACGCGGCGGTGCAGGCGGACCCTGATTTTGCTGATTGGGTGAAGGTGAGCCTGACCCCGCATCGCGCCAAAGGTTATGCGATCACCACCATCTCGCTGAAGAATATCGGCATGACGACGGGTGACATCAGCGCTGACCAGATGGATGGCGTGGCGCAGATCATGGATGATTTCGGCTATGAAGAAGTGCGCGTTACCCATGAGCAGAACCTGGTTCTGCCGCATGTGCGCAAGAAGGATTTGCCTGCGATCTATGCGCGGTTGAAGGCGCTGGATTTGCACACGGCCAATGCCGGGCTGATTACCGACATTATCTGCTGCCCTGGGCTGGATTATTGTGATCTGGCCAATGCACGGTCCATTCCCATTTCCATGGCGATTCAGAAGCGGTTTTCGGACCTCAAGCGTCAGCATGATCTGGGCGAGATCAAGATCAAGATGAGCGGCTGCATCAATGCTTGCGGCCATCATCATGCGGGCCACATTGGCATTCTGGGCGTCGATAAGAAGGGCGTCGAGTTTTATCAGATTCAGCTTGGCGGTTCGGGCGCGGAAGATGCCAGCGTCGGCGAAATCATGGGCCCCGGTTTCGGCAAGGATGAGATTGTCGATGCGGTGGAACGCGTGGTCGAAACCTATGTGAAGCTGCGCGAACCGGGCGAGCGCCTGCTCGATACCTATCGCCGGGTCGGCATGGCCCCGTTCAAGAACATGGTCTATCAGGAACAGCTTCATGCCGCTTATTAAGAACGGCGCGTTTGTCGCCGATCGCTTCATCTTCATTCCCGAAGGTCAGGCATTCCCCGAAGATGGCGGGGTGATGGTGACGCTTGAGCGCTTTCAGAGCGAGCGCGACACGCTGCTTGCCCATCACCAGCCTTTGGCGGTGCGGCTGACGGCGGCGGACAATCCTGAAGCGCTGAAGGATGATCTTTCCCAGATCGCGGCCATTGCGCTGGAATTCCCTGTCTATAAAGACGGGCGCGCCTTTTCGTGGGCGCGGATGCTGCGGGACCGTTTTGAGTATAAGGGCGAGATCCGCGCGGTCGGGCATTTTCTCTATGACCAACTGGCCTTCATGGTGCGGGTTGGGTTCGATGCCTTCGACGTGCGCCAGGACTTCCGCATCGAGGAATTTGCCCGCGCCATGGGCGAGATGACCTATGTTTACCAGCCGACTGTGGACCGCCGCAAAACGGTGATCGATATTCGTTGGGGGAAATAAGGCGGGCGGCCCAAGGCGGCCCCAAACCTGCCGCTTGACCCCCCACCCCCCCGGCCTTAAGAGGCGCGCCCATGAACACGCGCCCCACCACACTCGAAGACCTGCCGTGCTACGGCTCCATCGAACAGCTTGTCGAAGAGACAAAGCCTGTGCGGCCGACCTATGTGCTGCACCCGGAAAAGTTCCGCGTGGCGGGCAAGCGATTTATCGACTCCTTTCCCGGCGACACGCTGTATGCGGTGAAGGCCAATCCGCACCCTTATGTGCTGAAGCAGGTTTGGGAGAGCGGCATCCGCCATTTCGACACCGCCTCGCTCGCCGAGATCGAGCTGGTGCACGCGATGTTCCCTGACGCGAAATGCCATTTCATGGCGCCGGTGCGGTTGCCGGGCGCGGCGCGGGTAGCGTTTCATGAGCATGACGTCACTGACTATGTGATCGATTGCGATTTCATGCTCGACCAGCTTTTGGAAGAAACCGGCGATCCCTCCAAGCTCCGTGTCTTTGTGCGCATTGCGACGCCGCTGGGCGGGGCGGTGCTGGAGCTTTCGAGCAAGTTCGGCACCACGCCGGACGATGCGGCGCGGCTTTTGAAGCGCGTGGAAGAGGCGGGCGCGGCCCCCTGCATCACCTTTCATGTCGGCTCGCAATGTCTTTCCCCCTTCTCCTATGCGCAGGCGATTGAGATGGCGCGGCGCACGGCGGCGCTGGCGGGCGTGACGATTGCGGCGCTGGATATTGGCGGCGGTTTCCCCGGCCCCTATCCCGGCAATGATGTGCCGCCCTATCACTGGTATTTCGACACCATTCGCGAGGCGCTGGCGACACTGCCGGATTTTGAGAACCTGCCCATTCTGTGCGAACCGGGACGGGCGCTGGTTGCCGAAGGGCTTTCCCTCGTCACGCAAGTGACGCTGCGCAAGGGCGACAGCATTTACATCAATGATGGCGTCTATGGCAGTTTTGACGAACTGACCCTGCCCGGCTGGACGGCGGATTATGCGCTCCATGCGCTGACGCTGGACAATAATGGCCGCGCCCGGCCCAAGCTCGGCACGCCCAAGGCATTCCGCGTTTATGGGCCGACCTGCGATACGCTGGATGTGCTGCCGCGCCCATTGCAATTGCCCGACACCGTGACGCCCGGCGACTTTGTGGTGTTCAGCGATGTCGGCGCTTATTCGGTGGCGGTGCGGACCGATTTCAACGGCTTCTTCCCCAATGACTGGGCGGTTGTCGGGAACTTGCCGTAACCTTTTCTTAAACCACCAAACTTTAACCGGCGACGGGTTAGCGTTCGGCCATGCTGAACGCGAAAGAACGTCTGACGCGCCTTGTTTCCCTCGCCGCCGAACCGACGGTGGAGGCGCGCGATGGCATGATCGCCGAGTTGACGGATTTTCTCGCGCAATGGCCGGAGGAACTACCCAGCTCCATGCGCGCAACGCTGACACGGCTGTTGCAGCGCAAAGAACGCGAGGCGGCGGCGGGCAATCTGGATGAACGGGCGCTGCTGGCAATCGCACGCAGCAATGCCGATTGGGCGGTTGAGTTTGCCGGGTTCATTGGCGTCGATCTCGGCATTGCGCAGAAAATTCTGCATGAACCGACAGGGCAAGCGCTCGCCATTGCCTGCAAGGCCGCCTATCTCAGCCGCACCGCGTTCTCGGCGCTGGCGGTGCTTGCCGCGCGCGACGAGATGCCAGATGCCGACGTCACCTATGCCCGGCTCGCCAATTATGACGCGGTGACCTTGCGCGAGGCGATTGCCACGCTGGAGGACTGGCGGCGGGGGATCATCACGCGGGCCGCATGAGGCGAAGATTTGCCCCGAAAGGGCGTTTGCGCCACTTGTTTAGTGGCCGCGGAGCCCCCTAGACTTTGCCCATAATTGGGGCATTCCGGGGGGAAGACTTGCGATCACTGAGATCTGTACTGGGAGCTGTACTCGGAGCTGTACTTGTCTTTGCGCTGTGCCTGCCGGTTTGCGCAACGGCGGCGGCGGCGCAAAACAGCGCAAGCGAAGAACTGGTGCGCCAGCACATCGACATCGATCTGAAACAGAACGGCTCTTACCTGATGGTGAGCGACACAGCCTTGCGGGCATTGAATACGCAAGGCTTGGCGCATCTGCAAAAGATCAGCATGTCGTACACTGCGTTCTATCAATCTCTCGCCATCACCGATGCCTATACGCTGAAGGCCGATGGCAGGCGGGTGCAGGTGGACCCGAAAGCGGGCGTTCTGTATGGCCACGGCGCGACAAGCCTGCCCGGCTATGCCGATGTCAAAACCATCACCGTGCTGTTTCCCGATCTGGAGGTGGGTGACCAGACTGTTTTGAAAACCACCTTTCAGCAATTGAAGCCGTGGTTCCCCGGCCAGTTTGATTTCACCTACAACGCGCCCCTTTTCAACACCGCTGAGGACGTGCGCATTTCCCTCTCCGCGCCGGCAGCGCTGACCGAAGCAAGCTCAGGCCATAAGCTCTGGGCCGGTTCAGCAGGCAGCGTGGGCAGCAGGCATTTTGAATCTGCCGGGTACACGCTGCAAAGCTGGGTGTTCAAAAATACCGAGGCGCGCAAATTCGAGCCTGGCGCCGTGATTGACCCAGATACAAGGCCCCATGTCGCCTTCAGCACTTTTTCGGGCAATCGCGCGATCGCGAAAACCTATGCCGGATTGCTGGAGGGCAAATCCGCCGTGACGCCGGAGATTCAGGCGCTGGCGGACCAGCTTACCCATGGCGTGCGGGGGCAGCGTGAACAGGCGCAGGCGCTGTATGATTTTGTTGCCACGCGCATCAGCTATGTGGCGATTGTTCTGGGCGCGGGCGGTTTCATTCCGCACGCGGCAAGCGAGGTTTTGGCCAATAAATATGGCGATTGCAAAGATCATGTGATGCTGCTGGAGGCGCTGCTGAAGGCCAAGGGCATTGAGAGCACGCCTGTGCTCATCAGCGTGGGGGATGGCTACAAGCTGCCGCTCATCCCCTCGCCCGCGACGTTCAACCATCTCATCACCTATATTCCCGCATTCGATCTGTTTGCCGATTCCACCACGCAGACAACGCCCTTTGGCGAATTGCCCGATTCCGACATTGGCAAGCCTGTAGTGCTGGTGCATAGCGGGGATGAGAAAACCACCCCCGTCGACGCGCCAAGCGCCAACACAATCGCCGTGACGCAAGAGATCCGCGTGGGCGATGACGGGACGGCAAAGGGCACCACTGTCGTCACCGCCAATGGCCAGTTTGCTGCTGCCTTGCGCGGCATGTTGAAGGTGCTGACAAAGGACAGCGAGGCCGATTATTTTCGCGAGCGCCTTGGCTCAGGCGCCAGTGGCAGTTTTGACAGGCCGGGCGATGGGCGCGAAAGCGGGCCCACCGCCTTCACCGTGCGCTATACAATTCCCAATTACATCAATCCCGGCAGCCCTGGCGCGCTGCCCGCCGACCTTGGCTATAAGCCGTTTTCTTTCACCGGCCTGCTTGATGCGGATCTGGACCGGCGCACCGAGCCTTATCTCTGCCAGACCTACAGCGCGCGCAATGAGGTGACGGTGGAGCTTCCCGATGGCGCCGAGATTCTGGCGACGCCCAGGGAGATTGACGAAACCGCCAATGGCGCGCGGCTCAAAAGCACCATGCGCAAGGTGGGCCGCAATCGGCTGCACGAGGTGACGACACTGACGGCCGCGCACAAAAGTGTGGTCTGCGCGGCGGAAGATTATAATGCGAGCGTTGGTGCCATGCTGCGGATGATTTCGGGGCTGAAGGCGCAGGCGCTCTATAAATAGGGGGTTTTTATGATTCGTGTGTGGCTGAGTTTTGCGCTGTGTCTGTTTGTGCTGCCGTTGCAGGCGGCGGAGAATGTGCCGCCCGCAGCACCGCCGACTGAGGCGCCCGCGAAGCCGGTGATGACGCCGCCGCGCGCTGCCAATGCGCACACAATCGGCCAGTATCCCGAACTGTCGCGCGCCAACCGGGAAGAAGGCATTGTGACCGTACGCTTCACGGTGAACACCGATGGCACGGTGAGCAATGCGAGCCTGTTGCGCTCCAGCGGTTTTCCGCGGCTCGATCAGGCGGCGCTGGATGAGGTGACGGCAAACTGGCGCTATCATCCGGCAATGCGCGATGGCGTGCCGATTACGGTGACGACCGCTGCCAATGTCAATTTCAAATTGAACGAACCGGCGGGCAGCGTTTTCAAAACCTTTCACATGGAGGCGAAGGATTTTCCGCCTGGTGCGCGCGCGGCGGGGATGCGCGGTACGACGTTGCTGCTTGTCTTCCTCGATGAGAACAATGCGATTGTCCGGATCGGGGTTACGCAAACGAGCGGCTATGACGAGCTGGACAAGGCGGCGCAAGACATTGTGCGCGGCTGGACGTTCAAGGCGGCGCTGGTCAATGGCAAGCCCACAGCGAGCGGGCTGGGCTTCGCGTTGGAATGGCCGCCGGGTTGAGCAGGCCAAACTAAGCAGGCCCCACTGAACAATTCGCAGTTGACCGCTGGATCAGCTTTCGGCGTGCACGTCTGAGCGTTCGCGGGTTTTGGCGAAGCGCAAGGCTGGGTAGCGCTCGCTCACATAGCCCATTTCCCAGTTGCTTTTGGCGAGGAAGACGGGGGCGCCGTCGCGGTCTGTGGCCATCTGGTTTCTATAGGCGGCGTAGAATTTTTCGAGGGCTTCGTCTTCGCCGCTGACCCAGCGCGCGGTATCGTAGGGGCTCGGTTCGAGGCTGGCGTCGAGGCCGTATTCGGCGCGCAGGCGTGAGCGCAGCACATCGAGTTGCAGCGCGCCGACCACACCGACAATCCAGTTGGCGCCCAGCATCGGTTTGAAGACCTGCGTCACGCCTTCTTCGGCGAGACTTTCGAGCGCGCGGGTGAGGTGTTTCTGTTTCATCGGGTCGGCGAGTTTTACGCGGGAGAGAATTTCCGGCGCGAAATTGGGGATGCCGGTGAAGACGGTGGTTCCGCTTTCGGACAGCGTATCGCCGACGCGCAAGACGCCGTGATTGGGAATGCCGATAATGTCGCCCGGCCATGCCTGATCGACCGTTTCGCGTTCCTGCGCGAAGAACAGGATGGGGTTGTGGATGCCGATGGCTTTGCCGGTGCCCGACTGTTTGAGCTTCATGCCGCGTTTGAACTCGCCCGAACAGAGCCGCAAAAACGCCACGCGGTCGCGGTGGTTCGGATCCATATTGGCCTGCACCTTGAAGACGAAGCCGGTGACTTCATTTTCTTCCGGATGCACCACGCGGTTTTTGGCGCTTTGGGTGCGCGGCGGCGGCGCGTGTTCGGCGAGAAAGCCGATCAGTTCTTTGACGCCGAAATGTTTGAGCGCCGAGCCGAAGAACACTGGACTCAAATGGCCTTCGCGATAGGCGGCGAGATCGAACTGCGGCAAGCCTGCGCGGGCAAGCTCTACTTCCTCGTCCAGCTTCTCTTTGACGTCGGCGGGAAGAAGACGTGCGAGCGTGTCTTGCCCGACGCTGCCTTTCTGCCCGAAGACGGCGAATTGGTCGGAATGCAGATCGAGCACGCCTTTGAAGTTCAGCCCCATGCCTGCGGGCCACACCATGGGGGCGCATTCCAGTTGCAACTGGTCGGAAATTTCGTCCAGCAACTCAAACGTATCGCGGGCTTCGCGGTCCATCTTGTTGATGAAGGTGACGATGGGGATGTCGCGCAGGCGGCAGACTTCGAACAGTTTGCGGGTTTGCGCTTCGATGCCCTTGGCTGCATCGATCACCATCACCGCGCTGTCGGCGGCGGTCAGCGTGCGATAGGTGTCTTCCGAGAAATCTTCGTGGCCCGGCGTGTCGAGCAGGTTGAAGATGGCGCCTGCATATTCGAACGTCATCACCGCGCTGGTGACCGAGATGCCGCGCTCCTGCTCGATCTTCATCCAGTCGGAGCGGGCGCGCCGCGCCTCGCCGCGCGCCTTCACCGCGCCCGCCGCCCGGATCGCCCCGCCCAGCAGCAGCAATTGCTCGGTCAGCGTGGTTTTGCCGGCGTCGGGGTGCGAAATGATCGCAAAGGTCCGGCGTTTGGCGGCTTCGGTGGCGGGAGTGTGGGCGGTGGTCATGGCGGCGTGGGGGATACAGGAGCGGGGGGGAAATGTCATCCCCGGGGGGTGGGATGGTTTGAGAGAAGGCGGTTGAACGATCCACCTGGGTCCCCTTCCCTCGCTGCGCTCGCCGGGGATGACAAGAGAGGAAACGGTTCGCCGGGGATGACAAATCAAGAGCAGATGACAGGTGGATTATACGATTGGTTCGTCCACGAAGGCGCGGCCCTGCCGGTCTTCGATTTCTACGATCCAGAGGTCGGGATCGAATTTCATTTGTTTGTCGAAATAGGCGCGCGCTGCCTCTTCGGTTGCCGCATCGCCCAAGGTTTTCATCCAGACGAGATCGCCCTCCCCGCGCCGGGCCTGCATCAGCACCATGCTCGTTCCATCCAGACGGGCGATTTTGAGGAAGACGGCGCCTGCCTCCTCCGAGCCTTTTTTGACGACAAAGGCCGATGCGCCCGCCACTTCGGCACGGCGAATGAGGGCGCGGACGAAAATTCCGGCTTTGAGGCGGGGTGTCATGCGCGCACTTATGCACGCATCGGGTGCGGTACGGAAATAGGTAGGCGATGTGCCACCACCTTGACTCCTCCCCGAAATATGCGAAGTGCAAATTTCGACCCTCCCTCAAGGGGAGGGTTGAAAATCATTTACGCCGCCCCGCGTAAGTCGGCGCGGTTGGTGGAGAAGGTGGCCGCCAGTTCGGCGGACATAGCAGGCGTGCCCTGCTCCGGTACGGTGGTGGAGAGCGCGTGGGGCAGGCGGACACGGACGATCGTGCCTTCCCCCAGCGTGGAGTCGATAATCAGCTCGCCGCCATGCATGCCTGCGAGCGCGCGCACCAGGGCAAGGCCGAGGCCGGTGCCTTCCTGCGCGCGGACATGGGCGTTTTCCACCTGTTCGAAGGGCTGGCCCAGCCGGTCCACATCGACCTGCGCAATGCCGACGCCGGTGTCGGCGACCGCAATCTCTATGCCGCCTTCAAAGCGCACGGCGGTGATGCGCACTTCCCCGCCCTTGGGCGTGAACTTGATGCCGTTGGACAGAAGGTTGATGAGAATCTGTTTCACCGCGCGCCGGTCGGCGACGATGGTGGAGGCGCTTTGCGCGATGGCCGCTTTCAGCGCCACGCCCTTGCGCTCGGCGGGCATTTTCACGAAGCGCAACGCCTCGCGCGCGACATCGGAGAAATCGAAGGTCTCGGCACTGATCTCGAACTTGCCTGCCTCAATCTTCGACATGTCGAGCACGCCGTTGATGAGTTCGAGCAGATGGCCGCCCGATTCATGGATCAGCCGCGCATATTCGACATAGCGCGAACTGCCGAGCTTGCCGAACATTTCATGCGTCATCACCTCGGAAAAGCCGATGATGGCGTTGAGTGGGGTGCGCAGTTCATGGCTCATATTCGCTAAAAAGCGTGATTTTGAACGGTTTGCCGCCTCGGCCATGTCGCGCGCCTCGATCAGCGCCTGGTCGTGGGCCTTGCGTTCGGAAATATCGCGGGTGATGGCGACCATGTTGTGTTTGCCATCGGCGCGGGTGGCGGGGCGGCAGCGGATTTCGGTCCACACATAGCTGCCGCCTGCGCGGCGCAGGCGAATTTCGGCAGAGGCCGCGCGGCCAAAATAGCTGGCGCGCACAAAGACCGATTGCATGGTCTTGAGATCTTCTGGGTGGGCGAGCGCGGTTGGCGCCTGGCCAATCAACGCATCGGGGGCGACCCCCAGCAGCATTTCGGATGCGGGGCTGGCATAGCGGATGGTGCCATCGGGCGCGTGGCGGGTGATGAGGTCCATCGCGTTATCGGCGAGGAAGCGATACATTTGCGCGCTTTCCGCAACCTTTTTGTCGGCATCGCGCTGACGGTCCTGCGCGGCGGCGGCGACGAAAGCAGCCTGCACAATGGCGGCGAGAATGGAGGCGGCATAGAGCTGCCAGGCTGGCAGGGGCAAACGCGAGGCGGGCAACGCGCCGAGCGCCTGCATGGCGGTGACGAGCACCAGAGCAAGGCCAGCGGCAAGGCCTGCGCGCAACACCGCGGGGCGGCCACCGCCCAGCGCGGCTTCGGCGGGCACCAGCACAAACCACACCATCAACGGCGAATTGAGCCCGCCGCTGAGCGCCGCGAGATAGCCGATGAGCGCCGCGAAAATGGTGAGGGAGGCAGATTCCAGTTCTTCCAGCGCAATATCGGTGAAGGCGAACACGGCCAGAACGGCAGGCGCCATCAGGCCCACAATGGCAAAACCTTCAGCAAGGTGAGGCATGCCGACAATGGCGAGATAGGCGAGCGCAAGCAGCGCGCCAAGGCCCGCTTTGGCAGACTGGATCGAGAAGAAGCGCTGGCGTGCTGCCCACTCTTCTTTCGAAAAGCGTTCCTTGCCGACAAACCACTTGTCGAAACTGAACGAATTCATCCCGCGCCTTTGGTTTTCGCGTGCTGTGCCAATGTGAGCCATCATGCTTAACGATTGTTGAACGGCGGCGGTTTTATTTGCCTTTTGTTCAACATGAATGAAGCGTTAAATTTACCTTCTGCTAACCATATTGCGCCTCCCGCACCATCTTCTAATTGTGCAACGATTCTCTAAGGCTCGGCGTGCAAACTGTGGTTGCAACGAATGCCGGGGATGGGGACGCGACACGCCACAAGGCGGCCCCTGTACAGGATGATGGCAAGCGCGGAACTTTCACCGGCCAGAGGGCCGGGTGATATGCCGATGCCGCAGGGCGCAGGCCAGCTTGTGCCTGCCGCGCTCGATGCCCTGCGGGTCGCTATCACCGTGCATGATGCCCAGTTGCGGCTTGTCCATATCAATCAGCATTTCAACTATCTGTTCCGCTCCATGCCCGACCGGGAAACGCTGTTGGGGCTGGATTATGCCGCGCTTATCAGGCTCGAAATTGCGGGTGGGGAAATCGCCAACCAGGAACTCGTGGCTGGCGTTGAACCCTTTGTCGCCCGGCGCATCGCCCAACTGCGTCAAGGCCAGTTTCACCCGATGGATATTCTCTTGCGCGATGGCCGCGTAGTCGAAATCAAGGCGCGCGCGACGGAGACAGGCGGCTGGATTTTGCTGTGGAGCGATGTCACGGCGGCGCGTCATGCCTTGATGCGGTTTGAGGACGTGACCGAACTTTCCACCGACGCGCTGGCCTTTTACGACCGGCAGGACAGGCTGATCGCCTGCAATGACAGCTATGCCAAAATTGTGGGTGTTGCGGGGCCGGAACGGCTGAAAGGGCTGACCTTTTCCACCGTCTTTCAGATGGCGATGGGCAGCGGAAATTTTGTTCCCGATACCAGCGTGACTGAACGCCTTGCGCTGCATCGCGAGACTGTTTCCGCCTATCGGCTGCATGCCACAACGGGCAAAACCTATCTGGTGCGCGATCGGCTGACACGCGATGGCGGACGGGCGGTGATTTTTACCGATGTGACCGAGACACATCGCGCTGAAGCGGCTTTAAACCAGCAAACCGCAGCGCTTTCGCGCAGTCGGCAAGCGATGGAGGCGCTGGAAGCGCAGACCGCAAGACAGGCAAATTACCTGGCCGATCTGACAAAAAAACTTGGCGCGGTGGAAGCCGAAGCAGGCACCGCCAAGACCGCGCTATTGCGCACCATGAGCCATGAGCTGAAAACCCCGCTCAATGCGATCATCGGCTTTGCCGATCTGCTGCGGATGCCAGGCACGGAGTGGCCGCCCGAAAAAGTGCGCGAATATGCCGATCTCATTCACAGCGGCGGACACAACCTGCTGCGGTTGCTCAACCAGATTCTCGATCTCACTCGCATTGCGGGCGGACGCTACGAGCTCAATCGCGAGCGGCTGGATGGGGGCGCGGTGCTGCGCGGGCTGCTCGATTGTTTTGCCGACCGGGCGCGCGCCAAATCCATTTCCTTCGATGTTGCGGCGTGCGCGCCCGGCGTGATGGCCGATGCGGATGAAAACGCGCTGCGCCAGATGCTGGGCCAGCTCATCGACAATGCGCTCAGCTTTACGCCTGCGGGCGGGGCGATTGAATTGCGCGCCGCCTGTGCGGGGCCGCGCGTGCGCTTGATCGTGGCCGATAACGGACCCGGTGTGGCGCAAGCCGATTTGCCACGCATTCTGGAACCTTTTGAACAGGTCGGCCGGGCGATGAACGAACATCAGGGCGGGGCCGGGTTGGGGCTGACCCTCGCCAAGGCGCTGGCCGAATTGCATGGCGGAACGCTTCTGATCGAGAGCGTGGAAGGCCAGGGCTTCACCGCTTTATTGGAACTTCCGGCGGCGTAATTCGGGGCATAATATTGCGCTGCGACAAAAGTCCCAGATCGCGTTAAACAGCGCCTTCAGTCCTAGTTTTTGGCGCTTTTCACAGATTTTTTTTCGACACATTTTATATAATAAAATCAATATATTGAACAGCGTTCAGGGCGCGTGATTCTGGCGAGTTCCATAAATATTTTCGGATTCGCTATCGAACACCTAAAAATCCATAGGATAGTTGTCCCACTTGAGCCTTTCGGCTACGGCTTAAAACGAGGGGACGACATGAGACGCGTTGGGACAAAAAAAAGACTTCGAGTGAACCAGACTGTTCGGACGGGAGACCAAAGCCGGGTGGGGCTGGCGCAAGCGGTGGTGGCAAGCGCCTATGGCGTGACCTTGCGTGAGATGCGCACCCGCACGCGCAAAATTCAGGCGCAGGAGGCACGCCAGCTTGCGACCTATCTGGCGCGGGTGGTGTTTGAAATCGGCCTGCGGGAACTTGCGCGTGAAACCGGGCGCAGCCCCGGCACCACCTGCCATGCCTGCCGCAAAGTCGAGCAGCGGCGCGATCTGCCTGAATTTGATCGTGCGGTGGACTATCTCGAAATGCAGCTGCGCGCGGCGGCGGCGGGCCAATGATGGAACGGGGGGCTGTGATGGAAGACGAAAAACTCACCCGCCGGGCACGGCAGGTCTTACGCAAACTTTCCGCGGGCGCAAAATTGCTGCAACTCGATTCCCAGCATTATGGCTTGCGGGTAGAGGGCAGCGCGCGCAATGCGCTGCGGGTGGAACGCCATCTGGTCGAGGCGTTTGCGGCGCGCGACTGGATCAGGGGTTCAGCTATCCGTGGCTATGGCCTCAGCGATGCGGGGCGCGGCTGGCTGGAGCGGGCTGGCTGCACACATGGCTCGCCCTTTCTCGCACAGCATCGCAAAACCGGCACACGCATCATCACCGATGAACGCGGCATTGCACGCGCGGTCGAGGTGAACGATGCGGAATCCCCGCTTGCCTGGCTGAAACGGCGCGGGCTGATTGATGGGATGCAGTTCGAGGCCGGTGAAACCTTGCGCCGGGATTTCACCCTGGCGCGGTTGGAACCGCGGCTTGGGATTGATCTGCAAGCGCCGGTGGTGTTGGGCGGAGTGCCGGTGGCGGGCAATTTTTCCGACATGGTGATGGCGGCCAAGCAACGCTTTGCGGCGGCGCTGAAAGCCTTGGGGCCGGGGCTTGCCGACCTGTTGTTCGATGTCTGCTGTTATCTGACGCCGCTTGAAGGCATTGAGCGACAACAGGGCTGGCCGCAACGCTCCGCCAAGGTGGTGTTGCGCATCGCGCTGAACCGGCTGGGCGAACATTATGGGCTGTGCATCACCGCGCCGCCGCGCGCCGATATGCGCCAGTGGGCGGCGGAAGGAGACGCGGCATGAGCGCGGGATTATGTGCGGCGGCGGCGCAGCACGCGTATTCCGGTGAGGCCTGCGCCCATCAGCGCCAGCGTCATCGGTTCGGGGGTGCCCGTCACATCGACATTGCCGATCATGATGCCCCAATACGGATTGGTGTCGCGGCTGGAGAAGCTGAGCGTGGTCAGCGTGTCATCGGCGATGAAGTCGAACGACTGGCTCAGATAGTTCATCGACTGCCGCGTCGTGTGGTTCAGCACGGTGTCATAGCTGAATTCCTGCGACAGGCCCGCAGCGGAGACGGTGCCGAGTTTCAGGCTGCCGCCGCCATCGGGATTGCCCGAAACCGCGAAGGTCACCCGATAGGCCTGCCCCACAACGCTCGTGAAGGTGGTGGAGATGGCCCCTTGAGAAAAACCGGCCAGATCGACGCTGTAGCCGCCGCCCGGAGGCGCTTGCGTCGGCGTGTTGTCAACATCGACGCTGCCGGAGGTGATGGTCCAGTCGAAGATCCGCGTGTCACCAGCATTATAGGTGCAGAAAGAGGGGCAGGCAGACGCGAAATTCCCGTTGGACACCAGATTTGCCTGCGCCGGGGCGCTGAGAGCGAGAACTGGCAATGTCAGGATGACGAGCCGCGTAAAGTTGCGAAGAAACATGGAAACTCCGGTGTGACAGGCGCGCCTGGAACAGATGCTTCGCATACGAAGCAACATTCGGGCCACGGCGCTAAGTGCCTGATGCTGCACAGCCCGCAGATAAGGCTGCGAATGGTTTGTAAAGCGCCCTTACAGTTTTGGCGCGAGGCGCAGCAGATATTTGTGTACCCCATCCAGCACCAGTTCACGTTTCTGGTTGTGAACGGTCGCGCGCATGACGACGAGGCCGGTGCTGCGCTGGGGCACCAGTTCGGTGATTTCGAGCGCGGGGTAGAGCGTATCACCGGGATAGACAGCTTTGAGGAATTTGGCGCTGACCTCCACAAAACCGATCAGCGCTTCGCCCACCACATGCGGAAACAGGCCAGCCCCTGCCGCCGTGAAGGCCAGCACCTGGAGCCCATGGGCCAGTGGGGCGCGGTGGCCGAGGGCTTTGCAATATTCGACATCATAATGGATCGGGTGATTGTCGAGGCTTACCGTTTGGAAGGCGGCGAAATTCCCATCCCCCAGGGTGCGGGACGGATTGCGGAAGATTTCGCCCACGCGCAATTCATCGAAGGCGCGCAAGGACACGGTGCGGTGGGCCGCCGGGTCGAAAGATTCGCTCATGGGCGAAGTGTGGGCGAAGGTTGGGCGCTGTCAAATCTTGGTGAAAACGCTGCCGCCACGTTCACGCTGGCTTTCGGCGATGTCGGCGCGGACTTGCGAAATATCGGCGAGCACAGCGGTTTGCAGCGCCGCGAGCACGCCAGATGCGGGCGCCGCAGTCTTGTCGGTTTCGCGTGTCTGATGCGGGGTCAGCATCAGTACCGCCACGAATGTCAGGAGTGCCCGAACGATCATCCATCACCTTTAACGGATCGATCATAGACCTTTCCGTTTTGCTTGGGACTGAACTGATCGTTTAAACTTGTATATAATAAGGCAGATCGGCCGTTTGCTGCCCAAAAGAACAATGGAGCTTTTCTCCATACGGGAAAATTTGATTAAAATTACGGATAAATGCCTTTGCGCAAGGGCCCGATTGTGCGGTCTGTGCCAAAAAGATAAAACCGGGTGATGAAAAAGTTCCCTGCTTTGCTTCTTGGCCTGTCCGTGTTCGCGCTTTCGGGCTGCGGGATATTTCTGTCGTCCAAGGAAAAGGCGATGCAGAAGGACCCGAATTATCAGAACGGCTATAGCGATGGCTGCGCCTCGGCCAATGCGCAGGATACCAATTATCGCGCGGGGTCCACGGTGCGCGATGATGCGCTGTTCAACACCAGCAAGCCCTATCGCGGTGGCTGGCATTCCGGTTTTTCGGCCTGCCGCAGCGGCTATGCGCAACAGCCCGGCAATCAGCGCGGGCCGATGCCGTCCAGCGGGCCGATGCACTGAACAAAGAAAAAGGGCCGCCCTGCTTTTCCGATAGAAGAGGGGCGGCCCTTTTTGGTTCAGGAATATTCGCGGTCATCCCACCACGGATAATAGGGCGGCATGTTCTTGCTGACGATATCCGGGAAGTTGGCTTTGCGTTTTTCGAGGAAGGCGACGACGCCTTCTTTCACATCGCCCGACGCGCCGCGCGAATAGATTCCGCGACTGTCGATTTTGTGGGCTTCCATCGGGTGATCGGTGGCCGAAAGGCGCCACATCATCTGGCGGATCAGCGCGATGGAGACCGGCGCGGTGTTATCGCGGATTTCGGCGGCGAGTTCATAGGCGCGGGCCAGCAATTGATCCGGGGCGACGATCTCTTTGACGAGACGACCCGCGAGCGCTTCCTTCGCGTCGAACACGCGGCCTGAGAAGCACCATTCCAGCGCCTGCGAAATGCCGACGATTTTGGGCAGGAACCAGCTTGAGCAGGCTTCCGGCACGATGCCGCGGCGGGAGAACACAAAACCGAAGCGTGCGGTTTCGCTCGCGATGCGGATGTCCATCGCAAGCTGCATGGTGGCGCCGATGCCGACGGCGGGGCCGTTGACGGCGGCGATGACGGGCTTGAGGCAATTATAGATCGCAAGCGTGACGCGGCCACCGCCATCGCGCACATAATCGGCGCTCCAGTCGACATCCGATCCTTCGGCGCGTTTGCGTTCGGGGCGGTCGTCGCGTTTTTGGGCGTCGAACGTATCGGCACCGGCGGAGAGATCTGCGCCGGCGCAGAAGGCGCGGCCTGCGCCGGTGACGACAACGGCGCGAATTCCATCATCCTTGCTGGCGCGGTCAAACGCGTCGATCAACTCGTTCATCATCACGCCGGTGAAGGCGTTGAGTTTTTCGGGGCGGTTGAGGGTGATGGTGAGGATGTTGTCTTTTACGTCGTAGAGGATTTCCTTGTAGGACATTTTGGCTTTCCGGTGATTGTTAGCGCGGCCAGTCTAACGCGGGATCGCCCGCGCGCAACTGGCCGCGAAATACCGGAAAAAGCCCTACAGGCTGCGGGCGATCAGCAGTTTCATGATTTCGTTGGTGCCGCCATAGATCTTCTGGACACGGCTGTCGGCATACATCCGGGCGATGGGATATTCGTTCATGAAGCCGTAGCCGCCATGGAGTTGCAGGCATTCGTCGACGATTTTGCACTGGGTGTCTGTGACCCAGAGTTTCGCCATCGAGGCCATGGTGGCGTCGAGCTTGCCTTCGAGATGCAGGCCGATGCAGTGATTGACGAAGACTTTAGCGACGGTTGCCTCGGTCTTGCATTCGGCGAGTTTGAACTGGGTGTTCTGGAATTCGAGCAACTGCTTGCCGAAGGCTTTGCGCTCTTTCACATAGGCGATTGTGACGTCGAGCGCGCGTTCGATCACCGCGATGCCCTGGGCGGCGATGATGAGGCGTTCCTGCGGCAGTTGCTGCATGAGCTGGATGAAGCCCATGCCTTCCTCTGTGCCGATGAGGTTGGAGGTGGGGATGCGCACCTCATCGAAAAAGAGTTCGGCGGTGTCGTTGGCTTTTTGACCCAGTTTTTCGAGCACGCGGCCACGGCGGAAACCTTCCACCTCATCGGTTTCGACGATCAGCAGCGAGGTGCCTTTGGAGCCTTTGCTCGGATCGGTCTTGGCGACGACGATAATGAGATTGGCGGTGCCGCCATTGGTGATGAAGGTTTTGGAGCCGTTGATGACATAGTGATTGCCATCTTTGCGGGCGGTGGTTTTGACGCCTTGCAGATCGGAGCCGGTGCCCGGCTCGGTCATCGCGATGGCGCCGACCAGTTCGCCGGTGGCCAGACGTGGCAGCCATTTTTGTTTTTGTTCTTCGCTGCCGTAATGCAGAATGTAGGGCGCGACGATGGCGTTGTGCAGCGAGATACCCCAGCCATCACCCGCCTTCTTGCCGAGCTGGTCGATGATGACCGCTTCGTGGGCGAAGCTGCCGCCTGCGCCGCCATATTCTTCCGGGATCGCGGTGAGGAGCAGGCCCTGTTCCCCCGCTTTGTTCCACAGCGCGCGGTCCACGCCTTGTTGCTTGATGTATTTTTCCTGATGGGGGGCGACTTCGCGTTCCATGAATTTGGCGACGCCATCTTCAAAAATACGCAGGTCTTCTGTCATCCATTCAGGCTGGGCAACTTGCAGGCTCATTTTGGTCTCCCGGATTATCTGGCGGGACTCATAACATCGCGGGCGCAAAAAGAAATCAGCGGCAAATGCCGGAATCGCGCAATTGCTGCCATGCCGCATGGAATTCGTCGCGGGCGCCCTGGCGGGCGCGGGCGCAATCGCCCGGCGCGAGCACGGCGCGGGCCTCATCATTACGGTTCTGGGACGACAGGGAGGTGGAAAGGACCAGACGGATCAGCCTGCGCAAATCCGGGGTGGCGGGTGTTTCGTAGTCTTCGCTTTTGGCCAGGGCAGTGCGCAATGCGGCCTGCGCCTCGTTTGGTTGCGCATGGTCGAGATACACCAGTGCGCGCAACAGATAGCTGCGTGGATCATCGGGATAGGCGCGCACAAGCTCCTCGGCATGGTCCATGCCATCGCGCACCGATTTTGGCATTTTGGCGGCGGGGATGAATTGCCGGAACTGGCCGACATCGGGCGTGGGGAAAATACTGTTGAGGCTGAAGGCGGCGATGGTGGCGGCAAGGCCCATGCCTGCCAGTGCCCAGGCAATGCTATGGCGGCCCGGCGTATCATCGGTTTCTGGCCAGAGTATGCGCAACACAAGGCCGATGACACCGCCAGCGACAGCGCCGCCAACATGGGCGCCAATATCGACAGCGCCGGTGGAGCTTGGCAGCAGCGCGCCCACGAACAACATGATCGCCGTGCGGCGCAGGCGTTTGCCGCGTGCGCGATCTTCAAACGGAATGCACCAGACAAGGACGGCGGCGAGCAGCGCCATGATTGCGCCCGATGCACCGACCGAAACCATGGCCCCGCCCGCGAGCAGGGAGCCAATAGAGCCTGCCAGTGCGCCAACGGCATAGATCGCGGCAACCCAGGCACGGCCGATCACACGTTCGAGCAGGATGCCTGTGAGCAGCAGCACCGCGCCGTTCGACAACAGATGCGAAAGATTGACGTGCAGGAAAGGCGCAGTGAAGACGCGCCACCATTGACCATGTCCGACGACGAGGCGTGGGCCGATGCCGCCAAGTGCGATGAGAGTTTGCAGACTGGGCGTGCCGGGCGCTTCTGTTGGCGCGAAATTGAGCTCTACGACAAAGAGCAGGCTGAGCGTGAGCAACAGGCCGAGGCTGACGAGGGGGATGTTGGGCAGGAAGGGTTGGGCGGGGATTGAATCAAGCGATATGGGCGGCGGGGGCGCTTTGGCGCTCGGCGCTGGCACGCCGCGCTTTCCGAACCGCATGGCGGCCATGTCCCATCCCCGGCAAATCTATAGGTGGAGAATGGGCTTTTCGCGCTTTAGAAACCGTGAATCAAAAGGCCGGGCGCGAGTGGCCCGGCCTTTTGCATTTTCTTTGATCCGATCAGACGGCGGAGCGCACGGGTGTGGCTTCGCGGTCCAGATTTTCGGCGGCGAACTGCCAGTTCAAAATCTTGCCCAGCACCTCTTCGAGATATTTCGGGCGGGCATTCTGATAATCGAGATAATAGGCATGTTCCCAGACATCGACGGTCAGAAGGCAGTTGACCGATTTGGCCATCGGGGTTTCGGCATTGGCGGTTTTTTCGATCGACAGTTTGCCGCCTTTCGAGACCAGCCAGGCCCAGCCGGAGCCGAATTGGGTTTTGCCCGCTTCGGCGAGATCGGCGATCAGCTTGTCGGTGCTGCCGAAATCACGCGCGATGGCATCGGCAAGTTTGCCGCTTGGCTTTTCGGCTTTCGGCGTGAGGCTGCGCCAGTAGAAATCGTGGTTCCAGACCTGACCGGCATTGTTGAAGAGTTTCTTCTCGTCCGCGCCGTCTTTTCCGGCGGTGGCGACGACAATCTCTTCCAGCTTCATGTCTTCGTATTTGGTGCCGGGCACCAGCGTGTTCAGCGTGTCGACATAGGCCTTGTGATGCTTGCCGTAGTGGAAGCTCAGCGTTTTGGCGGAGATGACCGGCTCAAGGGCGGTGTCGGCCCAGGGCAACGGGGCTAAGGTGAATTTGCTCATTACGCACTCCTGAAAAGAATTCGACAAATGGCGGGCAGCAAACGCCCCTGGCGCTCGCATAAACTCCGCCCCTCCTTGTTACGTCCTGGACCGTCAAAGTGTTCCTGAAATCGCCCGCGTCAGATGCGCGCTTATTTTACAAAATAATCTGATGTTTATGGCGATTTCAGGCGGTGAGCAGCCCTTCGCGGGTTGCCCAGTCGAGGCTGCGCGCCAGGCCGCGCTCGAAACGATCGAACAGCTCGCCCACTTCGGCCTCGGTGATGACCAGCGGCGGGCAGAAGGCGATGCGATCCCCCATCATGGCGCGCACGATGAGGCCTTCCTCCTCGCAGAAGCGGACCACCGTGGGGCCCACCGCTTTTGCCGGATCGAACGGGGTTTTGGCCGCTTTGTTGGCGACAAGTTCGACCGCGCCGATCAGGCCGATGCCACGTGCTTCCCCCACCATTGGGTGATCGGCGAGGCGATTGAGACGATTAAGGAAGGTGGGCGAGACGTGGCGGACATGGCCCACAATATCCCGCTCCTGATAGATCTCGATGGTTTTCAGCGCGACGGCGCAGGCGACGGGGTGGCCGCCATAGGTGAAGCCGTGGCCGAAGGTGCCGATGCGGCCCGATTCTTCTTCGATGATCTCGCTCAGTTCGGGCGACAGGGCGACCGCCGAAATCGGCAGATAGGCCGAGGACAGGGCTTTGGCGACCGACATGCTGTCGGGCTCGAAGCCATAGGTCGAGCAGCCGAACCATTCCCCCGTGCGGCCAAAGCCGGTGATGACCTCGTCGGCGATCAGTGGGATGTTGTGGGCCGCGAGCACTTTGGTGATGGCGTCGAAATAGCCCTTTGGCGGGGTGATGGCGCCGCCCGCGCCCATCACCGGTTCGGCGATCATGGCGGCGATGGTGTCCGGCCCCTCGCGCCCGATCAGCGCTTCAAGATTTTGGGCGAGGCGGGCGGAATAGGCCTCCTCGCTCTCACCGGGTTCGGCACCGCGATAGTGGTGCGGGCAATCGGCGAAGACGGCGAAGGAAAAGGGCAGATCGAAACTTTTGTGGTTGGCAGGCAGGCCGGTGAGGCTGGCGCTTGCCAGGGTGACGCCGTGATAGGCGCGTTGGCGGGAGATGATTTTCTTCTTCTGCGTTTGGCCGCGGGCATTGGCGGCGTACCAGTGCAGTTTGATCTGCGTGTCGTTGGCCTCTGACCCGGAGCCCGCGAAGAACACCCGGCCCACGGCAAAGGGCATGACCTCTTTCAGCTTCTCGGCCAGCGCGATGGCCGGTTCGTGGCTGCGGCCGGAAAACAGGTGGCCGAAGGCGAGTTTGCGCATCTGTTCGGCGGCGACCTCGGCCAGCGCGTTCTCGCCCCAGCCCAGCGCTGTGGACCACAGACCGGCCATCGCCTCGATATAGTCCTTGCCGTTGCTGTCATAGACCCGCACGCCCTCGCCCCGGTCGATCACCAACGAGCCGGTTTGGCGCAGTTTCACGAGATTTGTGTAGGGGTGGAGGACGGAATTGACGTCGCGCATCTGGGCGTTGGTCAGGGGCATGAGCACCTCGGTCTGAATTCGGGGGGTTGGCTGAATTTCGGAGCTAAAGCGGACTTTGACCCTTGCCGCCCTGCCCGGTCAAACCGGTTATCCCCGGTTCTCGCGGCAATTGGGCCGTGCCGGGCGAGCAATCTGCGTTGCCGCCCGCGCCGCCCGTTCCTATGATGCGGCAACAATTATTTCCAGGGTGAAACTTTAATGCTTGGGTTGATGCAGGAATGGCCGTTGTTGGTGCACAAAATCATAGATCATGCGGCTTTGAACCATGGTGACCGGGAAGTTGTCAGCCGTCTGGTGGAGGGCCCCATCCACAGAACCAACTACCGCGAAATCGCCCGGCGCTCCAAGCAGGTCGCCGACGCCCTTGAGCGCCGCGGCATCAAATTCGGGGACCGGGTGGCGACGCTGGCCTGGAACACCCATCGCCATATGGAGACCTGGTACGGCATCACCGGGCTCGGCGCGGTGTATCATACGCTGAACCCGCGGCTATTCCCGGAGCAGATTGTCTATATTGCCAATCATGCGGGCGACAAGGCGCTGTTCTTCGACATCACCTTTACCGATCTGGTGGTGCAGATTGCGCCGCAACTGAAGGATGTGGAGTTCTTTATTGCGCTGACCGACCGCGAGCATTTGCCGAAGGTCGATCTGCCGGGGTTGATGGCCTATGAGGATTTCATCGCCGATGGCGACCCGGACTTCACATGGAAAGAGTTCGACGAGCACACCGCTTGCGGGCTTTGCTATACCTCCGGCACGACCGGAAACCCCAAGGGCGTGCTTTACAGCCATCGCTCCAATGTGTTGCACGCGATCATTGTAGCGCAGAAGGATGCGCATGGGCTTGGCAATGCGGACACCGTGTTGCCGGTGGTGCCGATGTTTCATGCCAATGCCTGGGCGATCACCTTTGAAGCGCCGATGGTGGGGGCGAAGATTGTCTTCCCCGGGCCGAAGCTCGACGGCGCCTCGATCTATGAATTGCTCGAAAGCGAGAAGGTGACCATGACGGCGGCGGTGCCGACCGTGTGGCTGATGTTGTTGCAGCATCTGGAGCAGCACAATCTCAAACTGTCGACGCTGAAGATGGTGTTGATTGGCGGCTCGGCCTGTCCGCGTTCGATGATCGAGACCTTCGAAAAGAAATATGGGGTGCAGGTGGTCCATGCCTGGGGCATGACCGAGATGAGCCCGCTGGGCACACTGGGCACCATGAAACACGCGCTCGGCGAGCTCAGCTATGAGCGGATGCTCGATTACAAATGCAAGCAGGGTCATGCGCCGTTCGGTGTGGAAATGAAGATCACCGATGACGAGAACAATGAATTGCCGCGCGACGGCAAGGCGTTCGGGCGGCTGAAGGTGCGCGGGCCAGCGATTGCCAAAGGCTATATGGGCGACGAAGGCAAGGATGCGTTTGACAAGGATGGCTGGTTCGACACCGGCGATGTCGCAACGCTGGACCAGCACAGCTATATGACCATCACCGACCGCGCCAAGGATGTGATCAAATCCGGCGGGGAGTGGATTTCGTCTATCGACATCGAGAATTTCGCGATCGGCCATCCTTCGGTGGCTGAAGCTGCGGTGATCGGCGCCTATCATCCCAAATGGGATGAGCGGCCTTTGCTGATTGTCGTGCTGAAGCCGGGCAAGACCGCGACGCGCGACGAACTTCTCGCCTTCCTGAACGGCAAGATCGCCAAATGGTGGATGCCGGATGATGTGGCTTTTGTGAACGAAATTCCGCACACCGCAACCGGCAAAATTCAGAAAGCGACATTGCGCGAGCAATTCAAGGATTATCGTTTGCCGACAGCCGCGGCATAGGGGATTGAATGCGGTTTCTTCCGGTCCTCGCGAAGCTGGCCTTCGCGGCGCTTGCGATTGCGTTGGCGGTTGGAGGGACCGCCGCGCTCGGCACACGGCTGGGCGCATGGGACCCCTATAACGGGCTGTGGCGGATTTTTCCCTGGGCGGTGCTGGCGGGGGCGGTGGCGTTTATTTTCGCAAGCGTCTGGGCGATGCTGGCGCTGTTTCTCAACTATGGGCGCGGGGCGCGCTATGGGGGGATTGCGCTGGTTGGCTCCATCGCCTTTCTCTATGCGCCGATCAACGGCATTGTGATGTTGCGCACCATGCCGCCCATTCATGATATTTCCACCGATGTCGGCAATGCGCCGCAATTTTACGCCCTGCTGGCGTTGCGCAAGGGTGCGGATACGCCCGCCAGTTATGAAGGGCCGCTGGCGCTGAATTTTGACGGCAAGCGCACCACCATCTCGGCTTTGCAGAAGAAATATTACGGCTTCATTCGGCCCATTGCGATTTTGACCAAGGTGCCGGTTTTGTATTGGCGGGCGTTTTTCGCGATGAAGCGCATGGGCTGGCAGTTGGTGGCGTTCGATCCTGAAAAGGGGATTATTGAATGCACCGATACGAGTTTCTGGTTCGGGCTGACCGATGACATTGTGATCCGCGTGCTGCCATCTGGCGAAGGGGCGCGGTTGGATGTGCGCTCCAAGAGTAGGCTGGCGGGGCCGGATATGGGGGTGAATGCGTTTCGGATTAAGGCTTATGTGAAGGAACTGGCGCGGAAGTGAGTGTCAGGTGGGTGAGTGCGTGGTGAGGGACCCCCTCCACCGCTGCGCGGTCCCCCTCCCCCGCTTTGCGGTGGAGGACATTCAGACGAGCGTGTATTCGCCTTCGTTGTTTTTTATGCGGCCTTCTTGGGTTAGCTGAATCAGGTGGGCCAGCACGGAGCGGGACGCGGCTGGGTGCAGGCGTTTATCTACTTCGGCATACATGCGGGTAACCATTTCGGGGATGGTGGTGATGTTATCCTTGATACAGGCGAGGATTTGGCGTTCGCGATCCAGGCGGTGTTCCAGATAGGCGTTGAGGAAGGGTTTGGGATCGGTGATCGGCGCGCCATGCGTGGGATAGAGAATTTTATCGTCGCGCGCGATCAGCTTTTTCACACTTGCCATGTACTGCGCCATGTCGCCATCGGGGGGCGTGACCACTGTGGTCGACCAGCCCATGATGTGATCGCCGGTGAACAGCGCCTGCTCCTCGCGCAACGCGAAGCACATGTGGTTTGAGGTGTGGCCCGGCGTAGTGACACATTCAAACGTGAAGCCATCGCCTTTGATGACATCACCATCCTTCACGCGGATGTCGGGCATGAAGGCGGTGTCTCCGCCCTCTTCCATCGCCACCCCATCTTCCGTTCTGCCGGAGCCGTGCGGGCCATAGGCATAGGTTTTGGCGCCGGACCATTGCTTCAGGGGTTCGGCGGCGGGGGAATGATCGCAGTGCGTGTGGGTGACCAGAATGTGGCTGACTGTCTTTCCATCCAGCGCGCGCTTCAACGCGTCTAGATGATCGGGGAGTAGGGGGCCGGGGTCTATCACCGCTACATTCTTGTCCCCGACGATATAGACGCCGGTGCCTTTGAAGGTGAACGGGCCGGGATTGTTGGTGAGCAATCTTGCAATGCGCGGAGAGAGGCGCGTGGCAGCCTCGTAAGGCGCATCCAGTGTGCGGATGAAGGGGATGGCCATTTAAGTGTCTTTCCTTGGCCCGAAAATGCGCGCGTGACGGCGCAAGGCGTGGGGGCGCGTGCGATGAAGGACAGGCTTCACCTTTTCGGGTGCGCGGTGGGTGGCATAATCCATCACGCGGGACAGGCTATCGTTACGGTGCCGGAGATATTGGACAAAGCGGCGGAACCCTTTGGAATGGGCGACCAGAATGGCGCAGCCGCCGAGGATGAGCAAAAGCCCCACGGGGAAGGGAATTGGCAGCGGCGAAGCCAGAATGCCCGCCACTATCAGCACCACGCCAAACGTCAACATCAACCATTTGCGCATCCCTTTCAAATGAGGGCTAACGGGGCGCTTGGCAAGGGCCGAGGTTTGACCTGATTGCTTGGCGGCCCCTAAAGTCGGGCCAAAGCAAACACATATTCATCTGAGGAAACCTATGAAACTCTATAATTCGGTTGGGCCTAATCCGCGTGTTGTGCGCATGTTCATGGCCGAAAAGGGTATTGAGCTGCCGCTGGTGCAGGTTGATCTGATGGGCGGGGAAAACCGCCGGGAAGCGTATCTGAAAAAGAACTCCGCCGGGCAGACGCCTGCGCTGGAACTGGACAGCGGTCATTGCGTGACCGAGATCACCGCGATTTGCGAATATCTGGAAGACAAATTCCCCACACCGCCCTTGATTGGCGACTCGCCGGAGAAAAAGGCCGAGACCCGCAAATGGACACGGCGGATTGATTTGAACATCTGCGAGCCAATGGCGGCGGGCTTTCGCTTTAGCCAAGGATTGCCGCTGTTCAAGGATCGCATTCTGTGCCGCCCGGAAGCGGCGGACGGGTTGAAGGCGATTGCGCAGGACCGGCTGAAATGGCTGAACGCCGAAATGGCGGGCAAGGAATTTGTCTGCGCCAAGCGCTTCACGCTGGCTGATGTGCTGCTCTATGGCTTTGTCGATTTCGGCAACACGGTGGGCCAGCCGCTGAACCCGGACTTCAGCAATATTGTGGACTGGTTCAAGCGTGTGGCTGAGCGGCCTTCCACCAAGGCGTGATGCTCCAGGGGGAAGACTCTTGAATTGTCGCTCTTTCTGACGCCGAACCGCACATAGACGGCACTTCGGCGGAAAACGCTCTAATAGGGGTGCGCGTCGATCACGCGCACCAGCCCTTTGATGTTGCGGTAGAGATACCAGATCGCCAGTGCGAACAGGATCGGGAAGCCGATAAAGATGAAGCAGAGCGGCACGGCGAAAATCATTACCACCAGCGAAATCCAGAAGGTGGAGATGACCGCATCGAAATGGGTTTCCCACAGCGTGCCGCGCGCATCGCCGCGTTTGATGTAGGCCAGGATTACCGCGATCACCGCAGCGAAGTGGAAGCTGACGAACGATGCCAGCATCAGCCCATAGACGATGATCGCCATGATGCGCAGCCCTTCATGATCGGGCACGGGGCGCGCGGAATAGGTATTGGCGGTATCGACCATTTCAACAGTCCCTCAGACGCTATCCACAAATGTGGCCAGTTTCATAAAGGTGGGAAGGGTTTTGCGCTTATTCAATGGGCGGGGCCGGGACAAGGGTAGGACCGGGCCAAAAGAAAAGGCGGCGGAGTTTCCTCCGCCGCCAGAAACAGTTGCACTGATCGGTTGCGATCAGAGCGCCTTCAGGTTGGCTGCCTTGCTGCCGCGCGCATCCGGCTGGATGTCGAACTCCACGCGCTGGCCCTCATTGAGGCTGCGCAGGCCAGCGGCCTGAACGGCGGAGACATGCACAAACACGTCTTTGCCGCCATCTTCCGGCGCGATGAAGCCGAAGCCTTTGGTGGTGTTGAAAAACTTCACTGTTCCGATCGCCATTTCCTAGTCCTTGAGCATCGGGTGCCGCCCCTGCGACATGCGGGGACGGACGCTGGAGGTGGCGTTTGAGGAGGAAGTGGCTGTCTCGTCCAGGCGCGCACTAAAGGCGAGTTGGAGTAGGTACAGGTGCGCTTTCATCCGACGGACGCCGCCGCGTGGATGTTTTATAGTCTGATACCACTGCAAACACAATCTGGAGGAACTTGGCCGACCAGAATTTGAGAGGGGTTAGCCGGAAACCGAGACCTTGCGGGCGCGGGGTTTGGGCTTGGCTTTGGGCGGGTTTTCGAGGGCAATACGCGCTGCCTCGGCCTGGTCTTCAGCCTCTTTGGCGAGGCGCAGGGCCTTGAGTTTGGCCGTACGGGTGGCCAGCACGTTACGCTCTTTCTCGATTTCCTGCCGGACAAGCGCGTCGCGCTGTTCAGAGGCGGTGAAGTGGTTCTGGGCCTTGCGTTTTGCCGCGTCTCTGCGGTCTTCGGTTGGGTTTGCCATGCTGCACTGTAGCATGGTCTTGCTGGAAAGGGGCGCTTTCAGCGTAAATATTACAAGCCTGAAAAGGCTTAATATCCCAATATTTGAGATAATTGGGGTATTATTCTTTGTTTTCTCCTCGCAGGCGCTTGGGGTAGGACGGGGCCTGACCTTTTTGCGGGAGTGCACCATGGCCTTCACGATCTATCACAACCCCAATTGCGGCACCTCGCGCAACACGCTGGCGCTTTTGAAGGAGGCGGGTCTTTCGCCGAGGGTGGTGGAATATTTGAAGACGCCGCTCTCCAAGGCCGCGCTGAAAGCGCTGGTGGCGAAGACGGGCGGTGGGGTGCGCGGGATCGTGCGGGAGAAAGAGGCGCTTTATGCTGAGCTGAAGCTGGACGGGGCGAGTGATGAGGCGTTGTTTGATGCGCTGGCGGCGAACCCGGTTCTGGTGAACCGGCCCATCGTGGAGACCGACGACCGAGCGGCGCTGTGCCGCCCGGCCGAGATCGTTAAAACGCTGTTTTAGTTATAATCACAGACATTGTGATAGGCGCGCGGGCCGCCGTGACGATCCCAATAATCGGCGCCGCGGTCGCATTCGCGCGGGTAATCCCGCCCGTAATGGCTGCGATAGCGATCCCGGTATTCGCGGTCGCGCGGGGTTGTGGCGTAACCGGCCAAAGCGCCGACGCCTGCGCCGATGGCAGCGCCTGTCGCGGCTGTGCCGGTGGCGGCACCGATGACCGCACCTGCGCCCGCACCGATGGCCGCGCCTGAGAGCGCCCGGTCGCCCGGCTGATGCCCGCAAGCGGCGAGCCCGAAACAGGCAATCAACGCGCCCGTGGCAAGCAGTTTGAATTTCATGATCGGCTCCTCATTACGTATCTGGGAGGAAACGGGATGGGGGCGCCTGGGTTCCACGCCAGTTTGGGGCGGTTTTGGGGCGAGGTTGTGCGCGAGGGACCGGGGCGGGTTTAGGCTTTGGCCGAGAGGATGGTGATTTCGCCCAGGGGTTCGGGGGCTTCGATGATGTCGCCTTCAGCCGCGCCAAGGATGGCGGTGGCCAGCGGGCTGCGGAAGCTGATGAGGGATTTTGTGGGGTCGCCCTCATCCACCCCGACGATGCGGAAGGATTGGGTGCGCCCGCCCCGCGCGACGGTGACCGCGCTGCCGAAGGCGACCGTGCCCGCTTGCGGCGGGGGGACGATTTGCGCGGAGGCCGCGCGGTTGGCCCAATAGCGCAGGTCGCGCTCCAGCGTTACGCGCAAGAGGATGTTGGGTTCGGATTTTAGCGCGGCTTCGAGGCGTGTGACGTGGGCGGTGATTTGATCGTAGCCCGCCTGCGTGACGAGGTTGGGGGCGCCATCGACCATCCGCTCTGGGGGCGGGGCGGAAGTGGGGGATTCTTTTGTGAAGGCGCGGGACATGGGGATATTCATTGGCTACAAAATATAGGAAAAATGTACTGGTGTTTTTTGCCTACATTCAGCACGGCTGTATTTTATGTCACTCCAATCAAGCATGCTGACAACAATTTATTTTACGGCATTTAGTGTAAATGCGGGGGACTAATGCAAGAGAGAAATGGCTTGAGATTTCCGCAGAAAAGGCAACTTGCGATTTTCGCTCGCCATTTCACAGCGGCTATATTTTGGATGTATACGATCATTACCGTATTTGTTTTTAACGTAGACGGATATGCGATAAGCCTTTTGGGTGCTCACGCTTCATGGATAATTCAATTTAAATTCGTAATTCTAGTGGGCTTGTTATCAGCCTTTTGGCTGATAAATGGAACAAAACAAGTCACTGTGTGGACGATATTTATATTGTTCTATCCGTTTGTCTTACTATTCCACCTCGGATTTCACATCTGGAAAGCCAAAAATTGGTTACTCGCTATAGCGCTAATAACTGTGCTGCTGTCGTTCGCACGTGCTTTTAAATTCAATTTCATAGCAGGATCATTGATTGTTAGTAGCGCTTGCATTTGCATCTTCACAAATATCAAATCTGCGATTGCACTGTCCTCTATAGTTTTGTTTGTTCTGCTTGTAACTTTGATAGTACGGCGAGCGATCTCAATATTCCGTCCATCTCGAACATATGAAATTCACTCAACCCTGGTTGAGCATGCGCTCAACTACGGCAAATCGATTTCACTTCCGCCTCAGAATACCACGTCCGTTGCACTCGCAAATATGCAGGAAGATGTTAAGCGAAAGTGGGTTGAAGGCCTCCAAATGATTGTCCTTCTCAACCGATCCGCATACTTCCTCTCCGTAAAGTTAGATGCGTACAAACAAAGCGGGATAAGTGCCGCCTTTCACGCGATAAACTACTTTGTGTTGCTTGCAATTACTTTGATCATTCTAGCAACGATCAACTACTCCACATTTCAGATATATCCCGATGCGTTTACGATAATAGGATCACCTCAATGGTTTGATTTCTTGTACTACTCATTTAACAGCATGGTTGGAAACCATCTCGACGATTTCAAACCTATAGCCAACATATCAAAAACTCTGTTTATGCTTGGGATACCATTATCGTTGACACTTACCGGAATTCTTCTCTCCCTAATCTTCTCGGTGAGACTTAGCCGAGATCAGGACGAAATTGCGGCCGCCGCTCATAAAATCAAGATGCAAGCAGATGAAATGGAAGGTTTAATTAGAGACCATTTTGGAAGGACAATTCCTCAAGCATTGGAGGATCTACAAATAGCAAAATCGGCAATAATTAATTTGCTATTTTTTTTGCATGAGCGCGCCGAATAACCAATCTATGACAAGAACAATCTCGTCGCGTACATTTCGGATCCACCGATAACGTCCTTGTATAGAAGTTCACGTGAGTTCACCGCAACACGATCTTCAACTCCATTCGCACCGCCTTGGCATATTTTAACAACGAAGTCGTGGACGGCAGTACGCGGCCGCTTTCCATGCGGGCCACTGCGGATTGGGAAGTGCCCATGCGGTGGGCGACTTGGGCTTGGGATAGGTTGGCTTTGGTGCGGGCGCCGATGAGTTCGCTGGCGAGAGCGAATTCGGATTCCAGCGCGGCGTATTCCCGCTTCACTGCGGGTTTCTTCAACGCCTTTTTCTTGAAATTTTCGAAACTTCTCATAGTTTGAACTCCTTCAATCGCGCCAGCGCGAGATCGATTTCGCGCGGTGGGGTGGTTTGCGTTTTCTTGATGAAGGTCCGCAGTATGATTACGCGCTGGCCCTTTGCCGTTGCGTAGATCGAGCGGGCAATCCCATCGCGTCCCTTCACGCGAATTTCCCACAGCTTGCCGACTAGATGCTTCACATGCGGTTCGCGCATGACGATCAGCCCCTGATCCTGGATCAGATCGCCGATGCGCAGGAAGCGCGCCAGCATGTCGGCGGGCAACGCGTAGACCTCCGCTTCGGCGGTTTCGCTGGCGAACTCGACCGTCCATCTCATTTTTGAGATATATCAGGAATGAGATGGGGTGACAAGGGCGGGTTCGGTGTTTGTGGAGGGAGCGGCCCCCCACCCGTCCCCGCTATGCGGGGCCGACCTCCCCACAAGGGGGAGGTGAAAAAGGAGCGCTATTTTGCTCTGCTTCCAAACGTCTTCGGCCTGCCTGGTCTGTCGCCTACTTTGCGTTTTATGTAGCCGCCGCTGGCGCCGCGTTGTTTGCCGGTTATGGCTGTTTCTGCGGCTTGGTCTACGGCGCTTTGGCGGGCGAAGGGGTCGTCGGCTATTTTTAACTCTACGGCTGTCAGGCGTTTGATTTCGTCGCGTAGGCGGGCGGCGGTTTCGAAGTTTAGGTCGCTGGCTGCGTCTCGCATTTGTTTTTCCAGGTCGGCGATGTGGGCGCGGATGTTGTGGCCGATGAATTCGCCGCCCTCGCCTTCCATGCCAGTATCGACCGTGACGTGATCGCGTTCGTACATGCTGCCCATGATGTCTGAGATGTTCTTTTTGATGCTCAGCGGGGTGATGCCGTGTTCGGTGTTGTAGGCGGATTGTTTTTCGCGGCGGCGGGTGGTTTCGGCCATCGCGCGTTCCATTGAGCCGGTGATGCGGTCCGCATATAAAATCACTTTTCCATCCACGTTTCTGGCGGCGCGGCCTATGGTTTGGATGAGGCTGGTTTCGCTGCGCAGGAAACCTTCTTTATCCGCATCCAGGATTGCCACCAGGGCGCATTCGGGGATGTCCAGACCTTCTCTCAACAGGTTGATGCCGATCAGCACGTCGAAGGCGCCCAGGCGCAGGTCGCGGATGATTTCGATGCGTTCAAGGGTTTCCACATCGGAATGCATGTAGCGCACGCGGATGCCTTGTTCGTGCATATATTCGGTGAGGTCTTCCGACATTTTTTTTGTCAGCGTTGTCACCAAGGCGCGGTAGCCGCGTTTGGCTATTTCGTGACATTCGGCGATCAGATCATCGACCTGGCTTTCGACGGGGCGGATTTCTACTGGCGGGTCTATCAGGCCGGTGGGACGGATCACTTGTTCGGCGAAGATGCCGCCTGTGCGCTCCATCTCCCATTTGCCGGGGGTGGCGGAGACGTAGACGGTTTGCGGGCGCATCGCGTCCCATTCCTCGAATTTCAAGGGGCGGTTGTCGATGCAACTGGGGAGGCGGAAGCCATATTCTGAGAGCGTGGCTTTGCGCCGATAGTCGCCCTTATACATTGCACCGATTTGCGGCACGGTGACGTGGCTTTCGTCCACGAAGACCAGCGCCTCATCGGGCAGATATTCGAACATGGTGGGCGGGGGCTCGCCGGGCAGGCGGCCTGTGAGCCAGCGCGAATAGTTTTCGATTCCGGCGCAGGAGCCGGTGGCTTCGATCATCTCCATATCAAACGTGGTGCGTTGTTCGAGGCGTTGGGCTTCGAGCAGTTTGCCGTTTTTGCGGAAATCCTCCAGCCGGGTGACGAGTTCGGCTTTCATGCCTTTGATCGCCTGTTGCAGCGTGGGACGCGGGGTGACGTAATGCGAATTGGCATAGACCTTCACGCTTGCGAGCTTGCCTGCGGATTTGCCGGTGAGGGGATCGAATTCGGAGATGCTGTCTATCTCATCCCCGAACAGTTCGATGCGCCAGGCGCGATCTTCATAGTGCGCGGGGAACAGGTCTATCGTGTCGCCACGGACGCGGAATGTGCCACGCACGAAATTCTCATCGTTGCGGCGGTATTGCAGGGCGCTGAACTGGCGCATCAGGTCTGTGCGATCTATTCGCGTGCCTTGCGCCAGTGTGAGTGCGGTGCCGGAATAGGTTTCGACCGAGCCTATGCCGTAGATGCAGGAGACGGAGGCGACGATGATGACATCATCGCGCTCCAGAATCGCGCGGGTGGCGGCGTGGCGCATCCGGTCTATCTCCTCGTTTATCGAGGAGTCTTTTTCGATATAGGTGTCGGTGCGCGGGATATAGGCTTCGGGCTGGTAGTAATCGTAGTACGAGACGAAATATTCCACCGCGTTTTCGGGGAAGAAGGATTTCATCTCCGCGTATAATTGGGCCGCCAGGGTTTTGTTCGGCGCGAGGATCAGTGCTGGGCGCTGCACCGTTGCGATCACCTGGGCCATGGTGAAGGTTTTGCCCGAGCCGGTGACGCCGAGGAGGACCTGATCGCGCTCATGCGCATTGGCGGCGCTCACCAGGTCTTTGATGGCGGTGGGCTGGTCGCCTGCCGGTTCGTATTCGCTCACCAGTTTGAAGCGTTTGCCGCCTTCGGATTTCTCGGGGCGCTGGGGGCGGTGGGGGACGAAGGTGGCGGCGTCTGCCCCGGTCGGCGGTAGCGGGGGCGCGGGGTCATAGGCTGTGCCTTCAGGCTCTATGGGGGCGGCGGCTGCCGCTGCCTGAAATTTCGCCGAATTGGTTTTGGCTTTGCCGTTTCCGGACCGGCCTTTGCGGGGGATCATGCCATTATTATGTGCCATTGCCCCAATATAGAGCTTGTTCGTGCTTTGTGCATCTGTACGACTTGGGGTATTGTAATATTCAACCAGCTATCACCGGTTGAGGTGGGGGATTGAATGGACTCTGACAGGGTTATTTTGGGTAAGTCGGTTCATAACCCGTCGGCCGAGTTTGACTATCCCACCGCTTTGAAGAGGGCGCCGGAACTGGCTTCCACCCGCGCGCTGCTGGACATCTGGCGGTTTCACGAGGCTGAGGGCGGCATGCAGATGGGGCGGGACATCCCATCGCGCGCGCTTGCCCGCTTTCTGGCCCATATCACCATTGTTGAGGCTATCGACGATTGGGCGGATTCTTTTGTCCGGGTTGCGGGACATGCGCTGATGATCCGCTTTGGGCGGGATGTGACGGGGATGCGCGGATCGCTGATCTTTGCTGAAAATGAAAAGGGGCATACCGAATTATGCAGCCTTTCGCGGCAGGCGCAGGCCACGCGGGAGCCGTTTTTCATGGACTCCGCTGTGGTGCGCAGCGGCGAGGTGTTGATGCGGATGGAGACCTTTCACGCCCCGATCTATGGGCCTGATGGCTCGCCCGCCTGGCATATGGGCGGGCTGTTTTTTTTCGATCCATAGCAGTTAGAACAATCCAGGGTTGAGAATCCTCCGTTAACCGGTACGAAACCGGGTAATGGTCAACTTCTACGCGAATTACGGGTGTTCAGTATGTCGGGTGCGATTTTGCTTGGCCGGGCGGCGATTTTGGAGCCGTCGGAAAACTATCGCTATGTGCTGGAGCCGCGAAAGGCGCCGGAACATCCTAGCTCGCAACTTTTGCTGGACTATTGGAACAGCCTTGAGGCGGGCGGTGGCATGCGCATGGGGCGCGATATTCCGGCCCGTGCGCTGGCGCGGGTGCTCGCCAATGTTGCGGTCACCGAGCCGGTGGAGGACTGGCGCGACGGGCGGATGCGGCTGGTGGGCTCGGCGCTCACCAACCGGTTCGGGCGCGATATTACCGGCGTGCTGATTTCGGAATTGTTCGTCTATGACGATCCGAAAATGCTGGCGATGATGCTCGGCGGCGCGAAGGCGGCGGCGACACGGCGCAAACCGAATTTCGCGCTCGATCGTGTGCTGCTCGATGATGTCGAGAAGATGCGCAATGAGGTTTGCGTGTTTCCTATCTGGGCGCCGGATGGTGAGACGATGTGGGTGCTGACGGGGACTTTTCAGTTTTAGCGCGAAGGTTTGGTCAGTTTTAACGAGATGCTCTCGCGGTCTCGGCTTTGGCTGCCATGAGGTGATGATCTTCTGAAAGTGCCTGTGCCTGTTGCCAGATGAGGGCGACGGCCATGATTGATGCACCGAGGATGAAGGGCACGACCTTTTTCATCGGTCGACATTTCAAAATGTGTTCGAACATTCACCCACTCTTTCGGCGACACAACCTTGCGGGGCATGTGGGGTTGCGCGCAGTTGAGTGTCAACCGCAACTTCGTGCGCAGCGTGTTGTAACTGTGGAGAAAAATCGCTGATAGAGCGAACCTGCACCAAAGCGGGATTTTTTAACCCTGATCGGGCGTTTTAAGGTGTTGTGCCCGCAACATGGCGCAGCATCGGCCACGCGCCGGTAAGGCGGAAGGGCGCGCTGAAATCGCTGATCGTGTTCATTGGGCGCTCGTCGCGTTCAAGGCGCGCGCGGGGGCGGAACGCGAAATCGAGTTTGCGTGCGCCCAGATCGACGGTGCCGCCGCCGAGAATTTCCACAATCGGATTGGAGAGGCCGAAATCTTCGTTGCGCAGTTCGCCGCGCGCCAGCGCGAAACTTCCACGCAGCGAAGAAAAATGCATGGAGGCGGTCGGCGCGGTGGCGGCATTGGGTGCGCCCAGATGGGCCGCGCGCCCGCCAAGTTCGAGATCGGCACCAAGGATACGCCCGTTCTCCAGCACAATGTCACCACGGCCCCACAGGCCCCTCATCAGCGCGACAACCGAATTGCCGCGTGTTGTGGTATCGAAATTGAGTGTGCCGGTGCCTTCGAGCCCTGTGACGCCGAGTGTGGCGGCGAGGAAGGGTTTAGCCGCGAAATGGCGCAGATTGAGACGTGTGCGAAAACTCGGCACGCTTTGCGCGGCATCAATGCGCAAGTCGAGCGTGCCACTGCCGCCATTGAGTGCAAGCTGGCCGATATGGGTTTCGAGCACGCCCTGTTTCACCGTAAGCGGCAGGCTCACGCCTTGCAGCGACAGAGCGCCGATGTTGAGCCGCGCGATGTCGAGATGAAGGTCTGCATCGAACAGAGTGAGCAGCAGCAGGTTGAAGGGTGTCGTGTCCCACCTGTCGGCGCGCGTGTTGCGCCGGACGCCGGGGGCAAGGATGTAGGGATCGACATCGAACTGATCGAGCGACAGGGCGCCTGCGAGGCGCGAACGGGTTTGGCTGTTATCGACGGCGAGTTCGCCGTTCATGGCTGTATCGTCGAGCGCCAGATGCAGATCGCTCAGCGTGTAGCCCCGGTCGCGGCGCGAAAGTTTGGCCTCGATGGAGAATTGGCCGAGCCCGCCGACATTGGGCAGGCCACGCCCGCGCCAGGCGGCGAGTTTGCGCAAAGACGGCGTATCGAATTTCAGCCTGCCATCCGCCGGGCCGTTGAGCTTGAGAGCGCCCTTGAAACTGGCCTGCACCAGATCGGAGGTGAGGGAAAAATCGACATGGGAGGTCTTGGCGTTGACCAGCGCGGTCGGATTGGCCGCTTTGGCCACAAAGGCGATGCGTTCGCCGCCATCGGTCAATTCGCCATCGAGGGCGAGGGTGTTGCCGAACCAGTTCAGCGTTGCGTCGAGATCCTGAATGTCTTCGCGGGTGTTGCTGCGGACATCTTCGTAGCGAACCGTGCCATCGCTCAACTGCACTTCGGCGATCGAGGTTTTCATGCCGTTGAGCAGGCCCGAGGGGCGCGCCTGCGCGGGCGCGATGTTCCAGTTGGATTTGCCTTGGGCATCCACCTCGAAACGGAAATCGGGGTGGCTTACCTCGATCCGCGAGACCTCGATCCGGCCCTGAAAAAGCGCCCGGAAGCGGGCGGTGATGCGCACCTCATCAGCCTTGGCGAGATAGGGCGCCTGCCCGCCGGGGATGTTTTCGACCACCACCTGCTCGGCCTTGAGGCCCAGATCGGGGAAAATGGTCAGCTTGAGCGGGCCTTCGATTCGCATTTGCCGGCCAAGGGCCGCAGAAACCTGCCCCTCAAGCCGTGTCTTGTAGACAGAGAGCGGGATCAAAAGCGGCAAAACGACGAGCAGAAGGACCAAAATCCCGCTTGCAATCAGCGCAAAACGCGCGATCCGGCCTATACTGGGGCGAACATCGTTGGCGGGTGACATTGTTGCGTATCCAGCGGCCCCAGTGCCTTGCTTTTGAGGGGGTGGCCTCATAGTTTCCGCCCCGCTTTGAATGTGCAGTTGTAGCTCAGTTGGTTAGAGCGCCGGATTGTGGATCCGGAGGTCGGTGGTTCGAACCCACCCAACTGTACCAGCCCTCCCCTCGTCCCGGACATTTGGTTCCTCTTCCCGCGCGTTGGTCCGCCGCCGCCCCTTGGGGCAGGCGCATGGCGGAATTGCTGGGTTACGCGCGCGCGAGTCACTGGATCGTCCCGAACCTCTCCCCTTCTTAGCGCAATACTGGAAGAATGAGGCGTGCTTTGGGCGTAACACTGTGGCGCTTAAGTTGGCACCTCCCCTGCCCCGGCATCGCGTTGCCAATCTTGTCGCGGTTCCGATAGCCTTGCGGCCAATAGTCATAAGGCTGCCTGGCCAAACCGCCAGACGGCCAATCCACCAGGGGAGATGTCATGAACATGCGCATTTTAAGGGCAGGTGCGATGGCGGCTGCTTTGACCTTGCCGCTGACGGCGTTCGCCGCGTCCCAAACAGATGATGCCGCGCGCCTTGCCAAGGCGGCTGAGGTTGATGGGGCCGCGATCAGCAATGCTGATGCGCGGGCGGGCGACTGGCTCTCCAATGGACGGTCTTATTCGGAACAGCGGTTCTCACCGCTCAACGCCATCACCAAGGACAATATTTCCCAACTCGGTGCGGCCTGGGAATTTCGCACCAATACGGTGCGCGGGCTCGAAGCGACGCCGCTTGTTTCCGATGGAGTGATGTTTGTTTCGGGATCGTGGAGCAAGGTCTGGGCGCTGGATGCGAAAACGGGCCGCCAATTATGGGCCTATGATCCGCAAGTGCCAGGGCAATGGGGACGTTATGCCTGCTGCGATGTCGTCAACCGCGGCGTCGCGCTGTGGAAGGGCGGCGTGTTTGTGGGCACGCTGGATGGGCGGCTCGTCAAGCTCGATGCGAAAACCGGCAAACCGCTTTGGGATGTGAATACGATTGACCGTAACCGGCCCTATACGATCACGGGCGCGCCGCGCATCGTGAAAGGGCTGGTGCTGATCGGCAATGGCGGCTCGGAATATGGCGTGCGCGGCTATGTTTCGGCCTATGACGCGCAGAGCGGCAAGCTGCGCTGGCGTTTTTATACGGTGCCCGGCGATCCGGCCAAGCCTGCGGAAAACGCGGCGATGGCGGCGGCGTTGAAGACATGGTCCACCGGCGGCACTGATCATAAATGGTGGGTGCAGGGCGGCGGCGGCACGGCATGGGATTCCATGGCCTATGATCCCAAGCTCGATCTGATTTACATCGGCACTGGCAATGGGTCTTCGTGGAATCGCAACTTACGCTCGCCCGGTGGCGGGGATAATTTGTATCTGTCGTCCATTGTCGCGCTGAAGCCTGAAACCGGCGAGATGAAATGGCATTATCAGACAACGCCGGGCGATGATTGGGATTACACCGCCACGCAGCACATCATTCTGGCTGATCTCACCATTGATGGGAAAAAGCGCAGCGTGTTGATGCAGGCGCCGAAGAACGGCTTCTTCTATGTGATCGACCGCGCAACAGGGAAACTGATTTCGGCAAAGCCTTACACCACCATCACCTGGGCCAAGGGTGTGGACATGGCGACCGGGCGGCCGATTGAAAACCCTTCCGCGCGTTACAAGGCGGGCGCGCCCTCGGTGCAGATTCCGGGGCCGATTGGGGCGCATAACTGGCAGCCCATGGCGTATAATCCGGCGACGGGGCTGGTTTACATTCCGGTGATTGATGGCGGCTTTATTTATGCGCAGCAGCCTAAGCTCGCCTATCAGCCTGGTGCGTGGAATGTGAGCGACTTTGCGCAAGTGGGCAAAATTGTCGGCGCCGAAATTGCCAAGGGCAATATGCCTGCGCCGACCAAAGGCTTTATCCGCGCATGGAATCCGGTGACGCAGACCATGGCGTGGCAGGTGCCGATGACGGGGGCGTGGAACAGCGGAATGCTGACGACTGCTGGCGGGCTTTTGTTTGCCGGTGGCTCGGACGGGATTTTTGCGGCCTATGATGCCAAGACCGGCAAGAAGATTTGGTCTGAAGATTTGAAGACCGGGATTATTGCACCGGCCATCACCTATAAAGTGGATGGCGCGCAATATGTGGCGGTGGCGGCGGGCTGGGGCGGTTCGGGCGGGCTTGGCGCGACCGGGGACACCCAAACGGCTTTGATGAAATATGGCAATAATCAGGGACGTATTTTCGCTTTCAAGATTGGCGCCAACAAAAAAATCGCGGCGCTGCCTTCGGAAGTGTTGAAGGATCTGCCCAAACCGCCGGACGAGAAAATTGATACGGCCATGGCGGCCAAGGGGTTTGATCTGTATCACCGCCATTGTGCGGTCTGTCATGGGGTGTTGCTGCAATCTTCCGGCGCGGTGCCGGATTTGCGCAGCGTGCCGGGCGATATCTGGGCGCAATATGACGAGATTGTGCTGGGTGGGGCACTGGTAGGTGGGGGAATGGCCTCGTTCAAGGATCTGCTCAAGGCGGATGATGTGGCCGCGATCCGCGCTTATGTTCTGAAAGAGGCCCATGTCGCGTGGGATGCCAAGGAAAAGACCAAGGCAAAACCGCACTGACCACACTGAAGAGTGGCCAACACAAAAGAGTAGATGCATGAAATGGCGGAATATCGCGCTTGTCGCGGGCGCGGTTGTGGCTTTGGGCGCGGGTGCGGTGTGGTGGCTGAGCCGCACCGCGCCGGTGCTGAATGTGGCGACATGGGCGGGCGCCTATGGCCGCGCGCAGGCGAGCGCCATGTTCAGCCCCTATTCTTCGCAAGCCTGGGTGGATATTCGCATTGCCCAATATGATGGCGGGCTGGATGAACTGCGCGGGCAGGTGGGCGCGCGGCGTTATGATTGGGATGTGATTGATCTGGAATTGCCTGATGCGATCACCGCCTGCAAGGAAGGGCTTTTGGAGCCGATCTCCACAGCGCGAATTCCCAAGGGCGATGATGGTGTGGCAGCCGTCGACGATTTTGTGCCTGGCGCATTGGGGCCGTGCTGGATTGGCAGCGTGGTCTATTCGCAGGTGATTGGGTATGCGCCTGCGCGCGTGAAAGGTACGCCGCAGACACTGGCCGCGTTTTTTGATCTGGCGCGTTATCCTGGCGCGCGCGGTTTGCGCCGATCGAGCGCGAAGTTGAACCTTGAACTGGCGCTGCTGGCCTCTGGCGTGAAGCCGGGGGATGTGTATGGCGTGCTTTCGACCGAAGCGGGGGTGAGCCGCGCGCTGGCCAAGCTCGATACCATTCGCCCCGCTATTATCTGGTGGAGCAAGAGTGGGCAGCCGCTGAAGCTTTTGAGCGAGGGCCGCGTGAGCATGACCACCATGCCGGGAGCGGCATTGTTTGATGCGGCGGTTGCGAAACAGAGCGTTGGCGCGATCTGGGATGGGCAGGCCTATGAGATGGATGTGTTTGCCATTCCGCGCGGTAACCCGAAAAAGCCCATGGCGATGGAGTTTTTGCATTTTGCAACGGCCACTAAACCGCTGGCGGCTGTGGCGGACTGGGTGCCGTATGGGCCGGTGCGCAGATCTTCGGTTGCGCTGGTGGGCAGGCACCCTGATCTGGGGATTGAGATGTCGCGGTTTTTGCCGACCGCGCCGGAACATTTTCGCCGTGCCTTCCGGGTGAATGATGATTGGTGGGCGCAGAATGGACCGAAGATTGCGCCGCGCTGGCGCGCCTGGGTGGACGGCGCGAATATCGGCCAAGCGCCGCATTGACAGGGTGCGGGGCTGCACGACAGGGTTGCTGCGGGCAGAAGATGCGCAAGGGCTGGAACTTCTATGCTTTCTTATGCGCTGCGGCGACTTTTGGGCGCGATACCCACTCTGTTTGTCGTTGTCACGCTGACCTTTTTCATGATGCGGGCGGCGCCGGGCGGGCCATTTGATGGCGACCGGCGGCTGCCGCCGGAAATCGAAGCCAATATCAACGCGGTGTATAATCTCGATAAGCCGTTGCTCGTTCAGTATGGGCTTTATCTGGAACGGTTGGCACATTTCGATTTGGGGCCTTCGTTCAAGAACCGCGATTTCACTGTCACTGAATTGATTGGGCAAGGTCTGCCGGTGAGCGCCAAGCTGGGCATCACAGCGATGGCGTTGGCGCTGATTTTTGGTGTGACGATGGGGGTGCTGGCCGCTTTGAACCAGAACCGCGCCACCGATTTTGGCGTGATGACGGTGGCGATGATTGGCATCACCATTCCCACTTTTGTGACCGCGCCGCTTTTGACGCTGGTGTTTGGCGTTTATGGGCTTTCGATATTCGGCTGGGACATCACTTTGCCCGTTGCGGGCTGGGGCGGCGGCGCCGTTCAGAACATGATTCTGCCGGTGACGGTTTTGGCACTGCCGCAGGTGGCGATTATTGCGCGGCTGGTGCGCGGCAATATGGTGGAGGTTTTGCACTCCAACTATGTGCGCACCGCGCGGGCCAAGGGGTTGCCCAATTCGATGGTGGTGACGCGCCATGCCTTGCGCGCGGCGCTGTTGCCGCTGGTGAGCTATCTTGGCCCCGCGATTGCTGCGCTTTTGACCGGCTCGCTGATTGTAGAGACGATTTTTGGCTTGCCGGGTATTGGGCGTTATTTCGTGACGGGGGCGCAGAACCGCGATTACACGCTGGTGATGGGGGTGGTGATTGTTTATGCGGCGGCGATCATTCTGCTGAACCTCGTCACCGATCTTCTGTATGCGGTGCTCGACCCGCGCGTGAGGTTTGACAGATGATGGGTGGGGGCACGGCCAACGCCGAAATGATGCTGGAGGCGCAAGGCGTTGCCGGGCGCAGCCTGTGGGTGGATGCGCGGCGGCGGCTGTTTGCCAACAAGGCGGCTGTGGCAAGCATGGTGGTGTTGGCCGCCATTACGCTGGCCGCGATTTTTCTGCCGCTGGTTTGGCCTTATGGCTATGAGACGATTGATTATGCGCTGGTGAATTGTGCGCCGGATTGGTGGCCTGACCCGGATGTGCTGTGCCATTCGGGGGGCGCGCATATTTTCGGCTCGGACTCTGTGGGGCGCGATCTGTTTGTGCGGGTGCTGTATGGCGCGCGGGTTTCGCTGGCGGTGGGGTTGGTGGCGACCTTTGTCAGCCTCGTGATTGGCGTTGCCTATGGCGCGACGGCGGGCTTTTTGGGCGGGGCTATCGACAATTTGATGATGCGGGTGGTGGATATTCTTTATTCGCTGCCGTTCATTTTCTTTGTCATCATTCTGATGGTGATTTTTGAGCAGAGTTTCATTCTGCTGTTTGTTGCTATTGGCGCGGTGGAATGGCTGACCATGGCGCGGATTGTGCGCGGGCAAACGCTCTCGATCAAACAGAAGGAGTTTATTGAGGCGGCGCGCGCTGGCGGGGTGAGCCAGAGCGGCATTATCGGGCGGCATATTGTGCCCAATGTGGTGGGGCCTGTGATTGTGTATGTCACGCTGACCATTCCTTCGGTCATTCTTTCGGAGAGTTTTCTCTCTTTTCTTGGGCTTGGTGTGCGCGAACCGCTGACATCCTGGGGGGTATTGATTGCTGATGGCGCGAACCAGTTGGAGAGCGCGCCGTGGATGCTGATTTTCCCGGCTTTGTTCATGGCAGTGACGTTGTTCTGTTTCAACTTCATTGGTGATGGGTTGCGCGATGCGCTGGACCCGAAGGATCGCTGATGGGCACGCCGATCCTTGAGGTGAAACAGCTCGACGTGCGGTTTGCGACGCAGGATGGTGAAATCCATGCGGTGAAAGGTGCAAGCTTTCGCATTGAGGAAGGCGAATGTTTGGGTGTGGTGGGGGAATCGGGCTCGGGCAAGAGCCAGCTTTTTCTTGCTGTCATCGGGCTTTTGTCTGGCAATGGTAAAGCAAGCGGCAGCGTTTTGTATCGTGGGCGGGAGATTCTGGGCGCGTCGCAGAAGGTGTTGAATACGTTGCGCGGCTCGAAGATCACCATGATCTTTCAGGACCCGCTGACCTCGCTCACGCCGCATCTGAGAATTGGCGCGCAGTTGATGGAGACCTTGCAGGTGCATCAGCGGGTGGAAACGGCTGATGCCGAGGCCCGCGTGCTGGCGGCGCTGGAGTTGGTGCGTATTCCTGAAGCGCGCGCGCGGATGCGGCAATATCCGCATGAACTTTCGGGCGGGATGCGCCAGCGGGTGATGATTGCGATGGCGACGCTGTGCGGGCCGGACCTTTTGATCGCCGATGAGCCGACTACCGCGCTGGATGTGACGGTGCAGGCGCAGATTTTGGACATCATGCGCGATCTGCAGACCGAGACGAAAACGGCCATCGCGATTGTTTCGCATGATATGGGCGTGATTGCCGGGCTTGCCGATCATGTGCAGGTGATGCGCCGGGGCGAGATTGTGGAAGCGGGGCCGGTGGATACAATATTCTATGCGCCGCAGCACGCCTATACGAAGATGTTGCTGGATGCGATGCCGCGTATCGACCAGCCGGACAGGGCGGGCCATGCGCAGCCCCCTCTCCTGCCCGATGCGCCCAAAACGCTGCTCGATGTGCGCGATGTGAAGGTGCATTTTCCCATTCGCACTGGCGGTTTGTTTGCGAAGAAGAAGCCGTTGCGCGCGGTGGACGGGGTGAGTTTCACGTTACGCGAAGGGGAAACGCTGGGAGTGGTGGGGGAATCCGGTTGCGGAAAATCCACCCTTGCACGGGCGATTTTGAAACTGGTGCCCGAGGTGGAAGGCGCGGTTGTGTGGTGTGGGCGTGATTTGACGCCGATGGCGCAGAAGGACATTCGCGCTTTGCGGCGTGATTTTCAGATTGTGTTTCAGGACCCGCTGGCGAGCCTTGATCCGCGCATGACCATTGGCCAATCCATCGCCGAACCATTGCGCACGCTGAAGCCCGAACTTTCACGCGACGAGGTGCGTAGCGCCGTGCGCGAGATGATGGCGCGGGTGGGGTTGGAGCCGGGCTGGCTCAACCGTTATCCGCATGAATTTTCTGGCGGGCAGAACCAGCGCGTGGGCATTGCGCGGGCGATGATTGTGCGCCCCAGACTGGTGATCTGCGATGAGGCGGTGAGCGCGCTGGATGTTTCCATTCAGGCGCAGATTGTGGATTTGCTGATTGAATTGCAGAAAGATTTTGGCATGTCGTTGATTTTCATCAGCCATGACCTTTCTGTCGTGCGGCAGGTTTCGCACCGGGTGATGGTGCTTTATTTGGGGCGCGTGGTGGAGATGGCGGATCGTGATGCGATTTATCTCAATCCACGCCATCCCTATACGCGCACGCTGATTGGCGCGGTGCCGGTGCCGGACCCGAAGCTGGAACGCGCCAAGGCGCGGGCGCGGATTGTGACGGATTTGCCTTCGCCGCTCGATAGCCGGGCGCAGCTGACTTTTATGAAGTCGAAGGTGATTGATGATCCGGACGCGGTGCAGTATCGGCCGCGGTTGATTGAGGTTGCGCCGGGGCATTTGGTGGCGGAGCATGATTGAGGGGGATTGTGTTCAGAGGCAGGGACGAAGAAAAGTTTTTGCTATGTTTTGAATACGGCGGTTGATGTCACCTGGGTGGCCCGCACTTGGCGGGCCATGACAAAGAGGTTTCTATTTTAAACGCTTCACTTTGAAGAGTTTGGTGTTGTTGCTGATGGTCATGGAATAGCTGCCGAGGAAGGCGCGTTCGATGGTGACGGTGTTGTCTTTTGGGGTTTTGGCGAAGCTGGCTTTGCCGCTGTCTGAGACAAGCTGGCTCCAGACCTGGCCGTTGTCGAGGAAGACGATGAATTTTCCGGATGCGTTTTTGGCATAATCGCTGAGTTTGGCGGTGATGCTTTCCACGCTTTCCTTTTCAAGCACGGCCTGTTGTTCGGGTGTTTTGGGGATGCGTTCTTCGCCGAACGCTTGAGGCGTGGCCTGGGGTTTGTCTTCGCCACCGCCGAACAGATTGTCGAGGCCGAACCAGCTTTCTTTTTCTGCGCGGGTGGGCGGCGCGGGCGGACGGAACTGTGGAGCCAGCCGGTCGTAACAGGCAAGACGCGCGGTCCCTTGCGCTATTGCGGCGCACTGGGCCAGAGAGTTCATCAACCCATCCGGCGGGGCTGCTTGCGCGAGACAGGGGGCAAAGCCAAGCGCAACGACAAGGACACACGCGATGCGGTTCATGACGGATGTTCCTTCCCGATTCATCCCCAACGACGGTGATGTTATGGTATTGAGCACTGCTGTTCGAGAGGTTCGTTGATGATGCGATTGAGACTTGTGGCATTGGCCGCGCTGGTACTTTTGGCCGCCTGTTCCCCGGAACCCAAGGGCGATGCGCCGATGACGATCAATCGCGGCAATGGCAGCGAGATCAAAAGCCTCGATCCGCATTATATCGACACGACCTACGAAGCCAATGTGCTTGGCGAAATTCTGATGGGGCTGGTGACCGATGGCCCGGCGGGGGAGCCCATTCCCGGCGCCGCCACAAGTTGGGAGGTTTCCCCCGACGGCAAGACCTGGACCTTTCACATCCGCGATCATCTGTGGTCGGACGGGGTGCCAGTGACATCCCATGATTTTGTGTTTGCGTTTCGCAGGTTGCTGGAGCCGACGCGCGCCGCGCCCTATGCCTATAATATCTGGGTGTTCAAAAACGCCCATGCGGTGAATGCGGGCAAATTGCCGGGCACGGCGCTGGGGGTGGAAGCGCCGGACGACAAGACGCTGATTATTCATCTTGAACATGCGGCGCCCTATCTGCCGGAGCTTTTGATGCATCAGACGGCCTATCCGCTGCCGCGCCATGTGTTGGCGGTGAAGGGGGATGCCTGGTCGCGCCCTGAGAACTTTGTCGGCAATGCGGCCTATCTGCCGAAGAAATGGGTGCCGAATGATCGGCTGGTGCTGGTGAAGAACCCGCGCTTTTACGACGCGAAGAATGTGAAGATTGAGATTGCCAACTTCTTCCCCACGCAGGACAGCCAGGCTGCGCTGAAACAGATGCGGGCGGGTGAATTGGACACGCAGACCCCGTTGCCGGCGACCGAGATCATCTGGCTGCGCAAGCACATGCCACATACGCTGCAAATGGCCGATTATCTGGGTGTTTCGTACCTCACCTTCAACCAGACGCGCAAAGCCTTCAACGATCCGCGGTTGCGGGAGGCGTTGAGTCTGGCTTTCGACCGCGAGGCCATCAACAATGATGTGCTGCGCTTTGGCGAGAAATCGGCCTATGCCTTTGTGCCACCGGGCACGGCCAATTATCCCGGCACCGCCAGGCTGAAATTCGCAAACATGCCGCAAGCAGCGCGCATCGAGCGCGCCCGCAAGCTGATGGCGGAGATGGGTTATGGGCCAGCCAAACATTTCCGCACCACTTATGAAACGACGCAGGACCCGGACAATGTGCGGGTGGCGGCGGCCTTGCAGCAGATGTGGCGCAAGATTTATGTGGATGTGGAAATTGTGAAGATTGACCTGCCGATCCATTACAAGAATTTGCAGGTTCAGCAGTTCGACATTGCGAGCGCCGCCTGGATTGCCGATTTCAACGATGCGTCGAACTTTCTGGATTTGCTGCGCTCCGACAGCGGCAATAATTATGGCAAATACAAAAATGCGAAATTCGACGCGCTGATGAATGCGGCACAGGACGAGCCTGATGCCGTCAAGCGCGGGGCCTTGATGGCTGAGGCCGAGCAGATTGCGCTGGACGAGAACGCGCTGCTGCCCTGGCGCTTTCGCAAGACGCAGGATCTGGTGCAGCCCTATGTGCGGGGCTGGATTCCCAACTTGCGCAACTTCAACCGGACGCGCTGGCTCTGGATTGACCACACCATCAAGCCGGAGCGTTGAAGGGAGCTGCTGCGTTTCCTATCTATGCTCTGTCCATCCGCCCTTGGCGGGAGTAGGATGCCGGAGCCAGATAGAGGGAAACATCAATGAATTTCAACAGCTTGAGTACCCGAATGGTGCGCCATTGGAAATCTGTGCTGCTGGTTTTGGCAGTGCCCGTGCTGCTGGCAGGGTGTGGCGTGAACACCATTCCCACCAAAGATGAGCAGGTGAAGGCGGCTTGGGGCGATGTGCAGAGCCAGTATCAGCGCCGCTCCGATCTCATTCCCAACCTGGTCTCCACCGTGCAGGGCTATGCGCAGCAGGAGCGCAGCGTGCTGATTGATGTGGTGAAGGCGCGGGCGAGTGCCACGCAGGTGAAAGTGGATGCTTCTACCATCACCGACCCGGAAGCGTTCAAGAAATTTCAGGCGGCGCAGGATCAGCTTTCCGGTGTGTTGGGGCGGCTGTTGGCGATCACCGAGAATTATCCCGACTTGAAATCGAACCAGAATTTTCTGGCGCTGCAATCCCAGCTTGAAGGCACGGAAAACCGCATTACCGTTGCGCGGCGCGATTATAACGAGGCGGTGCGCCAGTATAATACGGAGCTGCGCACCTTTCCCGGTGTGATCTGGGCGGCGACGCTGTATCGCGCGCAAAAGCCTGCACAGCCCTTTGCGGCATCTGAAGCGGCACAGACCGCGCCGAAGGTCAGCTTTCCGGCGCCACAGTAACAGATGGCGGCGTTTTTTGTCTTGCTGCGCCGGTGCGCGACTGCGCTGATTTTGCTCTGCGCTTTTGCGTTGCCGGCGTTTGCTGCACCTACGTTCCCCGCGCTTTCTGGGCGGGTGGTGGATGAAGCGCATGTGCTTTCGCCGGAGGTGGCAGCGCAGTTGACCGCAAAGCTGGCCGATCTGGAGGCCCGCACCTCGCGCCAGCTTGTGGTGGTGACGCTATCGTCTCTGCAAGGTTATGAGATTGAGGATTATGGCTATCAACTGGGGCGCGCCTGGGGGATTGGGCAGAAAAAGCTCAACAATGGCGCGCTTTTCATCATTGCCCCCAACGAACGCAAAGTGCGCATTGAGGTGGGCTATGGGCTGGAAGGCGTTTTGACCGATGCCTTGAGTAGCGTGATTTTGCAAACCCGCGTGCTGCCGAAATTCCGCGATGGGGACATGGCGGGCGGCGTTGTGGCGGGGGCCGATGCCATTACCGAACAGTTGCTGCTGGATGCACCGGCGGCCAAGGCGCGGGTGGCGGCGGCGGAGAAACAGGCTTCGCAGCCTGCGTTCGATCCAATGGTGATTTTCATTATTGCGCTGGTCATTTTCACCATTTTCGGCCGGATCTTTGGCGGGCGGCGTGGCGGGTTGGGCGCGTTACCCTGGATTATTCTGGGGAGTGGTATTGGGCGCGGCGGCGGCTTTGGCGGAGGTGGATTCGGTGGCGGCGGGTTCGGCGGCGGTGGCGGCTCGTTTGGCGGCGGCGGCTCTTCGGGGAGTTGGTGATGCTAACTGATACTGATCGCCACGCCATTGCGGACGCGATTGCGCGGGCCGAGGCAAACACAGCGGGTGAGATTTCCTGCGTGCTGGCAGAGGAGGCCTCGCGCTATCGCGAGGTGCCGCTGGGATATGCGGCGGTTGTGGCGCTGTTGCTGCCACCTGTTGCTCTGGCGCTGGGATTTCGCCCACTTGCGCTCGCCGAGATGGTTTCGGGCTGGGCGGCCGCGCAAAGCGCAACGACGGAGCGCGATATTCTGCTGGCGCTTTCGGCCTATGCCGTGGTGCAGGCGGTGCTGTTTTCGGCCACCGCGTTGATTGTTTCGATACCGGCGGTGCGGCGCGCGCTGACGCCTGGTTTTCTCAAGCACCACCGCGTTGCCCAATCGGCGCGGCACCATTTCGTCGGTCTCATTGCCCGGCTGGGGGATGACTACCCCTTTGTGCTGATCTATGCCGCGCGCGCTGATCGCAAGGTGGAGATTTTGGCCAGCGCCGCCGCCCACCGTGCCGTGGGCGAGGATGTCTGGCGCGACGCGGCGGGGGTTTTGGCCACCTCCATGCGCGAGGGCCGCGCGGGCGGAGGCTTTGTACGCGCCATCGAGCTTTGCGGCGGCGCCCTCGCCCGCCACTTCCCGCCGGTGCACGCAAAACGCAACGCCCTGCCCGATACGCTGTTGGAGACTTGACGGCCTCGCATTATAAGAGCGGCGAGTGACCCCGTAGCTCAGCAGGATAGAGCATCAGATTCCTAATCTGAGGGTTGTTTTTTAAGCGCTTGATTTCATTGATCTGTGAATGCCGTAAACGTGTACGAATAGGCACCGTTAGGCAGCATTTTCACAAACAAAGTCCCAAACAGATTTTGCCCTCTTGTTCTCCACCCGTTCTCATGTCCGAATAGGGCTATGAGCGACCACGGCATAGCCACCATAGCCAGCACCATCGCCGCCCACGCCTATCTGGGCGGGATATGCAGCAATGGTCATCCCGCCCGCGATGTGCGGGTGGATATGCAGGCGCTGGCCGACCGGCTGGGCGCGGATACGCCGCTCACTGAGGCGATGGATCGTGTGCGCTGCGCCGTGTGTGGCGGGCGGGTCCGTCTGAGAGTGTCAGCGCTCGACGCGGATCGCGTCGGCATGAGCTATGGACGGGACATCCCAAAAACAGAAAAGCCGCCCACCCGGAGGTGAGCGGCTTCTAAGGGCACAAATGGATGCGCCCTCAATCGGCTGGCGTCAAATCCAAATAGAACTGCCTGCCAAGCTTGAGTTGCTCCACAACAGCCGGATTTGTGACGCTCATTTCGAAATGCCCGTTGGGGGTTGCCTCGCAGAAACGAACGTCTTCCGGAATCTTGTCGTCGTATTCGGCTTCCATCTTGATGCTATAGCTGGTGCCGTAATGATGGGTGATCTGCTTCACTTTGAATTTTGCACGTACTGACATGGGGAATAATCCCTTCTTCTGGTAATGCCGGATTCCGTCCGGCGCGGGTTTTATTCGCATGATCGCTGAATAAGAGGGCCCCTCTGAGGCGCATCGTTGAGAGGCGTAAGGGGCCAATAAAGTGGGGGCCACCCTTCCATGGTGGCGGCCCCTGAGCTTGCTTTCGCAAGAGCCTGCCGCACGCGACAGGGGGGTATGCTTTCTTATAGTCTATAAAATAGGGCTAGTGAATCCCCGGCAGGCCAAAGCGGGCCAGAAAATACCCCAGGCACACAATCAAAAGACCGATCATCCACACCAGCCCGCGATTGACGATCCGGTTCAGTTCGTCTCGTTGCGCCTTGCGCTCGATGCTACCCTGATCGAACCGCGCCATGATGGCCTTACGGTTCTCCGCGCATTCGTTGATGTGCGTGAGGATCAATGTTTCGGCGCGTGTTGCCATCTCCAAAGCCCTCGTATCCAAGATCTGTTGAAAACGCTGATCGGACATATTCGCCCCCTCTTTAATGGTGGGTTGTTACTCGCAGGCTTTAAGGCTGCTCTCGAGTTCCTGAATGCGTGCAGACCTTGTGTTCCGCCCCGCAAGCAGCAGCTTCACACGCTCGAACATATCCGGCGCTGTTCGTAGCGCTTCGTCGGAATCGGGGTATTCGATTGAGGGGCGAGCGGCCGCCTTGCAGCGCACAGGGGTGGGGACATAGACCGTCTGGGTCACCACCCGCTCGGGCGGTGCAGTGCCGCAGCCAAATAGCACCACCGCCAGGCAGGCAATGGCCGCGAGGATAGGAAGCGCTCTGATGATCATCGCACTTGCTCCATGATTAGGCTGTTAGCGGATTTGCAGATATCTGGCCCACTCTTGGTGGCCATGATCGCGGCGTTCGATTTCTGCAACTTCTCGAGCACCGGCTGCATGGCGGCAGCAGCGTCGGCCAGCCGCTTATCGGTGGCGGCCTGTTCGCTCGCATGGGCGGCCACGCCTGCGTTGCACTGATCGAGCCCACCTTTGAGGGTCAGAGCATTGGCGCTCGCCGCCGCAAGCTGCACCTTATAGCCAGTGGTCGGATTGTCGATTGCGTTTTCGAGACCACGCACCTTGCCGGTGTAAAACAGCATGGCAGCGGCCAATGCTATAGCGAGCACCAAGCAACCGGCACCAGCCGCGTAGGCGAGGATTTTGTCTGTGAGCATCCTACGGACCCTTCACTTCCTGTTTCACCAACCGGCCAACAATACCGAGGACCAAAATGGTGATCGCCACGATGGCCCCCGCCCATGTCGGAATAGCGCTGCGAAGATCATCCGGCATTGCGATCCACGATCCGAGGATGACAATCGCCAACGCCATCGCCTGGACCGACAGCCAGCGCCACGCGCGCTTTGCGTCTTCAACCAACCGCATCGAAATTCTCCGAGATTTTATGGATTGAGCGTAAGCACCATCAGAGCAGCGACATCCCATCGCGAAGCTGGCGATCATTCCAATAGGGCGACCACCCGCCCGTTTCATGCGTTGCCATGGCTTTGATGACCGCGAAGTAGTTGGTACGCGTGGGGGGGAATATGTCGCCGTCACCTATGCCTAAGGCATTAGCCACGGCCATTGAATAGGCGAAGGTGTTGTTCTCGGTGGACGGCGCAAAGCGCGAGACAATCTTAGACGGCGTATCCAGACCATAAGACCTGCGATAGGTTTGAAGCAGCTTGAACGCCGCTCGGAAACCCCACTCCGGCGATCTGAACACGCAGAAACGTGGTTCTGCCATCTGCGCCGCTGACATATCTTTGGCAGCCATCTGCCCGGCCCACGGTTGGCCGCGTTCAATGTTGCATGGGTTATTGTTGCGAACAGAGCGCGGGCTCACGGGATCGTCGCCGGATCGGTAAAGGTATCGCCGTAATAGCGGCCCTGTGTCATCGCGAATTGCCATTGACGGCATGACCGTACAGCGCGCTCCTCATAGGTGAGGCCAGATACGGTCAGATCTTCGAGGTAGAAGCGGTAGAAGATGTGGCTACCATAAAGCGCGGACCAGCTCGCGCCGGAGTAGCCGGTTAGCCCGCCCCAACCGATGTCACCAACCATTGCCGCCGCATTGGCAGCCACAGTCCCGGTCCACCCGTCCACCCCTATCGACGCAATGCAATTGCCCATCGTATCCGGGCCCGGCACCAACTGGCTCCCGATCAGCTTTGATCCGGTCGGGTAAAAGCCAGAATTGTTCAGAAAAATAAGGTGATTGTTCACTGCGCTGACAGAGTTTGTCAGCAGCACTTTTGGCGGCCTGGAATTGGGGTTCAGCGATGCGTTGAGGGCCTGTCGCGTCACCCGATACCAGAAGTCCACATAGAATTTGTGATCGGCGTTATCGATCATATATTGCTTGATGAGCGCAGGAAGCGCGAACCTTGCGTTATAGCCGGGGAATGCTGTCTGCGAGCAAATGACATGCAACCCGCCCTTGCTGGTGCGCTCGATCTTACCCACGTCTCCAGTAATGTTGCTGTTAAATGACCACGCCGCCCCAAGCGTCGAAGCATCGCCGGAGCCGATCAACGCTTGCGCTTTGGCGAGCGCGATGTTTTTGACGGCACCAGCCGAAGGGACCCCTGCGGCCCACGGATCGGCAGAATGGGCTGGGTCGATCAGCATCAACGAGCCGTCATTGAGCATCCAATCCGCCTCACGAACCGGCATATCAGGATCGACCGGCGCGTTTACATCTGCATTAAAGGCAAGGAAACTGGACATTAAATCCACCCCATGGATTGCATACGCTCCTGCACGAGGTATTCGATCAGTGCGTAATAGGTTGATGTTCCATGCAGCACATCGCTGCGAATACTGCGGGGTGGTACGCCCGCCGTAATGTCGGTGAGATCGTCGCTGTCGAGGGACACACCACGAGCCGTGAGCCACGTTTCATCGGTGAGATAGCCCAGAACGTCGATGAAGTTGTCGCCATAGAGCGCAGCGGCGGACGTGTTATAGGCGGTGATCCGACCCTTGGTGCCACTATCATCGGTCGATGCCGTGACGACTCCGAGCAGTAGATACTTCTTTGCAATCGGCTTAAACCAATCAAACAAGGTCACCACGCGCGCGAGCAGCGTCGTGCCAGGCGTGCCGCTCGTCCAGCCATCATTACGGCCCGGCCAAGCTACAAGCGTCATTGTATCGTAGTCGCGTGCATCTGGGATAAAGCTGCTGTTCGGCGGGCAAGAAACAGCGGAGCCGTCGGCGGTGCGTGTGAAGGTATAGTCGCCACTCGTATCTACTGCCAATGTGCCATGCACACCGGCCACTGTGCCGGGGATGCTGCGCTCCGGGTCGCCGTTGATGTACAGGATCGTGACTGCAATGGCTGTTACGTCTACAGGACCAGATGTAGGGATTTCGTCGCCGCTCACTGTCAGCGTCGTGCCGATATAGCGGCAGAGGATTTGCTCAGACGTTTGAGACGGCCACCCGTCGTTGATGACCGGGAGGCCCGTGTTGGCGGATAGCGCTGTGGTGTATGGCTCGCCACCAGCGCCGTAGGTCAGGCTATCGCCCGCTGCCAGAATATTCGGGATGGAGACTGCGGGATAGGATGGACCACCAGCAACCTCCATAACACGCGTGACAGGCGCACCAGACTCATCGGACACGAACAGCAATCGGCCATTATCTGTCAGCGTCGGCGCGGTGTTATTACCTTCGTCAGTAAGTTGCACATATTTACCGCCCGCCTTCGCGATGCTGCGCAGTTGATACTTCCCATCTTCATCGAGCACCTGGTCAATCAGTGCGTCGTCGGTGAGCAGGCCCGCACCGCTCACCAAGGAGCGGTCAGCCACCCCAGAGCGCTCTATCTTGCCGAGCCATACGTTGCTGCCAAAAGGCAAGCCGAGCACCAATTGATCGCCGACATAAAATGGGTAGAGGCATCCCTGCTCTTCCGTTACCTCGGCAAACGACCCACCAACCGATGCACCCAGAAGCTTGCTTGTTACCTCATCTGTAAGGGACGCGCGGTCAATTGATTGAAGCGGTGCGCGAAATCTCCAAGGCGTAAAATACCCATCAAGATCGACATAGACCGCGAGCTTTCCGCCCATCACCCATTCGAGGGGGTGCCCCGCTTCCTCGCCTGCTACGCTAACATATGTGTCGCCAATGCCGGTCGCGGTCTCAACCGCCTCACCAGCATCATTCCGGTAGAGGGTTAGAAAGCCGTTTGAATAAACGCCCGGGACGGCAAAATATCTATTGGCTGCACCCGTCCCGCTTGTATTTGCAATCCCCGTTGCGGTGTCTGGATAAATCTTTCCAGACCCGGCATAAGATGCATCAAGGCTAACTATAGCCGCCGTATTTTCTTGGACGCTAGTCTGCGTGTCGGTGACATCGGCCCGCAGAACATCAATGTCGGTTTGTATACTCGGTATGGTTGGAATCGCGTTCCAAGAAGTCCCATCAAATTCATACGTGACGTTGGTATCCTTGACGTAGCACTGCTGTCCCTCTTTGGGAGAGAGGAATAGCCATTCGCCGCCACCACTGAATATCGCAACAGCGTTGCTATGACCGGAGAAGTGCCCCAGTCCGAGCGCCGACACAAGAATGGCCTCTCCGAATCCCTCTGTACCGTCTGGCTCAGCCCTCACGGCAGCGGCGACCCACGCGCCATTATTATCGAACACCGGCATGTTAAGGCCGGGCACGTTTACGATCACGCTCATGATGCTCCTAATCAGCCTGGTGCTGAGCCGTAGAAAAATATAAGTGCGAAGCCGTATCCAACTAACCCTTCCGCATCCGTGACGGCGCATCTGGGCGTGCAATTGTAGTACCCCAGAGGAGGGGCAAGCGCCTTGAATTGCGTCGTGTCTGATGTGGGCGAGAGTATTTGAACTGGCATCCCAACAAAGGTTTGAGCTGTCCACTGATATGTATAGGGCGGCGTTCCACCACCTGGTGTGGCTGTTAGCGGGCCTACTGTGTCAGTGCCAGACTCTATATACCCAGGGTTGACGCTTACTGGGAACGTGGCGTCTATCGAAGGGCACGCCGCGATCAACGCTTGCATGATGCCCGTCACGATACACCAGAGCCCATGATGCACCATGAATCCAGGCCGTCGTAAATTAGCGTTGCTGCGCCATAACTAGAAATGGAAGCGTTCGAACTCGTTGATGTGCCAGCCTTACGAAGTGCAACGCCAGTCCCCCTCGCAATGGTGAGTGTGCCGTTTCCCGTGCTGCGCAGATAGATTGCGTCACCTTGTTGGAATGGAGTGGTGCTGTTCGGAGGGATCGTCCATGTATGTGCGGAGTTAGATGTGTGATAGACGCCGCCACCAACATCGCTCAATTGAAATGTGTAGGCGGCATCTTGCGTATTCGGCGGGATGTTTTTTAGTCCCGCATCCATCCCGCCTACTTGCAAGCCGTTCTGATAATTGTCGATGCCAGAATGCAGACAGGCTGTATCGAGGAAGCCAAGCGTATGCCCGCTAGTGCCGGTGTCAGCTTGCGATGCTGTCCCCAACCCCAATTCTTCCCGGAAGGCCGGAGCGTTTACGCCCTCCCCGTCTGCGGATATGGGCGAGGTTGAAAGCGGTTGAATATCTTCAAACGTATAGATCGTTGCGTTGTTCGCGTCCGTCCATTTAACGTCGTAGGTATCGGATGCATCGCCCCACACCTCGGCAAAGCGACCCGCGCTGTCAGACACGACGGGATTAACCAAAGGCGTGGTTAGGGTGGCATCTGTGAACACATCCTGTAAAATGGTTGTGCCCTGCTGATAGAAGAACAGCTTGGCCTTCGAGTAGGGCCTGCCGTTCCGATCAACAGCCGGGTTCGGCATATCGAGGATTAGGCGTCCTGCTGTCATTTCGTGTTCCTGTTAACCAAGGCGTTGAGCATGAGTAATTACATCGAGAAGGTTGGCGTCCCTCTCGTCGGGTGGTTGGTGCTTGAAGGTTGGCGCAAATCAGCGCCCCTGAGACTGCGCCTCAAGGAGCGCCGCAGGGCCTGCTATTTTCACTGGTGTTTTCGCGCGGGACAGCAATTGGGCCGCATAGGTCGCTCGCTGGTCCGCTAAGAGCGATCTATCAATCACCCGCTTTATATCGTGGTTTCCAGAGCGCGAGAAATCCTGTGGTGACATCATGAGTAAGCGTCCAGCTTGGTCACGTGCCTCCACGGGCATCCTTCCGCCCGCACCGACGTGAGCCCGTACCGCGTCCATGCCGCGGCTTATGGCACCAAGCGGATTCCCTCCCACCAAATGATGACCCGCCCCAATAGCGCTACGCGCCACATCGAGCACCCGCTGGTCATTCTGCTCAATGGCTGCCTGCTCAAGTTCGCTTGTGGCCGAGCCTGCGCCAGGCATCATCCTCGCCCCTGCACGAGCCATATTTGCCTCCTGCTCGACTCTAGAGATAAACGACACAGCCTTGTCCCGGCCAAAGAGAGCCGTCAATTTATCTCGGACAACCGGCACAGAGAGCATCCCTGGACGCAACCGACCGCTTTGCGCGATGGAGAATATGCGGTTTGCCACACCACCCTTCAGCGCGTCTATTTCGGCATCACCAAGTTTCGAAACGTCAGCCGCGAGGTCACGCGCGCTGACATTATGGTTGAAAATGACCGTCTGACCATTCTGGAATTGCTCTTGTACGCGGAGGTAGTCCCCAGCCGACTTGCGGGCACGGGCGTATGCACCACCCTCAGGCTTCAGTGAATTTGGCCCAGCGCGCCCAGTCACATCGGCATTGTCTAGAGCTTTGACCAAGCGTGACTTTAGGCCAGAGAGGATCGCTCCCTCGGATTTATTGCCACCCCTGAAGGCTGCACTTATCTGATCGTCAAGTGCGCGCTTGACATAATCGTATGTCCGCAGCTTGAGCCCCGATGCTACGCCACCTTTCCACGGAAGAGCCTGCCCGGACTCCCTTACTTGCGCGAGCAGTTCCGGGTCTCGAGCGCCCAGTAGTGTCATATCGTTCTGCATAAGGTCGCGAGCTTTTCGAAGGGCAGCCTTTCCGGCCGGAGTGCTCAACACCCTGTCAATTTCAGGAGAAGCAATATTTGTGTTTGCCTTGTACGCCTCTTCGTACAGTGGAGTTGCTTTGGACTGCGCGGCCTTAACAACCGCATCAATATCGCCCTTTGCAGCGGCAGGAGACACGCCGAGAGTTTCTGCAAAATCCCCCATCACCCGGCTTGGCATCCCAGCCGCGCGCGCTGTGAGGGCACCCTCCAAGGCGTCTGGCGTTTGCCCGGATCGCCTGCCCAATGATGCGAGCCCGGTTATGCCGGGGCGACCAATCGCTTCCGCTACCGTGAAAGGCTTCCCCGCTGAGAGCGTCGAGGCAATCTCAGTTGGTGATCTACCTGACGCTGAAATGAGGTTTGCAACATATTGCGTCCCGCGATCTGCAGCAGGTGTAGAATATTCAACAATTTTGCGGCCCGCAGCCCGAAACACTGGCTTCGCAAGACGACTCGCACCTGTGACCGCAAGCTCGCCTAACTTACCTCCCGCCGCTCCCAATGCCGCATCACCGATCACTCCCATCGGAGTTTCCGCGTCCGACAATGACGCGCCAGCCAGAGCGCCGCCAGCGAGTGCACCGGGAGCCATCGCCATGAGAGGCAATGTTCCTGCTACCTCTCCGGCGAAATTCCCCAATGCGCCGGGCACTACGCCCTTCTTCGCCTGGGCGGCGATGTAATCAGCATGACTCTGTTTTGCTTGCGCGGCGCTAGGGAGACCAAGTTTATCACCAACGTAATTTAGGCCCTTGGCGATAAGATTTCCGGCACTGGGCACATGGAAAGGACCATCCGGCGCAGGAGCCGATAAAACCTTTTCAACGCCGGACGCAATGTTATCCGGCGCCTTGATCGCGCCCTGGTAAAATCCAAGGCCCTGACTTGTGCGCGGCTCAGGCGTCGGTGCTGCCGGAGAGGTTTCAGACACTCCGCCCATCTGCGCCTGAATAGCCTGGGCCAGCGCCTTAGCATCCTCCACATTCCCCGCCGCATCCGCTTGGCGCAGCGCATCGTAGAGTTTGTCGAGATCGTTCATTTAGTGGCCGTATTTCTTAAGCAGTGCGGAAACGTCAGCGGGTGTGGATTTCGGCGCATTGACCCGCCCACTCGGCGCGCCTCCATTCACACGGTCGTAATTATCGCCCACGCCGAATAGCCCCCACACCGCCTTATTGGATAGATAGATGTTGCGCTTCATCACGGCGTCCATCTTATGTGTGGCGTCCCCAACCGCCTTTTGAAGCCCATCCGCCTGTTTGCTCGAAAGGCCGTTCTTAATCACGCGTTCCGCTTCGGCATAGTCCTGCACAGTGATGCCGCTGCCTTTCCGGCCCTGCGTGGCCGCGCTGTATGCAGCAAGTTCGGTGCGCAATTGCTGGAGATGGAAGCTATATTGTGAAACGATAGGATCGCTGAACTCTTGGCCGGCAAACAATTTCGCCACGTTCGCAACCCGCAAACTCCCCATCGCCGCAGCATCTGCAACGGGCCTGAGATTGTCGATTGTGCCGACAAGCTCGTCTTCCATAACCTTCGTCTGATTGTTGCGCTCGATGTTCGATTCCAGCGTGTCCTTGTAAGCCTTGTACTGGCTGGCGAGCGTTGAAATATCGACGCCCTTCGTGTTTGCGAAATCCTGCGCCTCTTTAAACGCTTTATTCCTCGTTACCTTGTCGCGCGGCAGCTTTGAGGCTTCACCCGTCAGGACCAGAAATGCGGGAACACTAAGACCAGTCTGGGCCGTGATCGCATGGCTGTTAGGGTCAATTGCCGCCACTTCTGCTGGTGAGGTCGCATCAGTGCTATTGCCACCCCCGCCAACATGGGGCGCGAACCGAACCTCGCCAGTTGAGGCATTGATCTGCCGAGCGCCGGGATACTGTTGCATCTCTTGAGCGTTTGGCGCGCGCCACACTGGGCCGCCACCGCCTGCCACAAGTTGCAGACCTGGGGCCTGTGTCTGCGGCGGAGCCACGCTGCTCGTTGGCGCTGATGGTTGCTCGCCCGGCGCTGCGGCCCCGCCTACAGGGGCGCCTTCCGGGGGAGGTGACCCCGGATCGCCGCCTGTTTTGTAAACCGATTGCCCGGCCCCGACCGTGATGTATTTCTCGCCCTGCTGGTGCGAAACGACCTGGCCTGTAGCCTCGTCAAAAACATACACGCCGCCGCTGCCGTCCGGTTGGAATTTGAGCTTCTTCTGCGCCATTGCGCCGAGTGCCTGGAGCGTCGCATCAGGATTTGTCGCCAGGCCCTGTCGCGTGTGTTCGATAGTGGCGTCATCCAGCCCAAGCCCTTTGAGCTCTGGCGCAAGCTGTTCAAATGCGCCGGTAACGGCCTGTGGGCCACCTTTGGCAAAGATCTGCTGAAGCACGGGCGCGGCACGCTGGAGGTATTCGTAGCGTGTCTGAACCTTCTTTGCGCCCATATCTTCGACGGCGGCAGCTGTTTTAATATCGCCATTGTTGGCCAGAGTTGCCGCCGATCCCTTGTAGTCCCCTTGCGCGAATTGGCGGCCAGATTGCAACGTCGCAGCCTTATCAAAAAGGCTGTCGGCATAGCTCGCGCCATTCTTGAACGACTCCAGGAAGTTCGGTTGTGCGGCAAGATATTCAGCAGTTGTTGGCATGGGTCACCCCCAATATTGACTGTTGATCGGTGTAACCGTTACCGGGTCAAGGTTGGCAGGTCTGGAACTTGGGTTACGCATTCCATAGTTTAGTGCCGCCCCACCGATTGCGCCCGCCGCCGTGCCGATGGAATCTGCATAGCTCTTGCCTTGCGCGAGATATGACGAGGCGCGGTTATTGCCTGCTGACTGAATTATGTTGGAGATATTACCGGACGTATTGGCTCCAACATTCCCTAGATTGGTAGCAGTGCTTTGCCCAACACCTGCGAGACCGGCCAGTCTGCTAGCGTAGCTATCGAAATTCGATTTCGCGAGATTCGAGGAATAGGCGATCTCCGCTTTTCTTGTTGCCCCGCTGTCCAGGGAGCCACGCGAAGCTGCGCCTGCATCAACACCCTTAATACCTTCCTTCTGTGCGAAGTCGTAATCGGGGCTTTTGTAGAAGGACGAATAGTCAGGTGAGTTCGTATTTCCATCTGCTGAAACGCCGTACAAGCCAGCGAGCGCATCCAACGCATTATGCCCGGTTTGAAGCCATGGCATTTGATCGGTACGGGTCTGGTCATACTGGCGGCGCTCCTCGCCAACCGCCTGATCGGCTGACTGTTGTGTCGTCTTCGTAGCTTTGTCCACTGCATTAGACGAGAGAACTGCGCTACCTACAGCACCCGCCGCCGCTACAACGCCCGCCGCAACCGCCCAAGGCATTATGCGGCCTCCACGATGTGATGTTCCTCAAGCACTTCTACCTCGACTGTGTCGTGCAGCCGGTGCACGCAATAGACGATTGTCTCATCCTGGAGCGATTGGAACATGTGCTTGACACCAGCTTTGATAAAGATGCCAACCGGCGCAACACGATCACCCACAAGAACACCATCGGCCCAGACGCGGACTGAACCCGTCGCCAGCATGGAAGTGTGGTCATATTTGTGCGAATGCTGCGGGATGATCGTCCCCGCCTTCTTGATATACATCTGCTTGATGAAAACGCCGTCCGCCAGGAAATATTCACGATCATCTGGCGGCTGCTCATCCGCAGCACGCAGGCCATGTAGGCCGCAGCTACCGCAATCGATACCACACTGGCTCATGGTTCGCACCTCATACAAATAATTGCTGTGATCCGGTCGGTATCGCCCCGGTTTTGAACGCTGTGGGTTTTCAGATTGTCGAAAGTCCACACCTCGCCTGGGCGCATCACCACCTCGTCGCCTTCGCAGAAATTTATGCAGCCGTCATTTGACTGGAGCGGGACGTAAACCTTCTTGTTCATGGTCTCGGCGTGCCAGCTTCCACGGTCATGGTGTGGCTTCACCTGCCCACCGGGCGGTATTTTTGTGATCAGGATGCCGCCAAGATAAACGGCCCTGACCCGCGCCATAAGGTCGTAGACAATGGGATGCAGCGAAGGCATTGCGCGCCATGCCGGGTAGAACTCGGCAAAATGCGGGGCGCGAAAATCGTCCCCGGTTACTAGTTCTGAGCGCTTGCGATACCTCACCCAAATGTCGGGCACACCAAAGTGCGGCGATTCCGGATCATGGGTGCGTTCCGCATAGGCGCTCCAAAGATCGGGTGTGGTCAAGATTTCGTCGAGAACCGGCGCAACATCCAGCCCTTCCGCGATTTTCTCAAAATGCTGCATTAGTCAATCAATCCGTGGGCGCGCATCGCGGATTCGAGCGCGAAAATCCGTTGCCGAGCGGCAAGCAAATCGTTTTGGATAGCCTGCACTTCGGATTGCGAATAGCCGCCACCCACTGTTCGGGTATCATCCGCGTTGAAGGCGCCCATGTTTTCCGTGCCTGTCGCCGCCGTCCAACCCGTGATCTGCGAGCCAACAACCTGCGTGCCCTGGACCAAATAGCCGAGCATGGAATTGACAGGCAGGTAGAACAGATTATCGCCCGTGTAGCTGTTCGGCAGATCGCGATGCGCAACGCCCGATGAAAGATCAGCCAATTCGCCAGAGAGTGATGTCGTGCCATTAAACGCCACCTCAACGGAATTCATCGCCTGATCCCAGAAGCGGGAAAAGGTGATGGACGCGGGGTCTTTCGTGACCGTCATCATGTGATTGATCCGGGGGAGCTTCAGCATCATCCAGCCATCCAGTCATTCACCTTGGCGTAATTCAGACGGAACACCGTGTCCTCCGACATGCGCAGATGGAACAGCCTGCCCGGCGCGCGCATCATGCCCAGCCGCGTAACAGCGACCTCGCGGCCATATTCACCGCGCTTTCCAAGGCTGATTTGCGCCCAGTCGGACCATGCATTTCCGCCATTGTCGGACCAGCGCAGTTCAACCACCGGGTCAGAGCCTGGGCCGCTTGCGTTTGCCCGCCCCGTCGCTGCCAGGAGCGAAAACGATGCGCACGGCACTGGCCGCCCCATAACTGCCGCACCACCCGTCAATTCACGGATGAGCGGCTTGCCGTCGTCATTGGACCGTCCGGCCTCCAGCCTCCAGAGCTTGCCCTGTTCGTCATCCCCCGCAACGATCAGAGATCCATCAGTCTGCGCCCCGATATGCGCGCGCCACGCCGGGCGGCCATAGCTGGTAAATTCAGGCCACGTCCCGGTGGACACATCAAATACGCGCGTGCCCTTGCTACCTATGGTCAGGCAGTAAAATGTATGGCCTTGATACGCGAAGGCCCAAGCCCGCAATTCCGATACACCGGCCTGCGAAAGCATCTCCTCAACGGAATTGTCTGAAATCCGTACCGGCACACTGTCGCCGCGATAGACGACCTTATCCGTCCCCACCCAGAATAGCGTATTGTCCAGCCTGACAATCGTGTCTCGGTTGGCCGCACCTTGATTGTACAGCCGCCCCTCAACACGCTGGAACGCGAGATCGGCGTTACCAGTCGGCACCCAAACCTCGGTGGAATTCCCCTGCCCAAAAAACCAAAGCTCATCACCGATACGCTCAACCCGGGCAATATCATCCGGGGAGTTCTCGGCGGAGGCGAAGCTCAGCGCGTCCGGGTTCGTCTCTCCAGGCGCAATCCAATAGAGGCGCTGCCCTCCAGCGATAGTGAGAACGAAATATCCATTGATGTATGCGACCGACTGCACGGGCTGCGCATCCGGCATCGCGATCTGCGTCACCGTCACGCCATCGGTCGAATAGCAATCTGTTCCAGTGGCGATCAGCGCGCGCGCGCCACCTGCCGCAATCTGACAGCGCCCTGCGCCAGTGATAAAGCCGAGAGGCGTTACAACCCCCGCCTCTGTCACGCGGTAGAGGTTGGGACCTGACACGACCAAAAAGTCTCCGCCGAACGTCCCAAGCTGCTTGAACACGCACCTGGTGGGGCCAGACCCAACATCAGCAAAGTGCGCCAGGCCAGGGCGCTGGAGCCGCACATAGCCATCAACCAGATTGGTCGGATCTTTCTCCACGAACATATTGCGCAGGATGATTTTGGCCGAAAAGCCAGCATCGCGCTTGAAGTTGGAAACGCCGAGGGATACCGCCGTCACATGAACACCGCGCGGACAGGCTCAGACGGCGTGTCATAGTGGTGGGTGATGGCATACATGCCACGCACCGCGCCCACCGCCACTTGCTGAGACGCCTCAACCGCATAATCCGGCGCGACCCGGCACGCCAGAACGCAAACGAGGGCCTCGGAATGGCGGGCGCCAAGCGGTGCCGCATCGTTGAGCCCCAGATCTTCTAACTTTGACCACCGCCCGATCTGGGCGTCGTAAATCCATGTCTGTGACGCATCTGAGTAGAGATCGGTCACAATAACCCCTGCCCGGTCCCTCGGTGCGCGGGGGGCAGTTTGCCTTTCGCAGGTGACCCATTCTGGAAGGGTAACAGTCACGCCTTCCTCCCGCTTGCACAGGATGCGGTCCTGCTCCTTGGCGGTATATGTGGCGTCGGTCACCACCGCATCGCGGAAAGCGCCGAACACACCGGAGCCCACCATTTCGAGATAGATGGCCCGCAACGTCTCCATGGCGTCGTTGGCCTCGTTGCCAGACGGTTCATTCCCGCCAGCAACGAGGCTCAACTTACGCAGAGCGCGACGAACTATGTCACGACACAGCAGCGCCATCGCCCTCAGCTTTCGCCTTGCGACCACGGCCAGGCTTTGCAGCGCCATCGCCCTCAGCTTTCGCTGGGGGATGGTCTGCATCATCGACCGTGAAGCAAGGATGATTGCGGATTTTGCTGGACACATCGCGCCCAGTTTCGTCGCGAACATCGTCCGGCAGGTCTACCGGGACGCCGGGCTCGAAGAAGTGGCCGAACACAGTGGCCCAATCCTTGAACGCCGGGTCATCGTCACCAAGCCATGTCACGCGCATGGATCAGCCCCCCGTGCCGGAGGTGGACGGGTCTTTGATGTAACCCATAACGATCAGGCGCAACGTGCCAGCGGCGCCCGTCGCGGCATTGGTGCCTGCCGCGCCAATCACCGCTGTTTTCGCCGTGGTCGTATAACCTCGGCCAGCGGCAGCCATCGCAGCATCGGTCGTGCCGGACTGCGCAGCGGTTGAGGCCGCGAAGATCAGACCCGCCGTTGCCGCCGTACCGACATTAATGGTGAGCGCCGGGCTGCCGCCCGTATCCATGTCAGACGTGACAAGAATCGCGCCGGTAATGACGGCATTCGGCGGAAGGTAGCCGAAGTTGACCGTATCGGTTGTGGCTGGCGAGGCGGCGCAAGCCACCGTTTCGTCAAGCAGGGCTTGGATAGCCCCTGCCAGACCATGCGTGCGGATAGGCGCGCCCAGCGCATAGCCGGGCGAGTTGTAAACTGCCATTGGTATGTCTCCTTGATCTGTCTGTTAGTCGGCTACGCCAGCGGTGAGCACGCTCACCATGCCGAACTGCGTCCCGGTCACGCTGGTTTTGCGCTGCCCACGCAGTTCCTCGATGCCAACGCCCTGACGGAAGTTGTAATCAAAAGTGCGCTGGCGCGGCGTGGGCTGCTGGCCCCAGGCAATGCCTACCGCGCACTGGCCACAGAGGAAGTTCTGCGCCACGTCAATGCCGCCATTACCGGCACCAGCGATGGTGAGCTGCGCCAGTTCCGGCACTTCGCGATAGATCACACCGTCATAGATCAAATCCCCATCCTGGAAGATCGGGTTCTTGTCCATGCCGCTACCTTCGCGCGCGCGGGCATCGCGATTGGCATTCACCATCACGGGGTCCACCTTGAGATCGCGGAAGGCCCACGGATTGGTGAACATCACATAGAATTCACGCCCGGTTTCGGTGCGGTAGGGTGTGATGCGCGTCTTCTGGTTGGTGTCGGTCGCGCTGATGCCACCGGCCATCTTCGCCATACGCTTGGCAGCCGAGCCGATGCCAGTGGTCAACTTGTCGTCGGTCCCGTCCACATTGCCCAGCGCAGTCGCCCAGATGCCGGACGATGCGTTCGCCTTCGTAGCGCCAAACAACACGCGATCCGTGTTGTTGCCGAGGAAGGTGTTACGCTGACCAGCGCTGGCATTGGCATAGCTGACCGCCGTGTCCGGCGCATCAGCCGTGGCGCCGGGGATGATGACCTGACCGAGAGCGTCGATCAGGCTGTCACGCAGGCGTTCGGCAGACCATTCTTTCAGCCCGTCACGCGCCGCGTTGAAGAAATCGATCTCCGTCAGATAGGTGGTCGATTTCGGGATGACGATGGCTTTGCGCTGCCACTCAATGGTGACCTGGCAATTCCAGTTGTTGATGTCGTCTTCGTTGCCTTCCAGCAACGCAGCACCCGATACGCCAGAACCTTTCTGGCGACCGATGATCGGGATGTTGATGATCTTTCCGGCCTCGGTCTGAAGCTCGGCCTTGACACGGAAAATAGAATTCTTTCCGGCGCCCATATACGGGCTGAACGCGCTCTCGCGCAGGTATTCCTTGTAGTACTGGTTTGTCCAAACCTGGCGTTCGGACGATGTTGCGAGACGGACTTCCATTTAGTCGTTCCTTATCGGAAGACTGCATCAATCGCGGCCACCCCATGCGACGGCACAGCATCCACTCCACCACCGGCATTCGGGGCTGAAGCAAGGCTTGGTGACGGCGTAGGTTTGGGTGCGGGTTGTTGCAGCGTGGGTTGCAGTGGTTGGGCCTGTGTCGGCTGGCCCTCGCCGTTGGGCTGCGCTGCTCCCGCGATTTCGGCGTAACGCTTGCGGACATACTCGTCCGGGTCGTCTCCGATTTCGCCCAAGAGCTTGTCGCGCTTGTGCTGCTTGACGACCCAATCAACCGGGTTTTTCTGCTTCACATATTCGGCTGCAAACGCCGGGTTCTCGCCGGACTTCGACATCCCCCAGTCCATTGCGGACTGAACGGTGTCGTCGCCGTGCTTGGCGCGTGCAGTTTCTTCCGAAATATCAAAGCGGAGGTTCAGCGTTGTGCGTGCTGTTTCTTCGGCCAGATGTGCAGCAAAGGCTTCCGGGTTGTCATGGATCGAAGGGATTTCACGTGGCTGGGTCTTGGTGTCCTCAAATTGCTTGAGGCGTCGTTCCAATTCCTGCCGCTTCTCGCGCTCGTCCAACATGGCCGCGATGGGAACAAGCCCATGCTTCGGATCATTTGTCTGCGATGCCGGTGCTTGCGTCTCAACGGGCGCAGGTTCCGGTGCAGGCTGCTGAACGTCTGGCGTCGGCGCCGCTGGCGTTGCGTCTGCAACCGGTGTTTCCGGTGCCGGTTCGGGCTGTGCAGCCGGTTCCGACAAGGCAGCAGTGAGCGACTCCACGAGTGCGGATTCATCAGTCATAACGATTTCCCTATTCGCCCGAATAACGGCGGCGTCCCGTCATCGCCCGAGGATGCGGCGTCCACTGAACCTATTGCGGGAGGTTCGGCCCGGCTTCGCCCGTTGGCCCCGGCGTCGGGATAATGCCCTCAAGAGCCGACTTATGGCCCTGCAAAGCATCATTGACGGCTGCAACCTCTGCCGCATTTGCAGCAGAAAGGTTTTTGGCCGTCGATGAATTTATTTCGGCAATCTCAGAGCGGATTTTTTCCTCCGCCAATTGCGCTTGGCGCTGTTGACCCTGCGCCTGTTCCTGCGCGGCCTCGGCCCGCAGATCACGCAGCTTGCGGACGAACTCGCGCTTTTTCGGCACGGATGAAAGCTCGATCATCATCTCGAACGGCACCGCCTGCGGGCCATAGGCGCCTGCAATCTTCGCAAGGTCTTGGAACACTTCCTGTTCGAGCGTTGCCGTCTCCGGCACGGTATCGACCACGATATCCACATCCATTTTCGCGATGTGGTTTTTTGGCGGGGCGGGAACTTCGACCGGATGCCCCGTCTGCGGGTCCGTCATAATTTGCGGCGGCTCATCACTCGGCTCATTGATACGAACATATTGCGGCGCGCCATCGTCATCGGTCACCCGAATCCATTTCGGATCGGTCCATGCACGCGCGCGCGACCACATCTGCTTATAGCAGCGCATTTCCCAGTCATTGAACCGGCCCAGCACACGGGCAAGCTCGGTCATGCCAGCATTCTGGCGTACTTGTTGCGCGCGGCCAGATGCATCCGCAGATGATCTGCCAAGAATGGCAGGGTTCGGCGCCATGCGGTCGATCTCAGCCTTGGCCTCAGCCAATAGGTTCGCTTGCCCCATTGCCATGTCTGTCGTCGGCACAATTTGCCAGCCAGAGGGAATCACACCATCCGGGCGCGCGGCTTCTTTGCGGACAATATCGGCGTCGATAGGTGGCGCTGACATGTCCACCTGCTGCACCTGCCTGACATTGAGCAGATGCAGCAGCTTTGAGCGCCGCATGTTGATCTCGTCCTGCGGCCCACGCATATCGCGCACAGGGCCGTAACGGCGGTTCTTGTTATCCACATAGGCGGATTGGGCTTCGATAGGACAGAGCGGTCTATCTGAATCATCTACATACGGACTCTTGCCGTCTTCAAGTAGGCCCCCGGTCCAAAAGATGCTGCGCATCCACAAGCCGGCTTCGAGGTGGTACATCTCCACCACCATGACTCGGCGCTGCTTGCTGTCGATCCACGGCGCGCCGTTGTCCGGGCGATCTTCCCACGTCGCGTCGGTGGCGCCTGAAAGAAAATTGCCGGACGATGCGAAATTCGTCAGATCGCTGGCATGCGCTTTGTAGATAGACGCCACCTGATCAGCATACATCCACTTTGCAATGCCGAGGTATCGCGCGTCCTTGAAGTCCGACCGGCGCGAGCGCGGGTCATAGAAAAATTCTTCCCACCGGATTTGCGCTGCAATGACGTTCTGATCCTGCCCGGTCTCGAAGATTGCAGCGCAAGAGCCCTCAACGAGCATGTTGTCCAGCGCATCCATTTTTAGCTGCGGGAAACGCTGCGTATCGCTGATATAGCGCAAGGTCATCGATGCCACGTCGCCAGCATCCAGATCATCCCGGACCGGGCCCTGCTGCTGTTGCGGTGGCACCCCGGGCGGCATTTGCTGCTGCTGCGGCTGCGGCTGGCTCGGCTTGGGTGGATTGCGCAGATATGCGCGCGGGCTAGTCTTGGCCTGCTCCACCACACCAAGAATGCCATCTACGCCGCGACGAATGCGGTTGATGACAAGTTCGGGCTGCCCGCGCTCCCGCAGTATTCTCTTTTCGTCCGGCGAAAGTTGGTGACCGTCATAGTAATCCCGGTCGGTCATCGACTCGCGTCGTTCGTGCACCTTATTGCTGTCCGTCCGCGCATCGTCGAACATGCGGCGGTAGCGGGTAAGCTTATCGGCAGCCGATTTGGCGTCCGTCTCGGTCTCAGCCACCCAGCAATGCTTTCAGACGTGCGCGGATTTCGTCACAATTGGCGCGATAGCCTGGCTTTCCATCACGGGCGGCGAGCAGCGCCTTCAACCGTGCAATCTCCGCCAGCTTCGCCTCAGTCACGCCACTCTCCAGGATTTCTCGCCACTACGATTTCCCCACATGCCAAGATCAGCCGGATTGCGCGCCGGAACCTTTGGCTTGGCTGGGTTGATCGGTGCATTGATTGCGTATTCTCCAAAGGCATCGGCCCCGTGCGAACTCTCGTCGTGGAGCGCACCGAGCCAGATCCCGAGTTTTTCATGTCTGCGTCTGCGATAATTCCGAAGCCGCTTGACGCCTAAATCCGTTCCAACCCGGTCAAACGCCATGATTGGCAGAATGCGGCGCACCGCATTGATGCGGGCATCCTCATCATTCGGTACACCAACGCGGATGTTCTTAAGTCCCAGACCGCGCACCGTTTCCAGCCGCGACCGAGCGCCAGCGCCCCACTCCCTCACCTTTATGTCGTGCGGGAAATAATGGACGCCGTACCGATAGTCTTTCGGCAGAGCTACGGGGATGATAGTTTCCGGCCCCTCGCCGCTCGCCTCGCAATAGCCAATGGCCCAAGCCTTCACGCCGTCGTTCTGAAGCAGCCAGACCGCGGTGTAATCATCGACGCCAATGTCCCAGCAGGTATCGACCACATAGCGTGGGTCATACGGGTAATCCCCGATCCGGCCTTCGTTATCGGCTGCCAGCAGGTGCCGCGCGTAATAGGCGCCCTCCGAGATGACCTCGTAAGCGCCGCCCCACACATGCTCGGCCATCTCAGGGTCGGTAGCGTAATCCGCATCCTTCTCGGCCCGCAGCACATCTGGGAACCAAGGGTTGTCCTGCCAACCAACTTTGACAACCACGGAATCCGCTGGTCGGTTAGGACCGCGCAACAGCATGTCCACCGGGTCCGTGTCATTCCGTGGGTTCCAGGAGAACCACATTTCCGACCCGGGTTTGCGAATGGTAGGGCGTAGGATGCGGATAGACCGCTGTGCGAAGGTCTGCGCCTCCTCACACCATGCACCGTCATAGCCTTCCAGCGATTTGAGGCTGTCGGCGTTATAGTGATGCATCCCCTTCAGAAGGATCAGACTGTTATTCGGGCCGCGAACCTCGCCATCAACGGCCTTGAACGCGCTCGAAATGCCAAACTTGGCGGCCTTATCAAGCAAAAGCTGCTGGACCGACTCCTTGAGGCTGTTCTGCACCTCGCGCAAACAAGCCCATCGCGTCGGCTGCATGACGCAGCGTTCGATCAACTTCTCGGCAAAGAAGTGGGATTTAGCCCCACCTCGCCCGCCATAAGCTCCCTTGTATCGTGCAGGCTGTAGCAGAGGTAGAAACGCGCGCGGCGTCTCAATCCTTAGCGTTCTTGGCCGGGTCAACGATTACACGCTCGATGCGCTCAAACGGGATTGGCCCGCCGTCAGGACCTGATAGCTCGTGCTGTTGGCGGTCTCGCCATTCAGCCGGGCGTCTATTCTTCAGCCAGAAGATTGCCGCCGTCGTGTCAGGCGCAACCTGTTCGGTGTATGGCGCATACACTGGCTCCAGTGCGTTTGCAGGCATGAAGATCTTCACGGCTTCGTGACGATAGCCAACGGCCTTGTGGTACAGGCTGCGCTCAACCCGGTCGTCCGCCTCAGCCTTGCCCGCCTTTAGGGCCTGACAAAACTCCTTATGCTGGGTTTGCCAGCGGTAGATTGTCCGGACAGAAACCTCGAAGAAGTCGGCTAAATCCTCGTCTGTTGCACCCAGTTCGCACAACTTCTTGGCCTGCTTAACCGCAGCGGCTGAATAAGCGGTCGGTCTACCGTTTTTGGCCATGTGGTCTGTCTTTGGGTTCGAATAAATCCGGCCTGTCGATAAACAGCCGGTGGGATAGTGCGATCATGCTGAGATGGAGGCGGTGGTCGTCGCCGTCGTGGGCGGCATAAAATCCGTCCCAGGTGGACTGCGCGGCCCTTCGGCCATAACGCTCGGCATATACCAGCGCTACGCAAACATCCTTTGTAAGCGCGCGGGCGAACGGGCGGTGCCTCTCCGCATACAAATCTGCCTCCGCGTCTGTGCGGAAGGTGGGCATTGCCGTTGACATGCTAGATTTCCTTGATTTTCGGCTATAATAGCTGCCGTAAGAAACAGCCGCTGAGGGCCTTCACGATGCAGAAACTGCGATACGAGAGCCTCGAAACGCTGGGCCTGTCGCACGACGAAGGATTGCAGCGGGCCAAAAAGCTCGCAGCCGAGATACTCTCAATCACACCCTCACTGAGGGTTGAGCGCATGAACTACGATTACGACCTGGCCGTCGGCTCGCCTGCCTCCGGGGCCCTTGTCAGGTTGCTGCGAGCCCCGGCAGCGGAGGGCGAGACAGAAACATTTCTGATCCAGAATTCAGCTGCCGAGGTGATTGCCAGCCTGAATGCATAAAACGCCCGCCGCTCTTGTGGAGCGTGGGCGCAATACTTCAGCCTGTGGTGATTTGGTGCCGTAAAGTGCCGTAAATGCCGTATGGGTGCAAGAACTATTTTTGGAATTGCACAACGATGGCGAGGAGGCCGCGATGGCGCCAGCGCCGAACTGTGTCTCTGTGCGCACCCATGATCTTCGCCGCGCGGGAAGATTGAAGGCCAATCCCGCAACAAAGCCACACGGTTTTAGCCGCGTCACGGTCCAGTTTTCCAAGCCACATGAGCCAGTCCATGGCCTCTTCCATCTGTGTGATGGCGGCTGCGTTGGGCGGTGGCATCCGTATGCGGGTGCGCTCATTGGGATAGTCGATATGCCTCTCAGCCAGCATCCCAGGCCACGAGAGCATGGCGTAGCCCATATACCGGGCGTCCATGTCTGGCAGGCGGCGCAGGCACTCGCGGGCGGCTGAGATACGATCCCATGTTTCGTTGATCCCGGCGACAAGGTGATCTGGTGTTTTGCGGAGGGCTGCTGTCATGCGTGCCTCCCATCATCCGCGAAGCGCCACACGCCATTGTGTCTGATCTTTTCGCCCCATGGGACTTCGGATTCCATCCAGTTGCCAAAGCGAGACCAATGCTCGCGCGGTATCATCCACCACAGGTTTGGGCGCTCAAATTGGACTGATCGGGGTGTCGAGCTTTGATGCTCGGCACGGGCGCGGCGCTCACGTTGTGCTACAATCGCAAGCTCACGAAGCTGCCCCGGCGATGGGAATTTCTTATTCACCGGGTTTTGTCGATAGGTTTTGACCGCCGCCTCGATGTCCGAAATGTCGAAGTCCGCAAGGTCCTCGATGAAGTCCAACAGCACCTGCTTTGCCAAGCCTTGCGCCATTTCTGGCCGGTAGAAATGCCCGGTCAGCCCAGCCAGCAACGCCGCGACCGTTCTCGAACGGCTTGGCATCTCGTCGCGCTCAAATGGACGCGGCTGCTGCGAGGAAGGTGTCATGAGCTGACCGAATGCTTGCGGCCCCTTGTCGATCGTCATATTTGCCCTCCATCAGGTTCGTAAAGCTTGACTGCTGCGTGAAAAAATCAAATCCCGGCGTCCATGCCTCGTGTCCTTTGCCGCGGCCACTCTCGCCGCGGAGGAACGAGGATGCGCTGGCCTTGGCCATTGCGGCTCGCCAGCCTCCGATACCGCCAACTTCACGAAGTCGGGCTTTGAGCGCGGAGCGTCGCTTTGGGGTCACGGACTGGACCTTCGGCCAATCGTGTTCCTCGGCAACGAGGTTATAGGCTTCGATGGCGGGAGCGATTTCGTCCGCGTCAGCGGACCTTGCAATCTTCCTTCCTTCTTTCTCTACATCTGTCTCTGTATCTGTATCTGTATCTGTAGCGTTCGCACCGTTCGCTTGCGTTCGTTTGCGTTCGCGCCAGCGTTTGGCCCGTTCGGCTGCACCGTCCTCCTTGATTGGATTACGTTTTTCCCATCCACTCAATTTACCCTCGCAGATGACCTTGCCTTCCATCGCGGCCAAAATCGCATCAACCTGTTCTGTTTCGAGGTCCAAAGCAGCGGCGATATCCTCGTGAACGAGATTGAGCGTTCGCCCGCGTTCGTTTGCGTTCGCGGATGCGTTTGTCAGAACGATGGACCAAATGGCCAGCACATCACCGATGCGCTGGCCTGACTTGCGGGCTATGACCCGCCACTTCGGATCGGTCGGGGTGTCGTGATAGAAGCGTACCCACTCAGTCATGATGCACCTACTATCCGGCGCGGACGCGCTCTGCCGCCCATAAGCGCGTCCCTAGAGGGCGCCGAGAGCGTGGACGGTTCCATAGGGGTTGCGGCATGCTGGAACGCTGCTCGCCTGGCACAGGCCGCTGCACGCTGGTCTGCGAGGCTCTTGCGCAGGTGCGCAAACTTTGTCCGCTCCATGTTCTCCAAGGTGGTCAAAACTGCACGTGTGCCCGATGGCGTCATATCCACCGTGATTGCTAGCAGTCCGCGTTCCGAGAGGATGCGCAGCGTGGAGAGCGTCATATCTAGTGGGAAGTCCGCTATGGTGACAGGGCCTCTGGCTTTGTTGACCCAGAGGAGGGCTGTTCGTTGGCCGGGAGTGAGCGCTGTCATGCCACCCTCGCTTTAGTTTCCACCTGATATGCGCGTGCATGATGGGTGGCGCAGTACGGTGATTCAGATTTCACCGTCTGGCCGCAGAACCCAAACCCAGGCTCGCCAGGGTGCCCATGCGGCCAGTGGCATTGATGGCGCTCCAGCTCTATGAGCGGGATCACGGTGGCCGAAGCATCGGCGGCGAATTTCATGCCGTTGAGAGTGTGGCGACCTGCGGCACCCCTAACCCTGGCTTCCGCGGATGTGACGACGGGGCGCTTGGGCTTCGCCTTAACAGGCTCGCGCACGCCGCCTCTAAACCTGAGGCCTATGCGATAGGCGTGCTTGCCAACAGCGGAGCGTGTAACACCATTGCCAATCTTCGCGGCGATCTGGGCAATGGAATATCCTTCCTCAGATAGTGCTTTGAGCATGTCAACGCGCGGGCTATCCCATCCCCCTGACTTTTGAAACTCAGTGCTTTTCCAGCGATTATTAATGCTCATGCCGCCACCTTTCCTTCGTAAAGGATCCCGGCAACACGCGTCTGCGAACCCGGTGACGGACCCCACACATACCAAGCGTGATCTTCGGTCCCGCCGTGATCGCCGGGAAACCATTGGATGCGATCAAGCAGGGCAATTTTGGCGATGAAGCGCGGATTATCGCGGAATAGGTCTACCCGCGTCTTGCCGAAATCGAATTTAGCCGTCAGCAGTAGCGCCACAGTGCCTTTGCAGCGTTCCAAGGCCAGCCGCGCGAATTGGACAGCCAGACGGTTGCTTTTGCCATATGGCGGGTTTGTGTAGAGATCGTCGAAGTCTGGATCGTGATGGGCATTTGGGTCCAGAAAATCAAAAATTGCGTCATGCTGCCGATCATATGTGGCAATGTCAGTTGTATGGACTGTTGCACCATGTCTGCGCAGCACATCTGCAATGTGATGATTGCCAGCAGCAGGCTCCCAGACCCTCCGTCCGGCAACCGGGAAGCGCCGCACCAAGGCCTCCGTGCCCCATGCCTCCGTTTGGTAAAGGTGGTTTTTAGCGGGCGCATAATTCGAGGCCACAACGGTCATGCCGCCACCCGCTTTATCTCGATGCGGATACCCTTCACATCGGCAAAATACGTTCCGCCACCACGCACATATTTGGAGCGGTCATCTTCAAGGATGCCGCATTTTACCAACAGGTCTTCAACGGGCTTGGTGATGTTCGAGGCATCGCGGCGCGGGTGGCAATCTTCAACGAGGATTTTGAACTCCACCCTGCCGGTCACCCTGCCCTTGCACTGGTTTTGAATAATCAACGAGGCCGATTCAATCCATGCGTTGTACCTGGATGTTCGGACACGGCCCCTGCCTGGGATGTTCGCGTAAAGCTCGTTGGTGGATGGCGGCAAATGCGGGAGCGTGAGCACAAGCTCCTTATCCGCAATCGCCTTGCGCTCTACCTTGTATCTGTCTAGTGAAAATTTAACGCCCATGCCCCGGTTCCGCCTTCTGCGGTTATGTGATTGATGAAGTGCTTGTGAAATGGGCGCTACATGAAGATGGCGCCAAGCCCGATCCAAAACGCGACGCCGAGGCCGAACGAAAAGACGAGCCACGCACCGCTGTATTTTCCGGGCGTCTCAATGAATGTCCGCTCAGGCTCAGGCATGGAAAGCTCTGTGCGCAATTGGCGATGTGTGCGCTCGAAACGCAGGGCATATTCACGGGCCGGTAGGCGCTCGAACTGTCGATAGCTCATGCCGTTCTCCCTATCCGCTGTGCGGCTGCAATGAATCTGTGAAGCTCGGCTTGAAATGCCGGGTCTAAGTCTTCTTCCAAGAGCAATATTTTCCGCGACCACGCTTTAAATGTCGGGTTGCGGTGATAGGCGTTGAGAAACGCCGTCAGGCTCATGGGATTGTCGGCGGCCATCCAATTCTCTGCCGCCTTCGGCGACATGCCGCTATCATCTGCGGCCGCCTTGGCAACAGATTGCTCGCCGTCATAGGTGGCGTGGATCACTTCTTGGCAAAGATGGGCCGTGTCTCGGTTGCTCAGAAGAACGTTTCGCGAATTGCCGCGATTCTTTCGGGCATATGGCCCGCGTGCATACTGCATCAGTTTACCCCAGGTTGATCCCTGAGGTGCTGATGCTTCCTTGATTTTTGAATTGATGAATGTATCGGAAGGCCACGTTGCAGCGTGGTCATCCAATTTGTATGCGAGTAAAGACGTTGAAAGCATTAGGCGGTGCCCCTTGCGAATGGAGTTTTTCCACTTCCGTTCGCCGGGAAGCGCCAGTGATACCAGCGGTCGCGCATGAACTCGCTCAGGCCGTCCGGGATCTCGGATTTGCCAAAAACTGCGGCAGCCATTCTGAGCAGATAAGTAATGACCGCCTTAAATTCGAGCCATTCGAGGGCAAGGCGTTCGGCTACCAGCTTGCCGCGATCTTCGGCGTGACGAAGGTAAACTGCCATTGCTTCTTCGATGGCATCCTCGTCATCGCTCACGCCGTGGAATGCGTGGAACACGTTTTGCTCGCGGATGGAATAGTTCGTCATCTATCGAGCCCGTGTGCTGAAATAATGGGGCGGACAGGAGGAAGGGGAAGCCCCTGCCCGCCCCTGCTCCGCGCCGCAGGACGTGGGGAGACGGCGGCGCGAATTGGAAATCACATTGTGTTGGACGATCATTTTATGCCCCCCGACAGTTCGAGGCGCTTGCGAAGTACATCTCTTGAAGAAAGGAGTGTGGATATGGTCTCGGCGAAGATCGTGGCGCGACGGGTAGCGTCATGCTGATGGTCGTAAAGACTAACCAATTCGGCAAAAGCGTCTGTCGCGACCTCCGCCTTGTTGATAATGTGATTCACTTCAGAGCGAATTTGGGGATTAGACATGGCTGTACTCGCTACCAGTTGCCCGCATTGCGGGACCGAAAAGGTTGCCTTTCAGGTTGTGTTTTCGACGCGCACGGAAGACCTCGGCAATGCAATGCACAACTGTCTTGCAACATGCGGAAACTGTTCGGCGCCGATTTGTTTTACCGCCGTAGAAAATGTGCGCGGGTCGGTCAGGCCGTCCGAGGTGTCGGGCTCCGTGACAGACAAGTATCTTATAGTTGCGTGCTGGCCCAAGCCCCCGAAGATTGGCGCACCAATGCATTGCCCCCAATCCATCGGCAGGCGATTTATAGAAGGGGAGCAAGCCTTTCATCGCCAGAGTTGGAACTCGGCTGCCGCTATGTATCGTTCGGCGCTGGATATTGCGACGAAGGAAATGGTGCCCGACGCCCCCAAAATGCTCATGGCTGCGCGACTGGCTTGGATGGCCAAAAACGGAAAATTGACCCAAGACCTTCGAGACTGGGCGGATCACGTTCGGGTCGGTGGCAATGAGGCAATCCACGATTCCGACGAGTTCGAGGCGGCTGACGCCACCCCGCTCCGGTATTTCACCGAGATGTTTCTTCGCTACGTCTATGAATTGCCGGGTGAGGTTGCCCGACTGCGGGGCGCTCCCCCAACCTGATTGTGGAGCCCGCGCCATCTATGCGGCCTCCGATGTGTTTGGTGCTGGATAGAGATCGGGGCGAAGTTGATGACGCTGTATTGCGCCGTTGGTGGCGCGCTCTATGGGCAGGCACCATTCTGCGGGGATGGGTTGATGTTCGCGTTTGATTACGTTCCAGACCCATTGCTGGGTGACCGGTCTGCCAAGCAGTGCCGTAATCTCTCGCGCAAGAGGGGCTTGGCCGCCGCAAATGCGGGCCGCTTCAACCAGTTGGTTCTTTGGGTCGTGTGCCATCCTCAACGATATACAACAATGGTTGTTTATCGTCAACAACATCACTTGTGGGGACGGTTAACAACCTTTGTTGTAGATTTCGCCCATGAGTAACTTGTGTGATCGCCTTGTACAGGCAATGGAGCGATCTGGGCTGAACCAACCCCAGCTTGCAAAGGCGGCCTCAACCCGGGACCAAAAGGTCTCACAGCAGGTCATTCAGCAAATCCTCACGGGCCGGAATCAATCCAGCAAATTCACTCCCACCATTGCCCGCGCCCTTGGCGTGCGGGCCGAATGGCTAGCAGAGGGCATTGGCCCGATGGAGGCCCAGGTGCTCGCGGTGGCGACGGTGCCGGTGATCTCCCGTGTCCAAGCCGGGGACTGGAAGGCGCATGTCTCGCACGGGCAGTTCGAGCGACAGATCGGCTGCGATACCAAGGTGAGCTCACAAGCCTTCGCCCTTGAAATTGCAGGCCAAAGCATGCTGCCCAGATTTCAGGAAGGTGACGTGGTTATTATTGACCCAGCTATTGAGCCCGTGCCCGGCGATTTTGTGGTGGCACGTCTAGATGGCGAGGGCGAAACCACGTTCAAGCAATTCCGCATCAAAAGCCATTCGCCAAAAATCATTGAGTTATATGCGCTCAACGAATTGTTTGGCTTTCACACGCTAGAGAATAGTCGTCGGGGCATGATTATCGGCCCGATGGTGGAACATCACAGCTATAGGCCGTAGTCGCTTTTAGTTTGGGGGGGCTTCATTGCCAAAGCAGGAATATTCGGAGGCGGAATATCATCGCGACGCTGACAGGTTTTTCGCAATTCTCAGCAGCGCTCTGATTTTACTGGTGGCGATTGAGATTGTAGCGGGCTTCGTTGTTGCTGGGTTTGAAGGGTTGTTCTGGCTTCGGCATGGCGCGTGGCCGGATTGGCCGTTCCGGGTGGCCTTAGACTTAATCGGTGCGGGGCGGCTCCACTTTAGTTGGGTTGGTGTCCAAAAAGTCTTTAATTGGCTTGCCAGCCTGAATTTGTATCTTGGTCTCTGGGTGATAGCAGTCCCGACTGCGGCGCTTATTTCTTGGTCGGAATCATCAAGGCGGAAGCATGGAAGATAAAGACCTGGTGGTCCTATTGGATGATCGCGATCTGCGGCGCAAAGAGATGTATGAGCGGCATCATCAATTAATGGGTACCCTTTCCGCAATAAATGAAAAAGTTCGATTAATCTTGGTTCTGGTTGGCTTTGTGGCGCTGAAATATTTTTTTGGGGAATGACGCAATGAATGCGAAGCTCATATTCGGATTATTGATTGGCACAGCCCTACTTTCACCCGGCCTTGCCAACGCCCGCAGCACCTTCACCAAGCCCTATGTGAAGAAAAACGGGACCTATGTGGCCCCGAGCCTGCGAACCACGCCAGATCACACCAAGCTCAACAACTATTCCACCAAGGGCAATGTGAATCCCTATACGGGGAAAGCTGGAACGGTTGATCCGTATAAGCTGAAACTGCCCTCAAAGCGGAAGTAGCCCCACCCGTAACAGTTGATTGGTGGGGCTAGCGCGCGAGGTCAAGCTCTTCGATGCGAATTTGAGCGGCCATCTTTGAGACGCCAAAAAGCGCAGCTAGTGCCACCGTCTCGGTAATGCCCTCGCGATATTTCCGTTTGAACAAATTCGGGGGCATTAAAATATACGCAGCGTAGCTATTGGCTTGCGCTTCGTGATAGCCGCCCAGCTTGCTCCGGTACATCACGTCATCGGTAATACCGTCGCCTATGAGGCTGCGGTGAAGCATGTAGTGCCCAATTTCGTGCGCGATAGTGAATCGCTGCCGCGCAGGGAAATCACCTGCGTTGACTGTGATTTTGTAGCCCGCGTAATCGTGTTCAATTTTGCCCGCGCAATCTGTTAGCTGCTCAAATACTACGCGTATGCCCAGCCTGTCCGCGATGCGTTCAACATTAACTGGCGCGGTGATTAAATGCTGAGCCACGATTTCAGACGGCAGGTAGCCGCCAGCAAGTATTTTCGATGCAAAGCTCATTTCACATCCTCACCATTATACGCGTCGCCGAAGCGTTGCGCGCTCGCCTCTTTACCTAATCGCGCCTCGACCTCACGAGTTACCAACTCTGTTGTAACACTAAAAGCAACGGTAGTCGCCGTTTCTCGTGCCGCTTTCTCCGCCGCCCGCTCGAGGGTTTCCTTCACTTCGCGGTAACCCCAGATTGCCCCCACGGCGACGACCACTGAAACGCCAGCCAAGATAAGGGCAGCACCGCCCAGAACCACGGTTGCTAGGTCCGCATACTTAGAATCGTAGACTATTACGTGGGCACTATGAGCGGTCGAAAAGACGGCTACAAAGCCGAAAAGAATGAAGATCAGGGTCCAAATGACCCGCCAAAGCTCCTCGTATCTTCCCATGATGCCCCCCAGCACAGCGCGGCGCACGTTATGATGAGTCGCTGCCCCAGCCTACCCACCTCGGTTTAAAGGCCGGTTACCCCCCTCCAATCGTTTGCAACGCCCTGGCTGGGGTGGTGACCTGCCCGTCAGGGGATGGGGGTGGCGCCCTCTGGGGCCAGTGCGGATGGATATCGCAAAAACAACCGTCGATGGCCGAATAACAATCTTTGTTGTTGACTGATACAACCATTGTTGTATTCTCCCTCCATACCAAGCCTCTCACCGAGGCGGCCCCACCGGGGCAATGGAATGGAGATGTGGGATGGCGAATTCAGTTTTCACTTGGAAGGACGCACCGGACCTGATGGCGGCCCTTGTGGCGGCCCAGAACAGCCCGGCCAATACCGACCTCGACATCGTGACGTTCGCTGGCTTTTGCGAGTCGCGTGACGAGCTGGTGGCGCACCTCTGCCGCTATGAAATCCGCGCCCAGAATTGGGCCGCCGATCACGCGGAGGCTGTGTGATGGCAATCAAATTTGAAGTCCGTAACCGCTGGTCTGGTGAGGTCCAATTCACAGCAGAAATCGATTGCGATGAAAGCGCGTATCACAGCCTGAAACTGGGGCTGGCGGTGAGGTGGGGGCTCAAAAGCGGTGCCAACCTGAGCGGTGCCGACCTGAGCGGTGCCGTCCTGAGCCGTGCCAACCTGAGCCGTGCCGACCTGAGCCGTGCCGACCTGAGCGGTGCCGTCCTGAGCGGTGCCGACCTGAGCGGTGCCGTCCTGAGCGGTGCCGACCTGAGCGGTGCCGACCTGAGCGGTGCCGACCTGAGCGGTGCCGACCTGAGCCGTGCCGACCTGAGCGGTGCCGTCCTGAGCGGTGCCGTCCTGAGCCGTGCCGTCCTGAGCGGTGCCGTCCTGAGCGGTGATAAAATCAAACGACTACTGGCAATCGCTGGCCGCCTAGATGGTCATTCTTTCCATGCCTTCGAGCTTGAGGCCGGAGGCATGAAGGTCAAGGCCGGTTGCCGGTGGTTCACCATCCCGGAATATCGCGCGCATATCGCTGCCGAATATCCCGGCACAGATAAGGCGGCTGAAACCTCGGCCATTCTCGATTTCTTCGAGCGCCGCGCCCGTGATCTTGGTGCCGTCCAGGCCTCTAAAGCGGAGGCCGCGTGATGGCTGGTGAAAAGCACACGCCGGGGCCGTGGCGCACCACGCAAACGTGGTCGAGCCTCCAATTTTCAGGTGAGTACGGAGTGGAAGCCCCTACTCCTGAAGGGCCGGGCCACCCCACACCTAACGCCACGGGGTTTTATGCGATGGCGCTTCCTCCGCCTCATGGCCGTGACCCAGAAAGTAGGGCAACTCAAAAGGCCAACGCCCACCTTATCGCGGCGGCGCCTGATCTGCTGGCGGCGCTCAAGAGTGTGATTTCGTCTCGCGGCGGGGTCATGGCGCTGGGCAAGAGTGACGCTCGCACAGTCGCAGTCCTTGCCGCCATTGCCAAAGCGGAGGGCGGTGAAGCGTGAATATCCACACAGCCACATTCCTCAGCCTAATCGCTCTCGCTGTCATTGTCGTGAGGTTCGCATGAACACGATGCCAATAGCTCGCTTTGATGGTTCGTCACTCAGCCATGTCAATGATGTGGACGAACTCTCAGACGCCGATCTGTTCAGCGATCACAAGGCGAAGAAGCAATTCGATCACATCTACGCAGAGTTACGCAAGGACGTGGAGAACCTCGGGCGCACAGCAGCGTCCAGATATGGCCGACAGCGCATCCAAGAGTTCTTGGACTTGCTGGATAGCGCCATGTCCGACGCTTCGGTCGATGCGTGGGGCAAACTCATTGATGACGCTTATCAGGAGAGAATGAAATGACACCGATAGAAGCTCGCGATGCAGTAATCGCTCTCCGCCGCCGCGTTGGCCCAAAGGCAGATGCGATGGTGTCGCTAAATACAGATTCGTATTCGACCAACCTCCTTAGTTTGGCACTTTGGCCGGATGGATATGGCAGGCCGTTGGCATTCCGCATCGAAGCAGACACATTCGACGAGCTTATCAAGCTCGCCAACCAGGCTTGGGAAGAACGGCAAGTCGAATATCACGCCAAAATTACCCGCGCCATGGCCCTCGAAATCATCCGCCTAACCGCTGACCACGGCGAATGCACGGACGCTGCTCTCCGGGCCACCTATTCCGTCGAAGATGTGGCCCGATACGGCAAAGAAGCCATCGAAGACGCCAACAAGATCGCCAGCAATGGCCCGTTCTCGATTGCGATTTTGCGGGGAGCAAACGCAGCATGATCGGCTCCCGCGCCTTCGAGCGTCCTGAACACTACAGATTCGCCCGCGAACAGTCTGCATCCATGCGTAATGCAATGCTGGAGAGCGTAGAACCTTTGCGTCCATGGGGTGCAGATGTGTTGAGCGCGGTCTGTCTGGTTGGGTTTCTGGGATTTGTGTTCGTGTTGCTGAGCATTTTGTGATGCGTGAGCCGTCCGATCCTTATGCATGGCACAGCGCGGCGATGGCCGGGGAAAAGCCTCGGATCACGCACGAGCCTGAATGCGGCTGGTTTCGTCGCCGGTCATGCAAAGGCGGGCCGTTCGTGCCTGTCAAGATTTTCCTCGAAGCCGAAATTGATCCTGAAACCGGCGAATTGATGGGCGACGAAATCATGCGCTGCGAAGTCGACGGTAAGCGCCGCGTGCCGGATGAGGAATGGACCTGGATCGCTGACAAACCAATCTCCGAAGAAGAATACCTCGAAATGATTGCCCCAGTTTTTACCGATGCGGACGAACGAAATCTCCCCGCTGGTCTCCATTTCTGAAAGGAATGTCTATGAACGCCGAAATTGCACGCCACGGGATCGGTGGAAATAAACCACCAGTCACCGAATTGCTCGGCACTGCTTACGCCGACTTGGTGACACGGATCAAAGCCGCGATCGAAAGCGCCGGTCGGGCGCCTGCCGTGATCGAGGATGACGCCACCCTCGGCAAGTTTGCCGATACCGTCAAATATATCGCGAAGCTCGAAAGGGAAGTGGAGGACGCGCGCAAATCCGAAAAGGAGCCGTACCTGCAAGGTGGGCGTGATGTTGATGCCTTCTTTGCTGGCTGCACTGGCGAACTGACCGCCGCAAAGAAGGTGATCGCCGGTCGCCATACTGATTATCTGGTGAAGAAGGAAGCGGCGGAACGAGCCGCCCGCGAAGAAGCCGCCCGTCTCGCCCGCGCTGAGGAAGAAGTCCGCCTCAAAGCCGCGCAGGAGGCCGAGGCTGCTGGCCGTGCCGACGAAGCGCAAGAGCAACTTGAAACTGCCGCACAGGCCGAGGTCGCCGCCGTGAAGGCCGAAGCAGAGGCCCACGCCAAGCCTGCCGATCTTGTGCGGACCTACAGCACAGGCGGCTCGCTTTCCAGCCTCAAGAAAGAATGGACGTTCGCTATCGAAGATATGGCGAAGGTCGATGCTTCTGCGGTCTGGCCCTATGTCGCCGCCGCAGACAAGGAGAAAGCAATCCGCGCCTTTGTGAAAGCCGGTGGCCGTAGCCTTGCTGGTGTTCGGGTTTACGAAGCAGCGAAAGGGATGGTGCGGTGATGGGCACGAAGGAAATCGCGACGGCTCTGGTAGCCGCGCAGAAGGCCATAAAGCCAGCAATCAAGGATGCCAAGAACGCCGCGTTTAAACGTCCAGGCGAAAGCGACGGCTCGCGCTACGCCGATCTAGCGTCGGTCTGGGATGCGTGCCGGGAAGCCTTGACCGAGAACGGCATTGCGGTCGTTCAAGTCCCGAACTTTGACGGCAACGATGTGTGGCTGGAAACGACCCTGCTGCACACGTCCGGCGAAACCATCACCGGGCGCTACCCGCTCCGCCCCACGAAGAATGACCCGCAAGGTTACGGCTCGGCCCTCACATATGCCCGGCGCTACAGCCTAGCCGCCATGATCGGCGTGGTTGCGGATGACGATGATGATGGCAATTCCGCCAGTGTCAAACACGATGCGCCTGTAGAGCACGCACCGGCCAAGCCAGCACTAACCCCCGCCGAACGCGCGGCGAAGGCGAAGGCTTGGGGCGAGGATGCTATCGGCTTCGTCAACCGCACGGGCGCCAGCGAGACGTTCAAAGCATGGCGCGAAAAGAACCTCCAGAACGTCGCCAACCTGAGAGAAATCCATCCCGATCTCCACAAGCGCCTCCTTGCAGCCATTGAAGGCCGTGAGAGCGCGTTCGCCAGCGCGAGGGCCGCATGAGCAGCGTCAATAAAGTAATCCTACTCGGCCACCTCGGCAAAGACCCGGAAGTCCGGCGCATGACAAGCGGGGAGCCCGTTGTGTCGCTATCTGTCGCCACGTCCGAACGGTGGCGCGACAAGGGAACGGGCGACCAAAAAGAAAAGGTCACTTGGCATCGCGTTGTGATTTTCAATAGCGGACTTGTAACTGTTGCAGAGAAATACCTCCGCAAAGGCTCAAAAGTTTACCTTGAAGGCCAGCTTACAACACGCAAATGGACGGACCGGGACGGGATTGAAAAATTCTCAACCGAAGTCGTGTTGCAAAAGTTTCGTGGCGAACTGGTGCTGCTGGACCGTGTGGACCTTGGCGAGGCGGTGGAGATGCGCGACCCGCCACCAGCGCAGCGTGAGCCAGGCAATGGTTTCGACGACGAGATTCCATTTTGAGCCGCGCACTTCTCATTCTGCGGTCAGACGCTATCCGGGACAAGGCATGCCATTGGGTTCGCAGATTGCCGGATGGAACACGTCTGGAATTCAAAGAGCCTCAGCGGTCTTTGGAACAGAACGCCAGAATGTGGGCGATGCTGACCGACATATCAACGCAGGCCAAGCACGGCGACCGCAAATATTCGCCCGACCAATGGAAATGCTTGTTTCTGCACGCCGTAGGCCGTGAAACGCAATTCATGCCCGCGCTCGATGGCAACGGCTTCATTCCATACGGGCAATCATCTTCGGATCTGTCGAAAAGAGAAATGACTGATCTGATCGAATTCATGTTCGCGTGGGCCGCCGAACATGGCGTGACCTTCCATGAGCGGGAGGCGCGGGCAGCATGACCGTACCATATGAAAATGCCACCAGCGGCGGCAAAGCGCGAGACGAAATCGTGAAGATGCTGCGCCGGTTCGGTTGCGAGTCCGTTGGCTTCATGGATGATTTTGAGGGCAATTCAGTAATGCTCGCCTTTCAGCATCGTGGGCGCCCTGTCCAGTTGCGGGCGAGCGCGCGTGGATGGGCTCAGATGTGGCTCAAAAAGCATCCGTATAATTCCAGAGGAACCAGGAAATCGCGGACCGACCACGAACAGGCCGCCGTAAGGCAGGGGTGCGTGGCGATAAATTCAATCCTTCGCGATTGGGTTAAGGGCCAGATTACAGCGGTTGAAACGGGCGTCCTGTCATTCGAGGCTGTGTTCATGCCTTACATGCTGACAGACGATGGGACGCCTGTTCTAGAGCGCCTAAATACACTGAACCTCTTGCCAGCCCCAACGGGTAGCACATGAGGCAAGCCGATTTCACCAAGGACGTTAAACGCGCCGCGCTGCGCCGGTCTGGCAACCTCTGCGAAGGTACGGGCGATATGTACGGCCTGGAGCCGAACAAGCGGTGCAACATGTCCTTGGCCCATGGTGTCGAGTTCGACCACATCATCATGGAAGCGAATAGCCACGATGGATCGCTGGAGAACTGTGCAGCCGTCTGTATCCCCTGCCATCGGTACAAGACGGCAAAGTACGACATTCCATCAAATGCCAAGGCTCGGCGCATCGAAGAAAAGCGGCTGAACCTACGCAAGAAATCGTCCTTTCCCAAGCACCGCGATCCCTGGGGAAAGCAATGGAGGTCAGCATGACCACACGTAAACAACGACTGCTGGCTTTGGCAATCACGTTCGCAATTGCGCTTTGTGTTAGCGGCCTCGTTGCTATGGGCATTTATTTTCCGGCGGTTACATTCTGGCTGCTTATGGCCGTCATAGCTGCGGATTTGTTCGCCGTGCTGTACCTAATCGTCGCCTCATTTCTTTGGTACCGGAGCTATCCATGACCACACGTAAGAGAGTGAAAGCTGTGAAGGCGGCGGCTCTCAAACCTCAGCAGGGGTTCAGCGTCGCATTTGAGTTTTGTGGCGACCCTGAATGGGTACCGGGAATATTTGAGGAGACACCCGCCGATTGTAAGGAAGCAATCACACGGCGATCTGGTATTCGCTGGTCGGTTCTCAAAAAATCCGGCCACTACGTCATCCCCGTCACAATATCTCCAAGGGTGAAGTAGATGGGGGAACAGAAACACACGCCGGGCGAATGGCGCACCGATCCTGAGTGCGAGCATGAGTGCGTCATTGGCGAAGACGGGATGCTTATTGCCGATTGCGCCATTTTTGGCGGCGAGCACCCACGTCACCAAGACGCAAATATTGCCAATGCCCGCCTTATAGCAGCAGCACCGGAATTATTTCAGTTCGTTGAGCGCATCTCACGTTTCACGCCTGCCGGTGCTGATCCGGAAGATGATGCAGCGGTGATCAATGGCCTTATTGCCGTTGCCAAATCGCTTTTCGCCAAAGTCCAAGGAACCCCAGCATGACACACAATGCAGAGAGTGAAGCGGTGAAACACGCGCTTGTAAGTGACACCCTGTATATTGAGCGCGGCGGGATCATCGGCAAATGCGTTTGCGGGTGGAACACCGGGCATAGGATTACG